>Ga0187845_1000943_pt1 | contig 16925 bp, 15 predicted proteins | sample SpaLakP09_SKY_68_FD_134515 | JGI IMG/M metagenome (GOLD analysis project Ga0187845, IMG submission 134515) | Oligotrophic lake water microbial communities from Sparkling Lake, Wisconsin, USA - SP09_SKY_68 | ecosystem: Environmental > Aquatic > Freshwater > Lake | place: USA: Sparkling Lake... | reverse complement strand
GCCCCAGCCCGGCAGCTCCTTCCAGTCTGCGGCGACCCAGCGCGGCGTGGGCGGTGCGGGTTGGGCTGGCAGCGGTTTCTGCTCGGGCTGCGGCTGGGGCTGCTGCAACGGCGGCGAAGAGCAGGCCGCCAGGCTTCCTAGAATCGCGGCCAGACACCCACGCGCCCACCATCCCATGCTGCTGCTACTGCTCGAAGCCCTCGGCGCGCTGCTGATCTTTGTCTTCATCATCTGGTGGACCATGTTCTCGGGCCGCAAGAAGGGCGAGCGCCGAGACGACAACTAGCGCGGGGGAATGAGGAAGCTCAAGGGCTCGCGCCACAGCCGGGCGCGGATGGCGGCATAGACGCGACGCCGGTCCGCCAGCCTGACACCCCGCGAGCGCAGCGCCACCTTGAAGGCGCACAGGAAGCTCACGCCCACGTTCAGCACGCCGATGCCGGCGATGCAGATCACGCAGGACCAGAACGCCCAGGTACCCATCACGCCGAAGCCCAGGGCGCCCACGGCGGCGGCAAGCTGGCCGGTGGACAGCGTCACATGCCGCACCTCGATGGGCAGGCCCACAAAGCCCAGCACGGCCGGCGCCAGGCCCAACATCAGGCCCAGGCTGATGTTGGCCGCCAGCCCCGAGATGTTGACCCGCCACCACTGCGACCAGCGCTGGGCACGCGCCGGGCCCAGCGTCGCGACGATGCGCGGGTTCCAGGCGATGGCGCTGTCCAGCCGGTGGAAGACGAACCAGTTCTCCACCCAGCCGGCGACCAGGCTGGACGCGAACAGCAGCGTGCCGGTGAAGGCGGCGAACAGCAGAGAGGGGCCGACCAGGCTCAGCGAATGCAGCACGTAGTGGGCGTCCTTGGCGCCCACCAGCGGCGCGCCGAACGCGGCCCAGCACAGCCCCTGCACGGCCAGCACCAGCGGCGCGACGACCGCGAGGTTGCCGATGATGCTGGCCACCTGCGAGCGCACGAGGTGGGTGACCTCGTCGACAAAGCCTTGCAGGCCATCGTCCTTGTCGACGCTGAGCAGCTTTTGGGCAAGCGCCGGCGCCGTCATGGCGGGCTGCTTGGTAGCCACCGTCCAGTGCAGCAGGTGGATGACGACGAAGCTCAGCGCGTAATTCACGCCGGCCCAGAAGCCGCCCCAGAACGCCGTGAAGCCGAGCAGCGCGATGAGGAACTTGGCGAAAGTGGTGCCGGCGATGACGGCGCCGCCGCCGGCCGCGCGCTTGAGCATGTCGCGGTACTCGTCGCGGCTGCGGGTGATGTAGTGCTCGCCAGTCTCGGCGCTGCGCTCGGCCACCTTGCGCGCCAGCAGCGAGTAATGGCGCGAGAACAGCGTGGCCAGGCTGCGCCGCTCGTGCACCACCCGCACGAGGCCGGCCACCAGGTGCGCCAGCTCGCGCTGCGGCTGCTGCGACAGCAGGCAGGCCAGCAACGCCTCGATGCGCTGCAAACGCTCGGTGAGCTGCTCGACCGAGAACATCAGGTCGACCGACACGCCGTGCGCTTCCAGATGCTCGGGCACCGTCTGCGCGGCGACGCGGCAGCGGTCCAGCAGCGCGTGCAGGTAGGGCATGGCCGAGGACAGCACGGCCGTGTCGGCGTCCTGCGCATCCACGCCGGCCAACGCGCGCTCGACGGCGTCCCAGGCGGCGGGCAGCTGATGGAAGGGCTTGTCTTGAAGCAGCGCCTCGTCCATGCGCACGCGCAGCGGCCCGCCCAGACCGGCGGCGTGCACGTTGCTGATGAGCACGGTGATGGCGGCGCGCGTCTCGACGCGCCAGCCGTCGTCGGGTGCCGCTACGAACAGCAGGCTCAGCCGCGCCAACAGGTCGTCGTCGATGGCGGCGATCCAGGCCTCGTCGGCCTCGTCGGGGAAGAGCAGCTCGAACAGCACGGCCAGGTCGCGCGTGTCGGTCGTGGCTGGCAGCAGGCGGCGACGCAGGCGCCCGAGGAACTCGCCCCACAGCGCCATGCGCGGTGCAAAGCCGACCTCGGCAAACAGGCTGACGGCGTCGACGTCGTTCCAGACACCGGCGATGACGCCAGCAAAGGCACGCGCATGCTCGGGGTGGCGCTCCAGCACGTTGAGCAGGTGCTTGAGGCGCACGACGGGCAAGGGCGTGCCCGACGCGGCCTCCTCCCGCGGCGCGTGGCGCAGCCGTTCAAGTAGCCGCACCAGCCACAGGTTGCGCTCGGCCAGCGCGGCCTGCGGGTCGGCCGCGTTCAGGAGAGCGGTGAGGTCCCAGGTCAATGCAGACTGGCGCTATCGGCCAAGAGGAATTCGGCGACTTCGGCGTGGAAGATCTCGCAGCCCTCGGTCACGCACAGGAAGCGGCCCTTCATCGTGCCCTGAGGCGTGCCGATCTGGGCCCAAGAGCTGTACTGGAAGCTCTGGCCCGGCGCCAGCACCGGCTGGTGACCGACGACAGCCAGGCCGTCGACGACTTGCACCTGACCGCGCGCATCGGTGATTTCCCAGTGCCGCCCGATGAGCTGGGCCAGCACGTCGCCGGTGTTCTCGATGGTGAGGGTGTAGCTGAAGGCGTAGAGGCCTTGCTCGAGATGGGTCTGCTCGGGCAGGGACTGCACGGCGACGCTGCAGCTGAAACGGGGGTTGGGCATGGGGTGATTGTCGCTATGCTGATCGCATGTCCCTTGGTGCGTGATCCCAGTGCAACGTTGGCTCGGATTGTTGGTCGCTTTTCTGAGCATGGCTGCGCCTGCACAGGAGCTTGACCTGCGCACCGTTCAGCAGGCCGGCTCGGCCGTCAAGTACGACCCCGCCGGCTCGCCGCAGAAGCCGGGGCTGTGCCTGGAGGTGCTGCGCGCCGTCGAGAAGGCGGAGCCCGGTCTGCGCTTCACGGGGCTGGAGCAGCGTGTGCCGCTCAAGCGCGTCGAGCGCCTGCTGGCCGAGGGCCAGGTGGACGCCTTCTTCTGCCTGCTGAAGTCGCCTGAGCGGGAGAAGCAGTGGCGCTACTCGCCGGTGCCGCTGTACGTCATTCGCCATGTCGTCGTGCAGCGCGCCGACGATGCGCGTCAGTTCGACACGTTGGCCGAACTGGCCGCCGCCAGTCGCACCAAGCGCGTGTTGGTGATGCGCGGCACGGCCATCGCGCGCCACCTGCTGCAGGCCGACGTGACCATCGCCGAGGTGGGCTCCGAGCGCGAGGCCTTGCAGATGCTGCGGATGGGCCGGGCCGACCTGATCTACGGCCAGGACATCAACCTGCGGCATCACATGGCCGAGAGCGGGCTGGGCAGCAACATGAAGATCGGCCGCACCGTCTTCCAGGAAGAGCCGCAATACCTGGCCCTGCGCGCCGACCTGCCAGCGGCCGCCGAAGAAAGGCTGACGCAGGCTTTGCGCAAGTTGGAGCGCGATGGCGTGCTGCGCCTGATCACTGACAAGTACCGATGAGTCCCAAACCGCTCTTCCTCCCCCCCGACGGCCGGCCCCGCTGCGCCTGGTGCGCCGCAGCCCCCGGCGACGAGACCTATCTGCGCTATCACGACGAGGAATGGGGCCGGCCGGTGGCCGACGACTTCCGCCTGTTCGAGAAGCTCTGCCTGGAAGGCTTTCAGAGCGGCTTGTCGTGGCGGACCATCCTGAACAAGCGCGAGGCCTTTCGCGCAGGGTTTGCCGGCTTCGACTACAACAAGGTGGCCGGGTTCGGCGCTGCCGACGTGGCCCGCCTGCTGGCCGACCCCGGCATCGTGCGGCACCGCGGCAAGATAGAAGCCGCCATCCACAACGCCGGGCGCTGCGTGGAGCTGGTGGCCGAAGAAGGATCGCTGGCCGCCTACCTGTGGCGCTTCGAGCCGCCCAAGAACTCGGTGGCACACAACCTGTCGCAATCACCGGGCTCCGAGGCGCTCTCCAAGGACTTGAAGATGCGCGGCTGGAAGTTCGTCGGGCCGACGACCATGCACGCGCTGATGCAGGCCATGGGCCTGATCAACGACCATCAGCCCGGCTGCCACCATTGGGCCGAGGCCCAGAAGGCCCGCGACGCGTTCACACGCCCAAGTTGAATGTCGCGCGGGGGGTGACGCCCTGGTTTCGGGCCGAGCGCCGGGCCGCTCCCAAGCCGGCCCGGTGGGCGATGTGCTTGCGGCTCAATGCCGCAAGCATCGCCGTCCCCTCGGGGGACCGACCAGACGCGCCCGCGTTCAGCGCGGCGCGACTGGGCGAGGGGCATCACTTCGGCATCACAACGCTGTCGATGACGTGGATGACGCCGTTGTCGGCCGCGATGTCGGTCGCCGTGACCTTGGCGTTGTCCACCATCACGCCGCCCATGGTGGTGATGGTCAGCTCACTGCCCTGCACCGTCTTGACCTTGCCGGCCTTGACGTCCTTGGCCATGACCTTGCCCGGCACGACGTGGTAGGTCAGCACCGCGGTGAGCTTGGCCTTGTCCTTGAGCAGCGCATCGAGGTCGGCCTTGGGGATCTTGGCGAATGCGGCATCGGTGGGCGCGAACACGGTGAACGGGCCGGGGCCCTTGAGCGTGTCAACCAGGCCGGCCGCCTGCAACGCCGTGGCCAGTGTCTTGAAGTTGCCGGCGGCCACGGCCGTGTCGACGATGTCCTTGGCCTGGGCGCCGAGAGCGGCGAGCGAGAGCGCGGTCAGTGCGAAAAGCTTCTTCATGGTGGTTTGACTTTCAGGAGGGAAGGAGAAGGCAAGCCAGGCTTGCGGGGGGGAGGAACTCAGAGCGTGGGCAGGATGACGGTGTCGATCACATGGATGGCGCCGTTGCGGGCCAGCACATCGGTGGCGGTGATCGCCGCCTTGCGGGCATTGCGGTCGGTGATGGCGAGCGTGGCGTCGACAGTGAACGTGTTGCCCTGCACGGTGGTGATGGGCGTGCCCACGGGCACATCGGCCTTGAGCACGCGGCCGGCCACGACGTGGTAGGTCAGCACCTTGGTCAGCAGCGCCTTGTCGGCCAGCAACTGGGCCTTGGTCAGGCCGCGTTCGGTCAGCAGCTTGGCGAAGGCAGCGTTGGTGGGCGCGAACACGGTGAAGGGGCCTGTGCCGTTGAGCGTGCCCACGAGGTCGGCAGCCACGACCGCTTCGACGAGGATGCTGAAGTCGGGCAGGGCTTGGGCCGTTTCAACGAGGGTCTTGTTGGCCGGCAGCAGCACCTTGTCGATGGCATGCACGATGCCGTTGGTGGCCGGCACGTCGGTGGCGGTGATCTTGCTGGTGCGGTTGCGGCCGTCGGTGATGACGAGATTGCCGCTGACCGAGTCGATCTTGAAGATGCCGCCGTCCAGTGGCGTGATCGCCTTGCCCGGCACCACGGCGGCCTTGGCCACCTTGGCGCCGATCACGTGGTACTGCAACACGCTGCGCAGCAAGGCCTTGTCGGCCAGCAGCTGGGCCTTGGTGACGCCGAGCTCGGTCAGCAACGCAGCGAAGGCGGCGTCGGTGGGCGCGAACACGGTGAAGGGGCCGGTGCCCGACAGCGTGCCCGCCAGGTCGGCGGCGACAACCGCCTCGGCCAGGATGCTGAAGCTGGGGTCGCGTTGCGCGACTTCGACAACGTTGGGATCGTGATCGTCACCGCCGCCGCCGCAGGCCGTGAGCAGGCCGAAGCTGAGGGTGATGCCAAGCCGTTTGAGCCAGGTGGTGCGCATGGAAATCTCCTTGAAAGAGCGAGCGAGGCCTTCGGGGCTGCCGCAGCGGCGGCCCCGGAGGGAGGGAATCAGCGGCAGGTGCTGGCGCGCGTCAGCCGGCCGGCAGCAGCGCCTCGTGCAGCCGGTGCAACACCCCGTTGTGGCAGGGCTGGTCACTGCCGTCGGCCAGGGCCTGCACGGTGCAGCCGCCCACGCGCAGCTGGCCCAGTGGCGTCAGCTGCAGCGGCGTGTGACCCCAGGTGCGCAGCCCACCGCCCCAGGGCAGGTCCAGGCTGGACCAGCGGCCCGGCACGACGTGCTGGCGCAGCAGTTCACTCAGCCGCGCTGGGTCAGACCACAGCGAGCGGCGCGACAGGCCCAGCCTGGCGGCGGCGCGATCCAGGCCGGCGTCGGAGGGCGCAAACACCGTGAAAGGCCCGCTGCAGCCGAGCAAGGGGGCCAGGCCGGTGCGGTCCAGTGCATCGGCAAAGCGGGCCAGACCGGGGTCGGCGGCAATCTGCTGCCAAAGGCTGGCCGAGGCGGGCTGCAGCACTCGGTCCAGCAGCCGCACGCCCAAGTTGCCGAGCTCGGGACCGTGTTGCAGCTCGCGAACCCGCGCGCCGCTGGCATCCAACCAGCTGCCCACCGCGCCGGTGCCGCAACCGCTGCGCAGAAGGCTGCCGTCCAGCATGCGCACAACCGGCGCCGCCGGGCGGTCGAGCACGGTGAGGTGCCGCATCAGCCATTGCGGCGGCAGCGGCAGCGAGATGCCCGCCTGCCGCAGTGCGGCGTCCGTCGGTGCGAACAGCGTCACCGGCGCCGGGCCACGGGCCAGTGCCTGCAACTCCGCGCCGGCCAGCACAGGCACCAGCCAGTCGGCCTTCGGCCCGGCTGCCAAGGGAGCACGCCCGCCCTGGCCCTGCGGCAGCAGATGCGGCATCGGCGGCAGCGCCAGATTTCGAATCCAGTTCAGCATCGCAACCTCACGAAAAACTCGTCAGGACGGAATTTGAACTGATCAGTTCACTTTGTCAACTACGTGGTCTAGTTCACGACTTGTTCATTCATTTATGGCCATGACAGTCTCGCTTGTAACCGGGCCGCCTACAATTCGACACATGACGCCCCGCCCCAGGTTTCGAGAACAAGTGCTGCAGGCCCGTGAAGACGCCATCGTGGCGTCGGTCAGCCGGCTGCTGGCCGAAAAGGGTTTCGACCTGATGACGGTGGACGAGGTCGTGGCCGACGTGGGCATTGCCAAGGCCAGCCTTTACAAGCACTTCACGTCCAAGGAAGAGCTGGCGGCGGCCGCGATGGTGCAAGTGCTGGCGCGCGCCCAGGACGAGCTGGCGCGCCTGCGTGCGCTGGAACTGGACGCGGTGGGCCGGCTCAAGGGCGTGGCCCGCTGGGCCTACCAGCAGCAGCTGGCCGGCCTGATGCCGCTGCTGCCCTCGCAGGACTCGACGCTGCGCGCCACGCTGGTGGGCAACAAGGCCTACATGGACCGGCTGATGGAGGTCTCCGACGAGCTGGGTAGCTGGATCACCGAGGCCCAGGCCCAACAGCAGCTCGACCCGGCGCTGCCGCCCGAGCTGGTGCTCTACACGCTGTTCGCCCGCGCCTGCGACCCCGTGCTGGGCGTGATGCGGGCCGGCGGCAACTACAGCGACGAGAAAATCGTCGACTGGCTTGTGGCGACCTGCTTCAAAGGCCTGGGTCCCTAGGTAGGTCCCTAGAATCGCGGCCCATGGCCGCCGCTCCCACCTACCGCATCGCCCCCAGCATTCTGTCCGCCGACTTCGCCCGCCTGGGCGAGGAAGTGAAGAACGTGCTGGCTGCCGGCGCCGACTGGATCCATTTCGACGTGATGGACAACCATTACGTGCCCAACCTGACCTTCGGGCCCATGATCTGCGAAGCGCTGCGCAAGCACGCGGTCAAGCCCGACGGCACGCCGGCCCTGCTGGACGTGCACCTCATGGTGCAGCCGGTCGACAGCCTGGCCCAGGCCTTCTGCCGCGCGGGCGCCGACCTGGTGACCTTCCACCCCGACGCCAGCGCCCATGTGGACCGCACGCTGCAGCTCATCAAGAGCGAGGGCAAGCAGGCCGGCCTGGTGTTCAACCCCGCCACGCCGCTGGACGTGCTGGAGTGGGTCATCGACAAGGTGGACCTCGTCATGCTGATGAGCGTGAACCCGGGCTTTGGCGGGCAGAGCTTCATCCCGATGTCGCTGCAAAAGCTCAAGCGGGCGCGCGAGATCATTGATGCGAGCGGTCGTGACATCCGCCTGGAGATCGACGGAGGCGTGAAGGTGGACAACATCCGCGAGATCGCGGCAGCAGGCGCCGACACCTTCGTCGCCGGCTCGGCCATCTTCGGCAAGCCCGACTACAAAGCCGTCATCGACGCCATGCGCACCGAACTTTCCAAGGTCTGACATGGCCGCCGTCCTGCTCATTTGTACCGCCAACATCTGCCGCTCGCCGATGGCTGAGGCCATCTTCAAGGCCAAGCTGGGTGATGTGTTCAAGACCATCGTCTCGGCCGGCGTGCATGCCGACCCGCGCGGTGGCCCGGTGGACGCGCGCGCGGCCGCTGCACTGGCGCGCCACAACTACAGCCTGGCCCGCAAGTGGCGCTCGCGCCGCGTGGAGCCGGACGACGTGGGCAAGTACGACCTGGTGCTGGCCATGGAAGCCGAGCATGTCGACGCGCTGCGCGCCAAGGCCGCGCCCGAACACCACGCCAAGATCCTGATGCTGACCGACTTCGTGCCCGAGCTCGCAGGCCAGGACGTGCCCGACCCCTACTTCGGGCCAGTCGCGGGTTTCGATGTCGTCATCGGCATGATTGAGCGCGCCGCCCAGCGGCTGCTGACCGAGAGCCGCGAGGGGCGGCTCAGGCTGGGCTGAATCACGCGGCTTTGCCCGCAAAGTCGGCCACTTCGCGCACATCCGGCCCCTTGCCGCTGAACCGGTCCAGCGCGAGGTAGATGACCGGCGTGATGTAGAGCGTCACCGCCTGCGACAGGATCAGGCCGCCCACCACGGCCAGGCCCAGCGGCTGGCGCAGCTCGGCACCGGCGCCCAGCCCAAGCGCGATGGGCAGTGCGCCCATCAGCGCGGCCAGCGTGGTCATCATGATGGGCCGGAAGCGCAGGATGCAGGCCTGGCGGATGGCCACCGCCGGGGCCAGGCCCTGGCTGCGCTGCACGTCCAGCGCGAAGTCGATCATCATGATCGCGTTCTTCTTGACGATGCCGATCAGCATGACGATGCCGATGGTCGCGATGATGGTCAGCTCCATGCCGAACAGCTGCAGCGTGACCAGCGCGCCCACCGCCGCAGACGGCAGGCCGGCCAGGATGGTCAGCGGGTGGATGTAGCTCTCGTAGAGCACGCCCAGCAGCACATAGATGACGGCCACGGCCAGGCCTATCAGCAGCAGCTGGCCGCTTTGTGAGTCCTGGAACACGGCCGCGTCGCCGCCGTAGCTGGTGATGACGCTGGGCGGCAGCTTGATCTCCTGCGTGAACGCGGCGATCTGCTTCGTCGCGTCGCCCAACGGCACATTGGGTGCCAAGTTGAAGCTGATCGTGATGGCCTGCAGCTGCCCCTGGTGGTTGACGGCCGTGGGGCCCAGCGTGCGCTGCACGGTGGCAAAGGCCGTCAGCGGCACCTGGGCGCCGTTCTTGCCCCGCAGGTAGATCTTGTCGAAGGCGGCCTCGCTGCTGCGGTCGTCATCGCCCGCTTCCATGATGACCTGGTAGGTGTTGCTCTCGGCGTAGATGCTGGACACCTGGCGGTCGCCGAAGGCGCCGTAGAGCGCGTTGCGCAGGTCCTGCATCTGCACGCCCAGGATGGCGGCGCGCTCGCGGTCGATGATGAGGCTGGCCTGCAGGCCGCGCATCTGCGAGTCGCTGGTGATGTCGCGGAAGCGCTCGTCGGTGCGCAGCTTCTCCTGCAGCTTGGCGGCCCAGCTGCCCAGTTCGCCGGCCGACACGGACTGCAGCGTGTACTGGTAGCGGCTCTTGCTCTGCCGGCCGCCCACCTGCAGGTTCTGCACGGGGCGCAGATAGACCTGGATACCCGGAACGGCGCGCAGCTTCTTGCGCAGGCCCTCCAGCACCTGCGGCATCGCCGCGCGGTCGGCGCGGGGCTTGAGGTTGATGAACATGCGGCCGTTGCTGACCGGCTGGTTCTGACCGCCGCCGCCAACGGACGAGCTGACCGCCAGCACGTTGGGGTCATCGCGGACGATGGCCGCCACCCGGTCCTGGAGCAGCGTCATCGCAGCGAAGGACGTGTCTTCGGCCGACTCGGTGCTGGCCTGGATCTGGCCGATGTCCTCTTCGGGGAAGAAGCCCTTGGGGATGGCCGTGTAAAACCAGATCGTTGCGACGAAGCTCAGGCCCGCCACGCCCAGAACCCAGGGGCGATGGCGCAGCGCAAGGTCAAGCGTGCGCGTGTAGGCGTTCAGCGTGGCCGTGAAGGCACGCTCGAAGAGCCGCCCCATGGGGCCGTCTTCGTGGTGCTCGTCGGCCTTGAGGAGGCGACTGCACAGCATGGGCACCAGCGTCAGCGACACGACGGCCGACACCAGGATGGCCAGGCCCACGACGACCGCGAACTCGTGAAACAGCAGGCCGATGACGCCCGGCATGAAAAAGATCGGGATGAGCACCGCCACCAGCGACACCGAGATGGAGACGATGGTGAAGGCCATCTCGCGCGCGCCGCGCACGGCCGCGTCGAAGGGCTTCATGCCGTCCTCGACATGGCGGACGATGTTCTCCAGCATGACGATGGCGTCGTCCACCACCAGGCCCACGGCCAGCGTGATGCCCAGCAGCGAGATGTTGTCCAGGCTGTAGCCCAGCGCGTACAGCAGCGTCAGCGCGCCGATCAGCGAAATCGGCAGCGAGGCGGTCGGGATCAGCGTGGCCACCGCGCGGCGCAGGAAGATGAAGATGACCAGCACCACCAGGCCCACCGTCAGCGCCAGCGTCAGGTAGACATCGTGCAGGGACTCGCGGATGGACACCGAGCGGTCGTTCAGCGTATCCATCTTGATGGACGCCGGCATCTGCGCGGCGTAGCGCGGCAGCAGCGCCTTGACCTTGTCGACCACCTGCACGGTGTTGGCGTCGGGCTGGCGCTGGATGGCCAGCGTGATGGAGCGCTCGCCCTGGAAGGTGGAGTAGGTCTTGGCGGTCTCGACGCTGTCTATCACCTCGGCCACGTCGCTCAGATAGACCGGCGCGCCCTCGCGCGAGGCGACGACGATGCGGCCGAACTCGGCGGCGTTGCGCAGCTGCTTGTTGGCCTGGATGGTGAGCGTCTGGCGCGAGCCGTCGAGCACGCCGACCGGCGTGTTGGCGTTGGCAGTGCGGATGGCCGTCTGCAGCTCGTCGAGCGTGATGTTGCGCTGGTTCAGCAGGTCGGTGCGTACCTTGACGCGCACGGCGTAGCGCTTCTGGCCAAAGATGGACACCTGCGCCACGCCGTCGACGGTGGACAGGCCCGGCGAGAGCAGGTTCTCGGCGTAGTCGTTCAGCTCCGTCAGGTCCATGGACGGCGACGTCAGCGCCACCAGCAGCACCGGCGCATCGGCCGGGTTGACCTTGCGGTAGTTGGGCGGCGAGGTCATCTCCGCCGGCAGGGACCGCAGCGCGCGAAACAACGCCGCCTGAACGTCCACCGCAGCCACGTCGATGCTGCGCGAGGGGTCGAACTCCAGCGTGAGCGAGGTGCTGCCCAGCGTGTTGGTCGATGAGATGGTCTGCAGGCCGGCGATGGTGGAGAACTGCTTCTCCAGCGGCAGCGCGACGGACGAGGCCATCGTCTCCGGCGACGCCCCCGGCAGCGACGCGCTGACGTTGATGATGGGCGTGTTGTACGAGGGCAGCGCGGCGACCGGGATCTTGCTCCAGGCGGCCAGGCCGGCGATGACCAGCGACAGGTTCAGCAGCACGGTCATGACCGGCCGCCGGATGAAGGCCTCGGTGATCCTCATGGCCGGGCGCCCGAAGCCGGCTTGGAGGCTGCACCTGCAGCGCCAGCGGCCTGGATGCGCAGCGGCGTGCCCGGCCGCAAGTTCTGCTTGCCATCCATGATGACCTGGGCACTGGCCTCCAGGCCTTCCACCACGGCCTGCTCGCCCAGGCCGAAGCGCAGCTGCACGGGCACGAGCTTGGCGGTGTTGTCAGGTCCGACGATGTAGACCGAGCGCTCCTTGCCGCGCAGGATGATGGCCGCCTGCGGCACCACCGTCACGCCCTTGAGCGTGCGCAGCGTGACACGCACGCGCAGGTACTGGCCCGGCCACAGAGCCTGGGCCTTGTTGTCGAACTCGGCCTTGACCTTGATGGTGCCGGTGCTCGTGTCGACGAGGTTGTCCACTGCCGTGACGCGGCCCTTGATGGACGTCGCACCGCGCGCCGAACCCGGCGGTGGCAGGGCTTCCACATCCAGCTCACCGGCGCGCGTGGCGCTCAGCAGCGCGCCGAGCTGGGTCTCGGGCACGACGAAGCTGACGGCGATGGGGTCCAGCTGCGCGATGTTGACCAGAGGGGTCGCCGTCGCATTGGCCTGCACCAGGCTGCCGGGGTAGACGCTGACGATGCCGACGCGGCCGCTGATGGGCGCGCGCAGCTCGTTGTAGCCCAGCGTGACCTGGGTTGCCTGCAGGGCCGCCTCGTCGCTGCGCAGCAGGGCCGCGCCGGCGTCGAAATTGGCCTGGGCCGTGTCGACGGCGCTCTGGGCGATGAAGTTCTGGCCCTTGAGCTCCTTGGCCCGGTTGAGCTGGCGCTCCAGGTCGGTCAGGCTGGCGCGGTCGCGGGCGATCTGGGCACGCGCCTTCTCCATCGCGGCGCGGTCGCCCCGGTCATCGAAGCGGAACAGCAGGTCGCCCTTTTTCACGTTCTGGCCGTCCTTGACCAGCACCTGCGCCACGGTGGAAGTCGTCTGCGCACGCAGGTCCACGCTCTGCAGGGCGGTGACGGTGCCACTGGCCTCGACGGTGATGGGGACATCGGCCTGACCCACCTGCATGACGCTGACGTTCTGCGCCTGCGGCCCGCTGGCGGCGCCGGCCGGCGACGGGGCACCACCGGCATCTTTCTTTCCGCAGCCGGCCAAGCCGGCAATCAGCAGGGCGCAAAGGATCAAGGGAGGGGTCGCGCGCATGCAAGCCTGCCGAAAGGTAAAGGGGATTGACTGTAATGACGCGTCAGCTTACCGGGCGCGTTTTGCTCGGACGTTGCTGACTCAGACGTTTTTCGTCTCTAGGAGGCTGTCGGGCTTGGGGTCGGGTGCACGTTGGGCCTGCAAGGGGGCTCAGCCTAGGCGCAAAGCGGAGCTGGGCCGAGTGCCCAGCGAGCATTTGCAACGACGGATCAGCCCCCTTGCAGGCCCAACCCGAAGGGCCGGGGAGATTTGCGGGGCGATTCTGCGTTACCGACTCGTTGTGGGCGCCCAATCCCACGCCTCGCCGGCGCCTTGCCTCGCCCCGCAACTCTCCCCGGCGTGCACCCGACCCCAAGCCCGACAGCCTCCTAGTTCTGCAGTGCCCGCGCCAGCCGCGCACCGGCCACCGCGTTGTTCTTCACGAGGGCGATGTTGGTGGCCAGGCTCTGCCCACCCGTCAGCGCCTTGATGCGCGCCAGCAGGAAGGGCGTGATGGCCTTGCCCTGCACGCCCTGCACCTCGGCCTCGGCCAGCGCCTGGCTGGTGATCGCTTCGATCTGTTCGCGCGGCATCGCGTCGGCGGCCGGCACGGGGTTGCTGACCACCACACCGCCCGACAGCCCGAGCGCCCACTTGGCACGGATGAAGCGCGCCTGGGCCCCGGCGTCGTCCATGCGGAAGTCGGCCTTCAAGCCGCTGTCCGGCGTGAAGAAGGCGGCGAAGTTGTCCTGCCCGATGCTCAGCACCGGCACGCCGTGCGTCTCCAGGTACTCCAGCGTCAGGCCCAGGTCGAGGATGGACTTGGCGCCCGCGCACACCACGGCCACCGGCGTGCGCGCCAGCTCCTGCAGGTCGGCCGAGATGTCGAAGCTCTCATGGCCGCCGCGGTGCACGCCGCCGATGCCGCCGGTCACGAACACCTCGATGCCAGCGAGGTGGGCGCAGATCATGGTCGCGGCCACGGTCGTGGCGCCCAGCTGGCCGGTGGCGATGGCATAGGGCAGGTCACGGCGGCTGAGCTTCATCGCGTCGGGCGCCTGGGCCAGCTGGGTCAGTTCCTCGTTGGTCAGCCCCACGCGGATGCGCCCGCCGATGACGGCGATGGTGGCGGGTGCGGCGCCCTCGGCGCGGATGACGTCCTCCACCTGGCGGGCCGTCTCCAGGTTCTGGGGCCAGGGCATGCCGTGGGCAATGATGGTGGACTCAAGCGCCACGATGGGCCGGCCCTGCTCACGGGCGGCGGCGACTTCGGGCGAGAGCTGGATCAGATCGTTCATCGGGGGTCAGTGGTCGCTGAGAAAACTCGGGTTGAGGTCGGGGTGGACGCTGTCTTCGGTCTGCAGCGTCAGCGCGGCGAGGTCCAGGCCCAGGCGGGCGGCGGCGTCGAAATCGTCGGGCGCCCTCAGCAGCGATGCACAGACTCCGGCCGACAGCGCATCACCCGCGCCGGTCACGTCCACGACGTGCACCTGCGGCGCCGGCCAGTGGCGCGGCGCTCGGCCGGGCGTACTGAGCAGCAAGCCCTCAGCACCCTTGGACACCAGCACGCAGCCCACACCCCGCGCGTGCAGCGCGTCGAAGGCGTCGTTCGCCTGCGGAGCAACGGTCGCCAGCTCACCCGCGTTCATGACCAGCAGGTGCAGGCCGTCAAGGCGCTCCGGCAGCCGTTCCATCTTGGCCTCGGACACGGCCACGCAGACCAGCGGGACGCCGCTGGCGCGCGCCTCGCCCAGCAGCAGTGGCCAGGCGTCGGTCGGCAGGTTGCCGTCGGCCACCACCAGCGCCGCACGCGCGCGCAGCGCCGCGCTGGCCGCCAGCGCCCAGGGGTTGAGCCGCTCCACCAGCGGCATGGCCGCCAGGCCCAGGTGCAGCTCGCCGTCGGGCGACAGCACCGCCGTGTAGCTGTCGCTCGGCTGCCGGCGCAGCTTGAGCACGGACTCGGTGTTGATGCTCACGCGCGCCGCCTGCTCCATCAGCATGCGGCTGGCCGCGTCATCGCCCACCGCCGCGATCAGCGCCACAGGCAGGCCCAACCGCGCCAGGTTCTCGGCCACGTTGCGCACGACGCCGCCAGGCGTTTCGTGCGCTTCGCAGGGGTTGGAGGAGCCCGCGAGCGACAGCGACAGCAGTCTCAGCTTGCGGTCAACGTTGAAGCCGCCGATGCAGACGACGGGGGCGGCTGGGTTGGTCATCCAGCCATTCTAGGAAGCCCGCCCGGGGCCTCCCGCCTCGGCCCCTCGAACGACCTCAGCCCAGGCGGCGAGCCCGTCGTGTGCCGACCAGCACGGCCACACCAAGCGCCAGCAAGAGCCATTGCGCCGGCTCGGGCACAGCGATAGCCAGGGCCTGGGCGCCCAGCACCGCGTGCAGCGCCTCGGTGGGATGCTCGTAGTCCCAGTACATGTACTTGGCGGGATCGCTGCAGACGCTAGGTGCCGGGCCGCCCGGCAGCGCCTGGCCGTCCACACCGCCCGTGTAGCAGGCGCTGGTCACGTTGGAGAAGCCATAGCCCGACGGGTTCGCGGTGATGCCGACATGCGCGGTGTAGACGTCGAAGGGGCGGATATCGAGCGCTGAGAAGGCGGGCAGTGCCAGCGTGGCCGCGAGCGTGTCGTTGAACCCGGTGCTCGCGCTGTGGGCGAGGAAGGACAACCCCGGCGACCCCCGCGAGTTGATTGCGGGAACCAGCGCCAGGTCCGGCAGGTTGGGAATCAGGAAATGCGTCGCGCCCAGGCCGGCGAGCGTCTGGATCGCAGCGCTGATCGACTGCACCGAGCTGCCGACCGCCGCGCCGATCACGCCGGGGTTACCCGTGATCGCGGCTGTCGTGATGGCATCGGACATGTCGTTCGCGCCTATCCACAGCACGTACAGCGCCCCGGCGTCGGCCTGCGTATGGCTGGCCGTGAACGAGCTGATCTGCTGGTTGAAGCTCAGCGCGGTGGAAGGCAACCCTGCAGTGACGGAGTTCGTGCGGGCTCCGCCGAACGCGTAGTTGTTGCCGCCCAGCACGGAGGGCGTCAGGGTCAGGCCCAGCCCGGCGGCCAGGTAGTCCGCGTAGCTCAGCCCGTTGGCGAACCGCCCGGTGGCCGTGCCATTGGTGTAGTACTGCGGATCGGGCAACAGGCCGCCGGTGACGACGAGGTCGTTGCCAACGTCCGAGAGACTGTCGCCAAACACGAACAGGTTGGTGAACGGCAGGGCCTGGGCCATGGCCGCAAACCCAAGGCCCGCAGCCAGCATGGCCGTTTGTTGCGCCAGCCGGCGCAAGAGACTTTGCTTCATGACGTGATCACTTTCCGATGAGTGCGAAGGCACGAGGCAGCGACAACGTCCGCCATGCCATAGCTGCCGCCGCAGTTGAAGGGCCGCAGGATTCTGGAGGGATAACCGCCAGAACGCACAGACTGCCTTCCGTCATTCGTGGGATGCGTTGCCCGGCAGGTCAACTACGATGCGGCCGGCCTGACTGCTCGTCGGGCCACGTCGCTCGGACGGTTCCGGGCGCTTACGTACACAGCCAATGACTTCCTCCTCTTCGCCTGCAGGCGGCAAGCGCCGTTTCGCGCGCATCGACCGCCTCCCGCCCTACGTCTTCAACATCACCGCCGAGCTCAAGCTCGCGGCCCGCCGACGCGGCGAAGACATCATCGACATGAGCATGGGCAACCCCGATGGGGCGACGCCGGCGCACATCGTCGCCAAGCTCAACGAGGTTTCGCAAAGGCCGGACACCCACGGCTATTCGGCCAGCAAGGGCATCCCGCGCCTGCGCCGTGCCATCTCGCACTGGTACCAGCGCCGCTACGGCGTCGCCATCGACCCCGACCACGAAGCCATCGTCACCATCGGCTCCAAGGAAGGCCTGGCCCACCTGATGCTGGCCACCCTGGACCGTGGCGACACCGTGCTGGTGCCCGACCCCAGCTACCCCATCCACATCTACGGCGCGGTGATTGCCGGCGCCGACATCCGCGCCATCCCCGTCAGCAGCGAAGTCGACTTCTTCGCCGAGCTGGAGAAGACCATCCGCGGCAGCTACCCCAAGCCCAAGATGATGGTGTTCGGCTTCCCGTCCAACCCGACGGCGCAGTGCGTGGAGCTG
>Ga0187845_1000942_pt1 | contig 16927 bp, 18 predicted proteins | sample SpaLakP09_SKY_68_FD_134515 | JGI IMG/M metagenome (GOLD analysis project Ga0187845, IMG submission 134515) | Oligotrophic lake water microbial communities from Sparkling Lake, Wisconsin, USA - SP09_SKY_68 | ecosystem: Environmental > Aquatic > Freshwater > Lake | place: USA: Sparkling Lake... | reverse complement strand
CCGGTCGACACGGCCGGCTGCCTGGCCATCGACGAAGTGCTGAAGAAGGAAATCAAGGACCTGCATGCCGCGCTGAACCCGTTCGAAACCCTGTTCGTGGTCGATGCCATGCTGGGTCAGGACGCCATCAACACCGCCAAGGCTTTCAACGACGCGCTGCCGCTGACCGGCGTGATCCTGACAAAGCTCGACGGCGATTCGCGCGGCGGTGCGGCGCTGTCCGTGCGCCACGTGACGGGCAAGCCGATCAAGTTTGCCGGCGTGTCGGAAAAGCTGGACGGCCTGGAAGCCTTCGATCCGGCCCGCATGGCCAACCGCGTGCTGGGCATGGGCGACATCCTTGCGCTGGTCGAGGAAGCGCGCAAGGGCGTGGACATGAAGGCCGCGGCCGACATGGCCAACAAAATCAAGTCGGGCGGCAAGTTCGACATGAACGACTTCCGCGCCCAGCTCGCGCAGATGAAGAAAATGGGCGGCATGGCCGGCCTGCTCGACAAACTGCCGGCCCAGTTCCAGCAGGCCGCGAGCGGTGCCAACATGGACCAGGCCGAGAAGCAGGTGCGCCGCATGTGCGGCATCATCGATTCGATGACGCCGCTAGAGCGCGCCAAGCCGGAACTGATCAAGGCCAACCGCAAGCGCCGCATCGCGGCCGGCGCCGGCGTGCAGGTGCAGGAAGTGAACCGCATGCTGACCCAGTACGAGCAGATGAATACGATGATGAAGAAGCTCAAGGGCGGCGGCCTGATGAAGATGATGCGCGGGATGAAGGGCATGATGCCCGGTATGCGCTGATCCTTGATCCGCCCCAACGAAGCCGTGCGCGATTGACGTCCCGCACGGCTTTTTTGCGCTTGGTATGCCTGTTTTTTCGCTCTAGAGAGGTCCGGGTAACACAACGGGCTGTTTTAGGGCTTGTAAGAGTGAAAAAATTTCGAAAAAGACTTGCACGAACACTAAATCCCTACCAATATAAGCCGGGTGCGCTCACGCGCAAATTTCCATGTGTTCCGTTTAGGAGGCTCGAAGATGGCAACAGCCAAAAAAACCACCGCAGCGCCCGCGAAGAAAGCCGCTGCCAAGCCTGCTGCGGCGGCAAAGCCGGCAGCGAAAAAGGCAGCAGCTCCTGCCAAAGCAGCAGCACCGAAAGCAACTGCAGCAGCAAAGAAGCCGGCAGCGGCACGCAAGCCGAACGCCGCTTTCATGAAAGAGATGACCCCGTCCGCAACGCTGGCCGCCGTCGTCGGCGCGAAACCGCTGCCGCGCACCGAAGTGACCAAGAAGGTCTGGGATTACATCAAGGCGCAAAACCTGCAGGACGCGGCCAACCGCCGCATGATCAACGCCGACGACAAGCTGAAAGCCGTCTTCGGTGGCAAGGCGCAGGTATCGATGTTCGAAATGACCAAGCTGATCTCGGATCACCTCAAATAAGAACATCCGGCTGGTTGCCCCACTGGCCCCGATCTAAAAAGCCCCGGCGAGCCGGGGCTTTTTGCTTTGAGTTACAGCCGTAGGGTGGGCACTCCGTGCCCACGCGTGACGCTCGCATCATGCAGGCATCCGCGTGGGCGGAGGCCGCCCACCCTACCGCTTTGCATGACGTCCGACATGAGATTCGACCTCATTGACCTGCAGCTGTTCCTGCACGTGCTGGACGCCGGCAGCATCACGGCCGGCAGCCGGCGCGCCAATCTGGCGCTGGCGTCCGCGAGCGAACGTATCCAGCACATGGAAGAAACCCTGGGCGTGCCCCTGCTCGTGCGCGGCCGACGGGGCGTGCAGCCGACGGCCGCCGGCCTCGCCCTGCAGCGCCACGCCCGTCTCGTGTTCCAGCAACTGGCGCGCCTGCGCGCGGAACTGGGCGAGCACGCGGCGGGCCTGAAGGGCCAGATCCGGCTGCTGTGCAAACGGCGGCGCTGTCGGAGTATCTGCCGGAACGGCTGGCCGGCTTCATGGCGCGCCATCCGGACGTCGACATCGACCTGGAAGAACGCTCCTCCAGCGACATCGCGCGCGCCGTGCGCGAAGGCGGCGCGGACCTCGGCATCGTGGCCGACACGGTCGACCTGTCCGGCCTCGAGACCTTCCCGTTCTGCACCGACCGCATCGTGGCCGTCGCGCAGCCGGCCATGGCGCGCACGCTCGTCACGCAGGAAGGACAAGCGGTGACGTTCGCGCGGCTCGTCGACTTCGACCACGTCACGCTGACGGGCGACAGCGCCCTGTTCCGCTATCTGACGCAGCTGGCCGAACGCGCCGGGCGCACCTTGCGCGCACGCGTGCGCCTGCGCAGCTTCGACGCCGTGTGCCGGATGGTGGAGAGCGGGGTCGGGATCGGCCTGGTGTCCGAACCGGCCGCGCGGCGCTGCGCCCGCACGATGGACCTCGCCGTGCTGGAGCTGGCCGACGCGTGGGCGGTGCGCCAGCTGTCGCTGTGCATGCGCAGCTTCGAGGGGCTGCCGCGGCATGCGCAGCAATTGATAGAAGAAATCCGCGCGTGAATGGTGGGCACGTGATCGATGCCCCCGGCATCAATCACCCCACCCTACGGTAGCGAATCAGCGGCTGGAGACCATCAAGCCCTGCTTGAACTCCCAGTTCTTCCACGCCGCGAGCACCGCATTCGGATACTCGGGCTTCCCGCGGCTGCCGTTGTAACGGCCGAGCGCGAGATACAGGTTGCCGCCTTCCATGTCGATGTACATGCGCAGGATCGAGCAGCCATAGCGCAGGTTCGTCTGCATGTCGAACAGCGCGCGGCGGTTCGAATCGCCGATCACCTTCGTCCAGAACGGCATCACCTGCATGTAGCCGCGCGCGCCGACCATCGACACGGCGTACTTGCGGTACGCCGACTCGACCTGGATCAGGCCCAGCACGAGCCCCGGATCGAGGCCCGCCCGCGTGGCTTCGTACCACGCGATTTCGAGGAATTCCGTGCGCGTCTGGTCGTCCGGCAGGCGGCGCTTGAGGCGCGCCGACATCGCGTCGAACCATTGCTGGTAACGGACGCGCGCGACCTCGTCGCGGAACGCCGGCTTGGGCGGCCGGCCGTCGCGGATGGCGTTTTCGAGCGCCAGCCGGACCGAATCGGCCAGCGCTTCTTCTTTCTGGTTGCCGGCCTGCGCCGCGCCGCTGCTCATCAGTGCAGCGGCGAGCAAGACCGGGCCGAGCCGGGCAGCTGCCCGGACTATCAACCGTCGTGCCATCACTTGCCCAGCTTGCCTTTGATGAAGGCGACCATGTCGGCGGCCGGGACGGCCGTCGCCTCGGCATCGCGGCGGCCCTGGTATTCCAGGTTGCCTTCCTTGAGGCCACGCTCGCCGATCACGACGCGGTGCGGCACGCCGACCAGTTCCCAGTCGGCGAACATGGCGCCCGGACGCAGGCCGCGGTCGTCGACGATGACGTCCACGCCGGCCGCCTGCAGCTCGGCATACAGGCGATCGGTTTCGGTCTTCACCAGATCGCTGCGGTCATAGCCCATCGGGCACAGCACCAGTTCGAACGGCGCGATGGCGTCCGGCCAGATGATGCCCTTGTCGTCGAAGTTCTGTTCGATGGCGGCGCCCAGGATGCGGGTCACGCCGATGCCGTAGCAGCCCATCTGCATCGGGGCCGGCTGGCCCTTCTCGTCCAGGTAGACGCAGTTCATCGCGGCGGAGTACGCGGTACCCAGCTGGAACACGTGGCCCACTTCGATGCCGCGTTCGATGGCGAGCACGCCCTTGCCGTCCGGAGACGCATCACCTTCGACGACGTTGCGCAGGTCGGCGACGAGCGGTTCGTCCACGTCGCGGCCCCAGTTGGCGCCGGTCAGGTGGTACTCGGCCTCGTTGGCGCCGCACACGAAGTCGGCCATGTTGGCGACCGTGCGGTCGGCCACGACCTTCACCGGCTGCTTCGTATTGATCGGGCCGAGGTAGCCCGGCACGGTGCCGTAGGCTTCCTGGATCTCGGCTTCGCTGGCGAAGCGGAAGTCCTTCAGGCCCGGCACTTTCGTGACCTTGACTTCGTTCAGTTCATGGTCGCCGCGCAGCAGCAGCAGCCAGTTTTCCTTGACCTGTTTGCCGTCCACGTCCTTCTCGACCGTCAGCGCGATCGACTTGACGGTCTGCGCCAGGTCGATGCCCAGCAGCTTGGCCACGTCTTCGCACTTGGTCGTCTTCGGCGTGGAGACTTTCGTCAGCGGCTGCGTCGCGGCGCCGCGCTGGGCGATCAGCGGCAGCGCCTCGGCCGCTTCCATGTTGGCGGCGAAATCGGAGTTCGGGCAGTAGACCAGCGCATCCTCGCCGGTGCTGGCGATCACGTGGAATTCGTGCGAGCCCGTGCCGCCGATGGCGCCGTTGTCGGCCGCCACCGCGCGGAACTTCAGGCCGAAGCGGTTGAAGATGCTGACATAGGCGTCGAACATCGTCTGGTAGGACTTCTGCATGCCTTCGACGTCACGGTCGAACGAGTACGCGTCCTTCATCGTGAATTCGCGGCCGCGCATCAGGCCGAAGCGGGGACGGCGCTCGTCGCGGAACTTGGTCTGGATGTGATAAAAGTTCAACGGCAGCTGGCGGTACGATTTCACTTCCGTGCGCACGACGTCGGTCACGACTTCTTCCGACGTCGGCTGCAGCGCGAAGTCGCGGCCGTGGCGATCCTTGAGGCGCAGCAGTTCCGGCCCCATCTTGTCCCAGCGGCCCGTCTCCTGCCACAGCTCGGCCGGTTGCACCAGCGGCATCAACAGTTCGATCGCGCCTGCCTTGTTCATCTCTTCGCGGATGATGCCCTCGACCTTGCGGATGACGCGCAGGCCCAGCGGCATGTACGTGTAGATGCCGGAGCCGAGTCGCTTGATCATCCCGGCGCGCATCATCAGTTTATGGCTGACGATCTCGGCGTCGGAGGGCGCTTCTTTGAGCGTTGAAATAAAAAATCGTGAGGCGCGCATATCGGTGAATTCTTTTTAAAAAGAGAGGGTTATAATCGACCTAATTTTAAAGGATTAGCTGGCTGATGCATCCAATCTTTATACAAATGGATCCGAAACACGTGGTGCATGCTGTTGTTCCTGTGCAGGTTGCGCGACAGACGTATCTGGATTGCTAGGTAAAAACGTAAGAGAGACAGATCGGCCGGCAGAAAGTTTCGAGGTGAATTATGCTCGATCGTGAAGGGTTTCGCCCCAACGTCGGCATCATCCTGCTGAACGCCAACAATGAGGTGTGGTGGGGCAAGCGGGTGCGTGAGCATTCTTGGCAATTTCCGCAAGGGGGTATCAAATACGGCGAGACGCCGGAACAGGCGATGTACCGCGAGCTCGAGGAAGAAATCGGCCTGCGTCAGGAGCACGTCAAGATCGTGGGCCGGACCCGCGACTGGTTGCGCTATGAAGTGCCGGATCACTTCATCAAGCGCGAAGTGCGCGGTCACTACCGCGGCCAGAAGCAGATCTGGTTCCTGCTGCGCATGGTGGCACGCGACAACGACGTCAACCTGCGCCTGACCGATCATCCCGAGTTCGACGCCTGGCGCTGGCACGATTACTGGGTCCCGCTGGACGTGGTCATCGAATTCAAGCGCGACGTGTACCAGCGCGCCCTGCAGGAACTGTCGCGTTTCATCACGTGGCCCGCGAACGGCGAACGCCGCCACAGCTCGCGCTACCTGCGCCAGCCGCACGAGAGGCGTGGCCAGGGCCAGGGCAGCAACGGCGGCGGTGGCGGTAACAAGGCCGCGGCGACTTCCGCCAACGCCAACGCCAGCAGCAAGGCGGTGGCAGTGGCCAGCAAGGCCATCGCCGACGCGGCCGGCAGCTCCAAGATGGTGTTGGCGCAACAGGGTGCAACGCGGAAAGAGTGATCTGCGCCAGTAGCGCGGAAGCAACACAACAAAGGCAAAGCAGCCGTGCGAACGGTTGTCTTTGCCTTTTTACATTTTGGTAATGTATTTTTCACAAAATTGCGAAGTAGAATCATCGCCATGATGATGCCGACTTTGCCGGTTTTCCGTGCCCTCCCCCTCCTGCTGGCCGCGCTGTGTGCCGCGGGACGCGTTCACGCCGAGGACACGCCGCCGCCCAAATGCACCTACGTCCAGGTGGCCAGCCTGCCCATCCGCTACGTCGGCCAGGGCCTGGAGCCCGCGGTCGACGGCATCATCAACGGCACCCCGGCCACGATGCTGATCGATACCGGCTCCGACCAGACCCACATGACGATGAACGCGGCGACCCGGCGCGACCTGACCTTGTTCATGACGGGACGCTACGTCGAGGGCTTCGGGGGCCTGTCGCGCCTGTACGGCGTGCGGCTGAAGGAGTTCGCCATCGGTCCGGCGCATGCGGACCGCCGTCCGGAACTGACCGTGATCGGCAGCACCACGTTCACGCCGGACTTCGATGCCATCGTCGGCGCCCCGTTCCTGCTGCAGGCGGACCTGGAGCTCGACCTGCAGGCCAAGCGGATGAAGTTCTACCGCCCGCTCGAATGCCGCAAGACGGAGCTGCTCCTGTGGAAGGAAAACACGGTCGTGCTGCCGTTCGGACGCAATTACGGCAAGAGCCCGAACCCGCATTTCACGGCCATCGTCAACGGCAGGGAGATGGACGCGCTGATCGACTCCGGCGCGCGCCGCAGCTTCATGATGCTGGACGCCGCAAAGAAAGCCGGCATCGACGTCGATGGCCCTGGGGCCGCGCGCATGGGCGATTCCGGCGGGATCGGGTCGGACCGCGCGCCGTACTGGATCGCCCCGGTCAAATCGCTGCAGCTCGGCGGCGAGACCATCCGTGACGTCGAACTGGGCATCATCGATTCGCAGGGCTCGCGCACCGCCGACCTGTACCTGGGCCAGGACTTCCTGCGCACGCACCGCGTGCTCTTCGCGATGAGCCAGGAAAAACTGTACATCGCCTACCTGGGCGGCGAGGTGTTTACGCGCGGCACGGGACTGGAACCCTGGATGCGCGCCGAAGCCGACGGCGGCAACGCGGACGCCCAGTACGCGCTGGCCCAGCGGTATGCGAACGGCCTTGGCGTGCCGCGCGATCCGCTCCAGGCCGGCGTCTGGCTGGACATGGCGGCCAACGCGGGCCAACCGAACGCCAGCCTGCTGCGCGGCCGCCGGCAGATGCTGGCCGGCCAGCTGGACACCGCCATCGCGCAACTGCGGCGCGCACTCGACCAGTTGCCGGCCGACCGTCTCGGCCCGTTGTGGCTCTACGTCGCGCGCGTGCGCCACGGCGAAGCCGACCTGGCGAAGACCGAGCTGGAAGCAGCGCTGAAACTACAGAAGGAAGACGACTGGCCCGCGCCGATCGCCGATTTCTACCTCGGCAGGATCAACGGGACGCGCCTGCTGGACGAGGCAGGCAAGGATGCGAAACTCGCGCATGCGCGCACGTGCATGGCGCAAAGCTACATGGCGGAATGGCACGACGCGCGCGGCGACGCGGCCGAGGCCAGCGCGCTCAAGGCCACGTTGCGGTCGAACTGCACTCCGCAAAAAGCCGCGCAATGAAACTGATCGCCACCCGCCGCGGCCGCACCGATAAATACGACGATCTGCGCTGCGTGCGCCGCGACGGCAGCTCGACCGGCTGCCCGATGCCGCGCCAGGGCATCCTGCCGCACAACCTCGTGCACTACGTCGTCGAGTCCACGCTCAGCTGGCGCCACGCCTTCTTCGGCATGATCGCGGCGGGCACCGACATCGGCCCCGCGATGGAACAGGCGCACGATCCCGGCAACGCGGCACTGGCCGACCAGGCCATCCACGTCGAGGCGATCGTCGAAAGCCTGCAGGCGCAGCTGTGGAGCGGCGCGTTCGACACGGCGATGTTCGACGAAGGCGTGCGCACGGCGTGCACGGGACGCGGCCGCAGCGTGCCGGCACTCCCCGCGGACGCGGGCAGGCGGATGTTCGATGCCGTGCTGGCGCTGGACGCGCGCTGGCAGCAGGTGCCCTGGCACGGCGCGCTCGAGCTGGACCTGCCGGACCTGTAGGCGCGCAGCGGCGGCGGCGCCATCGCGCTACAATGACGCCATGTTCACACCTTCTTCCAACGACGTCCGCCGCTTTTTCTGCGAGGCCTTGCGCAAGCGCCGCGCCGGCGAGATCCTGACCCCGATGGACGCCATCGCCGCCGACTGGATCGAGCAGCATCCCGAATACCACGACGAGATGACGGACGCTGACGCGGCGGTGGCGCGCGACTATGCCGTCGAAGGCGGCAAGCCGAATCCGTTCCTGCACCTGTCGATGCACCTGTCGATCACGGAACAGGTGTCGATCGACCAGCCGCGCGGCATCCGCGCCGCCTACGAGGCGCTGGCCGCGCGCGTGGGCGAGCACGAGGCGCACCACGGCATCATGGAGTGTCTCGGCGAGATGATCTGGTCGGCGCAGCGCCACGGCACGCAGCCGGATACCGACGCGTACGTGGAGTGCGTGCGCAAGCGCGTGCGCTAAACGTCTTAATCGAGCTTGTCGTCGGCGACGCGGTAGCGCGGGTCTTCCGGCAGGTTCACCTCGATCATGTCCTTCGCGCGCTCGAGCAGCGCGCGGCAGTCCGGGCTCAGGTGGCGCAGGTGCAGCCGTTTGCCTAGGGCGCGGTAGCGTTCCGCCAGGCCGTCGACGGCCTGGATCGCCGAGTGGTCCGCCACGCGGGCACGGCGGAATTCGACGACGACGTCATCCGGGTCGTCCCTGGGCGTGAACAGCGCCTGGAAGCCGGCCACCGACGCGAAGAACAGCGTCCCCTCCAGTTCATAGACTTTCCAGCCGTTGGCATCCTGCGCCGTCGCGACGCGGATCTGCTTCGCATGCTGCCACGCGAACACCAGGGCGGAGACGATCACGCCCACCAGCACGGCGGTCGCCAGGTTGAACACGAGCGTCACGCCGGCGACCAGCACGATCACGAGCGCGTCCGCGCGCGGCACCTTGCCGAACAGGCGGAACGTACCCCACTCGAACGTCTTTTCGCACACGACGAACATCACGCCGATCAGCGCGGCCAGCGGAATCCGCTCGATCACGTTCGCGCCGAACAGGATGAACGACAGCAGGAACAGCGAAGCGCAGATCCCGGACAGGCGGCCGCGCGCGCCGTTGCCCACGTTGATCATGCTCTGGCCGATCATCGCACAGCCGCCCATGCCGCCGAACAAGCCGGTGACGACGTTGGCCACGCCCTGCGCGAGGCTTTCGCGGTTCGGCTGGCCGCGCGTGTCCGTGATCTCGTCGATCAGGGTGAGCGTCAGCAGCGTCTCGATCAGGCCGACGGCCGCCAGCACGAGCGAGTACGGGAACACGATCTTCAGTGTCTGCAGGTCGAACGGCACGTCCGGCACGTGGAACGCCGGCAGGCCGCCCGCGATGGAGCCGAGGTCGCCCACGGTCTTCGTCTCGATGCCCGTGAAGTGCGCAAGCAGCGCGACGGCGAGGATGCCGACCAGCGTGGCCGGCACGGCCTTCGTGATGCGCGGCGTGAGATACACGATCGCCATCGTCAGCGCGACGAGGCCCAGCATCGTCCACAGCTGCGCCCCCGCCATCCAGCCGCCGACCGCCTTGAAGTGTTCGAACTGCGCAACGAAGATCACGATGGCGAGGCCGTTGACGAAGCCCAGCATCACGGGATGCGGCACCATGCGGATGAATTTGCCGAGCCGCGCGGCCGCGAACAGCATCTGCAGGACGCCCATCAGCACGATCGCGGCGAACAGGTATTGCACGCCGTGCTGGACCACCAGCGCGACCATGACGACGGCCAGTGCGCCGGCCGCGCCGGAAATCATGCCGGGCCGGCCGCCGAACGCGGACGTGATGAACGACACCAGCACGGCGGCATACAGGCCGGTCAGCGGCGACACGTGGGCCACGAGGGCGAAGGCGATGGCCTCGGGGACCAGCGCCAGCGCGACCGTCAGGCCGCTCAGGACGTCGGTCTTGATGTGGGGAGGGGATACGTCGGACAAGGCGAGACTCCAAAAAACAAATCCCTCCGGCCGGCACGCGGCAGGAGGGATTCCGGACAACCCGGATGGGCCGTTATTGTAACGGCCCGGGCGGATCAGCGCTTCGTGACGAGCGCCGCGGGCAGGCCTTGCAGGTAGGCCGCGATGTCGGCCATGTCGCGATCCGACAACGGCTGGGCCATGCCGGCCATGATCGGGTTGTTGCGACCGTTGGCGGCTTTGTTGCCGCGCTTGTACGCGGTCAGCGCATGCACGAGGTAGTCGGCATGCTGGCCGGCCAGCTTCGGATAGCTGGGATCGATCGGGGTCTTGTAGTCGGCGCCGTGGCAGGACGCGCAGTTGTATTTTTTCGCCAGCTCGGCGCCGTTGGCGGCGTTGCCCGAAGCCAGTGCCTGGCCGGACAGGGCCAGCGAGGCGGCGCCCAGGGTCAGCGCGACGATCAGTTTATTCATGGCGCGCTCCTTACTTGGACGGGGTTTGTTGCGAATAATACGCGGCGATGTCGGCGATGTCCTGGTCGGACAGGCTGGCCGCGATACCACGCATGGACGGGTGGTTGCGGTCGCCTTTCTTGTATGCCTGCAGCGCAGCTTCGATGTACTTCGCCGACTGTCCGCCGATCTTCGGTACGCGATAGACTTCAGGGAACGTGCCCTTGTACTCGGGGATGCCGTGGCATCCGATACACTGTTCGATCTTGTTGGGTGCTGCCTTCGCATTGCCGACGATGTCGGCTGCGCCGGCCGTGCCGGCCATCGAGGCACCGGCGGCAAGCACGAGTAAAGCTGTTGAAATTTTCATGGATGACCTATCGTTGGGTTGAATCGATAGGGCGCCTTGCGACCCGTGCGGCGGCAGCAGGTTTTCTAGACCCCCGGTACTGCGACTGCAATGGCATTTTTGCCACGATCCAATCGATTCTATCCGAAGAATATAGTCGAGTCCATTGGGCAGCGCAGCATGGACGCCCTGCCCGCCGCGGCGTTCTGGCATATACTCGTCGGCATCTCCCCAGCACCGAGTCAGGCCCATGCACGCACCCCGACGCTTCGAAGGCAGCGACAACTATGTCGCCACCGCCGACCTGAAACTGGCGGTCAACGCCGCCCTCACCCTCGCCCGGCCCCTGCTGATCAAGGGCGAACCCGGCACCGGCAAGACGATGCTGGCCGAAGAGGTCGCGGCCGCGCTCGACATGCCGCTGCTGCAGTGGCACATCAAATCGACGACCAAGGCCCAGCAGGGCCTGTACGAATACGACGCCGTCTCGCGCCTGCGCGATTCGCAACTGGGCGACGAGCGCGTGCGCGACATCCACAACTACATCGTCAAGGGCGTGCTGTGGCAGGCGTTCACGGCGCCCGAGCCGGTCGTGCTGCTGATCGACGAGATCGACAAGGCCGACATCGAGTTCCCGAACGACCTGCTGCGCGAACTGGACCGCATGGAGTTCTACGTGTACGAAACGCGCGAGATGGTCGTCGCGAAGCATCGACCGCTCGTCATCATCACGTCGAACAACGAGAAGGATCTGCCGGACGCCTTCCTGCGCCGCTGCTTTTTCCACTACATCAAATTTCCCGACCGGGACACGATGGCGGAGATCGTGAAGGTCCACTACCCCACGCTGAAGGCCGATCTGCTGTCCGCCGCGCTGCAGAGTTTTTACGAATTGCGCGACGTGCCGGGCCTGAAGAAAAAGCCGTCGACGTCCGAATTCCTCGACTGGCTCAAGCTCCTGCTGGCCGAGGACATCCCGGCCGAGATCCTGCGCAGCCAGGACGGCAAGACGATCGTGCCGCCGCTCTCGGGCGCCCTGCTGAAGAACGAGCAGGACGTGAGCCTGTTCGAGCGCCTGGTGGCGATGGCGAGGCACAACCGATGATCCAGGTCGCGCCAGTCACCCTCGAATTCAACGGCGTGCGCCTGGAGCCGCTCGCGCTGCACCACCTCGACGGCCTGCGCGCGGCGGCCGCGGATGGCGAATTGTGGAACCTGCGCATCACGTCCGTACCGGAACCGCAGGACACGGAAGCGTATATCCGCACGGCGCTGGAGACGCACAATCGGATCGCCTTCGCCGTCGTCGATGCGTCCAGCGACACCGTGATCGGCACGACCAGCTACCACGACATCATGCCCGCGATCGACCGCGTGGAGATCGGCTACACGTGGTATGCGAAGAGCCGCCAGCGCAGCCACGTGAACACGAGCTGCAAGCTCCTGCTGCTGTCGCACGCGTTCGACACGCTGGGCTGCGCCGTCGTCGGCCTGCGCACCGATAATTTCAACTATGCGTCGCAGGCCGCCATCGAGCGCCTGGGTGCGAAGAAGGACGGCGTACTGCGCCACCACGCCCCGCGCCGCGACGGGACCGTGCGCGACACGGTCATCTACAGCATCGTGCGCGGCGAGTGGCACGAGATCAAGTCGCACCTGCACGATCGCCTCGCGCGCCACGCGGAGTAAGGAACGCGCGATGCTGATCGACTTCTTCTTCACCCTGCGCGACGCCAAGGTCCCCGTCACGATCAAGGAATTCCTCACGCTGCTGGAAGCGCTGCAGAAGCAGGTGATCGCCCCCTCGCTCGACGAGTTCTACTATCTCGCGCGCCTGACGCTGGTGAAGGACGAAGCCCATTTCGACAAGTTCGACCGCGCGTTCGGCGCCTTTTTCAAGGGCATCGAGACGGTGTTCGACACCAAAGCGGACATTCCGCTCGACTGGCTGGTCAAGCGCCTCGAACGCGAGCTGACGCCCGAGCAGAAAGCGGAGTTGCGGAAGCTCGGCTACGACAAGCTGATGAACCGTTTGCAGGAGCTCCTGAAGGAACAGAAGGAGCGGCACGAAGGCGGCAACAAATGGATCGGCACCGGAGGCACGTCCCCGTTCGGCAACGGCGGCACGAATCCGGAGGGCATCCGGATCGGCGGCAAGGGCGGCAACCGGTCTGCCGTGAAGGTGTGGGAGCAGCGCACCTACCGCGATTACGACGGCGAACGCGAACTGGGCATCCGCAACATCAAGGTCGCGCTGCGCCGCCTGCGCCGCTTCGCGCGCCAGGGCGCGCCCGACGAACTGGCGCTGGACGAGACGATCCGCTCCACCGCCAACAACGCCGGCTGGCTCGACATCAGGATGCAGCCGGAGCGCCGCAACCGCATCAAGGTGCTGATGCTGATGGACGTGGGCGGCACGATGGACGACCACATCGAGCGCACCGAGGAACTGTTCTCGGCGGCGAAGGCCGAGTTCAAGCACATGGAGTTCTACTATTTCCACAACTGCGTCTACGACCACCTGTGGAAAAACAACCGCCGCCGCCACGCCGAGCGTTTTCCCACGTGGGACGTGCTGCGCACCTACCCGCCCGATACGCGCCTCATCTTCGTCGGCGATGCGACGATGAGCCCCTACGAAATCCTCGCGCCCGGCGGTTCCGTCGAATACGCCAACGAGGAAGCGGGCGCGGAATGGCTGGCGCGGTTCTGCCACGCCTTTCCGAAATTCGCGTGGCTGAATCCGGAACCGGAACACCTGTGGCAGTACCGGCAATCGATCGCCGTCATCCGGCAGATCATGGGCAACCGCATGTTCCCCGTGACGATCGACGGGCTCGAACGGGCGATGCGCCTCCTCAGCAAGTAACAGAATGGTGGGCGCAGGGTGCCTACGCCGGCCGCGCCCACCCTACGGCAACGTGAACATCGTAGGGTGGGCACCCCGTGCCCACCTTCCGGCATCACCTCTTTACAGCCGCGCGCACGATCAGCAAGCCGATGATGTCGATCCACAGGTGCACGAGCACCGCCGCGATCCAGCCGACGTATTGATACATCAGGCCCAGCGCGACGCTGCCGCCGAACACGCCGGCCGCCTGCGCCAGCGTGGCGAAGTCGAACCGGCGGAAGCGGTACGCGGGCGTGTGCGTCACGACGAAGATCAGCGACGTGATCCAGATGCCCAGCAGCGGCTGCAGCGCCGCGCGGAACAGCGTCTCTTCGCCGATGGCGGCGGCCAGCGCGATCCACAGCGGATTCAGGCCCCGCAAATCCAGGCGCGCATAGCTCGCGATCGTGTCGGTGGTCGACTTCGCCCGCGCCGTCAGCCGGAACATCACGTACGAGCCCCCGGCGGCCAGCAATGCGAGACCCTGCCCGATCAGCAGCTGCCACATCGGCGCCATCGGCCCGCCGAACGCGGCCAGCGGATCGCGCTGGCCGAACCAGATGATGGGCGCGGCCAGCAGGCAGAACATCAGGCACGTGAGCACCTGGGCCGTCAGGCGGATCGGAGGGCGCGGGGCCGGGGCGGAGATCGATTGGGTCATGCGGCATTTTAAAGCGCCACTTCCTCAATTCCTACATGTAATCGTGCGCACACATCGCTCTTGTAGAATCGGTCGCAAGTATTAACATTTTGACAAAGGAGCGGGGCATGCAAGAATTCCTGTCTGTCCTGACCAGTCTCGCCTGGCCCTGCGCGATCACGCTGGCCTGGCTGGTCGGCGAATTCGGGCAGCGCTGGACGGGCCTGCCGCGCATCAGTTTCTATGGCCTCGTCGGCTTCATCCTGGCCGCGCCCCAGCTGGGCATGCTGCCGTTGCCGCCGTCGGGAGGGGGCACGACCCTGCTGCTGGCCGACGTCGGGTTCGGGCTGATCCTGTTCGAGCTGGGCTACCGCATCAACCTGCGCTGGCTGCGCACGAATCCGTGGATCGGCGTGACGGGCCTCGTCGAAGCAAGCCTGACGTTCGTCGGCGTGTACCTCGTGGCCGACGCGTTCGGCGCGGCGCTGATCGACCGGCTGATGCTCGCGTCGCTGTCGATGGCGACGTCGCCCGCGACCGTCGTCCGCGTCATCAACGAACAGAAAAGCTCGGGCCAGGTGACGGAACGGGCGCTGCACCTGTGCGCGCTGAACTGCGTGCTGGCCGTGTTCGCGTTCAATGCCACCGTCGGCCTGTGGATCTTCCGCACGTTCGAGGATGTCGGCGACGCGCTGTGGAACAGCCTCGTCGTGCTGGGCGTCTCGGCCTTCACGGGTGCCGTGTTCGGCCTGATCGTGCCAGGCGTCCTGCGCCTGCTGGGCAAGCTGGCGCAGGACGCCACCGTCGCCTTCGCGCTGGCCGTGATCCTGCTCGTGGCGATCACGTACGCACTGGGCCTGTCGCCCGTCGTCGCGGCGCTCGCGTTCGGGCTGACGGCGCGCCACCGCCGCGTCGCGTTCAGCCAGGCGCAGCGCAATTTCGGCGCGCTGGGCGAACTGCTCACCGTCGTACTGTTCGTGTTCGCCGCGTCCACGCTCGACTGGCGCCGCGTGTGGGCCGGCGCGGCGCTCGCCATCGGCCTCGTGCTCGTGCGCCTGCTGACCAAGACGGCCGGCGTGACGGCATTCGCGCATTTGTCCGGCATCTCGTGGCGCAAGGGCATGCTGACGGGCGTGGCGCTGGCGCCGCTGTCCGTGTTCGTGATCCTCCTGATCGAGCATGCGCGCCATGCGGGCGTGCAGGTCGTCGAGGAATTGCGCGCCGTGGCCGCCGTGACGATGCTGCTCGAAGTGTTCGGTCCCATCATCCTGCAGCGCGCCCTCGTATGGGCGCGCGAAGCGCCGGAGGTCAACCATGCCCCTTGAACCCTTCGCGAACTCGGCACCGCTGACGTTCGGCGTCGAACTGGAACTGCAGCTCGTCAGCCTGTCCGATTTCGACCTCACGCCGGCCAGCCCCGACCTGATGCACCTGCTGAAGCGCAAGCCGTTTCCGGGCAACGTGACGCCCGAGATCACGGAGAGCATGATCGAGATAAATTCGAGCGTGCAGACCGACTACCGCACGCTGCTGGCCGAGCTGGTGGAGATCCGCGACACGCTCGTCGCCGCCAGCGGCGTGCTGAACATCGGCATCGCGGGCGGCGGCACGCATCCGTTCCAGCACTGGTCCGAGCAGCGCATCTCGGCCAAGCCGCGCTACCAGGAATTGTCGGCGCTGTACGGCTACCTGGCCAAGCAGTTCACCGTGTTCGGCCAGCACGTGCACATCGGCTGCGCCAGCGGCGACGACGCGCTGTTCCTGCTGCACGCGCTGTCGCGCTATATCCCGCACTTCATCGCGTTATCCGCGTCGTCGCCGTTCGTGCAGGGCCACGACAGCGGCTTCGATTCCGCGCGCCTGAATTCGGTCTCGGCGTTTCCGCTCAGCGGCCGCGCGCCGTTCACGCAACTGGGCCGATTTCGCCGACGTCTACTTCGCCAAGATGGAGCGCACGCGCATCATCAAGAGCATGAAGGATTTTTACTGGGACCTGCGGCCGAAACCGGAATACGGCACGATCGAGCTGCGCGTCTGCGACACGCCGCTGACGGTCGAACGGGCGGCCGCGCTCGCGGCCTACCTGCAGGCGCTGTGCCGCCACCTGCTCGAACGGAAGGAGGCGCCGCCGCTGGAGGACGACTATCTCGTCTACAACTACAACCGCTTCCAGGCGAGCCGCTTCGGCCTCGACGGCGTGATCACGCATCCGAAGACCTACAAACAGATCCCGCTGCGCGAGGACATCATCGCCACGCTGGACCTGATGGAACCGCACGCGCAGGCGCTGGGCAGCGTGGACGCGCTGCTGCACCTGGCCGCGACGGCCAGCGACGGCGGCGACGCGAGCTACCTGCGCGGGCAGTACGAACGCCAGGGTAGTCCCGAGGGCATGGTCGACGCCGCGATCCGGCGCTTCCGCGGCCGCTAGAAATTTTATGCCGCGTGTCGATCCGGCGGTCGCCCGTTCGTCACGCCCGCCGCCTTTGCCAAATGGCTGCCGCCGCACGGTTTCATCGGGACCGTGCACGAGATGGATGCCCGCGTCGGCGGCGTCGAGATCAAGGTGACGCAGGAAGGCATCCCGGCCGCGATTCCCGCCGAGATGTGCTACCTCGGCTGGCAGGAATCGCTGCAGCT
>Ga0187845_1000932_pt1 | contig 16983 bp, 12 predicted proteins | sample SpaLakP09_SKY_68_FD_134515 | JGI IMG/M metagenome (GOLD analysis project Ga0187845, IMG submission 134515) | Oligotrophic lake water microbial communities from Sparkling Lake, Wisconsin, USA - SP09_SKY_68 | ecosystem: Environmental > Aquatic > Freshwater > Lake | place: USA: Sparkling Lake... | reverse complement strand
GCCGGCGCGCGCCGGCTGCAGGGGCAGAATTGATTGCAGAAGTAGATGCTTGCACGGTGGTTTCCTTAGCGGTTCATTTTTTTCAGGATCTGGGCGCGCAGCATGCGCGCGCCTTGGTCGTCTAGCGGCGCCAGCACATTGCGCGCATGCTCGGGGATGTGGGCAGCGGTCTGTTGATCCGCCTCGAAAATGTAGTGGCGGAAGATCTCCTGCCATGCCTTGCGCTGCTCGGGTGGCAGGTCGCGCAGGGTGAGGAAGGCCATCATCAGGGCATTGGTGGGCGTGTCCATGTAGTCGGGCGACTGGCGCCACCAGTAGTTGACCAGCACGTTGAAAGCGGCCAGTCCTTCCACGTGGTGCCACCACATGCTGGGGATGAAGATGGCGTCGCCCGCTTCCATTTCCGCGACCTGCGCATGTTCAAGCGCGCTGGCGAATTTCGGAAAGCGCTCGAAATCGGGCTGGTGGAAGTCCACCAGCGAGATGGCCTGTCCGGCCGGCGTGAAATCGAGCGGACCGATATACAGGTTCTGTAGCTGATCGGGCGGGAACAGGGTAAAGCGGCGCCGGCCTGCAGCCACCACGGCGATATTGTCCGGCACATCGTAGTGGGCGGCGATGCGGGTGCGGTTGCCGATCCAGATGCTGACCAGCGGATCGCGCTGGCCCAGCGCCAGATCGTTGTGTTCGCGGAAGCCGGGCAAACAGGTATCGACCGTGGTGGAGCCCACATACACGGTAGGCGCAGGGTCCAGATGGCGCTTGGCTTCGATCTCGTCCAGCACGTTATTCAGCTTGGCGTGGACGGGATAAAAGTTGAAGCCGCTGGCATCGTCGTTGTAGAAGAAGCGCCCGCCAGCTTCCGGCGGGCCCAGCATGGCACCCACGGTGGCGCCGCGATAGAAGCTGCGCAGATAGGCGTCGGCCTCGCGCTCCGAACTGCGCGCCGCCTGCACCATGGGCCAGCTGCTGGCCAGTCCGCGCAGCAGCAGCGGTTCGGTCGAGGTCAGGATGGCGTCGTCGAGATCGTTGACGCCCAGCCCCCGGATTTCACGGACGGGCTTAGCCATGGCGGTAGTTCATGCGGTCGATCAGGCTGCGCAGATTGGATAGCGAAGCGAGCACCATGTAGATCGATTTCAGGTGGCCACCCGCATGCAGCGTGGCCAGTGCGGCCGCATCGAGGGCCGCCAGCCTGTCTTCGTTGATGGTGTAGAAGCCCACCAGCCGGTTCTGCGAGCCGTTATCGAGTTCGATGTCGAGCACGAAGCTTTCCAGCAGTTCGTACTGCAGCAGGGCGGCGAGGAAGGCCGGCGTCTCCTGCAGTCCCTGATGGATGGCTGCCAGCAGGGAGTTGGTCTGTTCCAGGAACGGCGTGTGACCGCCGTGCGGCTTGAACACCGCCTCGCCTTCGCTGCGGCTGAGACGCGGGCTATCCAGATCGATGTTGATCATCAGTTCGTCGCCATTCACGCCGATCAGGAAAGGCTGGCGTTCCACCATCATGGGCAGATACATGGCCTGCCACTGATCGCCTTCGAGGAACAGATTGTCGCCCTCGGTAAAGCCGAACAGCGCAACCGGCTCGAAGCCCAGACCGTCGGTGGTCTGGCGGAACACGATGGGGTAGCAGGCCTGTACGTCGCGGAATTCGGCCGGGAAGGTGACGGCCATCATCTGGTTGTCACCGAATTCGGCGCCGCGCCGGGTGATGACGTGCAGGTTCTTGTGATCGATGTTGTTGAGCAGTGCGTGGTTGGCCATGGTGATCTCGTGTCTCGTTGTGTTGGTCGTTCTGATGTTTTTTCGTGCTGCTTCAGATGTTCTGCAAGCCGTGCTGGCGGATATGCTCGAGCAGGCTGCGCATGTCCGGCAGCGCGCCCAGCATGCGCCGTGTCAGGCTGGCCGCTTCGCGGAAATAGCCGTCGGCCATGGCTGCTTCCTGCGCTGGCGCGGGACGGAACTGGCTGCGGTAGCCCATGCCGTACAAGATGTACTGGTAGCTGGCAGTGGGGAAGACTTCCTCGATGCGGGGGAAATCGTTGCGGCTCGGTGCGCGGTGCTGCCACAGTGTCAGCAGGTCCTGCAGGCGCTGCGGCAGGGTGCTCTGCTGGTCGCGCCAGTAGGCGGTGTCGCGCCGCTGGCTCAGTACATAGTGCAGCTTGAGGAAGTCGATCACGCGCTCCCAGCGGTAGGTGAAAGTCTCGTTATAGCGTGCCGCTACGATGTCCATGGCGGCGCGGCTGGCCGGCAGTTCGTCCGCCACCATGGCGGCGCCCATTTCCACCAGCGCCAGTGCGGACGCTTCCAGCGGTTCGATAAAGCCGGACGACAGGCCGATGGCCACGCAGTTGCGCTGCCAGAAGCGCTGGCGGTAGCCCGGCTCGAATTTGATCTGGCGCACCGCGCCCGCGTCCTGCGGACCGCCGCTAGCGCGGATGTACTGGTGCAGTGCCGCTTCCGCCTCGTCGTCGCTGATGTAGGCGCGCGCATACACGTGGCCCACGCCGCGCCGCGTGGGCAGGCCGATATCCCAGATCCAGCCCGCATTCTGCGCGGTGGAGGTGGTCTGTGCGGCGATGGGCGTGGTGTCGCTGGCATACGGTACCTGTATCGCCAGCGCGGTATCGTTGAACAGCACATGCTGCTGCGAGATCAGCGGCACTTGATAGTGCTTGCCGAGCAGCAGCGACTGCATGCCGGTGCAGTCGATGAACAGATCGCCTTCCAGTACGCCGTTGCACGCCGTCTGCAGGCTGGCGATGTCGCCATCGGCAGCGCTGTTAATTGCCAGCACATGGTCAGCCAGATAGCGCACGCCCAGCTTGCGGGTGCAGTGCTCGCGCAGGAACAGGCCGAACTTGCCGGCATCGAGGTGATAGCCGTAGTTGGCCACGGCGGCAAATTCCGGCGTGACGGCCTGCTTGGGGGCGCGGCCCTGCACGCACAGGTGCGGCTGGCAGCTCACCAGATCGGCAAACGGAATGTCGGGATGCTGTTGCTGCCAGTTGCGTGGCAGGTCCACTTCGCCCCAGCCTTGCGGCATCACGAAGGGATGGAAATACTCGTCGCCGGCACTGCCGTCGACCCAGCCATTGAAACGTGAACCCTGTTTGAAGGAAGCGTCGCACTGGCGGAAAAAATCGCTTTCGCTGACACCGATGCGGCGCAGCGTGTCGCGCATGCTGGGCCAGGTGCCTTCGCCCACGCCGATGGCGGGGACGTCGGGCGATTCGATCAGCGTGATGTCGATGGGCGTGCCCTGTTGCGCCGCCGCGATCAGGCCGGCCGTCAGCCAGCCGGCGGAACCGCCGCCCACAATCACGATACGTCGGATCATCTTGTTCGCCCTGTGTGGATGTGATGGTCTGAAAGTCTAACCGAAAAGGGCCGCTGATACGTAGAGACTCAGCGGCCCTTTTCAGTGCTGCGCTACAGGCCTAGAACTTGTAGCGTACGCCGACCATGTAGCGTGCACCTTGCTGCGTCACGCCTTCCAGCTGTTGCTGGGTGCGGCTGTGGGTGCGGGTAATGCTGTTGGTCAGGTTGATGCCTTCGAACTGGAAGCTGAGCTTTTCGTTGTAGGCATAGCCGACGCTCAGGTCCACCTGGCCGTACGGTTCCACATATTGCGGGTTGGGCCCGGAGCCGTCGAAGGTCGAGGACAAGAACTCGCCGCGCCAGTTGTAAGCCAGACGCGCGTTGAATTTCTTGTCTTCGTAGATACCCACCACGTTGGCCGAATTCGACAGACCCACCAGTGCGAACTGCTCGCCTACCGAAGCATTGTTGTACTTCAGGCCGGAGTGCACATAGGTGTAGTTGGTCGACACACCGAAGCCGCTGTTGCCGAACATGTGCTGCAGATTCACTTCCAGGCCATTCAGGCTGGCAGCCTTCTGGTTGGCGAAGGAGGTGATCTGGAAGTTGGCTACCGGATCGCTAGGCTGGCCGGTGATGGTGCCGGTGGCGTTGCCGGTGATGGTATCGTCGGCGCCGCGTACCACGCCCGGCTGGCCGGCGAAGTTGCGGAAGATGTAGTTACGGATACAGGTGCTGTCCGCCGTGGCGCAGCCGTTAGCCAGCGCCGCGTTCCAGTACTTTCCGCCTACCGGTGTATGCAGGTTGAACGGCGTGGCGTTGACCATGGACTGGCCTGCGTAGTTTTCCAGATTCTTGCGGAAGTAGCCCAGCGAGAAGAAGTCCTGCTTGCCGTAGTACCACTCGTAGGACAGGTCCAGATTCTTCGACTTGACCGGTTTCAGCGCGGGATTGCCTGCCGAACCCGTGCCGCCATTGGCGCGTGCCAGCGAGTTCAGGGTGGTGCCGCCCTGGATCTGGTCCCAGCGCGGACGGCCTATGGTTTCGCCCAGGCTGAAGCGTACCTTCTGGTCCGGCGTGAGTTCGATGTCGGAATCGAAGCTAGGCAGCAGGTTGTGGTACTTGCCGGTCAGGGTGGTGAAAGTCGGATCGCCGAAAGTGATAGGGAATTCGTTCTGCGATACCCAGTTGATGGCGGTGGCTGCCGGCACCAGCGCGCTCGAGACCACGTCGGTGGTTTCATAGCGCAGGCCGACAGCAGTGCGGATCGGGAACTTGGTATCCCAGTCGGTATTGAACTGGATGTAGCCGTTGTTGGACTTCTCTTCGGTGCGGGAATCGTTGTCGAAGCTAGTCTTGGGCAGGTACAGCGCCGGCAGGCCAGACGCCGTGGCGGCCAGCTGGCGCACCTGGGCGAAGTTGAAGGTGTAGAACTGGTTGAACAGGTTGGGGTTGCCGCTGCCATCGATCTTGTCGAAGTACTGGCGCACCGATTCCGGATGCCATACGCTGCTTGGATAGTCGGAAGGCTTGGTGGCGCCGCCCCAAGTATCGCGCTGCTGGTTGGAGAAGGCGGAACGGTTGGATACCTTGGTGATGCCGCCGCCGAATTTCAGCTCGGACGCTTCCAGCACTTTCCACTGGCCCTTGACCTGGGTCTGGTCGACGATGCCTTTCATGTACTGGTTGGAGAACACCGAGCCGGTGACTTGCTGGCCGTATTTGGTGAAGTCGGCGCCGTCTATGCTCAGGACCGGGAAGTCGTGACTGAAGTCCACCGTGGTGTTGCCGCGGCTGAAGCTGGCCGTGCCCAGCGTGTTGCTGGAACCGAATGGGCTATCGGCGCCCGATTCTGCCGTCGAATGGTGGGTATCGAGTTCCAGACGCAGGGTGTTGGTCGGTTTCCATACTGCGTTGAAGCCCAGCGATTTGTTCTGGGTCTTGGTGGCGAAGTCGGCGCCGCCCATGGCGATGTCGCTGTTGGACACGAACTCCTTGTACATCAGCGGGCTGGAGACAGGGCCCTTGGTCCACGAGCTGGCCGAATCGCCGAAGTTGAACCAGGCCGAAACGTCGTTACGCTTGGTCTGGATCTTGTTTTCCGAATAGGTGTAGTCGAGCGTGGTGACCAGCGTATCGGCCGGTTTGTACTGCAGGTCAGCTGGGCGTTGGTGCGCTGGCGCTGCACGCCGTTGAAGTTGTAGTTCAGATTTTGCGGCACCGAATACAGATCGGTGGCACCCGGGCGGTTGGTGATGTTGGCCGCACCCGGAGTGCCAGGCTGTGGAATCGTGCCCCAGTTGTTTTCGTCGCCGCGGAACGGGCCGCGCCAGCCGTTCGAAACGGCGGCCGTGTTGTAGCCCAGATTGCGTTCCTGGTAGCTGCCCGTCAGCGCCACGCCGAACTTGCCGTCGGCCGTGGTGTTGGAATAGATGCCCGAAATTTCAGGGGTGGTGGAGCGGCTGGCTTTGACATCGCCCGGCAGGTTGCCGTTGGTGCTGTCGTACACGCCTTTGGCGCCCAGGCTGGCGTGCAGGCCGGGACGTTCGAACGGACGCGCCGTCATCACGTTGACGGTGGCGCCGATACCGCCGGTGGGCGTATCGGCACGGCTGGTTTTATACACTTGCAGCTGGGCGATGGCTTCCGAAGCCAGGTTGGCGAAATCGTAGGCGCGGCCGTTCAGGTCGCCCAGATTCGAAGTCGGCATCTGGCGGCCGTTGAGCAGTACCAGATTGAAGTCGGGACCCACGCCGCGCACGGTGATCTTCGAGCCTTCGCCGATGGAGCGGTCGATCGATACGCCGGAGATACGCTGCAGCGATTCGGCCAGATTGGTGTCGGGGAATTTGCCGATGTCTTCGGCCACGATGCCGTCAACGATACCGTCCGAGTTACGCTTCAGGTTCATCGACGATTGCAGACTCTGGCGCAAGCCGGTGACGACCACGCTCTGTGGCTCGTCGGCCGCTCTCACGGCTTCCTGCGCCAGCGCCGGAACAGCGCCTGCGCAAGCGCTGGCCACCGCCAGCGTCATTAATTTCAGTCGTGCCTTTGGATAATGCATGTTATCTCCTGTGTTTTTATGAACAGCTAGCTTCCCACTTCCCCCAACGACACTGGAAACCTTTCCATTCTCTGTCGTCGAATAGTATGATTGACGTTCCTTTTTGTCAATCGCCGCCCCGTCAACTGGCCTGTGCAGCCTGGTCAGGCCGGGGTTTTGCTCCGGTTGTGTTGTAAAAAATCGCTTAGGGCTGGTACACCCGCACGTACTCCACTTCCATCTGCTGCGGCAGGGCAGAGTCATCGACCTTGCCCCCCAGATCGCCGCCGATGGCCAGATTCAGCAGCAGGTATTGCGGATTGCTGAACGGCCATTTCCGGTAGTCCCCGTCGCCGGGGTTAATCAGTTGTATGTAGTTGCGGTTGTCCACGCCGATCACCACGCGCCCGGCATTCCAGGTCAGCTGGTAGTTGTGGAAGGCGCTGCAGGCATCGCTGACCGTGGTGCTGGCGGTGTTGGGGGTGCCGGCCGGCCAGTTCTGCGCTGCCGTGTAGATGCTGCCCAGTATCTGGCCGGGGTTCTGGCCCACGTGTTCCATGATGTCGAGTTCGCCATCGTCGGGCCAGCGGCCTTGGCTGCCCAGCATCCAGATGGCCGGCCAGGTGCCGAGGCCGCAGGGCAGTTTGGCGCGCACTTCGATGTAGCCGTAAGTCCAGCTGGCCAGACCGCGCGTGATCAGGCGCGCCGAGCTGTATTGCTGGCCGCCATAGTCGGCCATGGTGCTCAGCGCTTCCTTGCGTGCGGTGATAATCAGCCTGCCGTTTTCCACCCGGCTGTTTTCCAGCCGGCCCGCGGCGTAGTACTGCAGCTCATGGTTGAACCAGCCGTTGCGGTTGAACTCGGTGTCGTAAGCCCATTTGCTGGCGTCGGGCAGGCCATCGTGGTCGAACTCGTCGGACCAGACCAGCTTCCAGCCGTCCGGCTTGCCGCCGGCCGGCAAGGCGGACGATGGCGCGGCGGCGGGGCTGGCTGCGGGCGCAGGCATGGCCACGCCGGCAGCGTTACCGCCGCCACCGCAGGCACACAGCGCTACCAGAGCTGTCATCGTCGCTAGCCGTCTCATGTCTCCGCTTTCTGAGATTCTTTTCTTGTTTTGGAAAGGTTTCCAATCAATCTGGCAAATATAGCACCGAAAGAATTTCAAAGTCAATTTGCAACGCCGCAAAGGTGGCCCGCTTAAGCGTTGACAGGCGAAATTAAGGCGTGCAACATGTGGGAACGTTTCCAAAATGAGACACTTAGCGACTCTGCGATGCGAAAAATCTGCCTTCCGGCCCGGTTCTGCCGGCTGCCACCGCGACCAATACTGGAATTCCATGTTCCGCAATATCATGCGCTGCGTGCGCACACAGGAGGATGCTGATGGCCACCATTAAAGACGTGGCGAAACTGGCCGGGGTAGGGCTGGGTACGGCTTCGCGTGTGGTGAGCGGCAAGGGTTCAGTGTCGCCGGCCACGCTGGCGCGGGTGCGCGCCGCCATCGACCAGCTGGGCTTCCGGCCCTCGCATGCGGCGCGCACGCTGCTGTCCGGTTCCAGCCAGATGATAGGCGTGTACATCCCGGTGCTGAGCGGTACCTTCTACACACCCATCCTGCAGATCATTGATAACGAATTGCGCGCGGCCGGCCTGCACATGGTGGTGGCTTTTGGCGCCGGTCTGGGCGATGCGCGCCAGCAGGCGGTGGAGGGCATCAGTTTTCTGGTCGAGCGCGGCTGCGACGGCCTGATCCTGATGACCAATCTGCTGCAGGAAGAAGATCTGGCTGCGCTGGAAACCATGCACAAACGCATGGTGGTGCTCAACCACAGTTTTGCCGGCATTGCCGCGCAGTGTTTCACGGTCGACCATGCGCAGGGCGGGGCGCTGGCGGCGCGCACCCTGCTCGATCTGGGACACCGCGAAATCGCCATCGTGGCCGGGCCCTCGCGCCTGCCCGACAGCGTGCTGCGGGTGCAGGCCTTCTGCGCCACGCTGGCCGAAGCGGGTATCGATACGGCCAGCCTGTGGCAGACCGAACGCGATTTTTCGCCCGCTGGCGGCTGGTCGGCGGCGCGCGAACTGATCGCGTCCGCGCATCCGTGCAGCGCGTTGTTCTGTGCCAATGATGAAATGGCGGTGGGTGCGCTATCGTATTTTCAGGAAGCCGGCATCCGCGTGCCGCAGCAGCTCTCGGTGCTGGGCTACGACGATACGCCGAGTGCAGAATTCTCCGCACCGCGCCTGAGCACGGTGCACATGCCGTGGCGCGAAATGACGCAGAACGGACTCAATGCCCTGCTCAATAGTTGCTACGATTTGCGGCGTCCGGTGACGCGCGACTACCCCGTCAGCATGACCTTGCGCGCCTCGCTGGCAGCGCGTTAAAGCTGCTGCATATACCGCTTGCATACCAGTGATTTTAGGCATTAATTCATCACTAAAAAGCGTGCTAATTTTGCATTGGAAATACGTACTCTAGTTGTTTATTTGCCGCATGTTCAAGAGTTTCCGGGCGGCGTATGCGGGAAACCGTAGACGGGCTGAAAGCGTGTCTATACATTCACCCCTAGCCGACTCACAAAGTTGGCGCTTGCCGCAGTCGCATATAACCATAAATCCGGAAGAGCACAGACATGAAAAAAAATTTCCCATTCGCAGCGCTGCTGTTGTCGGCCAGCCCCTACGTGCTAGCACAGGCAACGGCGGTAGCGCAAACTGCCGCAGTGCAACCGGCGGACGAAGCCACGCCGGATGATATCCAGAAAGTAGTGATTGTCTCGACCGGTAGCCGCGGCTCCCAGCGCACCTTGGTGGATACCCCTGTGCCTATCGATATCATCGGTGCGCGCGATCTGAGCAAGACGGGCCAGGCGACGCTGGATAAATCGCTGCAGTTCCGCGTGCCATCGTTCAATACGGTGCAGACCCCTGTGAATGACGCCACCTCGCTGCTCGACCCCTACGAAATCCGCAACATGGGGCCTAGCCGCGTGCTGATTCTGATTAACGGCAAGCGCAAGAATTCCAGTGCACTGATCTACACCCAGACCTCGCCGGGCCGCGGTGAAAGCGGTGCCGATATTTCCGCCATTCCGCCTGATGCGATCAAGCGCATCGAGGTACTGCGCGACGGTGCTTCCGCCCAGTACGGCTCCGATGCGATTGCCGGCGTGGTCAACATCATCCTGAAAGATAACGCCGAAGGCGGTTCCGTGACGGCCCGTACCGGCATGACCCACGAGAGCGACGGCAAGATGGGTGGCCTGAGCCTGAATCAGGGCCTGCCGCTGGGTGATCGCGGCTTCGTCAACTACACGCTGGACGTTTCGAAAATCAACCTGTCCAACCGTCCCGGCGTGGTCAACGCCAAAGGCGAGGCAGGCGATTTCGGCGCCGACCTGAACACCCAGGTACTGCCTTTCCTGACCGCGCATCCGGACGCCGGCAACATCAACGGTTCGCCTGCTACCCGTGCTGCCAAGGCGGAAGTCAACACCAGCTACGACCTGAGCGATACCACCAAGATTTACGGCAACGCTGCCTACGTCAACAAGCGCATCAATTCCTTCGCCAACTACCGTACCCCATACTGGCGTCCGACCGACTACGGCCTGCTGCATGCTAGCGGCACGCCTTATGTCGGCTATGTACCGACCTTCATCGGTACGCTCGACGACTACAATGCGACCGGCGGCACCAAGTTCCTGCTGGGCGACTGGAACGCCGATGTCAGCCTGACTTACGGCGGCAACAAGCAGAGCTATCAGGTGACCAATTCCGTCAACCGCGGTATGCAGGAAGATTTTCTGGCAGGCAAGATCAGCACGCCTTCACCGACCAGCTTCGATGCCGGCGGCGTGAAATTCAGCCACTGGGTGCTGAATGGCGACCTGTCGCAGCAGATGAGCAAGGACGTCAGCGTCTACGCCGGTACCGAGCTGCGCCATGAAAACTATGAAACCATCGCCGGCGATGTCGGTTCGACCTACGGCAGCGGCGCTGATTCCTACGCCGGTAACTCGGTGCAGAACTCCTTCCCTTCGTCGCGCTCCAACTATGGCGCGTATGCCGGCGCTACCTGGGATATCAGCCCGGCCTTCCTGGTCGACGGCACTGGCCGTTACGAGAAGTACACCGACTTCGGCAGCGCCTTCGTGTGGAAAACCTCGACCCGCTACAAAGTCAGCGATGAGCTGACTCTGCGTGCCTCTGCATCGACCGGCTTCCGCGCACCATCGCTGGCCCAGATCTACACCCAGAAAGCCCAGTACTCCTTCGTGGCCGGTGGCGGTATTCAGGTATCGGGCCTGGTCAACAACGTTTCGTCGGCTGCCGCTGCTCTGCAAGTGCCCAAGCTGAAAGCGGAAAAGTCGGACAACATCACGCTGGGCCTGGGCTTCAAGCCGGATAGCAACACCAGCATCACGCTCGACTACTACAACATCAAGGTCAAGGACCGCATTGTGCTGAGCACGGAGATCACCCCGACCGGCGTGGCTACCAATCCGCTCGACGTGCAGCTGAACAAGGCCGGCATCGTTTCGGCCAGCTTCTTCGTCAATGCCCTGACCAGCCGTACCGAAGGGATAGACTACGTGGCTTCGCGTAAGAACATTCCGTTCGCTGACGGCAAGCTGACCCTGAACCTGTCCGGTAACTACTTGCTGAAAAACGAGCGTGAAGGCGAAGTCAACAATCCTGCCCTGATCGCAGCGGCGGGCCAGTCGGTGCTGAACGCCACCACGGAAGCGCTGATGTTCACCTCGCGTCCGAAGTTCAAGACCATCCTGGGTGCAGACTGGGACTACAAGCAGTTCAACTTCTCGCTCAACAACACCGTGTTCGGTCCTACCCATTTCCGCAATGCCGGTATGGACGACAATCTGGAAGTGGCGTTCAAGACCAAGACTGTGACCGACTTCGCTATGAACTATGCGCTGACCCAGAACACCACGCTGTCGTTCAACGTCAACAATATGTTCAACGTGACGCCTAGCTGGCACTTCAATGCGCGCAATGCGCAAGGCCAGGCTCTGCTCGACAGCAAGACCATCGATCCGACCTATGGCCTGACGCCGGTGGAAATCCAGCGCAATCTGGTGACCTTCAATGGCCGCTACTCGATGGTGACCTACGATGGCTCGCAGTTCAGCCAGCTGGGCCGCACCTTCGCCGCTGCGCTCAACTACCGCTTCTAAGCCTTCGCTATAATGAGGGCCGCCGGCTGCTATCAGCCGGCGGCTTTTTTTATGGAGTGTCGCGATGGTTTCCCTACAAGATCAATTGCTGAAGGCCGGTCTGGTCAACAAGACCAAGGTTAAACTGGCTAATCAGGACAAGAGCAAACAGCAGAAAGAGCAGCGCCGCAGCGGCGTGCAGAGCGTGGACGAAGCCAAGCTGGCCGCGCAGGAAGCCCAGCGGCAGCAGGCTGAGCGGGCCCGCGCGCTGAATGCCGAGCGTGATGCCGCCGCCCAGCAGAAAGCCATCCACGCCCAGATCGTGCAAATGGTGCAGCAGAACCGCCAGCCGGCCGGCAAGGGCGATATCGCCTACAACTACACCTTCCAGAACAAGATCGAGCGGCTGTATGTTTCGCCCGAAGTGCAGGGCCACCTGATCGCCGGGCGGCTGGTGATCGTGGTGCTGAACGGCGCAACCGAACTGGTACCGCGTGTGATTGCCGACAAGATCGCCGAACGCGACGCCGCACTGCTGGTGCGCGTCAAGCAGAGCAGCAACGTGGTCGATGAAGATGATCCGTATGCAGCCTTCCAGATCCCCGATGATCTGATGTGGTAAATGCAGTCAGGGTGCGGGCAGTGGCGCGGGCCGGCCCAGATGGTAGCCCTGCAGTTCGTCCACACCCATGGTGCGCAGCATGCTGGCCTGCTGCGCGCTTTCTACCCCTTCCGCCACCACCCGCAGCCCGTATTTGCGGGCGATCAGCAGGGCTGCCTCGATCACGGTCAGAGATTTCTCGTCCATCTCGATGACAAAACTTTTATCGATCTTGAGCGCATCGAACGGTAGTTGGTGCAGGCGCGACAGCGACGAATAGCCGGTACCGAAATCGTCCAGATGGATTTCCACGCCCAACGCATGCAGCGCGCTCAGGGTGGCGCTGGCACGGTCCATATTGCGTTCGTCCAGCACACTCTCGGTGACTTCGATGATGAGACGCTGCGGCGCCAGCCCGCAGGAGCGCAGGATGGCGTCCACCTGCACGCTGAAGTCGGGCTGCACCAGCTGGCGGATCGAGGTATTGATGGCGATGTGTGGCGGCTGCAGCTGCCCGGGCGGGGCAGTCCAGCCGGCCGCTGCACGGCAGGCCTGCTCCAGCACCCAGCGCCCTATGGTCTGGATGGCGTTTGAGGATTCTGCCAGCGGAATGAATTCGTCAGGCACGATATGGCCGTATTCGGGATGCTGCCAGCGCAGCAGCGCTTCATAGCTGGCAATATGGCGCGCGTCGGCCGTGTAGATAGGCTGGTACAGCAGGTACAAGCTGCCATCCCGATGGGCCTGAGCCAGTGCCAGTGCCAGCTTCAGACGGCGCCGCTGCAGCGTATAGGAAGCCTCGGAATAGAACGAGATCTGGCCGCGGCCGTTTTTCTTGGCCTCGCTGGTGGCGATGTCGGCACAGGCCAGGGCTTCCTGCATCTGCGGCAGGGTCGCGGTAATGCTCTCGAAGATGCCTATGCTCAGGCCCAGATGGACTTGATGGGGGCCGATGCGGTAGTCGGCCGAGAGTGCCTCGTGCAACTGACGGTAATGGGCTTGGCCGTCATCGTGCTGGTCGACTGCGCGCAGCAGACACACGACGAATTCGTCGCCGCCCCAGCGGCAGATGGGGTGGTCGCTGGCGCCGATATAGTGGCCCAGTTTGGCCACTTCATGGCTCAGACGCTGCGAGAAGGCCTGCAGGAGCTGGTCGCCCTGCTCGTGGCCCATGCCCTCGTTGATATCTTTGAAGTGGTCCAGATCGATGAAGATCAGGGTCTGGTGGCGTGCGCCGCTACCGCTGGCGTAGCTATGCGACAGGAAACCGCGCCGGTTCAACAAGCCTGTGAGCGGATCGTGATTGGCGAGGAATTCCAGGGCCTGGGTACGCTCTTGTATGCGTTGTTCGAGGTGAGTATTGACGTCGGAAATGTGGCGGTTGTTTTCCGAGAGCTGGCGTATCAGGGCTTCCTTGTCGTCCGTCAGGCTCAGGGTGCGTGACAGCAGCTTGAAGTTGTTGCCATGACTGTTGAACATGATGAAGGCAAAAATCACCCCCAGCACAGCCAGTATGGCCAGCTTGTCGTCGCCGCTGTACCACATGGCCAGACAGGTGGGCAGCAACAGGCTGGCGATGTACAGCTTGCCGACGATGCGCATGCTGGCCAGGGTGCCGGTGGCGCCGCCGGCCAGCGCCGAGATGATAATCATGACGGAGAATTTTTCATTGGCGCTGTAGTGTGGCAGACCGATCACGGCATTGAGTGACCACATCAAGGCCGAGCTGATCAATCCGGCGGCCAGCAGGCCGCGCTGCCAGTGCGGAACCGGGCGCTGCGGATGTTGCCGCAGATCGCGCAGACAGTAGCATTCCAGTCCATAGCGCAGGACGCACAGCAACAGGGCTGCGCTAACCCAGCTGCTTTGCCAGGTGAGCGAGCGGGAATCAATGATGAAGCTGTGGCCGAGAATGGCCGCGCCATTCACCACGATACCCTGGGTGTGATTGGTCAGATTTTCGCGCCAGAGTTTTAGGCTGTACGACAAGATCCACTCCCTGTTGGGCGGCCATGGCGGGCCGCACACGCTGCCACGGCTGCCGTCTCTGCGGCGGGGTGGCGGCAGGTGGACGCAAGTCTGGCCTGGTTGCGCAGGCGGCCAGCCTGATGGGCAGGGCGGCGCGCTAGGGCGACAGGGATGAGGTCGTCTCCGGAGAGCTTAGCATAAAATTTCCGCAGCGGGATGTTGCAATTGTAGTTTGGAAACTAGTCGCAAATTGACGCTGCTTTTGCGTCCCACGGGCGGTATGGGCCCTATCCCCGCCTTGCTGCTGCCCGCCTGATGGTGCCGGCCGGAGGTTGAGCCGGTCTGCTTAATCGAAATATAATGGGGGCCATTTCCTCACTGGTTCTCCTATGACGTCCATGCCGATGCGCCGTATTGCGGTGCTGATACCCTGCTATAACGAAGCGGCCACCATTGCCGCCACGGTGCAGGCATTCCGCCGCAGCCTGCCGCAGGCGCTGATCTATGTGTTCGACAATAACTCCCAGGACGCTACGGCCAGCATCGCCCGCACGGCGGGAGCCGTGGTGCGCCATGTGTCGGAGCAGGGCAAGGGCAGCGTGGTGCGGCGCATGTTTGCCGATATCGAGGCCGACGCCTATGTGATGGTCGACGGCGACCACACTTACGACGCACAGGTGGCGCCGCAACTGGTGCAGCAGCTGTTCGATCAGGGGCTGGATATGCTGGTGGGCAGCCGCGTCAGCGAGGAGCAGGCGGCTTACCGCTTCGGCCACCGTTTCGGCAATGCCTTGCTGACGGGCGTGGTGACGGCGCTGTTCGGGCGCAGCTTCACCGACATCCTGTCCGGCTACCGGGTGTTCTCGCGCCGTTACGTGAAGTCGTTTGCGGCCCATTCCACCGGCTTCGAAATTGAAACCGAGCTGACCGTACATGCGCTGGAATTGCGCATGCCGGTGGCGGAAGTGGCCACCCGCTACGGTGCGCGGCCGGAAGGCTCGTTCAGCAAGCTCAATCCCTACCGCGATGGCTGGCGCATCCTCGGCACCATCGCCCGCCTGTTCAAATCGGAAAAGCCGCTGGCCTTCTATTCGCTGGCGGCCGGCGCCTGCGCGCTGCTGTCGCTGGGGCTGGCGTGGCCGCTGGTGCTGACCTATCTGCACACCGGGCTGGTGCCGCGCCTGCCCACGGCCGTGCTGTGCGCCGCCATCATGCTGTTCGGCGTGATGCTGCTGGTGTGCGGCATCGTGCTCGATGCCGTGACCAAGGCGCGCATTGAACAGAAGCGCTTCGCCTATCTGGCCGTTGCGCTGGCGCCGCCCCATGCGTAGCAGCCTGCAGCAGCTGCTGCGCTTTGCCTTCAACGGCGTGCTGGGTTGCGCAGCCGATGTGACCGTGCTGTATCTGGCCATGCAGGCGGGAACCAGCTTTTATTCGGGCCGGGTGCTGTCCTTCCTGTCCGCCGTATGGCTGACGTGGCGGCTGAACCGGCGCTACACTTTTGCCGCCAGCGGCAGCAGCGCATGGCAGGAGTGGTGGCGCTATCTGACCGTGATGCTGGGCGGCGGCGCTGTCAACTACGGCATTTCCAGTCTGCTGGTGCATAGTCTGCCGGCGCATTTCTGGGTGCCGGCGCTGGCCGTGGCGGTGGGCTCGCTGGCTGGCATGTCGGTGAATTTTGTCTCGGCGCGCTATTTCGTCTTCACCCGGAATAAACAGGAGTAGTCTGTGCTGAATGTATTCGAGCGGCTGGAAGCGTGGTTCCTGCGCCGCAGCGCCATGCTCAATCATCCCCGTGCACCGTTTTATGCGGCGCTGATCGTGCCGCTGCTGCTGGCGCTGCAGTCCCTGCTGCTGGGGCAGGACGACGGCTGGGACATGCGCAACTACCACCTGTACAACCCTTACGCGCTGCTCAACGGCAGGTTGGCGCTGGATTTTTCACCGGCCGGTTTCCAGAGCTATTTCAACCCGCTGCTCGATCTGCCGTATTACCTGCTGACGCGCTATGCGCCGGGCGCTGTGGCCGGTCTGGTGTTCGGCTGGCTGCATGGCTTGAACTTCATTCCGCTCTCCCTGCTGGCGCGCCAACTGCTGCCGGGGCGCCAGCGTGCGGCTTTGCTGCTGGCGCTGGCGGGCTGTCTGGGGGCCGGTTTCCTGTCCGAACTGGGCAACAGCATGGGTGACAATCTGACTTCGCTGCTGGTGCTGTCGGCACTGGTGCTGGTTCTGCGCGATGGCGTGGCAGCCAGCGTGCGCACGCTGCTGCTGGCTGGTCTGTTGATGGGCGCGGCGTCCGGGCTGAAACTGACGAATATTAACTACGCCGTGGCGCTATGTCTGGCCCTGCTGGCGTGGCCGCAGGCGTTCTGGCGCTGTATCGGACAGGCGTGGTGGTTTGGCGTGGGCGTGCTGACGGGGCTGGCGGCAACGGCGGGCTGGTGGTGGGCCACCATGTGGCGGCTGTATGGCAACCCCTTGTTCCCGCAATTTAACGACATTTTCCGCAGTCCGCTGGCGGCGCAGCTGGGTGTGCTCGATACCGGGCATCTGCCGCATACGCTGACCGAGGCACTGTTCTGGCCATTCGTGTTCACGCGCGATATCGCGCGCATCGCCGAAGTGCCGCTGCGGCAGATGATCTGGCCGCTGCTGATGGTGCTGCTGGTGGCCTATGCGGCGCGGCAACTGTGGTGCCGCTACCGCGCTGCTAGTATTCCTGCCACCAGGTCCGCTGCGGCATCAGCACTGGCGCCGGCAGCGCGTGTGCTGCTGGTGTTCATGCTGCTGGCCTATCTGATCTGGCTGAAGCTGTTCAGCATCTACCGCTATCTGGTGCCGCTGGAGCTGCTGGCGCCAGTGCTGGT
>Ga0187845_1000931_pt1 | contig 16990 bp, 17 predicted proteins | sample SpaLakP09_SKY_68_FD_134515 | JGI IMG/M metagenome (GOLD analysis project Ga0187845, IMG submission 134515) | Oligotrophic lake water microbial communities from Sparkling Lake, Wisconsin, USA - SP09_SKY_68 | ecosystem: Environmental > Aquatic > Freshwater > Lake | place: USA: Sparkling Lake... | reverse complement strand
GCGCTGCAGCGCGTGACGGATCTTGCTGCGGCAACGACGCGGGCCGGGGCCGATCCTGCTGATCGTGCCACGCAGTTGGCGCTGCTCGACGGTCTGAACCAGCTGCGCGACGCGGGGCTGCTCGCGAGCGCACCGGGCGGCATGGCGTTTGTGACGCCGAAGTCGGTGCAGCACTCGGCGGGCGAGAACCTGATCGCGACCGCTCGGGACATGGACGTCAGCATTGCGAAACGTCTGCGCATGGCAGCGGGCGAGCTGATCTCGTTCTGCGCGCACAAGCTCGGTATCAATCTGGTCGCGGCGAAGGGGAAGTTCACGGCGTCGGCGTTGACGGACGGCATGGACCTGTTCGCTCAGAAGCAGCTCCGCATCGCGAGCGAGAGCGAGGACGTTCAGGTCGCGGCGAAGTCGAAAATTACGCTCAACAGCGGCGGAGCCTCGCTTGAGATCGAAGGCGGCAACATGACGTTCCACTGCCCCGGCGCGTTCACCATCAAGGCAGGCTCGTTCACGTTCGTTGGCCCGGCTAACGTGCCCGCAGTGCTGCCAGTCCTGCCGAAAAGCAACCTAACGCTCAATGAGCGGTACTCCCATACGAACTGACGCGCCATGATTATCAGCCCTCCGTTTTTGCCTGAATCCGGCCTTACGTCTAGCGACCAATCGAAGCCGGACCCCATGATGGACGCCGTCGACGAGTTCGAACTTGCTCACGGTATTTACCCAATTGCGTTTGACCGGCGCTGGCATTGCGGTGCCCATCTCGCCCCTGACACGCATGGCCCTGTGTATGCCATCGCCGATGGCGAGGTGGTCGCCTACCGGGTCTGCCAGCATGCGATGGACTCGGGCAATGGCAACGCGGGCTTCGTCCTGCTGAAACACTCGACCGAAACGGGCGAAGGTCGCACGATGACGTTCTATTCGCTCTACATGCACTTGCTGCCGCTCGCCGAGTACCAGTCGTTCGGGCACGACGCAAAAGGATTGCCAGAGTTCCTTCGCAAACCTACCGGCCAAGTCGCCCAAGGTGCGGTGGAGCCTGCGGTGGCTGGCGGTGGCAACAAGGTGCGGCGCAAGGACGTTATCGGTTTTCTCGGGCAGTATGAAGGCGTGGTGTATATGCACTTCGAAATCTTCATGATGCCGGGGGATTTCGATACGTACTTCAGCCATACGGCGCTCGGCAATGCCGCGCCAGACACGCCGACGACCTCGGATTGCTGGGGGCATACCTGGTACACGATTCCCGGCGGACAGCAGTTCTATGCCCTGCCGCCGGGAACGGACGCACACAACAAACTGCATGGCATCAATTTCGACGCGGGTCACACCGGTACAAATCCATTGCCGCTCGTCGAGACCTACTTCAGCAAGGGCGGGAAGTACACCAACGTCTGGAGCGTCGCGACGGGCGGTTCGCGTACGCTGCTAACTGCGCAGCCAGTAGTTGAAGCCGATTACGAATACGATCTTTATCGTCGCGCGACGGCACTCTACAGCGCCTGCCCGAGCGACGGATACGAGATGCTGCGCTTCGGGCGCATCCTCTCGACGCCGGCGACGCTGTCCGGGAGAGACTGTGCGACATGGGTGAAAGTGACCTACGCCCCGGGAGTGCAGGGTTACATTGATATCAACAACACCTCGGTTAAGAAGTTGTCTGACGCAGATTTCCCGTCGTTTATGGGCTGGCAGAAACTTAGCGATGACGCTACGCCCTTTGGCAGCGATGGGCTGTGCGATATCGACGCACTCAAGAAAATCGTCAAGGATGCAGCGGCCAGCAAACATGAGCAGACGGTAGTTATTGAAACGATAGAGGTACAGAAGGCGGACGAGCTTTCCGGCTACGTACGGTGCAACGATCAGGTACGGCAGGCGTTGCGCGGGTTTATCTGCAATGCCCCGAGCGAATGGGATAGCACGAACAACGAGACGCGTTACGCGAAACTGCTCGATGTAGACGGTTTCTATCACGGCAACGATCAGGGTTACAACGACTTTCTTAAGTATCTTAAGGAAATACAGTTCTGGGGCGTGACGGGTCTCCCCGCAGGGCAGAAGCTGTGGTTCTTCCACCCGCTTGCGTTTATCCGGCATTTTAGGAAGTGCGGATGGCTTAGTTTGGACGAACTTACGCAGCTTCTTCCCCGTCGGTATGGTTTGAATCATGCTGGAGCAACGTTGAGCTGGCAGACGGCTCGCGGCCGATTGAGTGGCGGCACTATTGCTTATGCTGAGTTCTGCAAGGCATGTCGAAAATATGGAATTACGACGCCAGAAAGACAGACGGCATTCTTGTCGCAGACCTATATTGAGACGGGATTACTGAGAACGGCGATTGAGGATGGCCAAGGAAATGCGACCACCGGAAATGCGCAATATTACCAAGCATTCTATGGTCGTGGGCTAATGCAGCTTACTTGGCCGACGCTATATGACGACTATGGCAAATTTCGTGGGTTTGCCGGAAATGAATCTGGACACTATGTTGACCCAAGAATTACCACTGTTTCGACGCATTATTGGTCTGGACCGCCGGCTGTAGATTCTCACGGGCGTACGTACAGTGGCAGAAGACAATGGTATCCGCGCTACGATCCTGACATCGTTGCCTCAAATCGTTCAAATGCTTGCGATAGCGCCGGATTTTTTTGGGTCTGGAAGCATTTCATGGGGGCCTCGAATATTTCACGCGTAGCCGATAACGGTATTGATACTGAAACGATTGGTCGGGTATCCGTGTTGGTCAACGGAGGCGGGAATGGATACGATGATAGGCAGCAGTATGCCGCCTTTATCCTTCGTTATCGCGGGGACACGACGGAGGCGGTGATGAGTAAAACATTGACCTATGCGAGACAGAGAATCGTCCCGGTTCCAAATCGCTCTCCAACGTGGGGCGCGTCGACAGCGCTCTCGCAGGTCTTCGTTGACTTTACCGCTCAAAGCCCGTTATGAAGGGAGGATATTACTCATGAAAATTTTCGCCGTCGTAATGCTATGCGCTTTGTTTTCCACATTCAATACCAGTGCCAATTCTAGTGCCGCGGCACTTGGGCCGATGCCGGCGATTTCAGACGTTTCGCCAAAGTTGAAAAAAACTCTTGACGCGCTGAGGACGCAGATTGAATCCGATGCTAAAGATTGCGACGAAGCGGCAAAAGCAATGAATTCAAATGGGCGATATAGTTCTTCCATAAAAAAAATATCGACACGGGTAAGATAGTTGCTCTTCGGGTTTCTGGAGTCGTGATGTGTGATGGAGTACATTCTTCGTCGTTTCAATATGGCATTACTTTCGAAAAAGCAAGTGGGAAACGGCTTGATTTGAATCTAATATACAATATTGCTATCCGACAAGATGGGCGTCTATTTGTTAGACCCGATCTCATCGATTCGGTGAAGACTAGCTATAGGTCAGATAACAAAAATAACCCGTCCTGTCTTTATGCAACGGAATGGGAAGATGAACTGGCTAATCTTCCAATCACGTTTTCTCCACTTCCCGATGGATCTATTGCTCTTTACTATGCGGCGCCGGATGTATCTGCCGCTTGCTTTCCCGCTTTGCGGTTGGAGCCGAAGGAGTTTTCGAAGTTTAGAGATGCGAAACAGGCGACGCAATACGCATTGCCGTAGCCCCTCTTTTCAATACTGATTCGAGGGACTTGTAATTAAGGTTGGTTATGTTGATTTGGAACGGCAACTTGATTTCACTCGATCTGCGAAAGAAGTTATTTCGTGAGAAATTTAAAGCAGCTGGGGTAAGACGGAATTTGGTCATGCTGACATCCGTTTTTTTGCGGGAACTGTCCATGCAGATAATACGTATAAAGTGACTGGTTCATCAATAACAATCGACAACTCAAGAAAATGCGCGCTTGACAAACCTGTGCTTTATGCAATCGAGAGCTTCGATAAATCGGCGGTAATGGTCTCAGAAACTGGGTATGTTGCCAAACAGGACCTAGCCACTTGCCAAGCTGGGCGGGCCGCACACGTCCTCTCGATCCCGTCAAATGTAGGGGTGCTATCCGACATCAATCTCTCAGCCGGTATTTATGTTGCCCTTGATTTTGTTAGCGTGCGGCCATTCGCATATCTGGCTACTGTTGCACGTATCGGCACCTCGCGGAATCTTGTTTCGCTAAGGGAAGCGTATGTTTCAGGCCGGAAACTTGGCGAACTGAGGGAGTCCGCCTTTGGTGGAACCGGCGACGCGGGGACTGCGATCATCTCCGCTGATGGACGCTATGTCGCGCCAAGCGGCGAGATAGACTGTTCGCAATACGCTTATCCAGGGGTGTGGGGCGTTCGGGGCAACCGACGTGTCACAGCGACGGACGATGCCTGCGCGTCGCTTTTTAAATAAAACCAATCTCTCGACATGAAATCCCCTATCCGCAAAGGCGACAAACTGGAAAACGGCGGCGAAGTGACCGGTGGCTCCGAATGGTTCGTATTCATGGGTCGCCCGCTGGCCCGCAAGGGCGACGAAGCCCTTTGCGACGAGCACGGCCCGACCGTCATCGACGAGGGCTACGCAAAGTTTCCCGACCGCGACGGCAGGCCGGTCGCCCTCCACCACTACCGTTGCGCGTGCGGCTGCCGCCTGATCTCGTCGCTCCAGAACGTCAATATCGAGTAATGCCGGTCGATCTGTCTTTGGCCGGACGCCCCAGTGCCTATCCACGCCGCCCACGGTTCTGGCCGTGGTGGTTCTGCATCTGGCTTGTCTGCAACGTTTTGGGCGTTACCGTTGCCATGCTGCTCTGGCCGAAGGGAGAGCCCGTGAGTGGCGCGCCGTTCTGGTTCTGGTTCGTTGGGGTACCTAACGGTGCGTTCCTGCTCCTGTTTGCCATTGAGCGCGCTGGCTACGAGGGTCTCTGGTATCGGGCGTACTGGCGCAACTTTCATCGTAGCCGTTGGCTGGCGGAGCGGTTGTGTAGAGCACAAAAACCCCTCCAGGTACTCGGTGTCGGCTACTGCCTGCCGCTTGGCGAACAGACGCTTGCCGGTGCGATTGCTGCCAGGGAACGCATGCCTGCAGCGCAGTTGCCCCGTACAGGTGCTGAACTCGTCTTTCACGCTCGTTTCGAGGACGCGGACTGGAGGGTCGACGAACCTGATGCGGTCGGTCTTAAGGTGGGCGAAGAAAGCATTGAGGCGGGCCGGATGCCGAAGAAAATTGAGTTGCTGACGCTCAAGATTGCCGATTCGCTCAAACCGCTTGTGACGAGCCTACGCGCCCTGACGCGCTACGAGCGGCAATGGTGGCCGCAGATTCGCGTACTGAGCGCAACGGGAAGCGAGCAGCGGGACGTCGCGCGGGTCATTGACGCACTGCGCATTGCGGGCCTGCCGCCGCTCGCGGTGCAAGCGGTAGCGGCTACGGATGGCCTGATGGTCGCCGATGCGTGGCTCGACGCAAAGGACGCGCGTCCGCTGCTCGTCGTCGCGACCGCATGGCACGAGGCGGGACCGCCCGAAGGCAGCACCGAGGGGTGCGTCGCCGTACTTCTGACGGCGGGATATTTCCGGCTGCCGGACACGGTCAAGGTCGCCGCGCTGCTTCACAGGCCCGTTACCGCACTCGCCGGCGAGGTCGAATACGGCTTCGCCAATGCTGCGGTATGGGGTAAGGCCGACTTCGCCTCAATCGTTCGCGCATGGATAACGCGTCCTGTAGATGGAGGCGACAGAGCATTACGCGCGGCCAATATGAATTCCATTTCAAAAGACGTGGCGCAGCGACGCCCCGACCGCATCGCCGGCGACCTCGGTGACGCAAACGGCTGGCTGTCCATCATAGCGGCGATCGAATCAGGCGCGGCAGATGGTCCACAACTCATCATAGACGGCTTACAGTCCGCAGTCCTGCGCGTAACGCCCGCAATAAACGATAACAACCGGAATACCGATGAACGACCCCAGGCTTACCCTGCGCTCGCTTAAGCCTCCAACCGCGAACGAGGAATCCGCGCCGTCGAGCCGTCTGCCAATCTGGGGAATACCCGTCGGGGCGCTGATCGTCGCCCTGCTCGCAATCGGCTTCGTATCGCTGCGCGGCGACATGGTTGGCGTTACCGCAGGCGAGTCGCGGCTGAAAGCGATCATCGTCATCCTGTCAACCTTCGCAGTCGTTGTCGTCGTTCACCTCGTCCTGTTCGCGACCGGCGCTTACGGCTTCGCGGCGCGGCTCTTTCGTAGTGAGACTGGAGACCGTGAGGCGGCGAAGCCGTTTAAGCGCGACGCGCGGTTGCAACACATGTATGAGGAGCTGCGTGTCTCGCATGGCTGGTTCTGGCGCGGCCGTCTGCGCTGGCTGATGGTCGACGGCACCGATGAGCGCGTCGATCAGGTGGCCCCCGGCCTCAAGCAGGCAGGCGTCATGCACGTTGGCGAAATCGTCCTTGTTCACGCCGCGCCGGACGGAATCGAGAAAGAAAAGTGGCTTGGCCAGATCCGCCGGTTGTGCCGCCGTCGCCCGGTGGATGGCCTCGTACATGTGGCTCGCGCTGAAGAAGCCGGTACGGGCCTGCCCCGCGAACTCTCAATGATCGCGACCGCGCTTGGTTGGGCTGCGCCCGTCACGTTCCTGCATCCGGTCGAGACGAAGGGTAGCCTTTCCGAACGCTTCGACGCGGTCGGTGCCTTCATGCCGAACGAGTCGCGCAGGCAGGCGCAGGAGGCGGCCGCCAGGGCGCCAGAATTGCTGACCACGGTCGAGCAAGGGTCGGCAGACGCTGGCGTGCGCCTCTATACGCGGGAAAAGGCGACCTGGTTGATGGAGGTCTCGAAGTACATCAGCGACCACGCTGAACGGATTGGTGGAAACCTGCGTGCACTCGCCGCCTCGAACTGGCTGCGTGCGCCGCTCGCGGGTGTCCTGTTCGCGCCGGTCTTTCCGGGCGCCGCTGTCGTACCGGTGCCGGTGGCTAATGGTGTTGACGATGCACCAGCACGAGCCGTGACGGCGTGGCCGATGGCCGACGTGCCTCGCGAACAGCCGCGCGCCCTGCTGCCGGTGTGGCAGCAGATTGCGGCCTGGATGCCGAGCTATCGGAGTCGCCGCATGGGGTTGTACTGGCCCGACGTGCTTGCGTGGTGCGTCGTGATCGGGGCCATCGTGTGGATCATCCTGATGGCGATCTCGGGGCTGGGCAACCGGGCGCTTGTCAAGGATGCCGAAGCAACTGCCACCCTGGCGCTCGCGGCCACGCCCGGCACAGCGCCTGCGCTGCGTGCGCAGCTTGCGCTGCAGAACGAGATCGCAACGCTCGATACCCAAGACATCCAGGCAGCGGCTAGAACAGCTTTCAGCTCGTCGAAACATGAAGATGGCGAGGTCTGCCCATGCATACGTGCGAGGAAGCACTACACGCTTCTACCAATGGTTAAATGAGACGAGCGTCTCAGCTCTGCCTCAAGGTCCGGCCATTTGGATCTGTGGTGATTGTCATACCGGAAATCTCGGCCCCGTTGCCAATACAGAAGGCGACGTGGAAGTACAGATTCGGGATCTGGACCAGACCGTGATTGGAAATCCCGTCCATGATGTCATTCGGCTCGCGCTGTCGTTGGCCACCGCGGCGCGGGGCTCAGATTTACCGGGTGTGACAACTTTACGCATGATGGAGTCGTTGATTTACGGATACGCCTCCGCGATCAAGCCTGGAAGGCACTCTCCGGATTTGTTTCGACCTCCGAAGCCGATTGAGCTTACGGTCAGGCAGGCGACAGAACGAACGTGGCGGCAACTGGCGCGAGAACGCATCGAAGACACGCGTCCCAGCATACCGTTGGGCAAACGGTTCTGGCCGACAACCAAGCGCGAAACCAAAGAACTGAACGCGTTGTTTCGCACCGAAGACGTTGCCGATCTCGCGACGGCCCTTCGCCATCGCCCGAACGCTGGTAAGGTAAAGCTGCTTGATGCGGCTTATTGGGTAAAGGGCTGCAGTTCCTTGGGGAGGCTGCGGTATGCCGTGTTGCTCGACGTAGATGGCGGCACAGTAGTAGGTGACGATCTTTGCCTGATGGACATTAAGGAGGGCGTGACCGCCGCCGCGCCGCGGGCCAAAGGGCCTGGCATGCCACGCGACAATGCTGCCAGAGTGGTAGAAGGCGCTCGCAACTTGTCACCGGCACTAGGCGAACGGATGCGCGCCGCCACGCTGCTTGAGCGCTCTGTCGTGGTACGGGAGCTGCTGCCGCAGGACCTCAAGCTGGATATTGAGCGTCTGAGCAGGCGTGACGCAATGGATGTTGCAAGGTATTTGGGGGCGGTAGTTGGAAAGGCGCACGCACGACAACTCGATTCGGACGATCGAAAGGCGTGGCATCGAGCCTTGGAAGTGCGGCGTTCGCGGGCGCTCGACGCTCCGAGTTGGCTATGGCGTAGTGTCGTAGAGTTGATGGCGACCCATGAAGCCGGCTACCTTGAACATTGCCGGCGATACGCCCTCGGCTAATCGCAAGTGATATGCAGAAGGATGAGATCGTTCGCTTGGGACGAGCCCCGCGCGAGACGCTCGCAACGAACGCGCGGGGCTTTTTTGTATGCCGGCGTCAGTCGGGTTCAGCGGTGACGGCGTTCGTGTACTCGGACCTCTCTGATTCTTTAGATCGAAATCTTTAATATTGCACACGTTGGTTTTCAGGTCGTCAGCACGATCTTGCCGACATTCTCGGCAGACTCCATGCGGCGATGCGCGTCCGGCGCATGCATGAGCGGGAACGTGCTGTCGATGATCGGCTTCAGACTCGTACCGGCATTGAAGTGATCGAGCCAATGTTCGCGGAAGCGCCGCGTCATCGCTTGTTTCTCGGCCTGGGTGCGGGACTTCATCACGGTGCCGATGATTTGCAGGTGGCGGTACAGGATCTGCGCGAGCTCGACCTTAATCTCGCCACCGCCGCCTAGCAGACCAACCTGGACGAGTCGACCGCCATTTGCCAGCGATGCAATGTTTTTCTGAAAATACGGCACGCCGACGAAATCGATCACGACATCGACACCGCGTTTTTCAGTGTATGCGGCGACGATTTCCGCAAAGTCTTCGTTCCGGTAGTCGATGACGCGATCAGCGCCGAGTTGCAGCACTGCGTCACGTTTCGACGCCGCAGTCGTGGCAAACACGGTCGCCCCCGTCGCACGGGCGAGCTGAACCACGGCTGAGCCGACGCCTCCGGCAGCGGCGTGTACGAGGACCGCATCGCCCTGCCTGAGTCGTCCAAGGTGCAGCAGCGCTTCGTGGGCTGTGATGAAGACCTCGGGAATGGCAGCCGCATGGACGTAATCAAGTCCGACAGGGATCGGCATGGCCATGCGCCAGTCGATACGCGCGATCTCGGCATACCCACCGCCGCCGACAACACCCATGATGCGGTCACCAATGTGGTAGCCCTCGACTTCAGAACCAATCTCGATGACTTCGCCGGCGATTTCCAACCCCATCAGGGTCGAGTCACCGAAGTCCGCACGGCCGTAGCCGCCGCGGCGATGCGTGAGATCGGCGCGGTTGACACCTGCCGCATGGACGCGCACCAGAAGGTCATGCGGGCGGACATCGGGCGCCGGAACTTCTCCCAGTTGAAGAACGTCGGCGTCGCCGAACGTGCTGAAGACGATGGCTTTCATCTGTATGCTCGCTTCGTTGTTGCTGTCGATGCACTGATAGTAGAGCAGCAGACAGTCAAAACCATGATGCAAAAATGCATCACGACGAAGGCAAAGTGCAGGTTCCGCACAGCTCCGATACCGCGCTAGACTTTCTGATCTTTGAAGGCTTCGACGATCTTGTCGATCATGGCACGGACGCGTGCGGTGTGCCGCAGGTCCTGATGGGTCACCAGCCAGACCTCATAGCGTCGCGCGCGCTCGCGCTCAGGCCAGATGCGCACGAGGCCGTCCCGCTCGGCAATCGGCACTGGCACCTCCCCGATGGCCCGACCCATGCGGATCATCGCGCGCAGCATCAGGCTGGAGTTGACGGACGAGACCACGCGACCGGAGTCGATCGGCAGACCCACGAGAGTCGGCAAGACACGCGACGTCAGAAACGGCTCCCACATCACGAGATCGTGGCCAGTAAAGCCGTCTACACGACGCGGCTCGCCGCGTTGCGCCAGATACGAAGGCGAGGCGTACAGGCCTACCGGCCACCGTGCCAGCCGGCGCGCGACTAGGTCGGGGTTTTCCGGCTTCTGGTTGCGGATTGCGATATCGGCCTCGCGCCGCGCGAGGTTTAGCAACTGCGTGGACGTGTTGAGGACGACGTGCACATCCGGATGCTCGGCGTGGAGCCGTGCAATCGACGGGATGACGAACTCAAGCGCAAGCGTGTCGGTGGTTGTCACCTTTACCTCGCCAGCCAGACGCGTGTCGGTACCCTGCGCCTGCCGCACCAGGTCGTCAGCGAACTTTTCCATCTTCTCCGCCGACTGCAGTGCGTTTTCGCCGGCGGGCGTGAGGACGTATCCCTCCGACGTGCGCAAGAATAGCGTGGCGCCCAGCTCGCGCTCCAGGGCCGCCACACGGCGTCCGACCGTGGCCTGATCGACGCCAGCCACGCGCGCGGCACTACGTAGCGTGCCTTCACGCTGAAGCGCGAGGAAGATGCGAGTATCGTCCCAGTTCATGAGGCCGCATTATGCCGCATCAGAAGAAATGCCTGACGCCGAAGCGGAACCGTTTGATTCGACCCTGAACCCACACCAAGAATTCAATCCCGCGCAAACCGCACGCCCGTACTGACATCTAAAAATGGCCAGCCGTACGACATTATGAGCAAAGCCTCGACAGAGTGTGCAGGCAATTATTGGCAATGTGGCAAATAGAAATGTCCTGCCCTTAGTCCCTTTCGGGCATGCTGGCGACTCCCCCATTTGTTGATCATCAAGCGGCAGCGGCTCGCCAATCGGCTCGATCTGGAGCGCGTGATGCCACACCATCCACTTTTCGCCACGCCTGGCGACGAGCGCACAGAAGGCCCGCCCGGCGGCTGAACGGCGGCTTGCGACCCAAAGCAGCCTGCCAGACTTCTCCAAAGCGGTCATTCAGCGCGCCTTTAGAGACGGCCAGCGTTCGTTGTTTACGCAGATCGCAGATTTATCTCAGCGTCGGATCATGCGTTTCTTGCCAGAACGATATCTGATATCCCCAAAGATCATCGTCAACTTCAGGTTGATAGAACTCAACAACGCATGGAGCGTGCGGAAATTGAGCCTTCAGTTTCACTGAATATATTTCTTGAAGAGAAGATCCTAGAATTTGAAGCTTGTCTTTCGAAATATCTTCGCAGCCATAGTGCTGGATATCAGCGATATGCAGGTGGTTCATCACCCTCTCGACAGCCTTCCTGTCGTAACCATCTGCAGACTCAAATGATCTGAGGGTGTTCTCACAAAACCCACCACGCAGAATATACCCATCGAACGCTACAAATTCTGGCCAAAAAATCGTAGTGTAGCCAACTGCAAGAGAGAAACTTCCGGAGCAATTGATCCAGGATCCAAGATCAATGCCCTTGCCGTTGTTCCACTTTTGCAGCTCGGTGACCATGCTAGACGGGATATCCACAGGTGCGAGGAGGTTGGTATGCGAAACCATAGCGTCGTGCCGAAAGGAGAAAACCCGACGATGAATCCGATCCGGCAAGCAAGAATCGGCCAACAGGTAAGCTCGCGAACAACGAGAGGCGCCACGCCCCTCGTCGACGCCAGGGCGAATTCTGCGTCATCTTTGTGCGCCCATGCCTCCGAGTGAAAGTAAGGATGTTACGTTAACTGGCGTCGTGAGATAAGAAGCGTGCAGGTAGTCTAAATGCAAATGCAACCTTTCGTAGAAACATCAGCACGGCGTCCCGAATAACGGTTCGTTGCGACTCCGAATCCAGAAGGAACATCGTTTCCCTGCTGAACGCTATTGTGGTCACGATGCCCATGCCAGAGGTTAGCCATTCGCTCGGAACTGCGTGGGAACTCGGCGGCGCGTCGAAATGAATGTAGACGCCCACTGACCGAAACGGCGAATTTGTAAGGTATCCATTGGCAAGCATTGCTATCGAAAACTCATTTTCGATGGAAGCGAGCACGGCGGCCTGGTTAGGAACCGCGGGATTTTGCGGTGAAAAATCGATCAGCCCAAGCACCTTCTTTGGTGGCGGCTCACTGTAGCCTCGTGCTTCTCCTACGCGTGCCCATATCTCTTTGGAACTGCTGGGCCAAACTCCGCAAAGTAGGCGCTTGAACACAGGATTCGATACCGCTTCCCGTTCGATGCGGTCGATCATCGCCTCACCATGGTAGTCGATGAGATCTTCCAGTGGGCCGGCGGCCAGGATGTCTAGAACCTTTTCCGACGTGCAGTGAGGGAGCACATGAAGAATCACTCTCCAGACATCTTCGGGATCGGCGTTGAGATCGTTCAATTGCGAAATGGCCAGTGGCAACTCCTCATCAGAATCGCGATCCCAGGTCTCCTGGGCGGCAATGTATGCCAGCGCCCATGCCTCTATATCTTCAGGTGGAAGCGGCATTCAATCGGCCTATCGTGGCAAATGATCGATGACGGCCAAGCTAAGATCCTGAGTGCACCCGAAGAGTTCGCCAAGTGTCATTCTTTCATGCCATTGGCTAGCAAAAGATTCTCCATACCTTGCCTCATAGCTGTCGGCAAGCATTTCCAATTCAAGCGCATCAGCCACCATCCACCAATGCCGATAGATCGCACGATAGATCGAGATGATCGAGTCGTCGGGGCGGAGCTTCAGCATATCCTTGTTTGCTATTGCGAAGGACTGCACGAACATTGCGAGAAAGTCCCTAAGGTCCGCGTTGGAACTGTCTGGAAAAGCGGCCCGCCAGGCCCTGCCTTGGCACTTCCGACGGGCAAACGCCCCTGGCAGGCGATTGCCAGAGAGCATCGCCACAAATGCCATCGCCGTAAGAGCAAGCAGGGAAACGGTAGTCGTTACGTGAACCATCATGCCGCAAGCTTGTAGTTGATCGAGGTCGAAGTTCCCCGTATCGCCAGCAAGCTTGAATCTTACATTTTTGATATATTTTGCGCTAGAAGTAGCGGAAGGTCAGCGCGCAATTACGCTGAGGGAAAACCCTAATGCCCATCTGATGGCCTGCTCGACGGAAGCCGCTCCAGCACCCGAGGAATTCGCAGTCCCTGGAAAGAACTGACAACCGAGTTTGGCAAAAATGGGCACCTTCAAAACACCGCAGGAAAAGAAACGGCTCAGCTACGCCAAGGACCACCGGCCAAACCACGGTGAAAGGGGGAGCTGCGTCCCGAAGCGAAAACGCACCTACGCAAGGGTTACGCGCAGAGCCCAGAATCAGCCTCTTGAAACACTGAAGTCGGAGCCCGTGGATGAGTTGCTCGTGACTACGGAACTCCGTGTCGGGATCGCGAGGCGGAAGAATCGAGGATGGGGAAAGTGGCCGGATATTTCGCTTGGCGAACACGTTGCCAAACGCAAGTTGTACAGGGCTGAAATGGAGGCTGTTGGTGGCCGGCGCGCTGCCAAGAGGAAGTTGGCGGCATGACAATGGAGGAACTGCAAAAGCGTCCACCGCCGCCCGCACGCGTTCATATTCTAATGGCTCGTGAGGCGCGTTCCGCGGTTGTGATACGCCGCGGCCCATCGAAGAAGACGGCATTGATTGGCTGGGACAGGAGGCGCGACAAGTTCGAGGTTGGACAGTGGTTCAACGGGCGAATTGATGAGCGGCGCTCGGACTTATCACCGGACGGCAGCTACCTGATCTATTTCGCGATCACCGGAAAGTGGGGAACCGAAAGCCAAGGTTCCTATACGGCGATCTCGCGGGCGCCGTATCTCAAGGCCGAAACGCTCCTGGCCAAAGGGGATACCTGGCATGGTGGTGGCTTATTTGTTTCCGAGCGCGAGTACTGGCTCAACGATGGCTATGGACACAAGATCGTCCGTGACGAGTCCAAGGCCAGGCGCACAAGCACCTATCCATGGCATGAGTTTCCTCCGATAGGGCAAACGGATCTGTATGAAATCCGCCTCCAGATGGACGGTTGGCAGCGAATGGATTACGGCTGGATTGGGAAGGGCGCAATCGTCCATTTCGAGAAGCCAGTCGGGCTTTCGCGTTTCCCGGAAGCGGACGTTCCCGTGTTACCTCCGTTTCCGGGCCTTCATTGTTTCGCGGTCGGCTACAACCTCGCAAACTAGGACGGCCGCCCCTGCTTTGTCCACTGCATGGCTATGGCAAACGCCCGATGTCTGAGATGCTGAGAAAACGCTTGTTGGCGTGAGATCGCAAGGAGCAATGCGGCAATTTCTCCGTCAACTGGAACTCCTTCGTCAAGCCAGGCGAGTGCCAGTTCAGGCCAATATTCGGTTGGCCAATTGAGCGCGGCGATCACAATTTCTCGGGCTGAAGGGCCATCGATCGGTAGACGATCTATTGGCCGCTTAAGATGAATTACTAACTCGGAGGGTTTCATTGGTTGGCCTACTGGGTCATTTGCCTGGCTCGACCGCGATTAGCGGATAGGCTCGATTCGTTCCGCTAAACGTAAGCACGACTACCTCCTTGCCCTTTTTCAGTTGAATGTGGCAGATTGCATCCCAGCCGTGGCCACAGACCGGCAAGCCCTGCTTAGCTTCCGCGTCAAAGTCTTTGAGCCATTCCGGATCGATGACCCAGCCACTACGAGTCATTTTGGCTCGAGCTTCCTTGTATGGACTGGCAAGGCGAAGATGAAAGGCCGCGGCGATGCTTCGCTCAGGGTCGGTGAACCTCATGCACGTGTAGCCTCGCGAAGGTCCAGTGCCATCCGATCCGTCGCGGACCTTGATGCAAGGTTCGGCCGAAGCCTGAACGGCGAAGGCGAGAGCGAAGGCCAGGAGAGTGGGTTTCAGCATGTCACGGGGCAAAGTAGTTTTGAGCTTGAACAGGGCCGGAGAATGGTGCCAGGTGAAGGTCATGGCGGGGTGACATGTCTGGTGGGTCGCGGTGGAATCCATTTGCGATTTTGCCTGATGACCGCTTCTGCTCGCCGAATGGACAACTCGAAGGCGAGTGTGACCGGCTCTTCCTGGCCGAAGCCGGAAGCTCGTCCGCCTCCAGGTCCCGCTGCCCGGCCGGACTTCGGTACTCGACCCAATTGCGCCCTTCGGCAGTTCCTCTGCGAATGACTGGTTATTGGCCGTTGTAGTCGCGCGACACCCCCCTCTTGGCCTGCATGCCCCTTTTTGGGATCCTCTGTTAGCGTTTGCGAGTGCGCTCGCAACCTGAAATCGAATCAATTAAGAGCTTTTTCTGTAGAGAGCACTTCCGAAATTCATGTCGTTCCAGCAGATGACTGAACTAAGAACATTAGTTCGTCCTGCACTTTCTTGTCGCGGCGGAAATAAGCTCGCGCTATAGAACGTTGACACTCTAGGTCATCTATTAGGTAGGCACATGCCAAAACGCGAAGACTGGCAGACACTCGGCGCGGTCTGTGCCGCGCTGGCAATATCGGTCGGCTCCGTGACAGCGTATTTCTGGGAAAACATCCGTGGCAACCAACGCTTCAAGGCGTACTGCAAGAAAGAAGCAGGATTGCGAATATACAAGAAGGCACTCCCAAACAAAGTTTGGCTTGCCGACTCTCCGTACTCGGCAGTAGTCGCCGCCAGTTTTGATGGTGTGGCGTTCGCTCGCTACGTCGAGGCGTCAACAGGTAGGGAGGTCGACGTGCATCACAAGAGCGGACCAAGGGCCTGGAGAGATTCGTATGCGCACGTCGACGCCGACGTGACGCGTCAGCCCACTTATGGATGGCGCTCGATTGGGGAACCAATGGCCGGTGAACTCCGCATGATTCGGGCAGGTGACGAACTGTATGAGTTGCAGTCAGGCGAACTGATGGCTAGCTACTATGACTTCGGATTCTTCATGTTCGATCCAGCTAAGACGCCATTCTCTTCGCCTGCACCGCAAATGTGCCTTCATAATCTGTCTACCTACCGCGAGTTGCAAAGCGTAATTCAAACTAAGGAGTAATCCGTTCTGCTTGATCTAATAATGTCGATTGGCTGTACGTGCTGCTCAGTACGGCAGTAGTTACATATACGAACCTGACCAAAGTTGCGAAGTTGAAAATTCAACCGAACGACAGTGAGCTATAGCCAGCGAACCGACTTCACGTCGCGCTAACTGGCCAGATATTCTCGTGACCACGACAAAGCCTATGGGCAAATGAGTTGCCGATAGGATGATGTAAGTCAAATCAATGACGATGGCCGTTTTTGTCATTGAACGGACATCGCCAGTCGGTTCCTGCATTGTCTCCTTCTGGCCGATCTCGGCTGACAGCGTTGGCTCCAGTCAATCTGCGGCCAGCCTCATCTCGCTTCGTAGCTAGCGAAGGGACCCGTAAAGTAAAACTCCGACGCTAGGCCCTTAAGTACTGCTTCTTGGCTCGGAAAATAATCCAAAAAATCCGGCCATGCACTCGCGATAAAGCTATCCCATTTTATTGGGTCGAGTTCGTCGATCTTGCCGTCAGCAATATCAAGGAACTCAAAGCCTCGATCACGCAGACCAGCAACCGCCAGACGGGCGGCCCCTTCGTGGTCCGTCGCACCGATGAAAACAGGAACATACGCCCCTCGGAGATTCGCCGGCATTTCAGTGTTGCTTCCTCGACCGACGTGGCAGGTAATTCTGAAGAGCCTCAACGGAGGCTTTGTGTCGATTCTTTTGCGATGAAAAAACATGCTTGACGTGGATGCCGGCCTACACGAGGGGATGAAACAGGCTACCACATCGGATGTCCGCTCCTGGCCGGGCTCGGTCGACGGCCAAACGTCCAGATAAATGTGCGTGAGCACGAGATTCGATGGATGCGCGAGCACGGTAATTGATGGTCGGCTGCGGCACCGTCCATCACCAATGTTGCGTGCCGTCGGGCAACGCTGATGGACGTGGCGATCTATCGCGG
>Ga0187845_1000927_pt1 | contig 17031 bp, 12 predicted proteins | sample SpaLakP09_SKY_68_FD_134515 | JGI IMG/M metagenome (GOLD analysis project Ga0187845, IMG submission 134515) | Oligotrophic lake water microbial communities from Sparkling Lake, Wisconsin, USA - SP09_SKY_68 | ecosystem: Environmental > Aquatic > Freshwater > Lake | place: USA: Sparkling Lake... | reverse complement strand
GCACGATGCGGCCGATGCCGCTCTGGGAATTGTAGGTGCCGGCATTGATCAGGTTGACCGTGGTGGTGCCTTTGGTCAGGCGGAACACGATTTCGCTGTCGAAGGAGCTGCCGCCGCCAATGCACGACTGGCCATTCGGGCCGATCGAAGGATCGTCGCATTTGGCGAATTCCAGGATCACGTTGATGTCGCTGATGGTGCCGCTGGTGCCCACGGTCAGGGTGCGGGTGCCGGAGCTGGCATCGAAGCTGCCGAAAGTGCTGTCGGTGGCGACGATGGTAGCCTGGGCGCTCGATGCGCCGGCCAGCAGTAACAGGCTCAGAAGGAAGGAAGTTGCTTTCATGTGATACCCCTAGTTATGGTTGTAATGACTTCTGTTGGGATACAAGCACTAAGCATGCCAGCAAGCAAATACTGAACAAAATCAACAAATTACCGAATGGAATATTTTGAATCGCCCAAGCAATGTAAAGATATTCGACAGCAACGATATTGCCTGCCATCAATTTAAGCAAACCATGAGCGGCTGGTGGGTGGAACCCATGGCCGCCGGATCCACGCGGCAGGCACGCACGGCAGGCGCCAGGTCGGCGCTGGCGAACACATAATCGACGGTAAATGGGGCATGGTCCGGGTCGCGCAGGCCGGCCGTGGGCGCATGCGGCGCGCTGCCGTGGACCAGGCGCCAGGTGTCGCACAAGCCGGGAATGCCGCCAGGCAACGGTGCCAGCAGGCACTGGTGCTCCTCCGTATCGGGCAGGAAGTTGAAGTCGCCCGCCAGCAGCGTGGCGGCGCTGCGCGGGATGGCGCGGAAGGGGCCGTGGACCGCCCTGCCCGGGGGCGTGCTGCCGGCATGGCGCCCCGCTTCGACCTGCAGGGCGCGCAGGCAGTCAAGCTGGGCCAGGCGCTGGCGCAGGGAAAAATATTCGAGATGCGTGGCGCACACCCGCAGCAGTCCCAGCGGCGTGGCCAGCGTCACGTCCAGCATGCCGCGCGGCATGCTCATCACTTGCGGATCGGCGGGCCACGGCAGCCCGTGGCGAAATACTTGCACGACAGGATAGCGCGAGAAAATCATGTTGCCGAACAGCTGGCGCACGCCGTCCGGTCCCCGGGTATCGCTGACCACGCCGGCCACCGCCGTATGCCGGTCGAGCAGGCGCGTGAGCGCCAGGAACTGGTTGGCGCCATCGAGGCCGGGCAGGTCGCTGTAGCCGGACGAGACTTCCTGCAGGCACAGCACGTCGGCATGCGCCAGGCGCGCGAGGGCGGCCGCCAGCCGCGCCATGTCGCAAGCGCCGCCGGGTCCCCGTCCGCGCTGGATATTCCATGTGATCAGTTCCATGATGCCCCCCCCTGTCGCTACAGGCTAGCCCGGCCATGCGTGGCGGTCCTGCGCGGCGTCAGGCTCCGGGGTCCCGGCCTTCATGCCATGCTGCCAATTTTGCAATCCAGGCATGCATTCGAACCGCCTGTCGCATCGGCAACGCCCGCTGGCGCGCCCCGCTTTAGGATGCAACACCCACATACAGGAGGCGTCCATGCAAAAACACTGGCTGTTGCTCACTACCTTGCTTTCCACCCAGGCACTGGCCCAGGTCGACCTGAGCGGTTTCGCGCGCGACATGCCCGGCCCGCGCAGCCAGGTCCTGGTGCTGGGCAGCGTGCACCTGTCCCAGTTGCCCAAGGATTTCCCGCGCGCCGCGCTGGCGCCGCTGATCGAGCGCCTGGCCGCCTTCAAGCCGGACGTCATCGCCATTGAAGCCATTTCCGGCGAAGATTGCGACCACGCCTTGCGCCACCCGGCGCTGTACGCCGATTCGGTCACGCCCTATTGCCGCGACACCGACGCCGCGCGCGAGGCGACCGGCATGGACGTGCCGACCGCCATCGCGCACATGCACACCCTGCTCAAGACCTGGCCGGCACAGCCCGCGCCCGCGCAGCGCCGCCGGCTGGCCGCCGTCTTCCTGGCCGCCAACGACAGGGCCTCGGCCCTGGTGCAATGGCAGCAATTGCCCGCCGGCGAGCGCAAGGCGTCGCCTGAACTGGCCGCTTCCCTGGTGGCGATGCTGGACAAGCTGGCCGTGAGCCAGAACGAAAACTACCTGGTCGCCGCGCCCCTGGCCGCCAGGCTGGGCCTGGCGCGCGTGCATGCCATGGACGACCATAGCGGCGACGACGTGGATGTCGCCGACGAAAAAGCGTTCGGCAAGGCCGTGGAACAGGCATGGAATGCGGCGGCCGCCCAGGCCGCCCCGCTGCGCAAGCAGGAAGAGGCACTGTCGGGCGGCGCCGACCTGCTGCCCCTGTACCGCCATATCAACCGCCACGAGGTGCAGCAGGTGTACAGCGCCGTCGACTTCGGCGCCGCGCTCAAGGATCCATCGCCGCAGCAGTACGGACGCATGTATGTGGCAGGCTGGGAAACGCGCAACTTGCGGATGGCGGCCAATATCCAGTCAGCTTTCCGCGAACGGCCCGGGGCGCGCGTGCTGACCATCGTCGGCGCCACCCACAAGCCGTGGCTGGAACGGGTGCTCGGCATGGCCCAGGGTGTCGATATCGTCGACGTACAAGGCATCCTGAAATAAACGGGCAAAGGACGAGGTCTCCACGCGCCATTCCGGCGTTACAATGGATTGCGCGTCAACCTCTTGCGGAGACATCATGCCCGGGCAAAGCCAGCTACTCCTCACCCTCGCGACCAATGTGCGCCTGTTTTCCGGCATTCCGATGGTGCAACTCGAAAAACTGCTCAAGTGCGCGGACAAGATCAGCATCCCCAGCCAGGCCCTGTTTTTCAACGAGGGCGACATCGGCAACTCTTTCTATATCTTGCTGTTCGGCCACGTGGCGGTCGAACAGTCCAGGAACGGCCAGTGGATTACCCTGGCCACCCTGCATCCCGGCGACAGCTTCGGCGAAATGGCCCTGGTCGACGCCAAGCGCCGCTCGGCCCGCGTGCGCGCCAATACCGAGTGCACCGCGCTGTTCTTCAATACCGAACGCCTGAGCGTGTCGTCCGAGATCACCTCGGCCCTGTATCACAATATCGCCAAGGTGCTGGTGACGCGCCTGCGCGATTCGAACAATGTGGTGCTCGACCTGACCTGCCAGATGAACAAGCCACGCCCTGCTCCGCTGGCGCGCCTGGGCAGCTAGCGTCGCTTGCCGGGGGCGCTGGCATGGCATGATGTCGGCACACAACAAGGAGACGCTTTTTGAAATATCCCATCTTGCTACTGGCCATATCGCTGTTCTGCCCCGCCGCGTGTGCTGTTGATGTTGCCCGCATCGACCAATACGTCGAATCCAGACTGGCCGACCATCGGGTCGCCGGCGCTTCCCTGGTGCTAGTGCAAGACGGCAAGCTGATCCATAGCCGGAACTTTGGTCAAGCCCGTCGTAATGTCGCCATGACTTCCGATACGCCCTTTGTGATCGGCTCCTTGAGCAAGGCATTTACCGCGACCGCGGTGCTGCAGCTGGTCGATCAGGGCAAGGTTGACCTGGATGCCCCGATACAGCGCTATGTGCCGGAATTCACACTGGCCGATGCCAATGCCGCCGCCAAAGTAACCGTACGCCATCTGCTGAACCAGACCAGCGGTTTGCCGCAGACCGCACCGCGCGCGCCGCAGCCGGCCACCTTAAGCCAGCACGTCGCCGCGCTTCACAACACGAGCCTGGTAGCTGAGCCTGGCGAACGGCACGTGTATTCGAGCCCCAACTATCAGGTTCTTGGCTTGCTGGTCGAGCGTGTCAGCAAGTTGAGTTTTGCCGACTACGTGACCGCAAACATTTTCACTCCATTGCGGATGACGCGTAGCCACACCGATGCCGCACGCGCCGGCAGCGACGGGCTTGCCGACGGCCACAACTACTGGTTCGGCCTGACCTTTCCATCGGCATATGCCCACGAGCCCGATCGCTTGCCAACGGCGTCCATCATCGCCACGGCGGCTGACCTGGGCCGCTTCGCGGCCGCGCACCTGGGCGACGGGTCGCCGATCCTGTCGGCCGCCGGACTGCAGGCGGCCCATGCCGGCGCCGGGGAAACGGGCGGGTCGTTCAAATACGCGATGGGTTGGCGCGCTGGCAAGACCGCAGGCCTTGAGTCGCTGTGGCACGGCGGCGCCCTGCCGTCCTACCGCGGCGCCATGGTGCTGATCCCGGAGCGCAAGCTGGGCATCGTGCTATTGACCAATAGCTCATCGATGTTCGTTGATCACACGCGGGAAATTGCCACGGGAATCGTTTCCCTGCTCGATGACAAGGCACCGCAAAACACGGCCAGGCCGCTCGGCCATATCTATGCCGCAATTGCCGCAGGAGCATTCGTGCTGCTTGTGTTGAATGTCCGATCGCTGGTACTCGCCGTTCGCCGACGTGGCAAGCCTTCACCGCGCTGGTCTGTCGTCAGCTTCAATTTTCTTTTGCCGATCGTGTTGATCGCGATGCTACCGCGCTGGACGCATGTTCCCTTTGCAGCGATGTATGACGGCACCCCCGATATTGTCGTGACCATCGCCGTGCTGTGCGGCCTGACGATGCTCACCGGGCTGGCCAAACTGCGGCGCCCACCGGCCAGGGCCGACCTGGCGTAAAGCTGTGGCGCCGGCAAGCGCGATGCAGGCCAGTTCGCTTTTGGCTAAGGCTTTTGCAGATTCACGGTATCGCGCGTGAACTGGTAGATGCCGTATGAACCCGACGGCACATACACGGTATCGCCCACGATCGTGACGCTGCCGCCCCAATTCATCGCCGGGAAATACGCCTGGGCAAACGGCCCCTGGGCCTGGGTAAAATCGTACAGCAGGAAACCGTACCCCGCCTCCACCAGCAGCTTGCCGTTGCGCGCCTCGCGCAGCGTCGGGTAATACGGCAGCACTGTTTCCGATCTTGCCGTGAACTGCCTGGCGCCCATGTCAAAGTGCGACATCGCGTGCTGGTAGCCGCTGCTGTCGTAGTGCGAGACGATCACGTTCTTGCCATCGACCAGCAGGCCGGTCAGCACTTTGCCCGGCATCGGATACGTAGCCTGCAAGTAAGCCAGGTTGTCGCGCATGATCAGCATATTGAGCGAAGCGCCGGCCGACGATCCCTCCCAGGCGTGGTCCACCGTGTAGATCGCTTCGCCCACGGCAGCCATCAGCTGGCCCGGCACGTTCACTTGCGCGCCCAGCCTGGGCGCGCTCGCCACCGACAGGTCGAGCGCCTTGATGTAGTACTTCGCCTGCGGCTGGCCGGCCACGGCCACGGCCTGCGGCGTCTTGTAGTTGATCCACAAGGTGGTGCCGCTCTTGACCATGCCGACCGACTCCTCGCCTTCGAGCATGCTCATTTTCTCCAGCAGCGCCGGTTTTGACGGGTCGCTCAGGTCGAGCACCTGCAGGGTGTAGCTGGACCAGTAGCGGTTCATCAGCGCACCGCCTGTGGTCGGCCCATAGTGGGTTTGCCCGGCAAAGACAAGTGCATTGCCAACCACAATCGCCGATGGCGCGAAGAAGCCGCCCGAACACGGGCGCCCGGAAAACGCACAGATGGTCATGTCGCCAGTGTAATAGATACCGCCACCGCGCTGAACCAGCGCATCGGTCGTCAGCGCACCCAGTTTGACCGGCCTGGCGCTGGCGCTCACGTCATAGGTGGCGATCGTCGTCGTGACGCCCGTTGGCGTCGGGTCGCTCGAGACGACAACCAGCTTGTCGCCCACGTTGTAGATGGTCGATCCGGCCGGCACCTCGATTTGCGACAGGATGACCGGGCCATCGGCTGCCGCCAGCGGCACCAGTTCGACCTGGTCCGTGCGCCGCGCCGTGCTGCTCGCGCTCCACGCGGAATTGATGCTGTGATAGCGCGCGCCGACCTGCTGGAACGCGACGAACTGCCTGTAGTTCGGCGCCAGCCGCACGCTGCCTTTTTCCTGCGGCGCATCCGGATTCAGGATGCTGAACAGGGACAGGTCGCTTTCGGACAAGTTGGCCGCGATGCTGTTGGCGGCGTCGCCCATGAAGCTGCGGCGCACGCCCATCTCTTGCTTCATCGTGCCGCGCCGGGTCACCGTCGTCGCCGAAAACGTGAAGATCTGCACGCCGCCGACACCTTCCCCGGTGGCGCTGTCATAGCCGGAGAACGGCAGCAGCACCAGGCCCGTTTCCACCGTCCTGCCGTCGGCGGCCGTCGCCCTGGTCGCGTTTTCCAGCACCGAGAAGGCGCGGTCGTCCCAGTTCGCTTCCGACCAGCTGTTCGACAAATCGACTTCCGCCCGCATCAGCAGCGGACGGGTGTTCTGCAAGTTGGTGGTGTCGTACAGGCTGATCGCCAGGCGGCGCTGGTTGTTTTCGTCATTGTGGCCGACGCCGATCAAGCGGGTCTCGTTGTGCACAGGCAGGAAGAAGTCATTCCAGCCTGACACGATGAACTCGTTCTCTTCCTTCATCATCCCTTCCGGGGTGATCGAAAAGGCGTGGAAAGGATCCTGGCGCAAGTAGGTGACAAAGAAGGCTTTGTCGGCGGAGAAAGATGTGCCGAACAGTTGCTGGCCTTCGCCGAAGGTGTCGTGGTCGATCGGCTTCGGATTGGCGATGTCGGCGATGTTGAAGGTTTCGACGTGGTTCACGTTCGAACCGGTGTTCCACCAATTGCCGGAAACCACACGCAGTACGGCGCCGTGGATGTGCATATTGGTTTTCTTTTGCACCACGCCGCGAATGAGCACGTCGGCGCCTTGCACCATGGCGCCGTCCGGGCTTGAAATGTCGACCACGGACACGCGCGAGCCATGCTTGCCGACGCCCTCGACGGCGCGCGCAACCATTAGACGCTCGCCGGTGGCCTGCATCGCCTGCACATAGCCACCTAGCGCCAGGGTCGATTTGCTTTCAAGCAGCCCTTGCGCATTGATGGCGTAGCTCAGCACCCTGGTCTGGCCGGCATACACGGGCGCGATGTCGGTCCCGGCGGCGGCCACCGGGGTGGACAGGGCGAATTCGCTCGAGGTCACATACAAGGCGTTCTTGCCTGCACCGCTGGTCAGGCGCGAAGTCTGAATGTAACCGGGCACGCGGGTCGAACCGACGATGACGGGCGCGGCGCGGTTGGCGATGTCGACCGTGATGACGCCGCCGCCATGGAACTGTTCGACCGATTCCTTCCCATCCTTGCTGGTGCGGCGGAATTGCGACCAGTTATTGAGCAGGATGTAGACCTTGTCGCCCGCATGGTACATCTCGACCGGGGTGCCGCTGATTGCCGCGCGCCCGACGATGTTCGGGCTGGCGGGCTTGCTGATATCGATGATCTGCAGGCCCCGGTACATATTCAGGTTCAGGATCGACTTGCCGCTCTCGAGGACGCGGTAGATGTCGCCTTCCTGTACCGACCGTGTCGGAGAGGTATCGGCGTTGGGCGGCGTCGCGGCCGTGGTCGCGGTCATGTAGAAGTTCTGGTCCCTGACCGTTCCCTCGATCGCCAGCGCGCCCATGCCATCGGCGGACACAAAGCTGGTGCGTCCGCTCAGTGCCTGCTCCGGCTGGACCGTTGGGCTGCTCGAACCGCCGCCGCAGGCGGTCAGTGCCAGTCCGAGGCAAACGGCAAGGCTATAGCGCAGGGATGTCGACAACCGGTAAGACAAGCGTTTCATGGCATCTTCCTTGGTTTTTTCTTGATGGCGAAGCAAGCGTTGACGGTCGGGCCATCATGGCTTTCTTATTATTAAGAAAAGTCTTGCCTAAAGCTGTCGTGCAATTGTCGGAAACTTGTACATATTACAAATTAAACCGGAACATCGGTCGACCGCGCCACGTGTGCGGCCATGCTGGAAACGCAAGGAAAAAAGGCCTGCACGCTTGCGCATGCAGACCTTTCTCGTATCAGGCCAGCCCGAGACGGCTGCGCGCGGCGGCCAGGAGGGCGGTATCGTAGGGGTGCAGGTTTTCCAGGAACAGCATCTCGGCTTGAGCCGGGTCGTCCAGGCACATCTCGAGCATCACGGGACCGTCGTCCTCGACACCCAGGAAATCCTTGCTCCAGCGATTCTTGCGATGCATGCGCAAGACTTCGCAGCCCAGTTCCGCCAAGGGCACGGCAACGCCGGCGGCCACTGCCGCCAACTGCCATTCATCCCAAAATTCCACTTTGTTCACGAGATCGTTCATGGTTGTCCAAATAAGTAACACTGCAATAGAAAAAGGGCCACATCTCGCGATGCAGCCCTTGAATTCTGGCTCCCCGACCTGGACTCGAACCAGGGACCTGCGGATTAACAGTCCGTCGCTCTACCAACTGAGCTATCAGGGAAAAGAGGCCGCATTATAGCGGCTGGAAAAGAATTTTAGAAGTAGAAATTCGCAAAAACACCGGCGTGGCTGCCGCTGACTTTGTTGTTGCTGTATTTGTGCTTGAATTGCTCTTGCACGTAGCGCACCTTGATGCCGATGACGTTGCTCATCGCGTATTCGGTTTCCAGCACGCCGCTGACGGTGTCGTCGAAGGTGTAGTTGCCGATATACGCCGCGCCGCTGCTGGAAAGCTTGGGGCTGCTGACGTAACGTACGCCGCCGCCAATGCGCCATTGTGGCGCCACATTGTAGTAAGCCAGCAGTTCGATCGGGAAGCGCTGGAAACGCACGTCGCCGTTGGTGGCGGAGGCGTTATCGACGTGGTAACCGACGAGTGCCTGCAGCGACACTTCCGGGGTGATGCGGTAGTCGACACCGGCGGTCAGGGCCACCATGCTGCCGGCGCGGATGTCGATGTCGCCACCGTTGACGTAGCTGGCCGTGGCCAGCTTGTCGCCGCCGAAGGTCAGGCCGGCGCCCAAAGTGAAGCGCAATTGCTTGCCCATGTCCTGGGCGGCTGCGTTCTGGGACAGGCTGGCGATCGCCAGGGCGAGAATAAATGCGATTTTTTTCATGGGGTTTCTGTAAGAAGTGGTCACACGCAAAAGGCGCGTTTTGATACCAGCCCGGCATGATAAAGAGGGGTTACTAAAAATGCAAATATATTTACGTTCATGTAACTTGCTCGCCACAACAAAAAAGGCCACGTTTTTCAACGTGGCCTTTCGAATTCTGGCTCCCCGACCTGGACTCGAACCAGGGACCTGCGGATTAACAGTCCGTCGCTCTACCAACTGAGCTATCAGGGAAAAGAGGCAACATTATGTACTTCTCACCTTGCGCTGTCAAGATTCTGACTTACCACCCGCAAACTGTTGCTGTACTTCCCGATGCCTTCCGGATTTCGCTTTCGCGCAATCCGAAGAAGCAAGAGTTTAGAGGACTTTGGCGATCGCGTCAATGACGAGATCGATATTTTTCGAGTTCAGGGCGGCCACGCAGATGCGTCCCGTATCGACCGCGTAGATCGAATGTTCGGTGCGCAGGCGTTCCACTTGCGCCTTGGTCAGGCCCGAATACGAGAACATGCCAACCTGCTCACGCACGAATTCGAAGTCGTGCGCGGGCGCTTTTTCCTTGAGCTTGGCGACGAAGGTATTGCGCATTTCCCTGATCCGCACGCGCATGCCGGCCAGCTCGTCTTCCCACAGCTGGCGCAGTTCCGGCGTGGTCAGCGCGGTGGCCACCACCTTGCCGCCATGGACCGGCGGGTTGGAGTAATTGGTGCGCACCACGCGCTTGAGTTGCGACAGCAGGCGCGCCGCTTCCTCGGCACTGGCGCCCACCACGGACAAGGCACCCACGCGCTCGCCGTACAGGGAGAAGGACTTGGAGAAGGAATTCGAAATGAGCAGCGGGCCGCCGGCAGCGGCGAACTTTGCCACCACCGCGCCATCTTCGGCGATGCCCGAGCCGAAGCCCTGGTAAGCCATGTCCAGGAAAGGCGTCAGGCCGCCGGCCGTCACCGCCTTGATGACTTCATCCCACTGGGCTGGCGTCAGGTCGGCGCCGGTCGGGTTGTGGCAGCAGGCGTGCAGCAGCACGATGGCGCCGCGCGGCATGGCCTTCAGGTCGGCCAGCATGCCGTCGAAGTCGACGCCGCGCGTGGACGGGTCGTAGTAACGGTAGGTATTGACCGTGAAACCGGCGCTTTCGAACAGCGCGCGGTGGTTTTCCCAGCTGGGATCGGAAATGTAGACTTGCGAATCCGGCGAAAAGCGCTGCAGGAAGTCGGCGCCGATTTTCAGTGCGCCGGTGCCGCCGATGGCTTGCACGGTGACCGCGCGCTTCTCTTGAATAATCGCGCTGTCGGCGCCAAATACCAGTTCCTGCACCGCCTTGTCGTAGGCCGCCAGGCCTTCGATCGGCAGGTAGGTGCGCGGCGCCATCTGCTCCATCAGGATTTCCTCTGCCTTGCGCACGCAGGCGAGCAGCGGAACCTTGCCATTATCGTCATAATAGACACCCACGCCCAGGTTGATCTTGGCAGGATTCGGGTCGGCGTTGAACGCCTCGGTGATACCCAGGATAGGGTCGCGCGGGGCCATGTCGATGGCGCTGAAGATGCTGGCGGAAGCTGGTGAGGTCATCGTGATAAACTGGTTGTGGACTGAAGTTGTATAGACAGCGAGCCATATAAACATTGGCGCGCAAGCGGGAGCACATTTTAACAAAGGTCTGATCGTATGGCAGAACTATCCGTAGAAACCGCCCCGGCGCCGACCGTGGTGACCTTCCCCGACTCCCCTTTCAAACTGCACCAGCCCTTCGCGCCCGCCGGCGACCAGCCGACCGCGATCGCCGGCCTGATCGAGGGCATCAACGACGGCCTGTCGTTCCAGACCTTGCTCGGCGTGACCGGTTCGGGCAAGACCTACACCATGGCCAATGTGATTGCGCAGGCGGGCCGTCCTGCGATCGTGTTCGCGCCGAACAAGACCCTGGCCGCGCAGCTGTATTCGGAATTTCGCGAGTTCTTCCCCGAGAACGCGGTTGAATACTTCGTCAGCTACTACGACTACTACCAGCCCGAAGCCTACGTGCCGCAGCGCGACCTGTTCATCGAAAAGGACTCGTCGATCAACGAGCATATCGAACAGATGCGCCTGTCGTGCACCAAGTCGCTGATGGAGCGGCGCGACGTCATCATCGTGGCCACCGTGTCGGCCATTTACGGTATCGGCAATCCCAGCGAATACCACCAGATGATTTTGACGCTGCGCCACAAGGACAGGTCGCGCAGCGCGACATCATCGCGCGCCTGATCCAGATGCAGTACACCCGCAACGAAGTCGACTTCGGGCGCGGCACTTTCCGCGTGCGTGGCGACACCATCGACATCTTCCCCGCGGAGCACGCCGAACTGGCGATCCGGGTCGAGATGTTCGACGACGAAATCGAAACGCTGCAGCTGTTCGACCCGCTGACCGGGCGCGTGCGCCAGAAGATCCCGCGCTTTACCGTCTATCCCGGTTCGCACTACGTGACCCCGCGTTCGACCGTGCTGCGCGCGATCGAAACCATCAAGGTCGAACTGCGCGAACGGCTGGAGTTTTTCCGCAAGGAGAACAAACTCATTGAAGAACAGCGCATCGAACAGCGCACCCGCTTCGACCTGGAGATGATGGCCGAAATCGGCTTCACCAAGGGCATCGAAAATTATTCGCGCCACCTGTCTGGCGCCCTGCCGGGCGAACCGCCGCCCACCCTGGTGGACTACCTGCCGAAGGACGCGCTGATGTTCCTCGACGAGTCGCACGTGCTGGTGGGCCAGCTCAACGCCATGTACAACGGCGACCGCTCGCGCAAGACCAACCTGGTCGACTACGGCTTTCGCCTGCCATCGGCGCTGGACAACCGGCCGCTCAAGTTCGAAGAATTCGAGGGCAAGCTGCGCCAGACCGTTTTCGTGTCGGCCACGCCGGCCGAATACGAAAAGACCCATTCCGACAATGTGGTCGAACAGGTGGTGCGCCCTACCGGCCTGGTGGACCCGCAAGTGATCGTGAAACCGGCGCTGTCGCAGGTGGACGACCTGATGGGCGAAATCCAGGACCGCGTGAAAAAAGATGAACGGGTGCTGGTGACCACGCTGACCAAGCGCATGGCCGAACAGCTGACCGAGTACCTGAGCGACCATGGCATCAAGGTGCGCTACCTGCACAGCGATATCGAAACGGTGGAGCGCGTGGAAATTTTGCGCGACCTGCGCCTGGGGACCTTCGACGTACTGGTCGGGATCAACCTGCTGCGCGAGGGCCTGGACCTGCCCGAAGTGTCGCTGGTGGCGATCCTGGACGCCGACAAGGAAGGCTTCCTGCGTTCCGAGCGCAGCCTGATCCAGACCATCGGCCGCGCGGCGCGTAACCTGAACGGCGTGGCCATCCTGTACGCGGACCGGATCACCGATTCCATGGAGCGGGCCATCGGCGAAACCGAGCGGCGGCGCGCCAAGCAGGTGGCCTTCAACCTGGCCAACGGCATCACGCCGATCGGTATCAAGAAGCAGATCAAGGAACTGATCGACGGCGTGTACAGCCCGCAGCAGGCGCGCGAGTACCTGGACGCGGAGAAGGAAACCGCCAAGATCGAGGCCATGAGCGAGAAGCAGATCAGCAAGGAGATCAAGCGCCTCGAAAAACTGATGCTGGACCACGCGCGCAATCTCGAATTCGAGAAAGCGGCGCAGGTGCGCGACCAGCTGCATGTACTGAAAACGCAAGCCTTCGGCGCCCCCGGCACCGACAACGTCGTCTCCATCCTCGGAAAATAACCCGCCGTCACTCCCGTGACGACGGGAATCCATACCACCACTGCTCATTGGTGCTAAGGATTCCCGGCAAGAGGGGTGCCGAGCCCGGAATAACGGTTTGGAACTTGTAGCTCGTAGGGTGGAAAAGCGCGAAGCGCGCCTTCCACCATTTCCGCTCGCGCGCAAAGAGAACTCGACAAGGTGATCCCAAAGCGGTGATACTTGATATTTGTTTAACATCACCCTATCCAATGCACCTAGACCCTGCCCTGCCGCGCTTTCAGATCGAACAAACGATCAACGGCACCCAAATCACGATCGCAGCACAACGCAATTTGTTGGTCCTTGCCTTCCTCTCCGTCTGGCTCTGTGGCTGGTTGTTTGGCGAGATCACGGTTGCTTCCCAACTGATCAACGCAGACTCGGCAACGGGTCCGGACCTGTTTAACCTTATCTGGCTGATTGGCTGGACGCTGGGCGGCGCCTTCGCACTGACCACCGTGCTGTGGCAACTGTGCGGCAAGGAGTCCGTTACGATCAGCAGCGATGCCCTCCTCTACCGGGTGCACCTGCTTGGCATCGGCCGGAACCGGTCGTATGCAATGAATCACATCAATGGCTTGCGGGCGGTCGCTTACGAGACCAGTATCTTCAGCAACCAGGCCGCCATGAAGCCGCCATTCATCGGTGCCACGACCGGACCAATCGCATTCGATTACGGCGCGCAGACGATGCGCATCCTGCCATCGATGAACGAGGGCGAGGCCCGGATCTTGATCGGCAAACTGAAAGAACGGATCGCGGCCCGCGTCTTCCAGTAGACCTGAAGCCGCGCGCCTTTGGCGCCACCCGAACACCGGCAAGTTCGACGCCATCCTCGGCAAATAATCGCCACCTTTTTCCCGCGCAGGCCTTTGCGCCTGCGCGGGAATGACGGGTCAGAACTTGTAGCTGGCGGACAGCGCGAACTGGCGGCCGAACAGGTTCTGGTTATGATCGTAGCCTTCCCAGCCGTTCGGATCGTAGTACGGTTTCTTCTCCAGCACGTTCTTGATGTTCAAGCCCACGCTCAGGTTCTTGACCGGTTTCCAGTTGAAGCCCAGGTTGACCGTCGTGAACGAAGGCACGCCACCGCACAGGTTCTCCGGCAGCGACACGTAGGCCGCGGTACAGGTCTCCGGCGTATTGTCGGTGTCGTAGGAACCGTAGGCCCACTTGCTCTTGCCCGTGTAATTGACGAACAGGCTGGTGGTGAAGTTGTTGTACACCCAGTCGGCGTTGAAAGTGCCACGCAGGCGCGGCGAATTGTAATAGCCTACGTAGTTGCCGGAGAAGCCGCCGCCGTCGTCGTAGTTATACGTCTCGCGCCGGCGAATCGTTGCCGACACGCCCGTGTTCAGCTTACCCATCGCGCCCAGCGAAAAGCGGGTACGCGCATCGATATCGAAGCCATCGACCAGCGTGCGGCCGCGGTTCAGGTAGGAGTTGATCAAGCCACCCAGGTTACCGACGGTATACCTCGGCAGCGTGCCTGTGCATGCCGCCGCATTGGCTGCGTTCGCGCACATGCTGGCCACGGCGGCCATGCTGGCACGGTCGGCGTCGGTGAGCGCGCTGCGGATAGCGCGGTCGGTGCCGGCCAGTGTCGGCCCGTACTGCTCCACCAGTTCGGTGAACAACTGGTTGAAGTCCTCGCGCACGATCTCATTGCGGCGGTTCACGTACCAGTAGTCCAGCGAGATGCTGACATCCTTGACCGGCTGCAGCACGATGCCGATCGTCGCTATCTTGGCCTTCTCCGGCTGCAGGTCCGCATTCGGTGGCGTCAGGCCACCCACGGTCGTCGAGCAGTTCGAATTGAGCAAGGCCTTGCCCTGGTCGGCTTCCGCCGCCGAGACAGACTTCATCAGCAGGCGCGCAATCGCGTTGGTCTCGTCGCAGCGCACCGTGTCGCGGATACCGCCCACTTGCGCGAACACGCCACCCTCGCCCGATTCGGCCAGGTTCGGTGCACGGAAGCCTTCCGAGTAGGTCCCGCGCAGCAGCACCTCTGGACGGACGCGCCATTGCACGCCGATTTTCGGCGCCAGGTTGGCGCTGAAGTTCGGGTACTTATCCAGGCGGGCAGCGGCATTGAGCTCCAGCTTTTCGGTCAATGGCACCACCACTTCGCCGAACACCGCCGCAATGGTGCGCTTACCGTCGAACCACGAGCCGCCCTGCTGGGTAATCAGGCCGTTGGCCGCATCCGCATTGCCCGGCGTGTCAAAGCTCTCGCGCATCAGGCTCGTGCCGAACGCCGCCCGTACTTCGCGTTCGCCCAGCTTGAACAGCGTGCCTTCGATCTTGGCGTCCCAGGTAATCAGTTTGGTCCAGGACTGGATGTCGAAAGTCGGATACGCTTCGCGCAGCAGCGCGGCGTTGGCATCGCTGATCTCGCCGAATTTGTACGCGGGGTTGTCGGCGATGTACCTGCGGCCCGTAACCGGGTCCGTGGTGAACGGTCCGAATGCCTTCTCAAAACCCTTGGTGTTGACGTTGATCGTCTGGTACAGCGTCGAGTGGCTGCCGGCCACGCTCAGCGCGGTCTCGAATTCCCAGTCGCCGAACACGGTACCGCGCACGCCTGCCAGCACGCGGTAGTTGTCGTCGGTATTGCGCTGGCCAAAGTGGCCGGTCGCGTCCTGCATCAGGTAGTTCAGGCCGGCGGCCCCGCCCATCGTGGCGGCCATCTCCGGCGCCAGGCGGCCCTTCAGGTAACTGTTGTTCGGTCCCAGGTAGGGATAGCTGAAGGTGTTCAGCCTGGTGCCGGTGTTACGCGAAAACCAGTTGTTGGTGGTACCGCTGTTGAAGCTGCGCGGTCCGTTTTCGCCGCGCATGCTGATGTGGGTGTAGGCCGCTTCCGCAAAGCCTTCCATGTCGCCGCCAAAGCGCATGCGGCCGGCGACATAGCCCGTGGTCCGCTCGGACGACGGGCCGGTGTCCAGTGAATACGGCAAGGTATTCCAGATGCAGCGGGTGCCGGTGGCTTCCGTGATCGAGTTCGCGCAGCCGTTCACGGCACGCTGGACGCGGGCATTGTTCCGGGCCGGGTCGAAGACGAACAGGGTCCCGGGATTCAATACGCCAGGTTCGCTGCCGGTCCCGATGCGGAAGTTGCGAATGAAGTTGGGATTATTGACATAGAAGTGCGCGGGGCGTTTGTCGTAGGTGTCCGCCAGCGCGATCCGGTCGCGTTGGTACACATTGATCGAACCATACACGTTGTAGCCGTCCTTGGCCAGGTCGCCGGTCCCGAACAGCAGGCCGCCCTGGCGCTCGCCGTAAGACTTCACATCGGCCGACGAATCACTGTTGATGCGCGCCTCGAGTCCCTGGTAGTTCTTCTTCGTGATGACGTTGATCACGCCCGCCACCGCATCCGACCCGTACACAGCCGATGCGCCGTCGGTCAGGATTTCCATGCGTTCGATGGCCGCAGCGGGAATCGCGTCGATATTGACGAACATGGTCTGGAAGCCCGATGGCGCGCCATAGAAGGACAGGCGGCGCCCGTTCAGAAGCACCAGCGTGCCTTGCGCACCCAGGCCGCGCAGGTTCGCCTGCGAGCCGCCATCGGAGCCGGTGAACATCGAGCGGAAGTCCTGCTGCGCAGGCCGCGCGGCAGGCAGGTTGTCGAGCACCTGCATCAGCGTGCGGGCGCCCATGTTTTCGATCTGCTTGGCATCGATGATCTGCACCGGCGACGCTGTTTCGGCGTTGATCCGTTTCAGGCTCGATCCGGTCACTTCGACCCGCGCCATCTTTGGGGTGCCGTCTGCGCCCTCGACTTTTTCTTCAGCCTGGGCGGCGGCCAGTGCACCGGAAGCCATGCCGGCAGCGGCAAGTGCAGCCATCAATTTATTGAGTTTCAATTCTCTCTCCTCTGTTATAGATTTTGTGTGAAAACGCTTACTGCATTGGCAGCGCGCTGACGTTGACCGTTGGTGCGGTTCCCGTCGCGCTGCGCGTGAAGTTTTGATTGACCGGCACGTAGGCGCTGAAGAAGCCGCCGTTTTGCAGGTAGAAGCCGCCGTTGCGCAAGCCGCCGGCGTAGTCCATGCGCTGGGCATTCGTTGCGGTGGCGTCGCCCGTCAGGCGGCCGGCCGTAACCTCGCTCCACGTGCCGGCCGTGCTGCGTGCCCACTGGTTGCGGTATTCGGCCAGGCGGCCCAGGTAGCCATTGGTGTCGATGAAATTCTCGAGGAAGGAATGCACGCCGGCGTGGTAGGTGGTCGTTGCCGGCCGCTTCCAGGTCGCCATGTAGCGCCACGCGCCGGTTTCGGGAGCGAAGAACCAGGCCGAGAAATCGGTGCCGCCACTGCCGTCCGGACG
>Ga0187845_1000926_pt1 | contig 17031 bp, 15 predicted proteins | sample SpaLakP09_SKY_68_FD_134515 | JGI IMG/M metagenome (GOLD analysis project Ga0187845, IMG submission 134515) | Oligotrophic lake water microbial communities from Sparkling Lake, Wisconsin, USA - SP09_SKY_68 | ecosystem: Environmental > Aquatic > Freshwater > Lake | place: USA: Sparkling Lake... | reverse complement strand
TGGCCGCCGTGTTCATGACCATCAGCATCGGACTCGGGGCCTTCGTCATGAAGTGGCCCTTGCTCTGGGTGACCGTAGCGCTGCTCGGCCACGGGGCCGCCCTTGCTGTCGTCGAACTGGTTACGCGCTTCGACCGGCAGGGCGGCTATGGATCCTGAAGGGGCTCCTTGGAGCGCGACCCGCGGTTAGCGCCGTATGTCGCCGATGAAGGCGCTCCTCCCGAGGCTCCATTGATCAGGCTTGTCCCGATCTCAATCCCGAAGGCGTTGATTAAAGAGAACGCCCCTCTTGCAGGGTGAAGAGGGGCGCTCCTATCCTGGTGGCGTGGCTCAGGTTTCGGTGTCTTCCTCGTCTTCAGCTTCGGCCACCAGCTCAATCGGTTCGACGGCAGCGGGGATGGTTTTGGCCTTTCGAGACCTTGCGGTGGGGGGCGTTTCTGTCGCGGCCTGGGCCTCGCTGGGTGACGTGGATTGCCGGAGCGTACCGGTGAGGCCGTTGAGATCGCCTCCGGACAGGCCGACTTCTGCCATCAACTGGTCCAGCAGAGGGGCCTGTGCCCTGTAGCGCAGGGCGCTGCTGACCACACTGTCAGCCAGGTTTCCGCCGCCGCTTGAGCCGCCACTGCCGTCGTTGGTCGTCGTACCGTTCATGCCGTCCATCTGAACGATGCGGATGGAGTCGATGGCCTGCAGTGGCTTGACGGACTCGGCGATGATCGGTCAAGATTTTCGATCAGCTTGATGCGGATCGCCATCGCCACCTGGTCGGCGGACAGCAGATTGGCCGCCTCGTTCAGACCCTTTTGGCCGGCCGCGTCGACGGCGTAGCGGATACGGGCGGCCTCGGCTGCGATGCGGGCGGCTTCACCGGACGCCTCGGCCTCGATCCGCGTCTTGTCGGCTGCGCCTTTGGCTTCCTCACGAAGGGCCTCGGCCTGATCGGCAGCAGCGGCCTTCTGGGCCTGGGCAGCCACCTTGATGCCGATCGCCTCGCGCTCGGCTTCCTTGCTCGCTTCGATCAGCTCGATGATCTTCTGACGCTCGGCCCCTTCGCGTTCGCGGACGGTCTTGACCTGTTCCTCGGCCGTCACGGCCAGGGCCAGGGCCTTGTCAGCTTCAGCCTGGGCTTCGGACTGCGCGCGAGATTTCTCGGCGACTGCAATAGAGCGGTCTTGCTCCGACAGCTCGATCGCCTTGGCCTTCTCGATGTTCTGGGTGTCGATGGCGCGTTCCTTGGCGATCTCACGCTCGCTGAGTTCTTGCTCCATCGCGATACGCTGCTGGGCCACGGCGCGGTCGGCATCGATCTTGGCGGTCTCGATCTGCTGCTGGGCGGTGATCTTGGCGCCTTCGGCCTCGCGTGATTTCTCGGCTTCCTGACGCGACACCTCGGCGGCCTGACCGGCGCGACGGATGGCCAACTCGCGCTCCTGCTCAAGCTTGGCATATTCTTCGTCGCGGTTGATCTCCAGCGTGCGACGCTGGGCTTCCAGGTTCTTGGTCCGGATCTGAACCTGGGTGTCCTGCTCGATGTCGTTGCGCAGCTTCTTGCGCAGTTCGATCTCCTCGGTCAGCCGGGTCAGGCCCTCCGCATCGAAGGCGTTCGACGGGTTGAAGTATTCCATGGCGGTCTGGTCGAGGCCGGTCAGCGAAACCGTCTCCAGCTCCAGGCCGTTCTTCAGCAGGTCTTCGCTAGAGACCTGCTGTACCTTCTGAACGAAGTGGGTGCGTTGCTCATGCAACTCGGTCATGGTCAGTTCAGCGGCCACAGAGCGCAGGGCGTCGACGAACTTGCCTTCGACCAGGTCTTTCAGCTGCTCGGGGTGCATTGTGCGCATGCCGAGGGTCTGGGCGGCCGAGGCAATGGCATCGGCGCTGGGCTGGACCCTCACATAGAACTCGGCCAGCACGTCAACCCGCATGCGGTCCTTGGTGATCAGGGCCTGCTCGTTCTTGCGCTCAACGGCAAGCCGCAGCGTATTCATGTTGACCGGAATGGTCTCGTGCAGCACGGGCAGGATCAGCGCCCCGCCATTCATAACCACCTTCTCGCCGCCGAAACCCGTGCGAACGAACGACGTCTCCTTGGAGGCACGCTTGTAGAGGCGGGCGAAGATCAGGCCCAGGATCAGCAGGGCGACGAGGCCGCTTCCAGCGATGATGGCGATCTCGATCAGAGCAGGCATGTTCATGGGTACCCCCGTACTAGGAAAACTCTAAAGGTCGCGCAGGGACGCGCTGGTGTTCTGGATGGCAAAGAAGCGCGCGCCTGCGTGTCGCACGATGATCACTTGCGAGCCCTCTTCAAAAACCTCGCCGGCATCATCAGGCTCGATCATCACGTAGTGCGTCTGGCCGTGAACATCGCGGACGCGGGCCTGGGCGGCACTGCCGACCTCGGCCTTGCCGATGACGATGGTCGCCCAGCGGCCGACGAGGGTGTCTCGCGCAACGGCGGTGGTCTCGTCAGTGGGCAGGATTCTGGCGACGACGCGGCCGAACAGTCGGGTAAAGGGCAGGGCTGCGACCATGGCCAGCGGCACAGCCAGCCACCAGGGGCCGGGCCGGCCGAAGATCCCGGCGATCACCTGCTGCAGGATCAGGCCCACCAGCCCAAAGCTGAACAGGAAGACCACGATCAGCATCAGGAGCGGCAACTTGCCGACATTGAGCCAGTTGAGAAGCGAGGCGTGGCCGTCGACGTCACCATCCATGTCCGGAGGGTTCAGGCCGTCGCCCAGTGCCGCACTGCCGCCCAGGCCGAGCGCCTCGACGACGCCAATGAGTAGCATCAGCAGAAGTGCGGCGAGGAACGGGACATTGTCGCCGGAGGTCAGGAAGGCCAGCATTTGAGATCAGCCTGCTTGATTGGCGCGGTCGAGGAGGGCGGCGAGCCGCTCCTCGACCCGATGTCGGCGGGCCAGCTTGTCCAGCTCCGAAAGCTTGGCACCGCGGTCCAGGTCGACGGGTTCACTGGGCGGTGGCGTAGTGCGGGTCGCGTTCAGGCTCCGCAGATCTTCGCTCATCTCGCGGCGCGTGGCCTGAAGCGCCGACAGATAGCCCTCCAGCTCGGCCTGGCGATCTGCGGCACCGGCGACAGCGGATTCCAGCACCGGGACCTGGGCTTCAATGTCCAATTGATGCTCCAGGGCGGCGCGGATCAGATCCTCGCGGTCCTGGCTGAGGGCCAGGTCAATCTGGGCGGACAGCTCTTCGTGGCGGCTACTCTGCTCGGTCAGGCGTTTGGCAGCCAGATGGCGGGCGGCGATGGTCTTGCCCAGTTCGGCGCGGACCTCGTCGATGGCCTGGTCGACCTCGCGCAGGGCTTGCCGCCCCAAGGCGTCGGGCAGCACACCCTCAAGCGCCTCTACAATCGCGTGAGCCCCGCCGGCGACGATCCGACCCACCCGGGCCCCCAGGGTATCGGCCATGAGTTTTCTCACTTGGCGACGGCGGTTGTGGCCGCCGAGGTGATCAGGGTCATCAGGTCGTTCAAGGCCGCCAGCCGTCGTGCAACGACGCCGGAATCATAGGCCGGGGCGCTGGGCGTTACGGCCCAACGAAGCAATTGCTCGGTCATGCGGGCAGCGCAATCGACCAGCCGGGCCTCGTGACGGACCATCGCGGCCTCGTCGGCAGAGGCCATCTCGGCAGGGGTCGACAGGCTGATTGCCAGGAACTCCTCGACGCAGGTCAGCAGGCCCACCACCACACCCGAGCGACGTTCGGCCAGTTGCTCGGCCTCGCGCACGGCGCGAAGTGCTGGGCCCAGGGCCTCGTGGCTCGCGGTCAGGGCACCCGAAAAAGTTTCTGGTCGCTGACGCTGCAATCGGGCCAGGCGGATGAGTCTCCGCACTTTGTCACTGGACGTCACTGCCCCTTCCAGCTCGATTTGAGCAAGGAAGGCAGAATCGTCTTCGGAGAGCCTGACGCTCAGTGGCGTGTTTAGCGCGACCATAGGTGGAGCCTGCTTGTTTGTAAGACGTTTGTAAACAATGAAATTCAAACGTCTTACGTTTTTGCGTGCCGGCCTTCACATCAACACAAGCCCTCAACATTCGAGGCGAGGCCTGACCCCGGCCGGGACAATGTCCCGCGCAAGCCCGAAAAGGCCCAGCATCCCGGGTGCCGCTGCCTGGCTTTGCTGGATCCTCGCCCTTCCGAGTTCCTACCCTGGCGAAGCCAGCGCCATCGAACTGGCCGCCCGCAAGGCCGCCTTGCCGCGTTCTGCGAGCGCGTTGAACACCCGCCCGCGCGAGGCTCTCGGGTCCTCATCCCCAGAGCAGGCAAACCACAGGGCCGAGGCAAGGCGCGAGATCATTCCGGAGTAGAGCGCCAGCGGGCCGCCGCTCAACCCGAACTGGGCCAGCATGTCGCGCGCGGTGCCGCCATGGGAAAAGCGGATGATAGCACCTGCCCCAGCGAGCTCGGGTCGACGGACGGCCGCCAGGAATAGGCGTCGACGCAATGGGCTGGCGGGCGGATCGTCGACGACATGCCGCGCTATGCCCAGGAAAAAGCGTTCAACGGTAACGGGTTCGGGCACCGGGCCGTCCGCCGCGGTGGCGGCATCGGTCAGCATCTGCACCTGGCCCCGGATTGCCCCCGTTATAAGGTCCTCGATCGTGCGGAAATGGTGTGTCACCGAGCCTGTCGTAACGCCGGCCTGACGGGCGACGGTCCTGTGGGTCAGTGCCGCAAAGCCTGCGGTTTCGACGATCTGGGCCGCTGCGACAGCGATACGCATGGCGGCGGGCGAGATGGACGCTGCGGAGGGCACCCCGACTGCGGAGAGGGCCGTCGGCAGGGCTCCGCCGTCGACCCGGTAGGGCGCTCCAAGGTAGGTCGCGCCGAAGTGATCCAGGAGCTCGCGCAGGACCGCGCGTTCCATCCCGGGCGACCAGGTCGAGAGATGGTAGAGGGCCTCTGACTCGAACAACAGATGCAGCAGTCGACCATCAATCTCCTGGCGTCCGAAGGTCCTGGCGACCTGTAGCCAGAAGTCACGCCACAGGCGGGTCCAGCCTGCGCATGGCTCGGTGCCGGCACAGGTGTTCAGGGCTTCCTGGTAGAGCAGGGCCAATGGCCGCGCATCCCGTGTCCAGGCATCGATCACGTATTCCAGGGCCTGGATTGCGCCATCCGCCGTAGGAGGGAGGGCTGCGATCTCGGCGGTTCGCGCGGCCAGCCATTCTGCGGTCCGCTCGACTCCAAGTCCGAAGGCGGACAATAACAAGTGTTCGATCGAGCCGAAGTTGTAGTTGATCGCACTCGGCGCAACCCCGGCTGCCGCTGCGATGGCGCGTGCCGAAGCCTCTGTGGCGCCCAGATCCGAAATCAGCTTCGCCGCCGACGCAACCAGGCGCCTGGCGGGTCTATCGTCCTCATTCGGATTGGGGGTGAAGTCATTCGCTAGGGGCAATTGGACCGTCGGGGATTCATGTCGCGCGATCATCCGTGACGGCACTGGCCAGCGCAAGCTTGCACTTTGCGCTGGGGATACCTTCATGGTCCTGAAACATAACATTCGTTCTAGGTTCATGTGCGGCGCGTAGCACCCCTACCGGAAGCCGGCGGCCTGTCGGGGGGCATCAGAGGGGGGTGTTGTGGGACAAGGTTTTTATCGGAGTACATTGCGCGCAGCCCTGCTGACCGGCGGTGCGACCCTTGCCGTTGCTGGCCAGGCCTTGGCGGCCGATGCTCCCGCCGCAGCGCCCACCGAGGGAGACCGGGTCAGCCTCCAGGAGGTCGTGGTCACCGCCCAGAAGCGCAAAACCAACCTGCAGGATACGCCGATCGCGATCTCGGCTATCGATAGCGAGGGTCTGAAGGCGCGCCACGTTCAGTCGATCGACGACCTGGGCGACGGCACGATTCCCTCGCTGCGCGTGGCACCGTTCTTCGCCCGCAAGTCGGCCCTCACGATCGGCATGCGCGGCGTGGGGTCGTCGGGCGACGCCAACCAGCCGGCGCGTGACCAGGCGGTCGGAGTCTACATCAACGGCGTCTATCTGGGGCGGGCCCAGGGCCTGGGTTCAGCGCTCTATGACGTCGAGCGCATCGAGGTGCTCAAGGGCCCGCAGGGCACGCTGTTCGGTCGCAACACCGAAGGTGGCGCGATCAGCATCGTGACCAAGGCCCCCACCGGCGAGTTCGGTGCGAGCACGACCCTCGGCTATGGCAACTACGGTGCCTACAAGGCCGAGACCCACGTTGACCTGCCGGCCATCAATGATGTCAGCATCAAGATCGATGCCTTGCTGAGCAAGCGCGACGGCACGGTCGAAAATCCGACGTCCTCGGGCCAGCCGGACTTCAATGGGTACGACAAGCGCGGCTTCCAGGTTGAAGCGCTTTGGAGGCCGACCGACAAGCTGAGCGTCGGCTATGCCTTTGACGACGCCTATGACGCGACAACGCCCTACTATGTCCAACTGGTCAAAAAGGGGGTCCTGGCCCTGGCACCGGCCTCGCCGCTGCAGCCTGGCCGGGCTGAGCGCGCCAATATCGGCGTGCCGCTGCGCCAGAGCGAAGGTTTCACGTTCGGCCATCGCCTGAACCTGAACTGGACGCTGTCGGACAACCTCGAACTGAAATCGATCAGCGCCTACCGCAAGCTCAAACAAGGTCAGTACGACAACGGTGCCGTCGCCCTGTCGGTGTTCTCGCCGAACGGCAATTTTGCCCGCTACAGCATCGCCAACTTCCACCAGAAGCAATACAGTCAGGAATTCCAGGCCATCGGTCACACGGACCATGTGCAGTATGTGCTCGGGGCCTTCTATTTCCACGAGACGGTGGATGACAGCGCCCAGACGCCCAACTCCATGCAATGGAACGCGACGGGCACTGGCTACACCACGCTGAACCTGAACCTGAACGGCGTGCTGTTCGACCGCGCCTCCGAGGCCGACACGACCAGCTACGGTGTGTTCGGTCAGGCCGTCTGGACACCGGCGATCCTCGATGACGCCCTTCATCTGACGGTCGGTGGCCGCCTGACCAAGGACGAAAAGACCGGTTCGCTGAATACGGTCAACGGTGCCACGCCCAGCTATGTCGATGCCAGCAAGACGACGATCGTGGGGGCCATCCCGCTGGACGAGTCGTGGAGCCGGTTCGATCCGCTCGTCACTGTGGCCTACACCCTGGCTCCGAACATCAATGTCTATGGCCGCTGGAGCACGGGCTACAAGGCCGGCGGCGCCAACTCGCGGTCACTGACCTATCGCGCCTTCGATCCGGAAACGGTGTCGATGTACGAGGTCGGGGCCAAGAGCGAGTTCTGGGACCGTCGTGCCCGTCTCAACGTGGCGGCCTATAGCGGCGACATCAAGGACGCCCAGGTCGATTTCAACGTCCTGATCGTCAACAACAATCGCGGTACTCTGGAAACCACCAACGCCGCCACGGGCAAGACCAAGGGCGTGGAAGCCGACCTTACGCTGGTGCCGGTCGAGGGCCTGACCCTGACGGCGGGCTATGCCTATACCAAGGTCACCCTGTCCAAGGCGTTCAACCCGTTCACCAACGCCCTGGCGACGATCTATCCGATCTATACGCCGGAGAACGCCTATAGCTTCGCGGCGGATTACGAGCGGCCGGCCTTCGGGGCGACGCTCAAGGCGCACCTGGATGCGGCCTATGCCGATGCCCAGCATACCTCGACGACCGATCCGACCTTTGGCGATGACTCGCTCATCGTGAATGGTCGCCTGGCCCTGACGGACATCCGGGCCACAGAGGATGGGCCCGCCCTTCAGCTGTCGCTGTGGTCGCGTAACCTGCTCAACGAGTCCCACGCCTTTTTGAAGAACACCAATGCGGTGCTCGGGACCTACGCGATCTTCAATGAGCCGCGCACCTACGGCGTCGAGTTGAACGTCAAATTCTAACCCCCTCAGGGCCAGAGAGCCGGACGGGGGTGGTCCCGTCCGGTCTCCAACATCGGGAGACGAACCATGGATCGTCGTCATTTCCTGGCGGCCGCTGCTGCCAATACCGCCCTGGCCGTCACGCCCTCGGCCTTTGCGGCCGAGACGCTGGAGGGCAAGGCCACCCGCGTCGCCGGCAAGGGCGTCCAGCTGGAGTGGAACGCCAAGTCCGCGCGAACCGCAATCTATGTCTCGACGGACCCCGCTGCGCCGCGCCGCGCCATGCGCCAGGTGAAGACCGGCGTGACCGGCGGCCAGATCGAGATTCAGGCCGAGATCGCGCCGCGTCCGTACTATCTTCTGGCGGCCGACGGCCGCGAGACGCGGGTCGCCGAGCGGCTGCTGCCCCTTCAGGGCGGCCGCAATTTCCGTGATCTGGGTGGCTATCGCGCCGCAGGCGGTCGCCAGGTGCGCTGGGGCAAGATCTATCGGTCGGGGGTGATGAGCGGCCTCACCAATGGCGATCTGGACTATCTGTCCAAGCTGGGCGTGAAGGTGATCTGCGACCTGCGCAATCCCAGGGAGCGCCAGGATGAGCCCAGCCCGCTCCTGAAGGCCAATGTCCCTGAGGTGGTGGCCTTTGACTACGACATGAACGCTTCGATGGCGCTTCTGGCCACGGCCAGGACCCGAGAACAGGCCATCGATGTTTTCGCCACCGCCTATCTGCAGTTCCTCGAGACCCTGACCCCGAACTATACCGACCTCTTCGCGAGGCTGGCGGCCGGCGAGGCGCCGCTGGCGTTCAACTGTAGCGCGGGCAAGGATCGTACGGGCATGGCCTCGGCCCTCATCCTGTCGGTTCTGGGTGTCGCGCGTGAAACCGTGGTGGCCGACTACGCCCTGACCCAGGTCTATACCCCTCCGTCGCTCTACAAGGCGCAGATGGCGCAGGCCGGGCGCGTGTCGGGCGGAGGCCTGACGGCGGAGCAGGCCCGGGCTTTCGCGCAGATGCCTCCTGAGGTTCTGGACATCATCATGGGTTCGGACCCGGCAGTGATGCGTAAGGCCCTGGCCCAGGTCGACGACAGGTTCGGCGGTCCGGTCGCGCTCGCCAAGGCCCGCTTTGGACTCACGGACGCCAGGATCGCCTCCATCCGCGGGGCCTATCTGGCCTAGGCTGGAGACTTCACGACAGGGTTTGCCGGTCAGCCTTGGGGTCCTGTCGTGAAGTCCTTGATGCTCGGAGCAGGAACCCCGGCTGCGTCAGCCGCGGGTGTTGGTGCTTTTGTCCTCAGTCTGACGACGTCCCGAACGGCGCTTGGATGAGGCGTTGGGGGTGGTCACTCGGGCCGCTTCCGACAAGCTCATGGCAGGGGCCAGTTGCAACAGCCGCTAGACGCTGGAGCGCGCATAGGCCGTCAGGCCCTCCACCAGGGCGTCGAAGACGAGCCTCACGCGGCGTACATCGCGCAGGTCCTCGTGGGTCACCACGAAGGTCTCGAGACTGATGGCGAGGTCAGGGACTATGCGCTCCAGGGAAGGGTCACGGGCGGCCAAACCCAACTGACAGAAGCCAACGCCTATTCCGGCACGGATCGCCGCCAGTTGCGCAAGATCGCTGTCGGCGCGAAATGCGAAGTCCTGGGAACCGAGATCTACGCCGCTCGCCACCTTGATGGCGCGGACACCGGCTGTTTCGGTCTCGAAGCCGACGAGTGGCAAAGATTTGGCTTCCGCCAGGGACGAGGGGCGGCCCCAGGCGTCCAGCAAACTCTTATGCCCGTAAAGGCCAACCGCGATGGTTCCGACCCGTTTGGCCACCAGCGCCTCCTGGACGGGGCGGACCATGCGCACGGCGATGTCGGCCTCGCGGCGTAGCAGATCTTCCGCGCGATTGGATAATGCCAGTTCGAAAATCAATCCCGGATGCGCCTTGCTGATCTGGGCGAGGATGGGGGGCAGGACCTCCATGCCGATCACCTCGCTGGCGGTGATGCGCACGGCTCCTGCGGCCGCGCTCGCCTCCGCCGATGCCGTGCGCGCGAAGGACGCCGCCGCAGCCGCCATGGCCTCGGCAGGCGCTGCCAGCGCACGCGCCAGGGCTGTGGGCGTCAGACCCATTGGAGACCGGGTAAACAGAGCTACGCCCAGATGTCGCTCGAGGTCCTCGATCCGGCGGCGCACAGTCGGTTGCGCGGTCCCCAGCATCCTGGCCGCACCGGAGAGGCTGCCCTCACGCAGGACGGCCAGAAAGGCGCGCTGTTGCTCCCAGTCGATCGTCTCGGCGGCAGGGCGGCTCATAAGAAAATGACTAGCTGATCGATCATTCCTGTCAATTCCTGATGAGTGCGGTCGCGGGCATCCTGACGACATCAACCACGTGAGGCGTTCGCCATGACTGAAGTTCAAGCCCGGACCGCACTAATTCTCGGTGCCAACGGTGGTGTCGGCCGTGAAACCGCCGCGGCGCTCGCCCGCCATGGCTGGAAGATCCGCGCTCTGGTGCGGACCCCTGCTCCGTCATCAGTCCATGCAGGCTGGGACTATGTCATCGGCGACGCGATGGACCGTGATGCCGTTGTCGCCGCAGCCGAGGGGGCGGACATCATCGTGCACGCCGTCAACCCACCAGGCTATCGCGACTGGGACAAGCTGGTCCTGCCGATGATCGACAACACGATTGCCGCCGCCGAAGCCAGCAGGGCTCGTATCCTGCTGCCAGGCACGATCTACAACTACGGGAGCCAGGACTATCCGTTGCTCTCGGAGGATACGCCGCAGCGGCCCCGGACCCGCAAGGGCAAGATTCGGGTCGCCATGGAAGCCAGGCTGGAGGCCGCGTCGGCCCATGGCGTCCGCTCTCTCATCCTGAGGGCCGGTGACTATTTCGGTCCAAACGCCGGCAACAACTGGTTTGGTCAGGCGCTGGTGATCCCAGGTAAGCCCCTCAAGGCCATTACCTATCCGGGCAAGACCGGTGTCGGCCATGCCTGGGCCTACCTGCCGGACGTCGCCGAGACCTTTGCCCGGCTCGCTGACCAGGAGCAGGACCTCCCGGCCTTCGCGCGGTTTCATTTCGACGGCCAATGGGATCCCAACGGTACAGCGATGACGGCAGCTATTCGTCGGGCCGCCGGTGCGCCGCACATGCCGATCCGAAGCTTGCCGTGGGCTGTGCTGGGGCTGATTGCGCCGTTCAATGAGACCCTGCGCGAACTGATTGAAATGAAGCCCCTGTGGTGAGCAGCAGCCCGTCTCGACAACAGTCTGCTGGTGGCGCGCCTGGGGCAGGAGCCGCGCACGCCGCTCGACCAGGCTGTTGAGGCAACGCTCGCGGGCCTTGGCGTCAGGATTTCCAATCCCCGGACGGTGGCCAAACCGGTCAAACCCGCGCGGGCATCAAACTGACAGGCGGGCGGTCACGGCAGCATTGATTTGCAACGGGCCCGCTCAACACCGCTGCTGGGGGCCGGAGGGCGCGGCTTCGGTTCCGACTAGAGCCGACGTTCAAAGACTGAAATCGCTTGCCGCAGCCGATAGAGCTGCGCCTGACGCCCGCCGGTTTCCGCCCGCAAGCCCTCGACGGCTTCGATCAGGGCCAGTTCGGTCAGTTTGCGGCGGAACGAACTCTTGTCGATGCGGGCTGCGCCAAGAGCGATCTGGTACGTGGCCTGTAGCTCACTGAGGGTAAAGGTCTCGGGCAGAAGACGTGCGGGGAGCGTTGAATAGGCTCCCTTGGACCGCAACCGACCAACTGCTGCAGCCAGAATCTGAGCGTGGTCGAACGGCAGGTCGCGGGCTTCGTCAACAGGTGTGAGGGCGACGTTGCCGCCATCACCCAAGGCCTTCGTCAGGCGATCCAGCGGGGTAAGGGCGAGATAGGCCACCGAGACCGACCAGCCGCGCGGGTCGCGCTTTGGGCCGGAGAAGGTGGATAGCTGCTCTATGAAGAAGCCCTCCAACCCGGTCTTCTGGCGCAACACTCTCGTCGCCGTGGCGTCGGTATCCTGGTCCTTGTCCGCATGGACGTAGCCGCCGATCAGGGCGCTGCGTCCCGCGAACGGCTCGCTCTCCCGCCTGATCAGCCCGACGGCGAGTTGTCCGTCCACCACCGTGAGCAGCACGACATCTGCGGTGACGATCTGTTTGTGGTCCGGTGGAACAACCTGATGCATACGGCACTGTAGGGCAATTTTAAGTTAGTTGCAAAATACACTTTACTACAAAGTTTGACAGCCCTAGGGTCTGCCCATCGGAAGACACCGTCGGGTGAGCAGAGGAGGGACGATCATGGGTTCGGGACGTTGGAGCCAGTCAGCCTGGGATGACTACGCCAGCCGCAATGTGCGCGGTCGTTCGCGCGATGAGATCTTCACGGCGCGCCGCATGGACCCGGAGTTCGATCCCGCGCGGATCGGGGTGCGGGAATCGCGAGATGGCGAGGACAACCCCCTGTCCACGCCGATCATCCTGGCGTCGGATGTCACCGGGTCGATGGGCGTGATCGCACACGAGTTGATGAACAACGGCCTCAACACCCTCGCAACCGAAATCTACGAACGTCGGCCGGTATCTGATCCTCACGTCATGGTCATGGCGGTGGGCGACGCGAAGACCGACATGGCACCGCTGCAGGTCACCCAGTTCGAGGCTGACATCCGCATCGCCGACCAGGTGCGCCGGCTGTGGCTGGAGGGCGGCGGTGGCGGAAATGGCGGGGAGTCCTACTCGGCCGCTCACGCATTCGCCGGCCTGCGGACTGACGTAGACAGTGTCGCCAAGCGCGGCCGTCGCGGCTACCTGTTCACCATCGGCGACGAGCCCATTCACGACGGTCTGACCCGCGACGAACTGACCAGCATCTTTGGCGAAGACGTCGAGCGTGGCCTGTCGGCGCGGGAATGCCTGGCGCTGGCGCAGCGGAGCTACGACGTGTTCCACGTCGTGGTGATGCAGGGCTATGCGGGCCAGGACCTGGGTCGGGTATTGCGGACCTGGAAGCCTTTGCTGCCCGGCCGGCTGCTGATCCTCGACGATCACCGCCACCTCCCGGAAGTGGTCGTCTCGGCCATCCAGGTCGCGGAAGGCGCAGACCCTGCCACGGTCGCCGGCAGCTGGTCGGGCCAGGCTTCGCCGGTGGTCGCGCGGGCCCTGCAGGACATGCACCGCGCGTCCGGCACGGGCGGGCTCCTGCGCCGGCTTCTGGGCTAGGGAGGCGAGCATGGGCAAGTCCATCGCCCAGGCGGTGACCGGAGCCGGCTACGGGGACGAAGGCAAGGGTCACCTTGTCGACGCCCTCGCAGCCGGGGCAATCGGCCAGCCCGTCGTGGTGCGGTCGAACGGCGGAGCGCAGGCGGGGCACACCGTGACCCTGCCCGACGGTCGCCGGCATGTGTTTCATCATGTCGGATCGGGAGCCCTGGCCGGAGCCTCAACCCACCTGTCGCGCTTTTTCGTGCATCATCCGATGCCGCTGGACGCCGAGCGTGCGGCTGTGGCGGCACTGGGCGGTTGCGCTGACATCACCGCCGATCCGCGCGGCCTGGTCACTACTCCTTGGGACATGCTGATCAATCAGGCCGTCGAGCGTTCACGCGACGGCGGCCGGCACGGCAGCTGCGGCCTCGGGTTCGGCGAGACCATCGAGCGCTCTCTGAGCCCGGCCTTTGCCCTGACCGTCGCGGATCTCGCGGGACGGGCGCTCAGGGGGCGCCTGCAGGCCATCCGCGTTGACTGGGTCAAGCGGCGGCTGACCACACTCGGTGTGACCTCGCTGTCGGCGAACGAGGCCCGGGTGCTGGACGACGAGGGGGTGCTGGAGGTCTTCCTCGAAGATTGCCGCCGCTTCGCCGGTACGGTCGGCCAGTCGTCAGACGCCGGGCTGGCTGCACGTGGACCGGTGATTTTCGAAGGGGCCCAGGGCCTGCTTCTGGACCAGGCGATTGGTGTCTTTCCCCACGTGACCCGTTCGCACACCGGGCTGGTCAACATGGTCGCCATTGCTCGCGAAGCAGGTCTGGAAGGCATCGAAGCGCTCTACGTCACCCGCGCCTATGCGACGCGGCACGGGGCAGGGCCGCTGCCGGGTGCGATCGAGGCTCTGGACGAGTTCGACGTTGTCGATCCGACCAACCTCCCGAACGCCTGGCAGGGCAAGATCCGTTATGCCCCGCTGGATCTCGACCGCCTCGAGGGCGCCATCGCCGCCGACCGGGCGCTGTGTGATCCGGGGGGCGTCGCGATCCGCGCCAGTCTCGCCGTGACCTGCCTCGATCAAGCGCGCGGCCACGCGCGGCTCGTGGACAGTGGAGCGACCGTCTGGCGAGCGCCCGAAGCGCTTGCCCGGGCGGTGAGCGCGAGGCTAAGTCTGGCTTTAAAGGCGGAGAGCTGGGGTCCCGACAGAAACGGGGTTCGTCTGCGCGAACCCGCCGTCACCTTGGCGGCCTAGCCACCGAAAGACTTCGCCGTGCCGCTTTCCGACGATGCGCCAGAGCTTGCCGTTTTCATTGGCCGTTTCGAGCCCTTCCACAACGGCCACCTCGAAGTCGTCCGGCGTGGCCTCGCCGAGGCCAGTCGCCTGCTGATCGTGATCGGTTCCGACGGGGCTGCGCGCCGGGCTGATTTCCTGCCGTTCACCACCAGCGAACGTCGGGAGATGATCCTCGCCAGCCTGCCGCGAGAGGACCATCATCGGGTCGTGTTCAAGGGCGTGCCCGACCTCGGCGACATCATCGCCTGGGCGGATCGGGTCCGGGGACTGGTCGCGGAAGCTCTGGATCAAGCGGGTCTCGGTGCCGATGCGCCTGTGACCCTGATCGGCTGCTCGAAGGACCGGTCCAGCTACTATCTGAGCGTCTTTCCAGAGTGGAATTCCATCGCCGTGCCGCATCTGGGCGAACTGTCGGCGACGCCGATCCGGGAGGCCTATTTCGGCGAGGACCCGGAGGGTGTGTCAGCCTGGCTGGCAGGTCCGGGCCGGGAACAGCTGCCCCCGGCGGTCGTGACCTGGCTCAAGGCGTTTCGCGCCGAGCCGGCCTATGGGGAGATGCTTGCAGAACTGGCCTATGCGCGGCGCTACCGCGAAGCTTGGAGCCGCGCGCCCTATCCGCCCATCTTCGTCACCGCCGACGCCGTAGTCATCCAGGACGGGCAAGTGTTGCTGATCCGTCGCAAGGGGCAGCCGGGACAAGGACAGTGGGCGCTCCCGGGTGGCTTCGTCGAGCAGGATGAGTTCGTCGTCGATGCCGCCTTGCGAGAGCTGGAAGAGGAGACCGGTATCGCGGTTGCGGAGGCGGACCTGCGCGCGGCCATTGTTGCGACCCGGGTCTTTGACGCGCCGTTCCGCGACATGCGCGGCCGGATGATCACCCATGCCACGCTGTTTCACTTGCGGCCGCAAACGCCGGAGCTGCCCACGGCCGTTGGGGCAGACGATGCCGACCTTGCGTCCTGGGTCCGGTTGACCGACCTGCGGCGCGAGGCGCTGTTTAGTGACCACTTTCTGATCATCCAGGCCATGGCGAGGCTGACCGCTGAGACCGGTCACGCCCTACAGCACGTGGATTAGGAGACTGCATGGACCTCGCCAAGCGGGCTTTCGACCAGAGCTTCCACATCGACCCGATCGTGCGCTCGCTGCTCGACACCGATTTCTACAAGCTGCTCATGGGGCAGCTCATCTATGAGCGATTTCCCGACGTTCAGGTCACCTTCGGGCTGACCAACCGGACCCGTTCGGTCCGTCTCGCCGACCTAATTCCCGAGGAGGAGTTGCGAGCGCAACTGGACCATGTGCGCGGTCTGAGCTTCCGGCCGAACGAACTGATCTGGCTATCGGGCGCGACCTTCTATGGGCAGAAGCGGATATTCCAGCCGGGTTTCATCGACTTTCTGCACGCCCTGCAGCTGCCTGACTACGACCTGCGCAAGGAAGATGGACAATTTGTCCTGACCTTCACCGGATCCTGGGCGCAGACAACCTGGTGGGAGATCCATGCCCTTTCGATTGTCAGCGAGCTGAAGAGCCGGGCGGCCCTTCGCCAGCGGGGCGCAATGGAGCTTGACTTCCTCTATGCGGGAGCCAAGGCCAAGCTGCTGGCGAAGCTCAAACGGTTGTCGAGTCTTGAGGGTCTGGCGCTGTCGGATTTCGGCACCCGCCGGCGTCATTCGTTTCTTTGGCAGGAGTGGGTCGTTCTGGCGATGGCCCAGGTGCTGGGTGAACGCTTCGTCGGCACCAGCAACGCCTTTCTGGCCATGAAACACGGTCTCGACGCCAAGGGCACAAACGCCCATGAACTGCCGATGGTGCTTGCGGCCCTGGCGACGGACGACCTGGCGCTGAAGGCCAGCCAGTATGCCCTTTGCCAGCAGTGGCAGGAGACCTATTCGGGTAATCTTCTGGTCGCCCTGCCGGACACTTTCGGCACCACCCAATTCCTGAAAGATGCACCGGACTGGCTGCCGCTGAACTGGCGTGGCTATCGGCCCGACTCCAAGGCACCGGTGGCGGCGGGCGAGGAGATCAGGGGTTGGCTGCAGGGCCATGGCGTCGATCCGATGAGCCGTTTTGTGCTGTTCTCAGACGGTCTGGACGTCCGCATCGATGGCTTTGAACCCCACGGCGAGGACATCGGCGACATTCACCGGCACTTCGAGGGGCGCATCGGGCAGGCCTATGGCTGGGGCACTAATGCCAGCAACGACTTCCGGGGCTGCGATCCGCGCGCCGAGAGCGTGTTCGATCCGATCTCGCTGGTCTGCAAGGTGACGGCCGCCGGGGGCAGGCCGGCCGTCAAGCTGTCGGACAACTACAACAAGGCCTCGGGACCGCCTGAGGAAATCGCCCGCTATCGCCGGGTGTTCGGGGACGAAGGCGTGCACGGCGCCCCGGTCCAAGTCTGAGACCTGAAGGACGCAAGCCCATGATCAACCTCAACAGTCCCGCCTCGACCGACGTGCTTGTCGTCATCGACCCTCAGATCGATTTCTGTCCGGGCGGCGCGCTGGCGGTGCCTGGCGGCGACGAGATCATGCCGCTGGTGAACCGGTTGGCCGAGCGGTTCGCTCATGTCGTACTGACCCAGGACTGGCACCCGCACAATCAGATCTCGTTTGCCTCGACCCATGGTGCCCAGCCGTTCTCGACCATCCAGGCC
>Ga0187845_1000925_pt1 | contig 17032 bp, 15 predicted proteins | sample SpaLakP09_SKY_68_FD_134515 | JGI IMG/M metagenome (GOLD analysis project Ga0187845, IMG submission 134515) | Oligotrophic lake water microbial communities from Sparkling Lake, Wisconsin, USA - SP09_SKY_68 | ecosystem: Environmental > Aquatic > Freshwater > Lake | place: USA: Sparkling Lake... | reverse complement strand
TGGGACTCCTCGTTGCAATAGTCTCAACAATTATAAATCGCGCCGTTTCCGTTTTGCATTACCGGCAATGCGGCTGCGGGTAAGACAACTTTAAGCTGAGCGCGACACCCCCCCTTGTATAATGTGGCAAGACTAAACGGCTTGCTACTATGACCAACACCACCCATTTCGGCTACAAGACCGTCTCGGAAGACGAGAAGGTCCACGAAGTAGCCAAGGTATTCCACTCGGTCGCGTCCAAATACGACGTGATGAACGACCTGATGTCCGCCGGCCTGCACCGCGTGTGGAAGGCGTTCACCATTGCCCAGGCCGGCATTCGTCCCGGCTTCAAGGTGCTCGACATCGCGGGCGGCACGGGCGATCTGTCGAAGGCGTTCGCCAAGGCGGCGGGGCCCAGCGGCGAGGTCTGGCTCACCGACATCAACGAGTCGATGCTGCGCGTGGGCCGCGATCGTCTATTGAACAAAGGTCTGGTCACCCCCACCTTGTTGTGTGACGCGGAAAAATTGCCGTTCCCGGACAATTATTTCGATCGCGTGAGCGTGGCCTTTGGCTTGCGCAACATGACGCACAAGGATCAGGCACTGGCGGAAATGCGCCGGGTGCTCAAGCCGGGCGGCAAGTTGCTCGTGCTGGAGTTTTCGAAAGTGGCGGCGCCGCTGCAAAAGCCGTACGACGTGTACTCGTTCTCGGTGCTGCCGTGGCTGGGCCAGCGCATCGCCAACGATGCGGAAAGCTACCGGTATCTGGCGGAATCCATCCGCATGCACCCGGACCAGGAAACGCTGAAGTCCATGATGGAGACGGCGGGCCTGGAACGCGTCCAGTACTACAACCTGACGGCCGGTGTGGCCGCACTGCACACCGGCATCAAACTTTGAGGTGAGCTGATGAAAAAGTTTTTGGCCAGCATGATGATCGCGCTGATGACGCTGTCGAGCGTCGCCGATGCGCGTCCGGTCGGCGGTGGCCGTTCCTTCGGCCGCCAGTCGCAATCCGTGAGCCGCATGCGCGCTCCGGCGCCGGCACCGACGCCTGCGCCTTACCAGCAGCCGTCGTACCAGCAGCGTCCGGCCCCGGCCCCGATGGCACCCCAGGTCCCGCAGAAACGGCCGAGCATGTGGAAAGGCGTGCTGGGCGGTGCGTTGCTGGGCCTTGGCCTCGGCGCGCTGTTCTCGCACTTCGGCATCGGCGGCGCGATGGCCAGCGCCATCTCGTCGATCCTGATGATCCTGCTGCTCGTGTTCGCCGTGATGTTCATCATCCGCATGTTCCGCCGCAAAGACACGCCGGCCAACCCGACCTTTACGGGTTTTAACCAGAACCCGGTGCCGGCCTCGGCCACGCCGGAAATCGGTTCGGGCCTGAACAGCGGAAGTTCTTACCTCGGCAACCAGGGCGGCTTCCAGTCGGGCTTCTCGAATGCGCCGTCGCTCGAGAAGGCCGCGCCCGCGCACGAGCAGTGGGGCGTGCCGGCCGGATTCGACACGGACGCCTTCCTCGCCACGCCAGGGCGTCGTTCATCCGCATGCAAGCGGCCTGGGACCGCGGCGACCTCGCCGACCTGCGCGAATTCACGTCGCCCGAGGTGTATGCCGAACTGTCGCTGCAGATCCAGGAGCGCGGCGGCCAGCCGGACTTCACGGAAGTCGTCAACATCGATTCCCAGCTGCTGGGCATCGAGACGACCGACCGCGATTACCTGGCGAGTGTCCAGTTCAACGGCATGATCCGCAACGCGCCGGGCGCGGCGCCGGAACCGTTCGTCGAAGTGTGGAACCTGGCCAAGCCGCTGGCCGGCAATGGCGGCTGGGTCCTGGCGGGCATTCAGCAGATCACTTAAAATTTTCGCAAGAAAAGTTACGTGCACTGGGGTATATGCTCTGGTGAACTGGTAAGATCGAAACCGCCCGACCTATGCCGGGCGGTTTTATTTTGTGTAGATGAAAATGGTCATGTCTTCGACTCCCTCTTTCCTGTCACCCTCGGCACCGGCCGTGGCGACGATCAATCACCTGCTGGCACAGGAAGCGTGGGCGCGCGACGCGCTGATGCGCCACGCCGGCAAGGTCGCCGTCATCGATACGGGGCACCTGGCCCTGCGCATGCGCGTCGCGCGCGACGGCATGCTCGAGACGGCGGGCGTCGATGACGCGGCCAGCGTCACCATCCACGTCAAGTTGTCCGACCTGCCGCTGATCCTGCAGAACCGCGACCGCGCGTTTTCGTACGTACGGATCGACGGCGATGCCGAGTTCGCCAACACGATCTCGCAATTGTCCAAGGGCCTGCGCTGGGATGCCGAGCACGACCTCGAACGGGTGGTCGGGCCGATCGGCGCCGTGCGACTGGCCGGCGGCGCGCGTTCCGCGGTGACGGGTGCGGCCACGGCCGGACGCCGGCTCGCGGAAAACGTCGCCGAATTCCTGCTGGAAGAACGCCGCGTGCTCGTGCGCCCGGCAACTGTCGATACTTTCGCCGACGACGTCGGCCGCCTGCGCGACGACGTCGAGCGCACGGCCAAGCGCATCGCCAAACTGGAGCAGAAGCTGGCCGCGCGCAGCGCTGGCCCCGTTCCGACGACCCCTGACACGCCTTCGGACCACTGATGATCCTGAAATTCCTGCGCCTGCTGAAGATCTTCACCGTCATCGTCAAATATGGCCTGGACGAGATCGCGATTTCCGGCCTCCACGTACCCCGCACCGCCCGCCTGATCAATACCGTCTTCTTCTGGCGCCGCATCACGTCCCCCCGCGCGATCCGCCTGCGCCTCGCGCTGGAAGAGCTGGGCCCGATCTTCGTGAAATTCGGCCAGGTGCTGTCGACCCGGCCCGACCTGATGCCGCCGGACATCGTCGAAGAACTGTCGCTGCTGCAGGACCGCGTGCCGCCGTTCGATTCCGACCTGGCCGTCGCCCAGATCACCCGTTCCCTCGGCGCGTCGCCGGAGAATTTGTTCGCGTCGTTCGAGCGCACCCCGGTCGCGTCCGCGTCGATCGCCCAGGTGCACTTTGCCACGCTCAAGAACGGCAAGGAAGTCGCCGTCAAAGTGCTGCGTCCGGGCATGAAGACGACGATCGACGAAGACATTGCCCTGATGCAAATGGCCGCCGGCGTCATCGAAAAGGTGTGGGCCGACAGCCGCCGCCTGAAGCCGCGCGAAGTCGTGGGCGAGTTCGACAAATACCTGCACGACGAGCTCGACCTCATGCGCGAGGCCGCCAACGCGAGCCAGTTGCGCCGCAATTTCGCGAATTCCGATTTGTTGATGGTGCCGGAGATGTACTGGGACTATTGTTCCAGCAGCGTGATCGTGATGGAACGCATGAACGGCATCCCGATCTCGCAGACGGACCGCCTCGTCGCGGCCGGTGTCGACCTCAAGAAATTGTCCAGTGACGGTGTCGAAATCTTCTTCACGCAAGTTTTTCGAGACGGCTTTTTTCATGCGGACATGCACCCGGGTAATATCCTCGTGTCGATCGATCCGGACACGTTCGGGCGCTACATCGCGCTGGACTTCGGCATCGTCGGCACCCTGAACGACTTCGACAAGGATTATCTGTCGCAGAACTTCCTCGCCTTCTTCCGCCGCGACTACAAGCGCGTGGCCGAGGCGCACATCGAATCGGGCTGGGCACCGCGCGAGACCCGCGTCGACGAACTGGAAGCGGCCGTGCGCGCCACCTGCGAGCCGATCTTCGACCGTCCCCTGAAAGACATCTCTTTCGGCCAGGTGCTGCTGCGCCTGTTCCAGACGTCGCGCCGGTTCAACGTCGAAGTGCAGCCGCAGCTCGTGCTGCTGCAAAAGACCATGCTGAACATCGAGGGCCTGGGCCGCCAGCTCGACCCGGACCTCGACCTGTGGAAGACGGCGAAACCGTACCTGGAGCGCTGGATGGCCGAGCAGGTCGGCTGGCGCGGCATGGCCGAGCGCCTGAAAGCGGAGGCGCCGCGCTTCGGCCAGATCCTGCCGCAACTGCCGCGCCTCGTGCACCAGGTCTTGCACAAGCGGGCGTACAGCGACCTCGACATGGGCGACCTGATGGCCAAGCTGGTCGACCAGCAGCGCCGCACCAACCGCCTGCTGGCCTTCCTCGCCTGCGTGACGGGCGTGCTGACGGTGATCGTCGTCGGCCTGGAGGTCGCCGGGCACCTGCACTGGACGCCGTGATGGCGGCACCGCCGGATTTCGCCAGCCGCGATCCGCTGTCGCCGCAATTCTGGGACGAGCGCTTCGAGCGCGACTTCACGCCGTGGGAGCGGGGCGGGGTGCCGGTGGCGTTACGGCGGTTCGTGGCGTCGTCCCGACCACTCGCTACGCTGGTGCCGGGCTGCGGCTCCGCGCACGAACTGACGCTGATGTGCGAGACCGGCTGGGACGCCACCGCTATCGATTTCTCGCCCGAGGCGGTCGCGCGCGCCCGTACGCTGGCCGGCCCGTGGGCGGACCGCATCCGGCAAGCCGATTTCTTCGCCTATGCACCGGACAAGCCGCTGGACCTGGTCTACGAACAGGCGTTCCTGTGCGCGCTGCCGAGGGCACGCCGGCCGGACGTGACGCGGCGCTGGGCCGAATTGCTGGGGCGGGGCGGCCTGTTGGCCGGCTATTTCTTTTTCGACGATGTGGAGAAGGGACCGCCGTTCGGCATTGGGCGTGAGGAACTGGATGGCTTATTGGCGCCCGCGTTCGCCTGCGTGGCCGATGAGGCCGTTGAGGATTCGATTCCCGTGTTCGCCGGCAAGGAGCGCTGGATGGTCTGGCAACGCCGATAAAAGAAAAGGGCCCGCAAGCGGGCCCCGATTTAAAGTGCTTTTCTTCGGTATTGCGGCGGGCCGGAAGCCGGTCGCGCAAACTTCTGTTTCTTAATCCTTGTGCAGCATTGCTGCTAAGAATGCTATTTAATCAGTTAAGTTGATGTTCGGCAAACAGAACCCAATCGTGCGCTGACGAAAAACAACACTGTTTCCACAGTGCAGCAAGCTGGCCAGGCGTCCATCCGCTCCATAAAAGCTTTATAATTCAGGGTTTTGATGATTTTTGCGGAGTATTCAGATGCCGATTTACGCCTACCGCTGCGATGAATGCGGTTTTGCCAAGGATGTACTGCAAAAGATTTCCGATCCGGTTCTGACCGTTTGCCCGTCGTGCGGCAAGTCATCGTTCAAGAAGCAAGTCACCGCCGCCGGGTTCCAGTTGAAAGGGACCGGCTGGTACGTGACCGACTTCCGCGGTGGCTCCGCGCCGGCAACGGGCGCGGCACCAACGACGACGCCGTCCGACAGCAGCAGCACGGGCAGCGCGGAAACGACGGCCGCGCCGGCCCCGGCCGCCGCACCGGCGAAAGACAGCAGCAGTACCTGACCGCGGCGCCGGCCCGCCGCGGCCGGCGCATAATGAGCACCCGACAAATCCGTCACGACAATCGATGCGTAAATATTTCATCACAGGCGCGCTGGTCCTGGTTCCCCTGGCGATCACGGCCTGGGTGCTGAACTTCGTGATCAGCACGCTGGACCAGTCGCTCGTGCTCGTGCCGAGCGAGTGGCAGCCGCGCACGTACATTCCGGGCCTCGGCGCCATCATCACGCTGGCCATCGTGTTCCTGACCGGCGTGCTGACCAATAACCTGGTCGGCAAATGGTTCGTGCGCCTGTGGGAGCGGCTGCTGCAGCGCATCCCCGTCGTGAACTCGATCTACGGCAGCGTCAAGCAGGTGTCGGACACGCTGTTCTCGTCCTCGGGCAACGCATTCCGCAAAGCCGTGCTGATCCCGTACCCGCACGAGAATTCGTACACGATCGCTTTTCTCACCGGCGTGCCGGGCGGCGACGTCAAGAACCACCTGGTGGGCGAGTACGTGAGCGTGTACGTGCCGACCACGCCCAACCCGACGTCCGGCTTCTTCCTGATGATGGAGAAGAGCCGCGTCGTGGAACTGGACATGACGGTCGACGCGGCCCTCAAGTACATCGTCTCGATGGGCGTCGTGGCACCGCCGCCGCCGCTGGATGCAGCGGCCGGGGCGCCCGCCGTCGCCACCGCGAAATAGAACCAACAAGGCAGCAAAGAATCCAGGACCGGCCAAGAGCAGGTCCACCGAATCAACCAACCAGGATCGAAAAACTATGTCCTCCATGCGTACTCACTACTGCGGCCTCGTGACCGAAGAGCTGCTGGGCCAAACCGTCAGCCTGTGTGGCTGGGTGCACCGTCGCCGCGACCACGGCGGCGTGATCTTCATCGACCTGCGCGATCGCGAAGGTCTCGTGCAGGTCGTCTGCCACCCCGACAATGCGGAGGTCTTCAAGGTCGCCGAGCACGTGCGCAACGAGTACTGCCTGCGCGTGACGGGTACCGTCGTGAACCGCCTGGAGGGCACCGCCAACGCCAACCTGAAGTCGGGCAAGATCGAGATCAACACCACCAAGCTGGAAGTGCTGAACGCCTCCGTGCCGGTGCCGTTCCAGCTGGACGACGACAACCTGTCGGAAACCACGCGCCTGACGCACCGCGTGCTCGACCTGCGCCGCCAGCAGATGCAGCACAACCTGCGCCTGCGCTACAAGGTGTCGATGGAAGTGCGCAAGTACCTGGACAACCTGGGCTTCATCGACATCGAGACCCCGATGCTGACCAAGTCCACGCCGGAAGGCGCGCGCGACTACCTGGTGCCGTCGCGCGTCAACCCGGGCAACTTCTTTGCGCTGCCGCAGTCGCCGCAGCTGTTCAAGCAACTGCTGATGGTCGCCAACTTCGACCGCTACTACCAGATCACCAAGTGCTTCCGCGACGAAGACCTGCGCGCCGACCGCCAGCCGGAATTCACCCAGATCGACTGCGAAACGTCGTTCCTGACCGAGCAGGAAATCCGTGACCTGTTCGAAGACATGATGCGCGTGGTCTTCAAGAACGCCGCCGGCATCGACCTGCCGAACCCGTTCCCGGTGATGGACTTCGCCACCGCCATGGGCTCCTATGGTTCGGACAAGCCGGACATGCGCGTGAAGCTGCAGTTCACCGAATTGACGGAGCTGATGAAGACCGTCGAATTCAAGGTCTTCAACAACGCCGCCAACCTGCCGAACGGGCGCGTCGTCGGCCTGCGCGTGCCGCAGGGCGGTTCGATGCCGCGTTCGGAAATCGACGCGTACACGCAATTCGTCGGCATCTACGGCGCCAAGGGCCTCGCCTACATCAAGGTCAACGAGAAGGCCAAGGGCCGCGACGGCCTGCAATCGCCGATCGTCAAGAACATCTCGGACGACGTCCTCGCGAAAGTGCTGGAGCTGACCGGTGCCGAAGACGGCGACCTGATTTTCTTCGGTGCGGACAAGGCCAAGGTCGTGAACGACTCGATGGGCGCGCTGCGCGTGAAGATCGGCCACTCGGAATTCGGCAAGAAGGCCGGCCTGTTCGACGACGTCTGGGCGCCGCTGTGGGTCATCGACTTCCCGATGTTCGAGTACGACGAGGACGGCGACCGCTGGAACGCGACGCACCACCCGTTCACGGCACCGAAGGACGGTCACGAAGACATGCTCGAGACGAACCCGGGCGCCTGCATCGCCAAGGCCTACGACATGGTCCTGAACGGCTGGGAACTGGGCGGCGGCTCGATCCGTATCCACCGCGAGGAAGTCCAGAGCAAGGTGTTCCGCGCCCTGAAGATCGATGCGGGAGAAGCGCAGCTGAAGTTCGGCTTCCTGCTCGACGCCCTGCAGTACGGCGCGCCGCCGCACGGCGGCCTGGCGTTCGGCCTGGATCGCCTGATCACGCTGATGACCGGCTCCGAGTCGATCCGCGACGTGATCGCGTTCCCGAAGACCCAGCGCGCGCAGGATCTGCTGACCAACGCGCCGTCGGAAGTCGACGAGAAGCAGCTGAAAGAGCTGCATATCCGCCTGCGTAACGAGCCGAAGGTCGCCTAAGCCTTCGTTATTGTTGGCAGATGAATCGTCGTCCCCGCGCAGACGGGGACCTGATTTTGCATGCGTCTCGACTGCGCATGGAACTTGGATCCCCGCCTTCGCGGGGACGACGTTTTTAATGCAGCGCTATACAATGGCGTCATGGCCCACAAGATTCCCGAATCCGTCCTCGTCGTCATCCACACCGCCGACCTGGACGTGCTCCTGATCGAACGCGCCGACCGCCCGGGCTTCTGGCAATCCGTCACCGGGTCCCTCGACCGTCCCGACGAACCTCTGCTTGAAACGGCCACGCGCGAACTGTTCGAGGAAACGGGCATCGTCGCCGACGGCGACCAGATCGTCCTCGTCGACTGGCATCTGTCGAACATCTACGAGATCTACCAGACCTGGCGCCACCGCTACGCGCCCGGCGTCACCCACAACACCGAACACGTGTTCTCCGTCTGCGTCCCGCGCGACATTCCGATCACCCTCGCGCCGCGCGAGCATCTGCAATACGCCTGGCTGCCGTTGCTGGAAGCGGCCGACCACTGCTTCTCCGCGTCGAACGCGGAGGCGATCCTGCAGCTTCCCAGGCATGTCACGGGTACCCGATGAACCTTCCCTACGAATGGGTCATCGGCTTGCGCTACACCCGCGCGGGCAAGCGCAGCAGCCGGAACAGCTTCATCTCCTTCATTTCCCTGATCTCCGTGGCCGGCATCGCGCTGGGCGTGGCGGCGCTCATCGTCGTCCTGTCCGTCATGAACGGCTTCGAGAAGGAAGTCACGGCACGCATGCTGTCGGTGGTTGCGCACATCGAGGTCTTCGATGCGCGCGGCAGCATGCCGGACTGGCAGGCCGCGGCGCGGGAAGCGGCGCGCAATCCGCAGGTGCGCGGCGCCGCGCCGTTCGCCGAGACCGAGGCCATGCTCGTGCGCGACGACACGATGAAACCGGTCGTGCTCCGCGGCGTGTTGCCGGCCATGGAGCCGCAGGTGTCGGATGTCGCGCGCCAGATGCGCGAGGGCAGCCTGGACGCGCTGCGTGCCGGCTCGTCGAACATCGTGCTGGGCAGCGCACTGGCGCGTGCGCTCGGCGTGCGCACGGGCGAGCGGATCACCGTGCTGACGGCGGCGCCGGCCGCGCCCGGGCAGGGCGGCGTCGCGGGCATGCTCCCGCGGCCGCACACCTTCACGGTGGCGGGCATCTTCGAAGCCGGGCATTACCAGTTCGATTCGACCCTGGCATTCGTCCACCTGGACGACGCCGAACGGCTGCAGGGCATCACCGCGCCCGCCGGCCTGCGCCTGCGGCTGGCGGACATGGACGCGGCACCGCGCGTGGCGCGGGAGCTCAAGCGCAGCATGACGGGCGACCTGGTCATGCGCGACTGGTCGCGGGTGAACGCCACGTGGTTCGCGGCCGTGCAGTCGCAAAAAGGCATGATGTTCATCATCCTCGCCATGATCGTCGCGGTGGCCGCCTTCAATCTCGTGTCGACCCTCGTCATGACGGTGCGCGACAAACAGGCCGAGGTGGCGATCCTGCGCACGCTGGGCGCGTCCCCGGGCGCCGTCATGCGGATCTTCATGGTGCAGGGGACGCTGGTCGGCCTGCTCGGGACGCTGATCGGCGTGGGGCTCGGCGTCGCGGTGGCGCTCAACGTCGGCACGATCGTCCGGTTCATCGAGCACGTGTTCGGGGTGCATTTCCTCGACAAGGGCATCTATTTCATCAGCGAGATGCCATCCGACCTCCTCTGGAGCGACGTCGCACGGGTGGGCGGCGTGGCCGTGCTGCTGGCCTTTGTCGCAACGCTGTACCCGAGCTGGTCGGCGGCACGCGTCAAGCCGGCCGAGGCGCTGCGCTACGAGTGAATCACGGTTACGAAATCGTCCATTTCAACCGTGCGCGGCGGAAACTGTGCTATTTTGCCTTGCCTTATAGCAACCGACTCCCGCACACCCCCGCATGCGCAGCGCAAGACACCTGAAGTTCGTCGCCCTGGCCGTCTTCATCGTCATGGTCCTGATCGCGGCGGTGCCGTTCTGGCTGAACCGCTCCGTCAACGATCTGCTGGCGCAATCGCGCGCCGAACTGATCGCGCAGCAGCGCCTCGACGACATCCTGACCGCCATGCGCGACGCCGAGACGGCGCAGCGCGGCTTCGTCATCACCGGCAACGACGTCTTTCTCGCACCGTACGAGCAGGTCCGGCGCACGCTTCCCGGTGCGCTGCACGATGCCAAGAACAAGGCGCCCACGGATGCCGAGCGGGCCATCGTGTGGCGTGTCGCGCGGCTCGCGGAGCTGAAGCTGGCGGAAATCGACGAGACCATCATGCTCCGCCGCCGTGCCGGATTCGAGGCGGCGGAACGCGTCGTCAGCTCCCTGCGCGGCAAGCAGTACATGGACGACATGCGCCGGCTCGTGGCGGCGGAAGATGCGCGCAGCATGGCGCGGCACGACGCGCTGCAGGCCGACCTGCTGGCCCGCTCCGCGCGTTCGTTCACCGTGAGCGTCGCCGCCACGGCCTGCAACATCGTCGCATTGGGGGCCCTCCTGCTGATCGTCATGCGCATGCTGCGCGCGCGCCGCGTCGTCGCCGGGCAGCTGGAGACGCAGGCCGGCCAGCTCGCGGAAGCCGTCGCCCTGACGACGCGTCACAACCGCGAACTGAAGCAGGTCGCGGAACTGCTGCGCGCCGTGGAGGCCGTGCCGTCCGTGCCCGATGCCGCGCCCGTGATCGCGCGCGCGCTGCCGAAGCTGCTGCCCGGAGTGTCCGGCACGCTGTTCATGCTGCGCGACGAGGACGAGCATGTGCTGGACCGGCATACGCAATGGGGCACGCCGTCCGGGCAGCCGCCCGAGATCGGGATCGAATCGTGCTGGTCGCTGCGCCACGGCGCGCGCTACCGCACGGGATCGAGCGCCGATCTGCCGTGCGCGCACTACCGCAAGCCGGCGGATGACGCCGCGGGACGCCTGTGCATCCCGCTCGTCACGCACGATGAACTGGTCGGCATGCTGCACCTCGAGGGCCTGGACGCCGGTCCGGCTTACGAAGAGCAGGAGCGCCTCGCGGTGACGGTCGCCGAGCAGCTCGCGCTGGCGCTGGGGAATGCGCGCCTGCGCGAATCGCTGCGCCGCCAATCCGTGCTCGATCCGCTCACGGGCCTGTTCAACCGGCGCCATTTCGACGCCGCGCTGAAACGCGAGCTGGCCCGGGCGCGGCGCAAGAACGTCTCTGTGAGTCTCGTGCTGGTCGACATCGACCATTTCAAACGTGTCAACGACGGTTTTGGCCACGCCGTCGGCGACGCGGTGCTGCGCACCATCGCGCAGCAGCTGCGCCTGGGCATCCGCGAAGGCGACATCGCCTGCCGCTACGGCGGCGAGGAAATGGTACTCTTGCTCCCGGAGTGCGCGGCCACGGACGCGGGCGCGCGCGCGGAAGCGATCCGCATCGCGCTGGCGGCCATCGCGCCGTCTCCGGAAGGCGACGGACCGGCGCAGGTGACGGCGTCGTTCGGCGTCGCGGCCTATCCCGCCCACGCCCAGGATGCCGAAGCGCTGTTCTGGGCGGCCGATAAGGCGCTGTACCGCGCCAAGCAACAGGGCCGTAATCGGGTGGTGATGGGCGCCTGATTGTGTCGTAAGTTCCACATGGAAACAAATGTTTCTTGACCGAAATGGGTGGAAATTGATACTTTCGGTTGTGAAGGAGGCGCAATCATGGCCGATACAATCACTATCGCAATCGACCAGGTCCAGATCGGCCTGTATGTCCACCTGGACCTGAAATGGTTCCAGCACCCGTTCGCGTTCAGTCATTTCAAGATCAAGACCGAGGACCAGTTGCGCATCCTGCGCGGCCTGGGCTTGACCACGGTCCGCGTCGATCCCGCGCTCAGCGACGGTCCGGTGCCCTCGCCGGCAGCGGCGCCGGCCCAGCCGGTCCCGGCCGTGCCCGTCCCGGTGGCGCCGGAGTCGCGTGCCGAGTCGCCGGTCATGGCGGCGAAACGGGAAATGATGGAACGCATCCGCGAACAGCGCGAGAACGCGGCCCGCATCGAGCAGGCGTTCGTGAATACGGCGCGCGCCATCCGCGACATCGACCGCAACCTGTTTTCCCAGCCGGCCGAGACGGTGCGCGTGGCCGGCAAGCTGATCGGCCAGATCACGGATTCGATCCTGTCCGCGCCCGAGCTGGCGATCAACCTGATGGGCGACAAGCTGGGCGGCGAGGAAATCTATGTCCACTCGCTCAACGTCACGATGCTGTCGATGATGATCGCGCGCGACATCAAGCTGCCGCACGAGGTGGCAAGCCTGCTGGGCATGGGCGCGCTGTTCCACGACGTCGGGACGAAGAACATCCCGGACAAGGTGTTGAACAAGCTCGATGCGTACAACCACGCCGAGCAGGCACTGGTCGAAACGCACAGCCACGGCGGTTTCGAGATCGCCCAGAAGCTGGGCCTCGGGGCGCCGGCGCTGGCCATCATCCGCGACCACCACGAGATGTTCGACGGCACCGGCTATCCGCGCCATCTGCAGGGGGAGGCGATTAACATCCTCGCCCGCATCGTCGCGATCGCGAACCACTACGATGAATTGTGCAATCCGCGCAATCCGGCCGAGTCGCTCACGCCGCACGAGGCGCTGTCGCTGATGTTCGCCAAGATGCGCAGCCGCTTCGACCCCAAGCTGCTGCAGGTGTTCATCCGCTGCCTCGGCGTGTATCCGCCGGGGACGATCGTCCAGCTGGCCAACGGCGTCGTCGGCATGTGCGTCAACGTCAACACCGCCAAGCCGACCAGGCCGCAGGTCATGATCTACGAGGCCAGCGTGCCGCGCGAGGAAGCGATCGTCGTGAACCTCGAGACGCAGCCGGACCTGAACATCGCGAAGTCGATCCGTCCGTCGCAGGTGCCGAAGGACATCTACAATTACCTCAGCCCGCGCAAGCGCATCAGCTACTACTTCGACGCGGGCGACCCGGCGCGCAGGAGCCAGCCATGAACCTGCACCAGCTGATGGTCGACCACAGCCCGCACATGATGATGCTGGTCGATCCGGCCGACCTGCGCATCCTCGCCGCCAGCCGCACGGTCGAACAGATGCTCGGTTACGGGGCCGCGCAGTTGCGCGACATGGTCATCACCGACATCGAAAGCTCGCTGCAGGACGTGTTTTATTGGGAGGACGTGCGCGGCGGCCAGTATCTCGACGTCGAGGCGCAGGAGGGCGAGTACCTGCGCGCCGACGCGTCGATGCTGACGGTCATGAAGTCCGTGCGCGTGATCCAGGAAGGCGACCGTCCGCTGCTGCTCGTGCGCGCGCAGGACTGCCGCCACGAGCGCCAGGTCGAGGCCCTGCTCGAGCAGACGCTGGCCCAGTTGCGCACGACGCTGGAGTCCACCGCGGACGGTATCCTCGTGATCGACTGGCACGGCAAGATCACGAGCATGAACCGGCTGTTCTCGGCGATGTGGGAGATCCCGGCCGCGCTGCTGGAGGCCGGCGACGATGACGGCATCATCGAATACATCGCAAGCCAGGTGGAGCAGAGTGACCTGATCCGCATCCGGCTGCGCCAGGTGGCCGATGCGACCGAGACGCAGGACCTGTTCCGCCTGACGAACGGCCGCTTCTTCGAATGCCGCTCGCGCCCGCAGTTCCTGGGGGAACACATCATCGGGCGGGTGTTCGGCTACACCGACGTCACCGAGCGCCACCGCGCCGAGGAAGCGCTGCGCGAGTCGCGCGACCAGCTCGAATCGAAGGTGCGCGAACGCACCCGCGACCTGCAGGAAGCGAATGCGACGCTGGAAAAGGAAAAGGCGCGCCAGGCGGAGCTGATCAAGAAGCTGGGCGAGGCCCAGAGCCAGCTGCTGCAGTCGGAGAAGATGGCGTCGATCGGCGTGCTGGCGGCCGGTGTCGCGCACGAAATCAACAACCCGATCGGCTTCGTTAATTCGAACCTCGGCAGCCTGCAGCGGTACGCGCAAGGCATGCTCCGGCTGCTCGACAGCTACGCGGCGCTGGAAGGCGCGTTCAGCCCCGAGGACCGCGCCGGGATCGAGCGGGTGAAGGAGGAGGTCGACGCCGAGTACCTGCGCGAGGACCTGGAACCGCTGCTGCGCGAATCGCTCGACGGCATCGACCGGGTGCGCCGCATCGTGCAGGACATGAAGGATTTTTCGCACGTCGACGGTGGCGACCTGCAATACGCCGACCTCGAGGCGGGCCTGAACAGCACCCTGAACGTGGTCTGGAACGAGATCAAGTACAAGGCCGAGGTGACCAAGGAGTACGGGAGCATCCCGCAGATCGAGTGCTACCCGTCGCAACTGAACCAGGTCTTCATGAACCTGCTGGTCAATGCGGCCCACGCGATCGAGAAGCACGGCCGCATCACCCTGCGTACGGCCCACGACGAGAAGGACGTGTGGATCGAAGTGGAGGACACCGGCACCGGCATCCCCGAGGACCGGCTGGGACGCATCTTCGAACCTTTCTTCACGACCAAGCCGGTAGGCAAGGGCACGGGCCTCGGCCTGTCGCTGTCGTACGGGATCGTGCAAAAGCATGGCGGCCGCTTCGAAGTGCACAGCGAAGTGGGCGTGGGCACGCGCTTTCGCATCGTCCTGCCGCGCTTCCGGCCGGTACCCGAGGCGGGCGTCGTCATCTAGGCCCGGAACTTCCTGACGCTGCTCAGGTCAAAATTGGCAGTGCATCGGGTACTGCACACGCATCAACCTGCGCGATTGTGAGAGTTTTGGTGCGACCAATTCTGCCCGATTGTTACATCAGGCGATTTCCCCTCATTGTATAAACGGAATTAAATTTACTCAAATTCGATGCACACGATACAATCATTTGTTTGACAGCTAGAAATGATTTCATTAAGTTCCACAAGTCGTTTCTGGCGACTTTTCAATTTAGCAATGTCCAACAAAGGGAGGAATCATGAGCGAACGCAGACACGAGCAGAAGGTCAAAGACGTTGGCGTCGATAACGATTACCTGTGCATCGAGCTATTGAGCGGTCTCCGCCTGATGGGCCCGTTGCGCACCAACCCGGTCTACCGGGACCCCGTCATGCCACCTGAAGCGCGTCCTCTGCCGAACGGCGATTACATGCGCGCCGTTGCCCCCTGAGCAGTTCCCAACGCCTTTCCTGGCTGGACGCCGGGGAAGGCTCCCACCGGCGCACGATTGCGCTCCCCGCCCCGGAAAGGCACGGACTGATGGGGTTACAATGTTCCCATGAAAATCCGTGTTGCGACCTACAACATCCACAAGGGCGTCTCTTCCTTCCGTAGTACGCCGCGCGTGTTGGCGCTGAAAAAAGCCATTGGTGCCTTCGATGCGGACGTCGTGTTCCTGCAGGAGGTGCAGGGCCGGCACGACCGCTACCAGGCCCGCTACGGCGAAAAAGTGCGCAGTTCCCATCACCACTGGCCCGAGAAGGCCCAGCACGAATTCTTTGCGGGTGAAAACCTGCATGCCGCCTATGGCATGAATGCCGTGTACGACCACGGCCACCACGGCAACGCGCTGCTGTCCGGCTTTCCGATCGCGAACCAGAACAACCACGACGTCTCCGACCACGCCTACGAACAGCGCGGCATCCTGCACTGCGTGCTGGAGACGCCGTCCGGCAACGTCCACTGCTATGTCGTGCACCTGGGCCTGTTCGAAGTCAGCCGCCGGCGCCAGACCGAGGCGCTGGTCCAGTGCGTACAGGATTCTGCCCGCCCGGACGAGCCCGTCATCATCGCCGGCGACTTCAACGACTGGCGCAATACCCTGAGCGACTGCCTGCGCCTGAAGCTGGGCGTCGTTGAGGTATTCGATGAACTGGAGCGGCCGGCGCGTCTCGGCGTACGGATTGGTGATATGGTGCGCAATGCGGCCGGGCGCGAGAAACGCCTGGTGCCGGCGCGGACGTTTCCCGCCGCGCTGCCCTGGTTCCGGCTCGACCGGATCTATGTGCGCGGCTTCCGGGTCGAGCATGCCGAAGTGCTGCACGGCCCGCAGTGGGCGCGCTTGTCGGACCACGCACCGATCGTGGCCAACCTGCAGCTGGCATAGCGATGCGCACCGTTACGTATGTAGCCAACAACGACGTCACCCTCCTCGAAAGCGGCAGCACCTATTTTCCGGCGCTGCTGGCCGCCATCGACGCGGCGCAGCACGAGATCCTGTACGAGACGTATATCTATGCCGAGGACGACACGGCGCGCGCCGTCACCGACGCGCTGATCCGCGCCGCCAGGCGCGGCGTTAAGGTGCGCGTGCTGGCCGACTGGTTCGGCACCGGCAACCGCACCGCCTTGCGCCTGAAACAGGCATTCTGCGCGGCCTGCGTGCACTACCGCATGTTCAACCCGTGGTTCAAGCGCGGCGCCGCGCGCAGCCACCGCAAGATCGCCGTGATGGACCGCCAGGTCGCCTTCGTCGGCGGCATCAACACGAACGACGACAACCTGCACGATTACGAGCCGCATGCGCCGCTGCCGGCACCCCGCTGGGATTTCGCCGTGCGCGTGCAGGGGCCGCTCGTGGCGGAGATCCACCGCGAAGCCCAGGCCCAGTGGGCGCGGGCGGGGCATTTGGCGCTCGTCCGACGGATCAATTTGTTCCGGGAAATGCGCAAGCAGCCGGCCGCGCTGGGCGACCATCCAATGCGCGCGGCGTTCGTCGTGCGCGACAACCTGCGCAACCGCCGCACGATCCAGCGCGCCTACCTGCAGGCGATCGGCCGCGCGCGCAAGCGGGTGCTGATGGCCACACCGTATTTCGCGCCGGGCCGCAAGTTCCGCGAGGCACTGTGCCAGGCCGCGCGGCGCGGCGTCGACGTCTGCCTGATGATCGGCGTGGGCGAATTCCGCATGCAGGATGCCGTCGCGTCGTCGTTCTACCCGCAGTTGCTGGCGGCCGGGGTGCGCATCGTGGAATATCGCAAGACGCAGTTGCATGCGAAGGTCTGCGTCGTGGACGACAACTGGGCCACGGTCGGCTCCAGCAATTGCGACGGACTGTCGCTGTTCGTCAACCAGGAAGCGAACGTCGTCGTGCGCGACGCGCAATTCGCGGG
>Ga0187845_1000922_pt1 | contig 17061 bp, 13 predicted proteins | sample SpaLakP09_SKY_68_FD_134515 | JGI IMG/M metagenome (GOLD analysis project Ga0187845, IMG submission 134515) | Oligotrophic lake water microbial communities from Sparkling Lake, Wisconsin, USA - SP09_SKY_68 | ecosystem: Environmental > Aquatic > Freshwater > Lake | place: USA: Sparkling Lake... | reverse complement strand
CACCAGGACCGGCAGGCCCAGGCCCATCAGGGCGAAGGACGCGGGCTCGGGCACCGGTGCAGGCGGGAAGTGGTCGGCCATGAACTGGCCGGACGCGCTGGTGAAGGTCACACCCGGTGGCAAGTCCAACTTGAAGCGCGCCGTGTTGGAGAAGTCGGCCGCGCCGCCCGTGAAGGCCCCCACCTTGAGCCCCGCGTAGACGTAGAGGGTGATGGCCTCCTGCCCGGCCGGTATCTCGACAGCACCGCCAAATGCTGCGGAGGGCGGGTAGATGCGGTGCCCAGATGGGCCACTCCAGCCGCCGACGACGGGACCGACGTAGTAGCTGAACCATGCCTCGCCGCCGCGGCCGTAGGGCCCCCAGTCGATGGTGCCGTCGACCTCAAACTTGAACTTCACCTGCGCGGGGTCGGCCAGGTCCTGACGGCGAAAGGTCACCGTGTCCAGGAAGCTGCCCTGGGCCCAGATGCTCCAGCCACAGGTGTTGCTCAACTTGGGGTTGCAGTCGGGCTGGGTGCTGGAACTGGCCTGGGCGTAAGCATGCAGGGCGCCATCGCGGGCATTGACCTCAAATCGGCCCACGCTGCCGCGCGAGTCCGTGTAGTCCAGGACGGCGCGCGACTGCGAAGGGCCGCCGGCCGAGACGGTGTCTCTGCCGCTGGTGACGAAGGCATCAGCGCGGTCGATGAGGATCTGGGACTGGGCCAGGCAAAGGGTCGGCACGGTGATGGAGCCGATGAGCAGATGTCTCAACATGAAGCTTTCCTCGATTCAGGGTTGGGCAGATGTGGCCGGCGCCCACGGCTCGGGCACCTTGTTGCGGATGGCGGGCAGGCTCTTCAGGTAGGCAAACATGGCCTTCAGGTCGGCATCCGTCATCTGGCTGTAGGCGGGGATGGGCATGGGCGGCAGCACGGGCCGGCCGCGGCCGAGATGGCGGCCGGTGCGGATGGTCTGCACGAAGTCGGTCTCGCTCCAGCGGCCCAGGCCGGTCTCCGGGTCGGGGGTGAGGTTGGCGGTGAAGCTCACGCCCCAGGGCCCGGCCCAGGCGGTGTTGGTGGCCGAGCTGACGACCAGCCACGGGCCGGCGGGCAGCGCGGGCACGGCGGGCATGGTCAGTTCCTGCGGATGGCCGGAGAGGTGCCGTGCGAGGTCCGGCTCCGGGCCGTTGGCGCCCATCTTCAGCGGCGTGTGGCAATCGGCGCAGCCGCTGGTGTTGACCAGGTAGCGGCCGCGCTCGATGCGGTCGGAGGCCTGCGCGGTGCCGACGAGCAGCGCGAGCAGTGGGATCAAAAGCTTCATGGGAGGTTCTCCAGTTTGAAATGACGGGCCAGCAGCGCCAGGCCCTCGGCGTCGACCTCGCGGGTGCCCAGGGGCGGCATCTGCTGGTAGGGGTTGCGGGTGCCGGCGCGCCTGAGCACCTTGGCGGCATCGACGGGCGCGGGCGGCTGGCCCACGTCCAGCGCCAGACGCAGCGGCACGGGCACGCTGCCGTCGCCGATGTCACCGTGATGGCAGTGCGCACAGTTGCCGTGCAGATAGCCGCGGGCGGCGTGTTCGGCCGGCGTCGTGGCGACGAAGTCGGGCGCCTGCATGGCCCACGCGGCGGGCGCGCCCTTCAGCAGGCCCTCACGCAGCAGCGCCGGCACGGCCGGGCCCAGCTGCAGCGCGGCGAAGCCCAGCACTGGGCTGCGCGCGCCGCCGTGGCAGGCGATGCAGTCACCGGTGGAAGGCACGTCGTAGCGCTGGCCGCCGGGCAGCGTCAGCGTCCGGCCACGGGCGGGGGCGCGCACCGCGTCGGCGCCGTCCCAGACATAGCTGGCGAAGTCCCACCGGCCATCGGCACCGAGCACGAAGTGGCGCGTCTCCACCGGCCGGCCATCGACGCTGAACTCCTTCCACAGCCGCGTGCCGGCGGGGAAGCGCCAGGCGTCGGGCTGGCTGGCGTCCACCTGGCCGCCCGGCGGCAGCGCGATCCAGCGCCGCTTGGCCGCGCCGTCGGACCACAGCGCAAAGCGCGGTTCGAAGCCGCGCACGCCGGGGCCGCTCAAGCCTGTCTGGCTGAGGCGCTCGGGCAGCTCGGCGCCGGCCGGGGCGGCGAGGCAGAGCAGGACGGCGATGGCGGCGAGGCGGTGCATGGCCGGCACTGTGCCGAGGGGTCCAGGCCCGGGCATCGCCCCAACGGGCCAATGTGAGAACTACCAAGGAGCCATGACTCGCGTCCTGGCATGGCCCATCGGCGATGGCCCGTCAGGGCGATGCCGGCGCGGCGGCCGGCCGGAACACTGCGAAGCCATCCGGCGCCTTCATGCCGGCCCCACCGAAAGCCTCACATGACCGCCAACACCACCCCACGTCTGGACCTCTACGCCCACATCCACAAGGCGCTGCGCCTGTTCATGAGCGACACGCTGCAGCAGCTCAGCCGCCTCGACATCGACGACCCGCTGGACCTGGCCGCCGGTCTCGTCCAACTGGACGCGTTGCTGGACGCCGCCCGGCACCACATCGACAAGGAAAACCAGTTCGTCCACCCTGCCATCGAGGCCCGCCGCGCCGGTGCCAGCGCCGCCATCGAGGTGGAGCACGAGGAGCACCTCGACACCATCGCCACGCTGCGTGCCGAAGGTGCCGCGCTACGCGCCATGCCCACGCACGCCGCGGCCCAGCGCCTGTACCGGCGCTTCGCGGCCTTCGTCGCCCACAACTTCGAGCACATGGCCGTGGAGGAGAGCCGCCACAACCAGGCGCTGTGGGCGGCCTACACAGACGATGAACTGCACGAGCTGCACGGCCGCATCATGGCCAGCATCGGCCCGCGCGAGATGAGCGAGACGCTGCGCTGGATGATTCCGGCGCTCACGCCAGCAGAGCGCGCCCTGGTCATCGGCAGCCTGCCGCCAGCGGTTCAGGCGCCCGTGCTGGCCTCGGCGCGAGCGCTGCTGAACGACACGGCCTGGGCCAAGCTGTGCCGGGCAGTGGGTCAGCCGAGCGCGCCGGGTCTCGTCGAAGCGGCGTGACCACGCTGGTTCCACCAGGCCGCCGCTTCGCCGCGTGAGTTCAGCCCCAGCTTGTCGAGGATGTTGGCCACATGCCGCTTGACGGTGTGGGGGCTGAGGTCCAGCGCCCGGGCGATGTGCTTGTTGCTGGCGCCGGCGGCGATCTGCGCGATGACCTCGGCCTCGCGCTGCGACAGGCGCTCGTCGGCCGATGCGCCCGGCAGCGCTTCCACGGCCTGCATGCCCGGCCGGACGGCGTCAGCCCAGCCACGCAGGCGGGCCAGGTCGGCGGCGTCCAGCAGGTCGCCCCAGTCCTGCGCGGCCATCTGCAGCAGCTCCGGAGCGGCCCACATCAGGCCACCGGGCTCGCGCCGGGCCAGCGCCGGGGCCAGGGCTTGCGCAGCGCCGGCGCGGTCGCCGCCGGCCAGCAGCGCGGCGGCCAGGCGCAGGCGGGTTTCATTCAGCTGGCCCAGCAGGTCGCCGCTCTCGCCGTCGGACAGCAGCGCTCGCCAGCCGGCGACGGCCTCATCGCGCCGGCCTTCCAGCGCCGCGAGCCGGGCCTGCAGGCCGATCAGCGGGCGCGGCCGGTGGGCCATGTTCAAGTCGGGCAGGTCGGCGCCCAGCCGCACCAGGCGCTCCAGCCCGTCGACCAAGGCACCGCGGTCGCCACAGGCTGCGGCCATCCGAGACATGAAGAAGGTGGCATGCCACTCGCCCCAGAGGCCATAGCCCGGCACATGCTCTGACAGGCGCAGCTTCATCAGCGCCAGCGCCGATTCGTGCCGGCCGGCGATTAGGTCCAGCATCGCGTGCAAGGCCTGGCCGTGGTTGCGGGCAACGACGATGCGGCCGAACCACGCCGCATCGGCCTCGGCGCGCGCCAGCAGCTGCTGGCACTCCGCCAGCCGGCCCTGCCAGAACAGGTTCCAGGCCTGGGCCAGGTGGGCGTTGACGCCAAAGGGCAGCGGCCGCTCGCCCAGCACCTGCATGGCGCCGAGGTACCAGCGGTCGGCCACCGGCGCCATGCCGGCGCAGCTGATCTGGCGCGGCGGCGGCGAGCCGGTGTACCAGGCCTCCAGCGAGGCGCTGTGCCGCAGCTCGGTGACGAGGGCGTCGAACAGCGGCGCCACCGCGTCGAAGCGGCAGCTCTCCAGCGCATGCCAGGTGCGGCCCAGCAGCGTCAGGCGACGCAGCTCACCACTCAGCGCGAAGGGGTCGAGGTCGCGCAGCAGCGCCTCGGCTTCGCTGAGCCGGCCCTGGGCAATGAGCAGGATGCTGCGGTGCGCGCGTGAGGCGCGCAGGCCGACCTCGTCGCCGCGCGCCTCGAACAGCGCTTCAGCGCGGCTCAAGTGCCATTCGGCCTGCTGCGCCTCCCATAGCACCCACAGCGACAGCGCCTTGACCCGGTGCAGCTCGGGGCTGGACTCGGCGAAGTCGGCAAACTCGGCGTCGAAGCGGCGCGTCAGGTCCAGCAGGCCTTGCGCGCCGAGCTGGTTCATCAGCAGCGGGCCGTCGCCCAGCAGCAGCTCGGCCGCGCGCTCGGGCCGGCCGGCGGCCAGCAGCAGGCCCTGGCGGCGCAGCGCGTCGGTCTCCAGCACGGCGGCGCGCTCCAGCAGCTGGCGGTGCGCCTCGGGCTGCTCCTGGCGCAGGCGCTGCTGCAGCATGTCGCGGAAGAGCTGATGCAGGCGCAGCGTGTGCGGCGCGAGGTCGACGACGGTGACAAACAGCGACAGCCGCTCCATCTCGGCCAGCCACTGGGCGGCGTTGCTGTCCTCGCCCAGCGCCTGGCAGCGCGCGGCGTCCAGCTCGTGCAGCACGCTGGTGCGCAGAAGAAAGCCGCGCAGGCCGGCCTCCAGCTGGTCGAGCACCTCGGCGGCGAGGTAGTCGAAGGTGGCGCGATCGATGGCTGTGGGCAGGCGCTGGCCTGCACCCAGCGCCAGCCGCAGGCCGGCGGGCCAGCCCTGGCAGCGCTCGTACAGGCCGGCGGCGGCGCTGTCGTCCAGGCCCGCCGTCTGTGCGAGCTGGGCGACCTCCTCGCGCGCCAGCGCCAGCTCGGCCGGCCCCAGGTCGGCCAGCTCGCCGGCCGCACGCAGCCTCGCCAGGCGCAGCTGCGGCTCGTGGCGCGCCGACAGCACCAGCCGCCAGCGCCAGCCCATGCGCGCCAGCCAGCGGTCCAGGAACTGCAGCGAGGCGGCGTCGACGAGATGGTGGGCGTCATCCAGCACGATGAGGCCGCGCGCCACCTCGCAGGCCTCCAGCGCGTTGAGCATCGCGTCGGCAACGGAGACGACCTCTGCGCCGCCGCGCAGCGCCGAGTCGCGCAGGCCCTCGGGCGCCGTGCGCCAGGGCGGGTCGTAGGGCTCCAGCGCGGCGAACAGGCAGTCCAGCAGGCGGCCCAGGTCGTCGCCCTCATCAAGCGCCACCCAGGCTATTGCCGTCTCGGCCGGCTGGGCGGCCAGGGCTTGCGTCAGCAGCGCCGTCTTTCCGTAGCCGGCCGGCGCGCAGACGAGCAGCACGCGCTGTTCGCCCAGCGCCTTCTCGACGCTTGCCAGCAGCGCCGGGCGCGGCAGCAGCAGGCCGTCGCGAGGACGCGGCGCGCGGGTCTTGGTGTGAGCGAGGGCCATGGTGGGAAATGATAGGCGGCGCCCGGCGCAGCCCTACGATCCGGCCCCTGCCCGCCAGTTGCCCGAGGTCCGTGAATGGTCGAGTCCGCGTCGTCGTCCCCCCGCTTCAGCGTCATCGTTGCCAACTACAACCATGCCGCCCTCGTCGGCCGTGCGGTCGACAGCGTGCTGGGCCAGGACTACCCACCCGAGTTGCGCGAGGTCATCGTGGTTGATGACGGCTCGACCGACGATTCGCGCGAACGGCTGCAGGCCTGGGCCGGGCGCGACGGCGTGAAGCTGGTGTTCCAGGAGAACCGCGGCCAGACGGCAGCCTTCGCCGCCGGGCTGGCCCACGCCAGCGGCGACTACGTCTGCCTGCTCGATGCCGACGACCGCTGCCACCCGCACAAGCTCGCCGAGATCGCGCGTCATCTCGGCACGCTGCAGGTGGACAGCGACAACCTCTTCCTCTGCCACGACCTCGACATCCTCGACGGCGCGGACGGCGAGCCCATCGCCAGCGGCTGGTTTGAGGTCATCGGCCAGCAACGCTTCGGGCCGCAGCTTCACCTGAGCGCAGCCAACCACTACTTTCCGTTCGCCCCCACATCGGGCATGGTCTACGGCCACGGGCTGCTGGCCCGGATGATGGCCCAGGTGCCGCTGTGGGAGTGGCCCATGGGGTCGGACACCATCCTCGGCCAGACGGCCATGATGCTGTGCGGCGAGGTGCACTACCTGCCGCTGCCGCTGGGCAGCTATGTCGTGCATGGCGGCAACAACCTGGCCAGCATCGTGAACGGGCGTTTTCGGATCAAGCCCATCTGGGAGAACCGCGCGCCACGCCAATTGCGCTTCCTTGAGCTGCTCGTCGATGCCCAACCCTTCTCCGAACACGAGCGCGCCGAACGCCACAGCTACCTCGGCCGGCTGGCCCACCTGCTGCGCGCCGACCCGGTCAGCCGGCGCTACCCCCAGCCGCTGCTGAGTTTCATCGTCGATGCGCAGGGCGCGGCGCCCGAGTGGGCGCTGGCAACGGCCGACGCCATTGCCGCGCAGCGCGACAGCCATCACGAGACGATCTGGGTCGGCGACGCCGCCACGCTGTCCACCCTGCCCGAAGCCTGCGAAGGCCCGCGTGTGGAGGCGGTCGACGACGCCTACGCCCGCTTGCGCGCCGGCTTCCTGGCTGCGCGTGGCGGCTATCTTTGCTTCCTGGGCGCGGGCGACCGGCCCGATGCGCTGTTCGCGGCCAAGCATGTGCGGGCCCACCGCTTCGGCTCGCTGCCCATGCTGACGGCCAGCGACCTGCGCCTCATCGATGCGGACGGCGTGCTGGTCCACCACGGCCTGCTGATGACGGCCGCCGGCTGGAGCGGCGGCACAGTGCCCGCCTTTGCCCACACGCTGCGCGAATGGCCGCTGCCACCGCTGCCGGCCATGGTGCTGCGGCGCACACCGCTGCTCAAGGCCTTCTTCGCCGTCGACCGCCTGCCGGTGCCGCCGCGCGCGGCTGGCTGGCTGCTCGCCCACTACCTGCTCCAGATGGGCGGCGCCACGCGGCTGGCCGAGAACCTGCTGGACCTGCGCCTGTCACGTGAGGCCACGCCCAACGCGTCCTGGCTGTCGCAGTTCGCCGACCGCGACGGCCCGCTGCCCGCGCTGGACCTGGCCGTCGCCGCCGAGGCGCTGTTCGCCGCCTATGGCCGTGCCCGGGCCAGCGAACGCATGTTCTTTTCCGACGGCTGGGAGGCGCGCTTCCTGCGCTGGTTGCTGCAGTCCGGCGGCGGTGACACGCCCGCGCGGCTGGCACGCGTGGCCGCCGGCGCGGACGACGCGGCCTGGGCGCAGCGCATGCTGGCGCAACTGCAGGGGCTGCGTGCATGACCACGCCCAAGCCCAAGGTCACACTGCTGACCACGGTCGACTTCTGGGAGGGCGGCAGCGGCCACCGCTCGCGCATCCTGGCGTTGTCGCGTGCACTGGCTCGGCACACGGCGCTGACGATCGTCATGCCGCTGGCCTTGAGCGACGAAGCCCGTGCGCGGTTGACCGTGGCGCTGCCCGACGCCAGCGTGCACACACTGGACCTGCCGCCACAGGGCCGGATGGAGGATGGGCTGGCGGCCTTGGCGGGCTTCTTCCGCGCCTGTCCGCAACGCGCCTGCATCGTCGAATTCATGCAGTTGCGCTGGATGCTGGCGGCCGTGCCGGCGGGCGTGCTGAAGCTGATCGACACGCACGCGGTCGCCAGCCAGCACGACGCCCAGTTGGCGCGCATCGGCGTGAAGTTCCGCTCACCGATCATCAACGAGGCCCAGGAGCGGCAAGCACTGGCGAGCTTCGACCGGGTCATCGCGATCTGCGAGGCCGACGCCGAAGTCTTCGAGCGCTGGCTGGGCGCCGAACGGGTCGTGCTCGCACCGCATGCGCATGAGGTGCGCAGGACCGAGGTGCGGGACGGCATGGAGCAACTGATGGTCGTCGCGGGCGACTACGCGCCCAACCGCGAGGGGATGGCGTGGCTGCTGGCGCAGGTCTGGCCTCGGTTGCGCTCGCTCGATGCGCGCCTGGTGCTGAACATCGTGGGCTCCATCGGCCCAGCGATGGGCCTGCGCGACGGGCCGGGGTTGCGGGTCCACGGCATCGTCCCCGACCTGGAGCCCCTCTATGCGGCGGCGGACCTGTGCCTCAATCCGGTCCGCTTCGGGGCGGGGCTCAAGATCAAGACGGTCGAGGCCCTGGCCCACGGCCGACCGCTGCTGACGACGCAACACGGCGCCCGCAGCCTGGAGGCCCATGCCGGCAAAGCCTTCGCCGTGGCCGACACCGCCGACGATTTCGTGGCGGAAGCCCTGCGGCTGCGCGACTCGCCAGCGGCTCGTCGGCAACTGGCCGACGCGGCACTGGCACTGGCACAGGCGCGCTTCAGTGCCGACGCCTGCTACGGCGACCTGATCGCAGCGTTGCAGAAATAAAAAAAGGCGCCCGAAGGCGCCATTTTCATCAGGGGCGAGTGACAGTCACTCGCTATCGCCCGGCTTGCGCCGACGACGCGCCAGACCGGCCGCGCCAACCGCCAGGCCCACCAGCGCCAGGCTGGCCGGCTCGGGCAGGTCACGGGCTTCCTCGGCGGTGAGCGCGAAGTCAAGCAGCGGGTCACCGGATAGTTCGAGCGGGTCGCCGTAAAAGGACGACGCGGTGCCGGCGAAGCCTTCGCGGTCACCGCAGGTCTGGCCGTAACCATTGCCGTAGCCATCGCCATAGCCGCAATCGCCGCCGGTGAAGTTGTAGACGCCGACGTCGGACAGCGCGCGGTTCTCCACTTCGGACAGCACATCGACATAGCCACCGGCGGCGACGATGCCGAGGTCGACGCTGTAATAGTCGTTGCTCCAGGAGTAATTGCCGTCGCTGAAATCGTCGTTGCTGCCGGTCAGCGAGAAGCCGCTGCGCGAGCCGGTGCTGCCGTTCTCGTCGGTCGTGACGGTGGCGGCGGTGCTGAACACCGAGGTCCAGGAGGCGCCGTTGTTCAGGCTGGTCTTGACCGATGCGGCGTAGCTTGAGGTCAGCAGCTCACCGCTGCTCAGGGGCCGGTAGTAGTTGGTGGCGATGCTGCCGCCGTAGATGTGAAAGCTCAGCGTGTAGTGCTGGGCGACGCCGGTCTGGTTCAGGAAGCGGTGGGCGAACTGCGCATTCGCCTTGCTGTTGCCGCGGCCTTCGCTGCTGGAACGCACCGCGTAGGCGCCACTGGTGCTGGCGAACGCATAGCCGTAGGCGTTGCCGGTGAGGTCGCCGATGGATGATTGGCTGTTGACGTAAGGGTCACCTGGGTTGCCGGTGGTGGACGGCGTGGCGGGGCCGGTGGCGACAGCCGCCAGCGAGGTGGCACTGACGACCGGATCGGCATGGGCAATGCCAACCTGGCCCAGCAGCGTGGCCAGCGCGGCCAGGGTCAGCCGGGAAAGGCGTGATTGGGGCAAGATCATGTTCAGGTGCTCCGTTGTTGTTGTGGAAATTGATGACAAGTGCAAGACGCAAACTTCGAGCCATGCGCGAATTTCTAATCGGATCAATCACTTGCACTCGGGCACCCCTCCCCCCTAGGTCATGATTTGTAAAGAATTTCGACGCCGTCTATGACCCGCATCCTTGCCGTCTGGGAGATGGGCGCCAACATGGGCCATATCGACCGCCTGCTGCTCACGGCCCGCGCGCTGCGGGCGCGCGGCCACGAGATCAGCTTCGTGCTGCGAGACCTCTCGCGTGCCCACGCGCGCATCGCGGCGGAGGGCTTTGCCATGGGTCAGGCGCCGGTCTGGCTGCCGCAGCTCGCCAACCCGCCGAGGCTGTCCAACTACACCAGCGTGCTGGCCGCTGCAGGCTGGCTGGACGCCCCCGGCCTGGCCGGCCTCATAGGGGGCTGGCGGCGCTGGTACGAGGTGCTTCAGCCCGACGTGCTGATCTGCGACCACGCGCCGACCGCCTTGCTGGCCGCGCGCGGCCTTGACATGCGCGTCTGGACCATCGGCACCAGCTTCGAGGTGCCGCCCCGTGGCGAGCACTTTGCGCCCATGGCGCACTGGGACACGGGCGCCGCCTCACGCTGCGCCGCTGACGACGCCCTGCTGCTGCCGGTGGCCAACCAGGCGCTGGCGCTGCTGGGCCTGGCGCCCCTGGCGCGCCTGACCGACCTCTTCGACGGCTGCCACCAGGCCATCGCGTCGCTGCCCGAGCTGGCCCACTACGGCGGCTACCCGGCCGACATGCCCTTCTGTGGCCCGAGCTACGTCGGCGACAGCGGCGTCGAGCCGGTATGGCCCGGCGGCAAGGGCCCGCAGGTGTTTGCCTATCTGAGCCCGAGCCACCCCGAGTTCGCCCGGCTGATGCAGGCGCTGCGCGAGCTGGGCGTGCGAGCACTGGTCCATGCCAAAGGCCTGTCGGCCGAGGCTGCGCAGCGGATGGCCGGGCCGCAGCTGCGCTTTGAGGCGCAGCCCGTCAAGCTGGACGCGGCACTGGCCGAGGCGGACCTCATCGTCTCGCACGGCGGCCTGGGCACGGCCACGGCGGCGTTGCTGGCTGGCAAGCCGCAGCTGGCGGTGGCCAACCACATGGAGCAGTTGATGACCGGGCGGCGCCTTGTTGACCAGGGCCTGGGCCTGGCCGTTCCACCGGGCGCACCCAGCCCCGACTGGCGACGGCTGATGGGGCAGTTGCTGCAGGAGCCCCGTTTCACCGCCGCAGCCCGCGCGGTGGCCGAGCGCCATCGCGGTGAGAGCGCGGCAAGCACGGCCGAGCGCCTTGCCGACCTCCTCGAGGCGTCGCTCACGCGCTGAGCCATCGCCGCCGCCACCGCTCGCTCGCGGCGGTGGCGGCAGATGACAAAGGAGCCGGCCATGGTCCGGCTCACGCCCCGGCTGTCTTGGCCCGGTCAAACGCCGTCGCGATAGTCGCGGCCAAACCACCGAGGTCATCCATGGGTCGCCCAACCAAAGTCCAGCCCGTACGCACCGGCAACAGCCGCCGCGATTTCTTCAAGCGCTCCGGCGCCGGCACCGCCGCCCTGCTTGCGGCACCCGCGCTGCTGCCTATGAGCGCGCAAGCGGCCGTCAACACCGTCTTCCAGCACGGCGTGGCCAGCGGCGACCCGCTGTCTGACCGCGTCATCCTGTGGACACGCGTGACGCCCGCGACGGCCAAGCCGGCCGTCACGGTCAGCTACGTCATCGCCACCGACCCCGCCCTGACCCAGGTGGTACTGCGCGGCAGCGCCAAGACCAACCCGGGCCGCGACTACACCGTCAAGGTCGACCCCGCCGGCCTCAAGCCCGGCACGACCTACTACTACCAGTTCAGCGCCGAGGGCGCCACCAGCCCGGTAGGCCGCACCAAGACGCTGCCCACCACGGGCGTGACCAGCCTGCGCATGGCCGTCGTGAGCTGCTCCAACCATGCCTTTGGCTACTTCAACGCCTACGGCCGCATTGCCGCCCGGGCGGACCTCGACCTGGTCATGCACCTGGGCGACTACCTCTACGAATACGGCGCCGGCCAGTACGGCAATGTGCGCACGCCCGAGCCGGCGCACGAGATGGTCACGCTGGCCGACTACCGCCTGCGCCACGCCCAGTACAAGCGCGACGCCGACTCGCAGGCCATGCACCGCCAGCACCCGCTGGTGGCGATCTGGGACGACCACGAGATCACCAACGACGGCTGGAAGGACGGCGCGCAGAACCACCAGCCGGGCACCGAGGGTGACTGGAACGCCCGCGTGGCCGCCGGCTTGCAGGCCTACTACGAGTGGATGCCGGTGCGCCCGGTCAACGTGAACAAGTTGCGCGACAACCATCGCGGCTTTGCCTACGGCGACCTGGCCGACCTGCTGATGCTGGAGGAGCGCCTCAGCGAGCGCTCGCAGCAATTGACGACGGCCACCCACGTCACCCCCTTCGGCCGCGGCTTCGCCACCACTGACCCCGGCTACGGCGACCCCAGCCGCACGCTGCTGGGCGAGGCGCAGGAAGCCTGGCTCGTCGACCGCCTGCGCACCACGCCGGCACGCTGGAAGCTGCTGGGCCAGGGCGTCATGTTCGCCCAGCTCAAGGCGCCCGGCGCCAACCAGGCCACCGACCCGGGCCTGTACTTCATCAACGGCGACCAGTGGGACGGCTACGAGCCGGCGCGCAACCGCCTGTATGCCGCCATCAAGGGCGACGCGACGCACGCCAAGGTGGACAACCTCGTCGTGCTGACTGGCGACATCCACAGCAGCTGGGCCGCCGACCTGCACCCCAACCCCTACAACCCCTCGGTGGCCAACGGCGGCTACGACAAGGCGACCGGCGCGGGCTCGCTCGCCGTGGAGTTCGTCGGCACCTCGGTCTCGTCGCCCGGCGTCGACACCGACACGACCGGCTCAATCGCAGGCGCCCTGCGCTTCTACAACCCGCACTTCAAGTACGTGCAGCTCACACGCCGCGGCTACATGCTCATCGACGTGAACCGCGATCGCGTCGTCGGCGAGTGGTGGTACGTGGACACGGTGGCCACACCGAGCAACATCGAGACCTTCGCAACCGCCTTCGAAGTTCGCCACGGCGAGAACCACCTGCAGGCTTCGGCCCAGACGCCCTCGCGCGCCAACCCGCCGCTGCTGGCCCCCTGAACCCTTGCCGAGAACTCCCATGCGCCACCTCATCGCCATCGCCGTCGCGTCCTTCGCGGCCACCACGGTCAGCACTGCCCAGGCGGCAGACTTCGCTCTCTCCGGCCAGATCAGCTATCACAACGACCTCGCGCACATCGACTTCAGCGTCGCCGCCGGCAACACGGTCACCCTGTGGACCGACTCCTGGCAGCAGGGCCGGAACTTCGACCCCACGCTGGCACTGTTCAGCGCCAACGGCACGCTGCTCGCCGTCAACGACGACTACTTCGACGACGCCTTCCCTGATCGAACCTACGCCGGCGCGGGCGGCTACGACTCGGGCCTGACCCTGGGCAGCCTGGCTGCGGGCAGCTACCGCCTGGTGCTGGGCGCGACCTTCAATGCACCTGTGGGCACGCAACTCGTGCAAGGCTTCCTGTACGGCAGCGAGACGCCCATCGCGCTGATCGATTGGAACCAGCCCACGTACGACATGAACACCAACGACCAGAAGGGCGGCTTCTGGCGCCTGAACCTGAGCGGCGTCGAGCAGGCGGCGGTGGTGCCCGAGCCGAACCGCTACGCCATGCTGGCTGCAGGTCTGCTGAGCATCGCGCTGGTGGTGCGCCGGCGTCAGCAGAAGCGGTAAGCCGGGAGCCATGGATGCGGGCGCTTAAAGTGCCCGCATGCCCAAACCGGCCGCCCTGCGCCAGGAACTGCGCTTCACTCACCTGCCCTCGCGTGCGCGCCTCGCCTGGGCGCGCAGCGGCCACGGCCCGGCCCTGCTGCGGGCCGGCCACTGGATGACGCACCTGGAGTACGACGCCGTGTCGGCCCTGTTCCGACCCTGGCTGGAACGGCTGGGCCAGACCTTCACGGTCTACCGCTACGACGAACGCGGCTGCGGGTTGTCGGGGCAGGACGACGTGGTGCCCGGCCTGGCCTCATCGGTGGAGGAAATCTCCGCCGTCGTCGAGGCGGCCGGCCTGCCGCGCGTCGCGCTGCTGGGCATCTCCGGCGGCGCGGCGCCCGCCATCGCCTACGCCGCACGCCACCCCGAGCGCGTCAGCCACCTGGTGCTGCTGGGCGGCTATTCGCACGGGCTGCTGTGCCGGCAGCTCAGCGCGGAGCAGCAGGCCTATCTGCAGGCGCAGGCCCAACTGATCGAGCTGGGCTGGGGTGTCCGCGATGCGCCGGTGCAGCAGTTTTTCACCAGCACCATGATCCCGGACGGCACGCCCGAACAGGTGGCCGCGCTGAACGAGCAACAGCGGCGCTCCTGCGACGGCGCGCGCGCGGTCAGCCTGTTCCGCTCGCGGCTGACGCTGGACGCGCGGGCCGAACTGGGCCGCGTCCAATGCCCGACCCTGGTGCTGCACGCCGAGGGCGACGCGGCCGTGGGCATCGAGCAGGGCCGCGAACTGGCTGCCGCCATCCCCGGCGCGCGCTTCGAGTCGCTGCGCACGCGCAACCACATCCCACTGGCCGGAGAGCCGGCCTTCGAGCGCTTCTGCGAAGCCATGGCGGAGTTCGTCGGCGCAGGTGCCGGCGCGGCCGACGGCATCGCCTTCACGTCGCGCGAACGCGAGCTGCTGGCGCTGGTGGCGCGTGGCTGCGACAACCTGCAGATCGCCGCCCAGCTCGGGCTGGCCGAGAAGACGGTGCGCAACGGGCTGTCCAGCCTGTACGCCCGGCTGGGCGTCGAGGGGCGCAGCCACGCGGTGGTGCGGGCGCGGGAGCTTGGGTTTTCCTGAGCCTGAGTTCGGCGGTGGGACGGCTGTCCCGGTCGCAGCCCGTGTTTGCGCGCTCATGCGGACACCTGTCCCGTAGCCCTGCCGGCCGCGCCGGCCTGCAATGGGCGACCTGTTCAACAAGGTTCACCCCATGGCACGACTTGGCCCCCTCACCCAACCCACTTCCCACCCTGCCGCCCGCTCCGTGCGGCTGTTCGGCCTCTACCTGATAGTCACCGGCACCCTGCTGTTGCTGGCGCCGGCCCTGCTGCTGTCGCCGCTGGCGCTGCCCGTGCCGCAAGACGTCTGGGTGAGGGTGACGGGCGTGCTCGCGTTGGCCCTTGGCGCGACCGACCTGCTGACGGCGCACGCCGGCCCACCCCTGCTGTGGCGAGCCACCGTGTGGCGCCGCCTCGCGGCCGGCGCCACGCTGCTGGGCCTGGTCGCTGCCGGCATCGCGCCGCCGGCAGTCATCCTCTTCGCCGCCATCGACATCGCCGCCGCCTGCTGGACGGCCTGGGCCCTGCGCAGCGCCGCCGCCTCGATGCCTGAACGGCCTCACCCTTGCACCTGAAGTCTCACGCGGACGAAATTTCGGCTCGGGACAAGCGGCCTCTCGCCAGCCTGATGGCATCGCTGAATCCATCACGGAACTCCCGCAACATCGCTCGCTGGGTAATAGTGCCGCCGCTGGCACAATCGTCGGACTTCATGTCTTCCCGTCGCTGACGCCATTGCAGTGGAAACCACGCTCGTCGAGCCGCCTCAGTCCTCCCTGTCCGGGGTTGCGCGCATGCTCGTCCATGCCGGCAAGCTGCAGGCCAAGGCCGCCGAGGATCTCGTCAAGCAGGCGCGCGACAAGAAGACCAGCTTCGTCAATGCCGTGATTGCCAGCGGCCAGGTGTCGCCGTCGGATCTGGCCCACACGCTGTCCAGCGCACTGGCCTTGCCGCTGCTGGACCTGTCGGCGATGGATCCGCAGCGCATGCCGCCGAACATCATCGACGGCAAGCTGGCCCAGCAGTACCAGGTCGTCGCGCTGTCCCGGCGCGGCAATCGGCTGTTCGTGGGCGGCGCGGACCCGACCGATCTCGAGGTCATCGAGCGCATCAAGTTCGCGACGCAACTGCAGCCCGAATGGGTCATCGTCGAGCACGACAAGCTGGCCAAGATGCTGACGAATGTCGGCGTCAGCGCCTCGGAGTCGTTGGAATCCATCGCCGGCGGTGACTTCGACTTCGACATCGCCGAGGACGACGCGCCGACACAGCAGGAAACAGCCGAATTGGCGGACGTCGAGGACGCGCCGGTCGTGCGCTTCCTGCAGAAGATGCTGGTGGACGCCATCAACCTGCGCGCCTCCGACCTGCACTTCGAGCCCTACGAGTACCACTACCGCGTGCGCTTCCGCGTCGACGGCGAACTGCGCGAGATCACGCAGCCACCCATCGCCATCAAGGACAAGCTCGCCTCTCGCATCAAGGTCATCTCCCGGCTCGACATTGCCGAAAAGCGCGTGCCGCAAGACGGCCGCATGAAGCTGAAGTTCGGCGCGAAGTCCATCGACTTCCGGGTCAGCACACTGCCCACGCTGTTTGGCGAAAAGATCGTCATCCGTATCCTGGACTCATCGTCGGCCAAGCTCGGCATCGAAGCGCTGGGCTACGAGAAGATCGAGAAGGAGCGCCTGCTCGCCTGCATCTTCCGCCCGTACGGCATGGTGCTGGTGACCGGCCCCACGGGCTCCGGCAAGACGGTGTCGCTCTACACCTGCCTGAACATCCTGAACCAGCCCGGGGTCAACATCTCGACTGTCGAAGACCCGGCCGAAATCAACCTGCCGGGCATCAACCAGGTCAACGTCAACGACAAGGCGGGCCTGAACTTCTCGGCCGCGCTGAAGTCCTTCCTGCGCCAGGATCCGGACATCATCATGGTCGGCGAGATCCGCGACCTGGAGACCGCCGACATCGCCATCAAGGCGGCGCAGACGGGCCACATGGTCATGTCGACGCTGCACACGAACGACGCACCCAAGACGCTGACCCGGCTGCTCAACATGGGCGTCGCGCCGTTCAACATCGCCTCCAGCGTGCTGCTGATCACGGCGCAGCGACTCGTGCGCCGGCTGTGCGAGAACTGCAAGGCGCCGGCCGATTACCCTCGCGATGCCATGCTCAAGGCGGGGTTCACGGAAGAGGACTTCGACGGCAGCTGGAAGCCGTATCGCGCGGTGGGTTGCAGCAACTGCACAAACGGTTACCGCGGCCGGCTCGGGCTTTACCAAGTCATGCCCATCACCGAGCCAATCCAGCGCATCATCCTGGCCCAGGGAACGGCGATGGACATCGCCGAGCAGGCCAAGAAGGAAGGCGTGCGTGACCTGCGTCAGTCGGGCCTGGTCAAGGTCCGAGGCGGCATCACGACGCTGGAAGAAGTCCTGTCCGCCACCAACGAATAAGTCGCAAGGGAGAGCGCATGGCCACTGCCACCGCTGCAGCAAAAGGCGTCAAGGAGTTCGTCTTCGAGTGGGAGGGCAAGGACCGCAACGGCAAGATCGTCAAGGGCGAGTT
>Ga0187845_1000921_pt1 | contig 17066 bp, 14 predicted proteins | sample SpaLakP09_SKY_68_FD_134515 | JGI IMG/M metagenome (GOLD analysis project Ga0187845, IMG submission 134515) | Oligotrophic lake water microbial communities from Sparkling Lake, Wisconsin, USA - SP09_SKY_68 | ecosystem: Environmental > Aquatic > Freshwater > Lake | place: USA: Sparkling Lake... | reverse complement strand
CTGCTCGAGAACCCCATCGACGCCAAGATCATCTGCGGCAAGATCCTCGACGCCGCCCGCGCCCGCGAAGCCGCCCGCAAGGCCCGCGAAATGACGCGCCGCAAGGGCGTGCTCGACGGCCTGGGCCTTCCCGGCAAGCTGGCCGACTGCCAGGAAAAAGACCCCGCCCAGTGCGAGATCTACATCGTCGAGGGTGACTCCGCCGGCGGCTCCGCCAAGCAGGGCCGCGACCGGAAGTTCCAGGCCATCCTGCCGCTGCGCGGCAAGATCCTGAATGTCGAGAAGGCGCGCTACGAGAAGCTGCTGACCAGCAATGAAATCCTTACGCTGATCACCGCGCTCGGCACCGGCATCGGCCGCGGCGCCGGCGGCGACGACTTCAACCCCGACAAGCTCCGCTACCACCGCATCATCATCATGACCGACGCGGACGTGGACGGCGCCCACATCCGCACGCTGCTGCTCACGTTCTTCTACCGCCAGATGCCCGAGCTCTGCGAGCGCGGCCACATCTACATCGCCCAGCCGCCGCTGTACAAGGTCAAGGTCGGCAAGCACGAGCAATACCTCAAGGACGGCCACGAGTTCGACGCCTTCCTGCTCAAGGTCGCGCTGCAGGACGCGAGCCTGGACACCGGCACCGGCAACACCCTCAAGGGCGACACGCTGGACACGCTGGCGCGCAAGTACGTCGCCGCGCAGGCCGTCATCGCCCGCCTGTCCAACTGGATGGACATCGAGGCCCTGCACGTGCTGGCCAACGGCCTGGCGCTCAAGCTCGACACCCTGGAAGAAGCCGAGGCCAGCGCCGCCAGCCTGAAGGGCCTGCTGCACGACGCGCTCGTGACGGTCGAGACCGACCCGCGCACCGACAAGTTCTTCCTGAAGATCGCCCGCACCCACCACGGCAACGTGCGCGCCAGCGTCATCCACGCCGACTTCGTGCATGGTGCCGACTACGAAGTGCTGGCCGACGCCGGCCTGAGCTTCCAAGGCCTCATCCAGTCCGGCGCCATCGTGCGCAAGGGCGAAGGCGAGAAGGCCAAGGAGGCCAAGGTCGAAGACTTCCGCGCCGCCATGGCTTGGCTGATGACGCAGGCCGAAGGGGCAGTCGGCCGCCAGCGCTACAAGGGCCTGGGCGAGATGAACCCCGAGCAGCTGTGGGAAACGACCATGGACCCCAACGTCCGCCGCCTGCTGCGCGTGCAGATCGACGACGCCATCGAGGCGGACAAGGTGTTCACGATGCTGATGGGCGACGAGGTGGAGCCGCGACGCGACTTCATTGAGACCAACGCGCTGCGCGCGGGCAACATCGACGTTTGATAACGCATGGCGCCGCGGCTCTCCGATTTGTCGAGTGTCGCGGCGGTGCAGGCCGCCCTCGACGAATACGAGCAACTCGGCAAAGAGGCTTTCCTGCGGAAGCACGGTTTCCGCGAGGCCAACAGTTACCTCGTCAGGAATCCGCGGACGCAAGGGTTGGCAGACTCCAAGGCCATTGCCGGTGTTGCGCTGGCCTACCAGTACCCGGAGAGTGGCGGCCTCGGTCCCAAAGCTTTTTCCGGTGGAGCCGCCACCGTGCAGCGCACGCTCGAGCGCCTGGGCTTTGAGGTCGTCCATCAAATGCCGTCGCCAAGTGCCGGAGGCACGGATTGGTCGTCGGAAGAGGTCGCCGCGACGGTAGCGGACTACCTGTCCATGCTGCTGGCGGAGCTGAGTGGCCAAGCGGTCAACAAGAGCGCGCATCGCCGCGTACTGCTTAGCAAGCTGAATGACCGGACGGAGGCGGCCATTGAGTTCAAGCACGGCAACATCAGTGCGGCCATGCTTGAGCTTGGTTTGCCCTATATCAAGGGATACCAGCCCAGGGCCAATTTCCAGCGTGACGCCTTGCTGCGAGAGATCGAAGTGCAGGTGGTCGGCCATCAACGCCTGGATGCTGTTGCCATGGAAGCGGCGCGCCGCGAGGCCGTAGAGCTTGAGCGCGACGACTTCATCGGAGTCAAGGAGGCGCCGCCGGAGGCAAACCTCGAAGTTCGGGAGGCTGCTCCCTGGCAGCCACGGCGGGCCTTTCGGCGTGACTATCTGGAGCAAGAGGCCGCCAATCGGTCGCTTGGCCGTGCTGGCGAGGACTTTGTCGTGCGTTTCGAGCGATGGCGCTTGTCGCAGCTAGGGCTCGGGCAACTGGCGGAGCGCGTCGAGCACGTTGCCAAGACACGGGGCGATGGCCTCGGCTATGACGTGCTGTCTTTCGCCGCAGATGGGGTCGAGCGATTCATCGAAGTGAAGACCACTTCGTTCGGCAAGCGAACGCCGTTCTTCGTGTCTTCGAACGAGGTGGAGTTTGCGCGAGCGAAGACAGATCGCTTCACTCTCTATCGGGTCTTCGATTTCCGGGCGGAGCCGCACCTGTTTGAGCTACCGGGCAGGATCGAGTCACATTGCCTGCTCGACCCCCACACCTTCAGGGCAAGCTTTCTCTGAATGGGTTGGTGCCCTAATCTCGCTCTCGGTTGACTACGTGAAGGGAGGGACTTGCGTTGGACTCATTGGATACGCTGAAGACGCAGCTGCGTCAGTTCGCGCAAGAACGCGACTGGGGTCAGTTCCATTCTCCAAAGAATCTGGCCATGGCGTTGGCTGTGGAGGCGGCTGAGTTGTTGGAACCCTTCCAGTGGCTAACCGAGGCGCAGAGCGCGGCGCTTGATGCAGACTCCCGCGCGAAGGTTGAGCAAGAAGTGGCCGATGTGTTCCTGTACTTGGTTCAGTTGGCCGACAAACTCGACATCTCGCTGATCGAGGCCGCGCAGCGGAAGCTTGATCTCAACGCCCGCAAGTACCCGGTCGCCTCGGCCTTTGGTAGTGCTCGGAAGATGGACGAACGCTGACCTCATGCTGGTCTATCAAGCAACGAAGCTGCGCTTCCTTCAAGACGCCAAAGGCGGTGACATCGAAGACGTCATTGGCGAGTCATACCGTGTTCGCACGGGCGCGCGCCCCGCGCCGGGCGACATTGGGGCCTGGAAAGAGTCGCTGCTGCAGATGGCGCTGGTGCTCGAGGAGCCGCAGATTCCTGCCGACTGTGGCGTGGCGGTGGAGTACCGGATTCCGCAGTCCATGAAGCGTGTGGACTTCATCATCACAGGCAAGGGCGAGCACGAGCGGTCAGCAGCGGTGATCATCGAACTGAAGCGATGGTCGGCGTCTAGGCGCACGGACATGGACGGCATCGTGATCGCGCATCGGGGCGGCCGGGCGACTGAAGCGGAGGGCGCGCATCCGTCGTATCAGGCCTGGACCTATGCGGCCTTGCTGATGGGCTCCAACGAGGCCGCCTATGAAGCGCAGGCAGACTTCGACCTTGCGCATATCTGCACAACCATCCGGACGACGGCGAGATCAACCACTCGTTCTATGCCGAGCACCTGTCCAAAGCCCCGCTTTTCTTGAAAGGCTCTGCTGAGCAGCGGCGCCTCAAGGACTTCATCGTCAAGCATGTGCGGCGTGGTGATGATGGGGCGTTCCTTTACCAACTGGAGGCCGGGCGCATTCGGCCCTCTCGGCCGCTGGCCGACGCGGTTCTTGGTTTGCTCAAGGGGAAGCCTGAATTTGTGCTGATTGACGACCAGAAGTTGGTCTACGAGGTGGCTGCGCGAAGAGCGCTCGCGGCTTCAGAAGGTGGGAGCAAGCAAGTGGTGCTGGTGCAGGGCGGGCCGGGAACCGGTAAGTCGGTTGTCGCGATCAACCTGCTCGCCAAACTAACCGGTGAGCGGCTGAATGTGCGCTATGTGTCGAAGAACGCCGCTCCTCGGGCAGTCTACGAGTCGAAGCTAGTCGGCTCGTTCCGCAAATCGGAGATCAGCAACTTCTTCTCTGGCAGTGGAGCGTTCACCGAAACCGAGGCGAACACGTTCGACGTGCTGGTGGTCGACGAGGCCCATCGGCTGAATCGGTTCTCGGGTCTGTATGGCAACCTGGGGGAGAACCAAGTCAAGGAGCTGATCCGGTCGTCCCGATGCGCGATCTTCTTCGCTGACGACGACCAGATCGTAACGTTGAAGGACATCGGTCGCGTCGCTGCCATTCGCGACTGCGCACGTGAACTGGGTGCTGAAGTTACGGACCTCCAATTGACATCCCAGTTCCGCTGCAACGGCTCCGACAGCTATCTCGCTTGGTTGGACAACACGCTGCAACTCCGACCGACGGCAAATGAAAGCCTCGACACCGCAGAGTTCGACTTTCGCGTTGTCGATTCACCCGTCGAACTGCACCGGCTGGTCGAACAGCGAAATGCGGAGTCAGGGCGCGCTCGTGTGGTGGCTGGCTATTGCTGGGAGTGGAGCAGCAAGAACGATGCGTCGGCCTACGACATCGATATGCCGGCGTTTAGCTACCGTCGCCGATGGAATCTGACCAAGGACGGCAGCCTGTGGATCGTGGCACCTGAGTCAGTGTCTGAAGTGGGTTGCATCCACACTTGCCAGGGGCTTGAACTGGACTACGTCGGCGTCATCATTGGCCCTGACTTGGTCGCGGCAGACTCGACTATCGAGACCATTCCGAAAGCTAGAGCGCGACATGACCAATCCCTGAAGGGGCTGGGCAAGCTCGACAAGAGCACGGCCAAGCAACGGGCGGACGAGATCATCAAGAACACATATCGCACGCTGATGACTCGCGGGATGAAGGGCTGCTACGTCTATTGCACGGATGCCGCATTGGCCGCGCACCTGAAGAGCAGGCTGGTCGTGCGGACCGACGCGCCGCAGCCCCCAGCCAAGGTCTTGCCGTTCCGCCGGTTGAATAGGCAAGAGGCATCGCTGACCGAGCGCGCTGTGCGTCTTGTCGACTTGAAGTTTGCGGCCGGTCGCTTCGAAGAGACCTACGACGGTGACGACGCTGATTGGGCGGAACTGCCCGAGCACTTTCGTGTGAGCGAAGGCATGTTCGTGGCGCAAGTCGTTGGTGAATCTATGAACCGCCAGATTCCCAACGGGTCGTGGTGTCTGTTCCGCGAGCGCCCTACGGGCACTCGGCAAGGCAAGGTCGTCGTGGCCCGTCACCGCGCGATCGATGACCCGGACTTGGGTGGCCGCTACACGATCAAGAGGTATTTCAGCGAGAAGCAGATGTCTGCCGACGGTGACTGGGCTCACCAGCGCATCGAACTGCGGCCTGACAGCGACCGGTTGGACTACCGGCCGATCATCATCGAAAGTGCCCAAGAAGACGAATTTGTCATCGTGGCGGAGCTTCTGGCCGTGCTTGGTTGAAGCGGTCACCGTCGCGCGCTGCGGGTTGCTGAACTCGTATCACTCGCCTGACCAGATCCACTTGTCCGGCAGGCTGAAGCTCGCGGGGTGGCCGCATGGACCGGATGCAGTTGTAGAGATTCGTGAGATCGCCATTGCCTGCCCGGTTTGTGGCTGGCCAAGGGAGACAATTGGCCCGGAATCGCTGGCGCGATCTCGGGTTGATGACATCGCAAGCGCGATTTCTCGCTCCCTCGCCGGTTCACCGGATGGCAAACCTTGGGTGCGCTTCGCGCCAGCACGACCCACTGCCCGACTCCGTGATCAGAGATTGATCACGAGCGACCTACCGCCTTCTTCCGCAAGCTTCTCTCCATGTCCCGCACTCCGCGCATTTCCCCTCTGCTCCCTTCCATCCTGGCCAGCGCGATCCTGATCGGCATGGCCGGGGCCGCCAGCGCCGCGCCGCACGCCAAGTCCAAGCCCCACGCCGCCGCAGCCCGCAAGGCCAAGCCGGCCGCGCCCGCTGAACAGGCGATGACCACCGACGCCAACGGCCAGTCCATCCCGCTGCTGGAGAACAAGGCCTGGGTGCTGATGAACTTCAGCACGGGGCAGATCCTGGCGTCTTCCAACCCGGACGAGCCGCTGCCGCCTGCGTCGCTGACGAAGATGATGACCAGCTACCTGGTGGAGCAGGGCTTGAAGAGCGGCAAGGTCAAGCCCGACGACAAGGTCACCATGAGCGAGAGCGCCTGGTGCCGTGGCGGCAAGAACGGCGACAGCTGCATGTTCGTGCCGCTCAACGCGCAAGCCTCGCTGATGGAGATGCTGCGCGGCGTCGTCATCGCCAGCGGCAACGACGCCTCCAAGGCCCTGGCCGAGCACATGGGCGGCTCGGAAGCGGGTTTCGTCACGCAGATGAATGCCGAGGCCGCCAAGCTCGGCATGACGAAGACGCACTTCGAGAACGCGGACGGCCTGCCGGGCGCCAACCACAAGGCCTCGGCGCGCGACATGGCCGTGCTGGCTGCGGCCATCATCCGCAACAGCGCCGAGTACTACCCGCTCTACGCCGAGCGCGAGTTCACCTACAACAACATCAAGCAGGGCAACCGCAACGCGCTGCTCTACACCGACCCCAGCGTCGACGGCCTCAAGACCGGGCACACCGAGGAGGCGGGCTACTGCCTAGTGGCCTCGTCCAAGCGCAACGGCATGCGGCTGATCTCGGTCATCCTGAACTCGAACAGCAAGCAGGCCCGGGCCGACCAGACGCGCGTGCTGTTCAACTGGGGCTACGCCAACTTCGAGGAGGCGACGCCGGCTCAGGCCGGCGCTGCGCTGACGAACGCCAAGGTGATGTACGGTGTGGCGCCCGAGGTGGCGGCGGGCTTGGCCAAGCCCTGGACGCTGGTGGTGCCCAAGGGCCAGGCCGCTGCGGTCAAGACCGAGGTGACGCTGAACCCGGGCCTGGAGGCGCCCATCGCCAAGGGCGCGGTGATCGGCAAGGCGGTCGCGTCGGCCAATGGCAAGGCGCTCGGCGAGGTGCCGATCGTCGCGCTGGCCGATGTGGAGCGGGCCGGCTTCTTCCTGCGCATCAAGCAGCGCGTTGCCGGCTGGTTCTCGAAGTAGCCTGGCTGCGGGTTGTCGACAGCCTCGTCAACCCGCCCCGTCAATCCGCTTCATGGCCCAGCCTGGCCGCCATGTCGGCCAGGCCAGTCAGCGTCCTGTCCAGGACCGGCTGTGAGAACCCATGCGGCAGACCCTGCTGGGCCTGCTCGATGACGCGCGGCTTCAACGCCAGGATGCGCTCGATGAGGGCGTTCGCGGAGTCCAGGCCGCACAGTTGAGCCGTGCTGTCGAAATGCCGCTGCTGTATCTCGAAGAGCTTGCGGTGCCGGTTCTTGCCGCGCAGGTTCATCGCGAGCTTGGCGTCGTGCACGTTGATCTGGCTGGGCGCCTCACCCTGCGTGAGCCGGCGGGCCTTGCGGGTGGTCTTGAGCAGCACACCCAGCTGCTCGGGGGAGTGGACCAGGCGGTGTGTCATGGGCGAATCTCGATCAGGTCGATTTTCGCGTTGTATCGATGATGTCGATATAAGTCAAATATCGGCTATGTCGAGTTTTCAGGGCGGTGCCAGCGGCTGCGCATCCATGTCCAGATCCACCCGCTGCCTGACCAGCTCAAACCCGCCCGTCAGCTCCCGCACCTCGTACAGCTTGCCCCGCGCATTCTTGAACGGTCGATGCACGATGAGCATCCAGTCGCCGCTGAGGTTCTTGAACAGCATGCCGTGGCCGCTGCCCTTGGCCAGCCACACCGGCAGGTGCTCCCAGGGCCCGAACAGGTCGCCCGACTTCGAGCGCGACAGCGTCTGGAAGTAGCCGTCGTCGCCCCAGCTGGACCACAGCATGTGCAGGCTGCCGTCGGCCGTGCGGTAGAGCTGCGGGCCGTCGGTGACGATGATGCCCTGGCCTTGCTGGGGCTTGGCGGCGGGTGAGGCGTTGCCGCGGAACAGCTCGCGGGGCGCGGCTGTGGCGCGCAGCTCGTCGTCCAGCGGCACGGCGGCGAAGGCGCCCACGCGCAGCTGCAGCCACTCGTGGGCGTAGACCATCCAGGGCTTGCCGGCGGGGTCGACGTAGAGCGTGCCGTCCAGCGTCATCAAGTCCTTGGACACGACCGGCTCGCCGTCGCGCAGCAGCGTGAACGGGCCGCCGAGCTGGTCGGCCACGGCCAGCACCGTGCTGCGGCGGTAGGTCTTCTGGTCCGGCACGGGGCTGGGCTCGGCCAGCGGCAGGCTCTCGTTGTGGACGGTGACGAACATCACCCACTTGCCGCGCCAGCGGTGCACCTCGGGCGCCCAGCAGCCATCGTTGGCCCAGGCGCCCGCCGGCAGCTGGAACACCAGCTCCGGCTTGGTCCAGTGCTTGAGGTCGCGGCTGCGGTAGGCCATCACGCCTAACGCCTTTCGCCCGCTGACCGCCGGGTTGTTCTTGGTGAACAGCCAATACGTCTTGCTGGCCGTGTCGGTGACGATGAAGGGGTCGTGCAGGTCCATGCCGGGCAGCGTCATGGTGCCCGCAGGCTGCGCCCACGCCGGCAGCGCGCCGGCCAGGGCCGCGCTGGTCAGCAGCGCGCGGCGCTTCACCGAGCGGCTTCCTTCGTCAGCAGGCCGCGCTGGCGCAGCCAGTCTTCCGCGCGCCTGGGCCAGGCGGACGCATTGCCCAGCCCGTCGCGCATGCCAATGCCGTGGCCGCCCTGCTCGAACACGTAGAGCTCGGCCGGCACGCCGGCGCGGGTGAGTGCATCGAAGTACATCAGGCTGTTCTGCACCGGCACGGTCTTGTCGAACTGCGTGTGCAGCAGCAACGTGGGCGGCGTGGCGGCCGTCACCTGCTGCTCCACCGACATCTGCGCCAGCAGCGCGAGGCTGGGTGCAGTGCCCAGCAGCGCCTTGCGCGAGCCGGCGTGGGCGGCGGGGTCGGTCATGGTGATGACGGGGTAGACGAGCACGGCGAAGTCGGGCCGGGCGTTGACAGCATCGAGCGCGGCGCCGGTGCGGCCGTCGGGGTGGTCCCACAGCGTGCTGGCGCTGGCTGCGAGGTGGCCACCAGCGGAGCTACCGATGACGCCGATGCGCTTGGGGTCGACGCCGAACTCGGCCGCGCGCGAGCGCACCAGGCGGATGGCGCGCAGCACGTCCTGCAGCGGCGCGGGGTGGCCCCATTCCTGCAGCCGGCTTTTCAGGATGAAGGTGGTGACGCCCAGCGTGCTGAGCCAGGCGGCGTATTGCTGGCCTTCGCGGGCGGCCGACAGGTTGGTGTAGCCGCCGCCCGGGCAAATGATGACTGCCGTGCCCTGGGTTGATAGATGGCGGTCCACGGCAGGCGGCACGACGGTCAGCGTGGGCTGCGACACGTTGGAGAGGCTGCCCCCCACCTCGCGCTCGGGGCCGAGGTCGCCGCGTGCGGCGGGGGCGTCGGGGCGCATGGCGGCGGGCACGCCTTCGGGCCAGAGGGTCAGCATGGCAGGCGGGGCAGCGAAGGTCAGCATGGGCAGCAGGGCGGACAGCAGCAACAGGCGGCGTTTCATGGCGGCGCAGTGTGCCCCTGACACGCGCTCACGGCCGTGAGTGATTACGGCCGCCTGGGCATCCCGTACCCCGTCGCGGCCCACCACACGCCGCCCCACAGGTGATCCAGGTACTTCGGGTCCTTGTACATCTCCGCGTTGTGCCCCAGCGCGGTGACGAACACGCGGCCCTTCTCGTAGCCCTGCCACCAGCTCACCGGGTGGTCGGCGCCCATGCCGTTTGAAACCTGGCCGGGCCAGATCTTCTTCGGGTCGTAGGTGCGCTCGTCCACGGCCAGCACCGGGTTCACGGTCACGCCGTGCGGGTTGCTGAACTCGTACCACTCGTCTGACCAGATCCACTTGTCCGGCAGGCCGAAGGTGGCGGGGTGGCCGGGGTCGACCTTGGTGACGACGGCCGTCTGCAGCATGGGGTGGACGGTGAAGCTGCGGCCGACGAGCTTTTCGTACCAGGGCCACAGGCCCGGCTTGCTGACGATGGCGCTGTGCACGACCACGGCGTTGCCGCCGGAGCGCATGTAGCGCTCCAGCCCGGCGCGCTGAGCCGGGGTGAACTCATCGGCCGTGCTGTTCACCAGCAGGACGGCCGAGTACTTGCTCAGGTCGCCTTCGAAGGCCTGCGGTTGCGCGGTCCAGGTCAGTTCGAAGGCATGCAGCTTGGCCATCTTCTCGAAGCTCTCGCGCGCCAGCGGGATGTACTCGTAGTGGTACTTGGACGGCATGGCCAGCACCAGGACGGCGAACTGGCTGTCGGCGGCCAGGGCCGGCGCGCTGGCGACCGTGGCGGCCACGGCCAGGGCTTGGAGGGCTTGCTTCATGCGGCCGATTCTTCCAGCAACCAGCCACCCAGCCGGTGCATGGCCGCCGGCGTGCGCGCCAGGCTGCGGTGGTTGGTGCCGGCGAACTGCTGCACCGTCACGGCCGCGCCCGCGCCGCGCAGGGCTTGCACGAGGGTGTGCGAGTGCGCGTGCGGCACCTGGCTGTCGCGCTCGGCCAGCAGCACCAGCACCTCGCAGTTCAGCGCGCGCGCTGCCGCGACGGAGTCCAGCGGCGAGCGCAGCCAGGGCGTCAGCGGCGCGATCAGCGGGTTGCGGCGCAGCACCGCGCGCAGGCTCTTGAGCGGCGTGATGAGGGCGACGCTGGCCACCGGGCGGCCGGCGGCGGCAAGCCGGGCCGCCAGCTGCATGGCCACGCCTGTGCCCAGGCTGCGGCCGGCCAGGTGCAGGGCGGCATGCGGCAGTGCGAGCCGTGCCAGGCCCCAGGCGGCAGCCGCTTCGGCATCCGCCACGCAGGCCGCCTCACTCGGCCAGCCGCCGCTGCCCCCCAGGCTGCGGTAGTTGAAGGCCAGCAGCGCGCAGTCGTCGGGCAGCCAGCCGGCCAGGTCGGGCGTCCAGGCCACGTGCTCGTTGCGGCCGCCAAACCACAGCAGCAGGCGGCGCGGCGGGGTCTGCGTCGACACGGTGAGCCAGCCTTGCAGCCTTACGCCGCCGGGGCGGGCCAGCCAGACGGGTTCGGTGCTGCGGCGTTCAGCGGCGGGGCCGGGGTCGGTGCGGCGGATGACCCAGGTGCGGCCGAACAGCAGCTTGCCCTGCAGCACGATGACGCCGGCCGGCAGCGCCAGGCCGGCGAGCAGGGGCCAGGCCCAGGGGGAGAGGGTGGTGAGCGACAGCATGGCGGCGGGTGGTCCCGGCCAGCGTAGGCGGGCTGCGTGACAGCCCGATGTGGGCAGCCGTCTCAGCGCGCCACCAGCCCCTGCGGCCCGATCTGGATGCGCTCGATGGCCAGGCCCAGGCCGGCCTCCAGGTTGGCCTTGGCGGCGTTGCGGAAGTTCACTTCCTCGCTCGGGCTGGGCTTTTGCTTGAGCTGCTCGCGGTAGACGGCCATGAAGGTGCCCACCATGGCGAGCTGCTCGTACATCTGGCGCTTGAGCGCCGGGCTGCTCTGCGCGAAGCCGGCGTTGCGCGCCAGCAGGCCCTGCATCTGCGTCACCAGCGCCTTGAAGTCGGCGTCCGGCACCTGCTGCTGCATGAAGGCGGCGTAGTTGCCGGCAACGAAGGCGGCCGTGGCGGCGCCCACGTCATTGGGCGTGAGGCCCAGTTGCGTCTCGAGCTTTTGCCAGAAGACGAAGGACTCCTCGAAGGCCTTGGTCATGGCCGCGCGGTGCGGGGCCGGGAAGCGCTGCGCCAGCTCGGTGGCCGACTGGCGCAACTGCGCCGGCCCGTTGGCAAGGACCGGCGCGCCGCCAGTGGTGAGCGGCGGCGCCGGTGTGGCGCCGAAGGCCGGGGCCGGGGCTGTGCTGCCGGCAGCGGGCGGCGTGCCCAGCATGCTGCGCATCTGCTCGGCCAGGCTGACGGACGGCGCGACCTGGGCCGAGGCGGCACAGCAGGCGAGGGCGAGGGCCGCCAGCGCGGCACTCAAGGGGAAACGAGACATGAACACTCCTGTGAAAACCCAAGTCATTTGTCGAGGCTGAGGCTGCCCTCGCCCACGTAGACGGTCTTGCCGTCGCCGTGCACGGGGAAGCTGAGCAGGCGCTCCTGGTGGCCGTCGTCGAAATCCAGCGTCAGCACATAACCGCTCAACCGGTAGCGCCCGCGGCGGCTGGCGCCGTCGTCGGCCTTGCGCGCGCTGACGGCACCCGCCGCGCCGAAAGGCCCGCCCACGACGCCGCCGCCCGTGCTGCTGCTGCCGCTGCCGTCGGCCTGCGACGAGCTGCTGACCATGGTGCCGTTCAGCGTGGCGCCGACCGACCCGGAGGTGCCCAGGCTGCTGCTGCTGCGCTCGAAGCGGCCGTCGCGCGTGAAGCGCATGCCGTTGCGGAACGACATGCCGCCCATCGCCAGGCTGCCATGGAAGCTGCCGCGGCTGAAGCTGCCTTCGAGCCTGGTGTCTGCCGGCCAGGGCTTGACGGCGTAGTGCTTCTCGGCTTCCCACGCGCCGGGGCGGCCGTCGTCGTCCTGCGTCTGCATCTCGTAGCCGCTGCCGGCGGCCCGCCAGCGGCCCCACTGCTGGGGCTCCAGCTGCCGCGAGGCGGCGGCGTTGAGCTGGTCCGGCGGCATCTCGGTGCGGCGGTAGACGCTGCCGTCGCGCAGCAGGAAGCGCACGTCCTCCTCCCAGCGCGTGCCGTTGCTGTAGTTGCTCTGGCCGTGGATGACGACGGCGGCAATGTCCTTGTCGGCCAGGCCCTTGCCGGGCGGCGTGGTCACGCGTTGCAGCAGCACCTCCTGGCGCACGGCCGGGGCCAGGGGCAGGGGCGATGGCGTGAGCGCCGACCCATCGGCCACGAGGGCGGCCTCGCGCAGGAACAGCGTCGAGCCGCTGAAGGACGAGGCCTCGCCGCGCAGCACGATTTCGCGGCCCATCCAGGGTTCGGCATCGAAGCCGAGCACGATCTTGCCCGGCGGCCGGCGGCCAGCCTCGGCGCGCTGCACCAGCTCAAAGTCGTCACCCTCGCGGCCCCAGCGCTGTACCCAGCCCTTCACGTAGACCACGTCACCCCGGCGCTGCGCGGCCTGGCCCAGCGCCGCCACCTGGCTGGGCAGCACCACCGTGCCGCGCGCCTGGCCGGGGATGACGGCGGGCGAGGTCGGCTTGGGCGCCATGCCCAGCGCCACCAGCGCGCGGGCCACGGCGGCGGCCTGCGGGTAGAGCGCGCTGGCGTCCATGCTGGGCGACTGCAGGTCGCGCACGAGCCCGGCGCAGGTGGGCTCGGGGTTGGCCTCGGCCAGCACGCGTTGCCGCATGGGCGCGGTGAGCCGGCTCCACGACGGAGCGGAGGCGCTGCCACGGGCGCGCGAGAAGTTGCGCAACACCATGCGCAGCGGCGCCAGCTGATGGCGCTCGCGCCAGGACACCCAGGCGGTGCGGGCTGCGCTGGCGGCGGGCGCGCCCATGTCGTCGCAGGCGTCGACAGAGGCCTCGGTCATCACGTCCAGGCTGACGGCGCTGACCAGCTGCTGCATGGCGGCCGGGTCGGTGGCCAGGCGCTGGGCGTCGTTGTTGGCGCCGGCAGCAGCGCCAGCCGCAGCGGCCAGCGCCAGCAGCAGCGTGGCCCTACTTCTTGAGTTGGTAGCTCGCATGGCCCACGTAGATCGTGTCGTTGTTGTTGCTGTTGACGGCAAAACTCAGCAGCCGCTCCTGGTGGCCGTCGTCGAAGTCCAGCATCAGCGTGTAGCCGCTGAGCTGGTAGCGGCCGCGGCGGCCGGCGCCGTCGTCGCTGCTGCGGCTCTGCGTGGCGGCACCCACGCCGTTCGCGACGCCGCCGGCGCTGCTGCGGCTGCCCGAGCCGTCGGCCTGCGACGAGGCCGACACCACCGCGCCGCCGGCTGCGGCCATGCCGCCCGAGCCCGACACCCGGCCGAAGCTGCGCTCGAAGCGGCCGTCCCGCGTGAAGCGGTAGCCGCGCCGCGTGGTGGTGCCGCCCAGCATCAGGCTGCCGCTGAAGTTGGCGCTTTCGAAGTAGCCGTCCAGGGTCATGCCTTGCGGCCAGGCGCGGGCGGGCAGGTGCTTGATGCGTTCCCAGTCGCCGCTGGGCTTGCCGTCGTCGTCCCAGTCCTGCAGCTCGTAGCCCAGGTCGCCCTTGCGCCAGCGGCTCCATTGCGTGGGCTCCAGCTGGCGTGAGAGCGTGGCGTTCAGCTCGTCGGGCGGCATGACGGCGCGCGCGTAGGCCGTGCCGTCGCGCAGCAGGAAGCGCACGTCTTCGTTCCAGCTGCTGCCGTTGTTGTAGTCGGCCTCGCCCCAGATGACGACGGCGGCCACGTCCTTGTCCGCCACGCCCTTGCCGGGCTTGGCCAGCACGCGCTGCAGCAGCACGCCGGGGCGGCGCAGCGGGGACTGGGCCAGCGGCGAGGGCACCAGGCCGGCGGCGTCGGTCACCAAGGCCACGTCGCTCAGCGTCATGCCCAGCACGCGCAGCGTGGTCACCGCGCCGCGCAGCACCACCTCGCGGCCCACCCAGGCCTCCACGTTGGTGTCCAGGCCGACCGTGGCCAGCGCCTGGCGGCCGCCGCGCTCGTGCACGAGTTGGAAGCGGTCGGGCTTGCGCGACCAGCGCACCACGCGGCCCTTCACGTAGACCTCGCCCAGCCGCTGCCGCGCCTGCGCCAGCGTCAGGCTGCTCCAGCCGTGTTCGTGCTTGGCCGCCAAGGCGTCCACCTGGCTGGGCAGCAGCACCGTGGCCCCGGCCGGGGCTGTCACGGCGGGCAGCGTGTCGGGCGGCCAGGCCAGCTCGGCGGCCACCAGCGCAGCGGCGCCGTCGCGGGCGCGCGGGTAGAGGGCGCTGGCGTCCATCGCGGGCGTCTGCCAGTCGCGCAGCAGGCCGGCGCAGGCGGTTTCGGGTGCCGGGTCTTGCAGCACGCGTTGGCGCATGGGCTCGGTGAGCTGCTCCCAATCGGGCTGCCCGGGCGCGTTGCGGGCGGCGCCCTTGAGCCGCATCAGCACCTGGCGCAGTGCCGGCACGTCATGCCGCGTGCGCCAGGCCACCCAGGCGTCGCGCATGGCCGGGGCCGAGGGAGCGCCGATGTCGTTGCAGGCCTCGACCGAGGCCTCGGACATCATGTCCAGGCCAACGGCGCTGATCAGCTGCTGCAGGGCCTGGGCATCTACCGCAGGATTGGCGGGGGCGGCCAGGGCGGAGGAAGCCGCCAGGCCCCAGGCCAGGGCGAGCCGGCGGGCCGTGCCGGCCGGCGCTCGAAGAACCGTCATGCGTTGCAGAAACAAGGGGCTGTTCAGGGAGGCGCGATGGTCGGCAGCCGGATCGCCCCGGGCAATCCCATGGTCTGCAGTTCGGTAATCCGCACGTTCGGCGCCGGTCACGGGCTTGTCATGCAGACGCCGCTGCTTTTGCGCACACTCGCGCCATGGCCCACACCCACACCCTCGGTGGCGAGCGCTTCCAGTTTGCCGACCTGCGCACCCTGCTCGCCAAGGCCGGCCCGCGCCGCTCGGGTGACGAGCTGGCCGGCGTGGCGGCAGCGACCGCACGTGAGCGGGTCGCTGCTCAGCTGGCGCTGGCCGACCTGCCGCTGAAGACTTTCCTGAACGAGGCCGTCGTGCCTTACGAGACGGATGAGGTGACCCGCCTCATCGTCGACACCCACGACGACGCCGCCTTCGAGCCGATCTCGCACCTCACCGTGGGCGGCCTGCGCGATGCGCTGCTGGCCGATGCCGTCGACCCCGCGCAGATCGCCGCCGGCCTGACGCCCGAGATGGCCGCCGCCGTCAGCAAGCTCTGCCGCGTGCAGGACCTGATGCTGATCGCGCGCCGCTGCGAGGTCGTCACGCAGTTCCGCAGCACGATTGGCCTGCGCGGCCGCCTGGCCACGCGGCTGCAGCCCAACCACCCGACTGACGACGAGGCCTGCATTGCCGCCAGCCTGTTGGACGGCCTGCTGATGGGCGCGGGTGACGCCGTCATCGGCATCAACCCCGCCACCGACAACCTGCCCCAGGTCATGCGCCTGCTGCAGATGCTGGACGCGGTCATCACCCGGCATGAGATCCCGACGCAGAGCTGCGTGCTGACCCATGTGACGACGACGCTGGCCGCCATGGAGCGCGGCGCGCCGGTGGACCTGGTGTTCCAGTCCATCGCCGGCACCGAGGGCGCCAACACGGGCTTCGGCATCACACTGGCGCTGCTGGAAGAAGCACGGCAGGCGGCGCTCTCGCTCAAGCGCGGCGGCCGGCAGGTCATGTATTTCGAGACCGGCCAGGGCAGCGCGCTGTCCAGCGGCGCCCACCATGGCTGCGACCAGCAGACGCTGGAGTGCCGCGCCTACGCCGTCGCGCGGCGCTTCGAGCCGCTGCTGGTCAACAGCGTTGTCGGCTTCATCGGGCCGGAGTATTTGTTCGACGGCAAGCAGATCCTGCGTGCGGGACTGGAAGACCACTGCTGCGGCAAATTGCTGGGCCTGCCGATGGGCGTGGACGTGTGCTTCACCAACCATGCCGAGGCCGACGTGGACGATGTCGACAGCCTGCTCACGCTGCTGTGCGCCTCGGGCTGCAACTACATCATGGGCGTGCCGGGGTCGGACGACATCATGCTGGGCTACCAGAGCACCAGCTTCCACGACGCGCTGGCCATGCGCCGCCTGCTGGGGCTGCGGCCGGCGCCGGAGTTCGAGGCCTGGCTGCAGCGGGTGGGCATCTTCGACGGCCAGCTCGCCCTGGCCGACGCGCTTCCCGAGCGCTTTGCCGCGCTGCTGGAGCAGGGCTCGTGAAGCCGCCCGTTGTCGACCAGCCCTGGTCGCGGCTGCGGGCCTTCACGGCCGCCCGCATCGGCTTGGGCCGGGCCGGCGTCAGCGTGCCGACGGCGGCGCACCTCGCCTTCCAGCAGGCGCATGCCGAGGCGCGCGATGCTGTGCATGCGCCGCTGGATGCCGAGGCGCTGCTGGCCGGCCTGCGCGCGTTCGGCGAGGCGCCGCTGCTGGTGCAAAGCCAGGCGGCCAACCGCGCGACGTATCTGCAGCGGCCCGACCTGGGTCGGCGTCTGAGCGAAGCCGGTGTCGAGCAGCTCAGCGCCTTGCATTCACCCGCGACCGATCTCGCCTTCGTCCTGGCCGACGGTCTCTCGGCGCTGGCGCTACAGCGCCAGGCCCTGCCGCTGTTCTCTGCGTTGCGCGAACGGCTGGTGCTGGAGGGCGGCTGGACCTGGGCCCCGCCCGTCGTCGCCACCCAGGCCCGCGTGGCGCTGGGCGACGAGGTCGG
>Ga0187845_1000915_pt1 | contig 17120 bp, 17 predicted proteins | sample SpaLakP09_SKY_68_FD_134515 | JGI IMG/M metagenome (GOLD analysis project Ga0187845, IMG submission 134515) | Oligotrophic lake water microbial communities from Sparkling Lake, Wisconsin, USA - SP09_SKY_68 | ecosystem: Environmental > Aquatic > Freshwater > Lake | place: USA: Sparkling Lake... | reverse complement strand
GCCGACATCGCCCCCGGCCGCAAGCAGGACCCCGGCCCCAACTTCCCGTGGAAGCAGCTCGCCGACGCCGGCCTCATCCCCTGGCCCGACGGCCCGCTGGTGACGCTCAAGATGCTGGAGCACGAGGTGGCGCCGCGCGATGTGGCCTGGTTGCAGGAGCGCCTGACGCGCATCGGCTACAACGTGTCGCGCTCGGGGCAGATGGATGTGCTGACGAAGGAAGTCGTCGCCACCTTCCAGATGAAGTACCGGCCGCGCGACATCTCCGGCACGGTGGACGCCGAGACGGCCGCGCTCATCGAGGTGTCCTCCACGCCGAGCGCCATGCGCGTGGCCGGCGCCGCCGAGGGTGAAACCCGCCCCTACACCTCGCGCTGGTGATGCTGGGCTTTCTGCTCAAGCGACTCGCAACCCTGGTGCCGACGTTGATCGGCATCACGCTGGTCGCGTTCGGCCTGATCCGCCTGGTGCCAGGCGACCCCATCGAGGTCATGATGGGCGAGCGCCGGCTGGACCCGGAGGCGCACGCCGCGCTGGTCAAGCGCATGGGCCTGGACCAGCCGCTGCCGGTTCAGTACGCCGACTACGTGGGCAAGCTGCTGCAAGGTGACCTGGGTCTGAGCCTGGTGAGCCGCGAGCCGGTGGCCAAGGAGTTCGCGGCGCTGTTCCCGGCGACGGTGGAGCTGGCCACGGCGGCGCTGCTGTTCGCGGTGGGCTTCGGGCTGCTGCTGGGCGTCAGCGCGGGGCTCAAGCGCGGCTCGCTGCTGGACCAGGGCGTCATGGGCCTGGCCACGGTGGGCTATTCCATGCCGGTGTTCTGGTGGGGGCTGATCCTCATCATGTTCTTCTCGGTACAGCTGGGCTGGACGCCGGTGTCGGGCCGCATCGGCATCGAGTTCGACCCCGCGCGGGTGACCGGCTTCATGCTGATCGACGCCTGGCTGTCGGGCGAAGAAGGCGCGTTCAAGTCGGCGTTGATGCATCTGGTGCTGCCCACGCTGGTGCTGGGCACGAGCACGCTGGCCGTGGTGGCGCGCATGACGCGCTCGTCCATGCTGGAAGTGCTGCGCGAGGACTATGTGCGCACCGCGCGCGCCAAGGGCCTCTCGCCAACGCGCGTGGTCGTCGTGCATGCGCTGCGCAATGCGCTGATCCCGGTGCTGACGGTCGTCGGCCTGCAGACGGGCAGCATGCTGGCCGGCGCCGTGCTGACCGAAACCATCTTCTCGTGGCCGGGCATCGGCAAGTGGCTGATCGACTCCATCGGGCGGCGCGACTACCCGGTGGTGCAGGCGGGCATCCTGATTTCGGCGTTGACGTTCATTGGAGTCAACCTGATCGTGGATGTGCTGTATGGGGTCGTGAATCCGAGGATTCGGGGCGGGGGGCATTGAGCATGTCTGCCATCAAAACCTCGGCGGTGTGCCTGCGCATCTTTGGTGACGATCTGATCCCTGACGAAATCACGCAGGCGCTGGGTGCAAGTCCCACCAAGTCTCAGCACCGAGGTGAGGTGCTGTGTTCACCCAGCGGCAAACAGCGAGTAGTGCAACGCGGTAATTGGCGCCTTGAAGCCGCTGACGCCAACCCCGAAGACACCGACGCCCAAGTTCGCGAGCTGTTGTCGCAACTCACCTCGGATCTTGCCGTTTGGCGCGACATCTCCACACGCTTCGAGGTTGACCTTTTCTGCGGCTGGTTCATGGGTCAGACCAACGACGGCGCCATGCTTTCGCCCGCAACCTTGCTGGCCCTGGGAGAGCGCGGCATCGAGCTCCAGCTGGACATCTACGCACCAGACTCTGATGACTAGCCCGACAACATCCCTGGCGCCGCTGGACCCGCCCGGCCCGCTGCGCGAGTTCTGGCAAGGTTTCACCGCCAACCGCGGTGCCTTCGTCGCGCTCATCGTCTTCGCGCTGATCGCGCTGGCCTCGCTGTTCTCGCCGCTGATCGCGCCGCACGACCCCATCGAGCAATACCGCGACTTCATGCTGACGCCGCCCGTCTGGGCCGACGGCGGCAATGCGCGCTTCCTGCTGGGCACCGACGAACTGGGCCGCGACATGCTGAGCCGCTTGTTGCATGGCGGCCGGGTCTCGCTGGGCATTGGCCTGGCGTCCGTCTTGATGTCGCTGCTGCCTGGCGTGCTGCTGGGCCTGCTGGCGGCGTTCTTCCAGCGCTTTCTGTCGCCGGCCATCATGCGGGTGATGGACATCGTGCTGGCGCTGCCGGCGCTGCTGCTGGCCATCTGCGTCATCACCATCCTGGGCCCGGGCCTCGTCAACACGGTCATCGCAATCGCCATCGGCGCGCTGCCGGGCTATGTGCGGCTGACGCGCGCGGCGGCGCTGGCCGAGATCGGGCGCGACTACGTGACGGCCAGCCGCGTGGCTGGCGCGGGCGTGTGGCGGCTGATGTTCATCACGGTACTGCCCAACTGCATGGCGCCGTTGATCGTCAACGCGACCTTGTCGTTTTCTTCTGCCATCTTGGAGACGGCGGGGCTGGGCTTCCTGGGGTTGGGCGTGCAGGCGCCAACGCCGGAGTGGGGCACGATGCTGTCGTCGGCGCGGGACTACATCACGCGGGCGTCGTGGGTGGTGACGTTGCCGGGGCTGACGATTCTGGTGACGGTGTTGGCGATCAACCTGATGGGCGACGGGTTGCGGGATGCGCTTGATCCCAAGCTGAAGAAGGTGGCGTGATGGTTTGGTCGCCTCTTCGTTGCTGTGGCTTGCCGGCCAGGCCCAGCCGGGATTTCGTCCCGGCGGCCGACTCACTTTCTTGTGCGAACAAGAAAGTAAGCAAAGAAATCGCCCCTGCAAAACCGCCCCTTCGGGGTGCCCTGCGATGCTCGAAAACCGAGGCCCGCCCGGAACTCGCGCCGCTACGCTCTGCTCAGACAACCGTGCGGAGTCAGTTCTTGAAGCGAGCTTCGCTCGCGCCTCGGCCTTCTGCGCTTCTCGGCGGTTTAGAAGGGGGAACTCGGCAAAGCCCAACGGCTCGGCTGCGCCGTAGCCTCGGAAGGCGAAGGCAGGGCGATCGCGTCGCCCGAGCGACGCTGCATTCAGGTGGTGAGCCCGGCGTGCAGCCGGCGTTAACCGGCATGAAGGGGCGATGGATAGCGCTCGTCATAGGGACAGCAGCGAGAGCGAAGCGGGTCGCGTCTGGGCGCAATGCAACCGGGCGTTTTCGCGCGCCGCTCTTGGCGGTGTGGCGCTCGTGTGCGGTTCAGGGCCTCTTCTTTGGTGACTTTCTTCTGGCCCCGCAGAAGAAAGTTACCCCGCCGCCGGGCGGGACTCCCGGCATGGGCCTGGCCATCAACCCAAACTACCGATGAGCCTCCTCACCATCAAGAACCTGCGCGTCACGTTCGGCAACTTCCCCGCCGTCGACGGCGTCGACCTAACCCTTCAAGCTGGCGAACTCCTCGGCATCGTCGGCGAATCCGGCTCCGGCAAGTCGGTGACCATGCTCGCCCTGATGGGCCTCATCGACGCGCCGGGCAAGGTCACCGCCGACACCATCGAGTTCCAGGGCCGCGACCTGCTGAACCTATCTCCGCGAGACAGACGCGCCCTGATCGGCCGCGACGTCGCCATGGTGTTCCAGGATGCGCTGACCAGCCTCAACCCCAGCTACACCGTCGGCGCCCAGATTGCTGAGGTGCTGAAGGCCCACCTCGGCCTGCGCGGCTCGGCGGCCAGCAAGCGCGTCATCGAACTGCTGGACCTCGTCGAGATCCCCGACGCCGCCAACCGCGCCAGCGCCTACCCGCACCAGCTCTCCGGCGGCATGAACCAGCGCGTGATGATCGCGATGGCCATCGCCTGCGGCCCCAAGCTGCTCATCGCCGACGAGCCCACCACCGCGCTGGACGTCACCATCCAGGCCCAGATCATGGCGCTGCTGCTCAAGCTGCAACGCGAGCAGGGCATGGGCCTGATCATGATCACGCACGACCTGGCCATCGTGGCCGAGATGGCCCAGCGCGTGGCCGTGATGTACGCCGGTCAGATCGTCGAGACCGGCCCGGCGCCAGACCTGTTCGACGCGCCGCGCCACCCGTACACCAACGCCCTGCTGGCCGCGATCCCCGAGCACAACAAGGGCGCCAAGCGGCTGTCCGCGCTGCCTGGCATCGTCCCCGGCGCGATGGACCGCCCGGCGGGCTGCCTGCTGTCGCCGCGCTGCCCGCGCGTGCAGCCGAAGTGCGTGGCCGAACGGCCGCCGCTGGAGAGCGGCGTGCGCTGCTTCTACCCGGTCGAGGAGACAGGCCATGTCTAGGGATGTCAGCCCCCACGCATCGCCTGCGGCGCCGCTGCCCCCCGAGGGGGCGTCGCCGGCTTGGGGCGGCCCAGCGCTCGGCTTGCTTCTCGAAGCCACCGACCTCGCCAGGCACTACAGCGTCAGCCGAGGCCTGTTCCAGCCCAAGGCGACCGTGAAGGCGCTCAACGGCGTGAGCTTCACGCTCAGCACCAAGAAGACGCTGGCCGTCGTCGGCGAATCCGGCTGCGGTAAGAGCACACTGGCCCGCCAGCTGACGTTGATCGAACCGCCCACGCGAGGGTCATTGAAGATTCGCGGCACCGACGCCGCCACCGCAGACAAGGCCACGCTGAAGACCCTGCGCCGCGACGTGCAGATGGTGTTCCAGAACCCGTTCGCGTCGCTGAACCCGCGCAAGACGGTGGCGACCACGCTGGCCGAGCCGCTGCTGATCAACACGGCGCTGAGCGCGGCCGAACGCCAGGAGCGCGTCGAAGCGCTGGCGACCAAGGTGGGCCTGCGCCCCGAGCATCTGCGCCGCTACCCGCACATGTTCTCGGGCGGCCAGCGCCAGCGCATCGCCATCGCGCGGGCCATGATCCTGAACCCGGGCATCGTCGTCGCCGACGAGCCGGTGAGCGCGCTGGACGTCTCCATCCAGGCCCAGATCCTGAATCTCTTCATGGACCTGCAGGACGAGTTCGGCACGGGCTATGTGTTCATCTCGCACAACCTGTCGGTGGTGGAGCATGTGGCCGACGAGGTCATGGTGATGTACCTCGGCGCGGCGGTGGAGATCGGCGAGACGACGCGCCTCTTCGCCTCACCGCTGCACCCCTACACGCGTGCATTGATGAGCGCCACGCCAGCCCTGCGCAAGGCCGACCGGCGCGAGCGCATCGTCATCCACGGCGAGCTGCCCAGCCCGCTCAACCCGCCCAGCGGCTGCGCCTTCCACAAGCGCTGCCCGCTCGCCATGCCTCGATGCGCGGAGGAGGTGCCGCTGCTGCGCGACGTGGACAGCCGGCGCGTGGCCTGTCACGCGGTCTGAGGGCGGTCCATCGGACGGCATTGGGCACGGCGGGCATAACCGCCGCGCATGCCCCGCGCGCATTCCGTGATGCTGAGAGTGTTGCTGCGGCGCCCGCTTCGCGGGCTTCGCCTGTGCAGCAACGTGACATCCGCCGCAAGAATCTTTGCATCTGGCAATGCAAGGAAATCAGTCACCATGAAATTCAAGCCCACCCCCGTCGCCTGCGGTCTCGCCGGCCTGCTGATGAGCCTGCAGGGCGCCGCCTTCGCCCAACAGGTGGAGACGCCCGCGCAGAAGGACGCCAAGCCCAAGCAGCAGCTTGAAGCCGTCGTCATCACCGGCATCCGTGCCTCGCTGGAAAGCTCGCTGGACGCCAAGCGCAACGCCTCGGCGAACGTGGACGTCATCACGGCGGTGGACGTGGGCAAGATGCCCGACAAGAACCTGGCCGACTCGCTGCAGCGCGTCGTCGGCGTGGCGGTGCGGACCGACTACGACGAGGCCGAGAAGGTCGCCATGCGTGGTGCCAACCCCGACATGTCGCTGATCCTGTTCAACGGCCACACCGTCTCCGGCGGTGACTGGTACCTGAACGACCAGGCTTCGAGCAGCCGCTCCACCAGCCTGTCGCTGATGCCCTCCTCGGTGCTGAACTCCGCCACCGTCTACAAGACCTCGCAGGCCAACATCGCGGATGGCGGCCTGGCCGGCACGATCAATGTGACGACCCGCAAGCCCCTGGATGGCAAGAAGGGCTTCAGCGGCGTGGTGAGCGCCGGCGCCGTGTACGCCGACCTGCCCGGCAAGAGCAGCCCGCAACTCAACGCCAGCCTGAACTGGAAGAACGAGGACAGCACGCTGGGCTTCATCGGCCAGGTCTTTGCCGAGAAGCGCTACGTCCGCCGCGACACGGCATCGCGCTTTGCCTATGGCGCCAACTCCGGCTGGGACCAGATCAACACCGCCACCATGCTGGGCATCACCGACGCCTCGCTGGCCGGCACGGGCCTGAAGGCCGCCGACCTGAATGGCGTGCGCCTGCCGGGCGCGATGTCCACCGAGTTCGTCGAAGGCGTGCGCGACCGCAAGGGCGGCATGTTCTCCGGCCAATTCAAGCCCACCAGCAACACCGAAGTCGGCCTGACCGGCTTCTACTCAAAGATGAAGGCGGCCAACTTCGGCCGCGCGACCATGGGCGCCATCTACCAGATGCTGGCCGGCCAGACCGGCCCGCTGGGCGGCACCGGCGCCACCAATGTGGGCGGCCAGCGCGTCTACGCCTCGATCAAGAACCCGGTGATCGTCGAGGAAGAGACCGTCTACGGCCACAAGCTGCGCGTGCTCAAGTCTGCGGAGATCTCCTACGCCAACGGCCTGCCGGCCCAGTACGTCGGCGACTCCGAAGGCTTCTACCGCAGCGGCGCCTATGCCAGCTCGGGTTTCCTGGATCTGGACGGCAAGTGGATCGTCAATGACAAGTTGACGCTGAAGGGCGTGCTGAGCACGACCAAGGGCGTCGGCCACACCGACATGGACCGCGGCCTGACATATTCGCGTTACGGCCAGGGCGTCAAGTACGACATCACCGAGCTGGAGAAGGCGCCGGACTTCAGCTGGATCAACGCCGGCAGCGGCACCACGCCCCTGGCCAGCACCGCCGCGCCCGGCACGCCGGGCTACCGCCTGACCGGCCGCAGCGGACTGAACCGCTATCACACCGTCGACAGCGAGAAGAGCATCGCCATCGACGGCGAGTACAAGCAGGACAGCGGCATCTTCAGCTCGATGAACTTCGGCTTCCGCAACGCCGATCACCGCCGCCAGTACGGCCTGTCGACAGTGGCGCTGAAGTCCGCATTCGTGGCAGCCAATGCGCCCGACCCGGCCCTGGCGGTGCCCTACCCTGGCGACTTCGGCAAGTACCTCGGCGGCAACATTGACAACTCAGGCTTCTATTTCTCGCGGGAAACCCTGACCAATCTCTTCGGCGACCTGGTCAAGCCGACCAATGCGCAGTGGGAGCGCCGCATTGCCAACTCGATCGACCTGCGCGAGGTGCAGAGCGCCGTCTACCTGATGCAGAACCTGGATGGCGAGAAGTGGTCGGGCAATGTCGGCGTGCGCCTGGTGCGCACGGCCGTCACCTCGCGCACCCCCGTGCCCATCCCGGCCGGCAACTGCCTGCGCATCGAGCCGGGCAAGCCCTATGTGCCTTGCGCCAAGTACCCGGACGCCATCATCGACGTCAGCGAAGGCCAGTCCTACTTCGACAACGTGCCCTTCAATGGCGCCGCTGGCACGATCTACCGCAAGGAGACGACCCGACGCGTCTTTGACGACATCCTGCCGAGCCTGAACCTGCGCTACGACGTCGCCAAGGACGTGGTCGGCCGCCTGGGCCTGTCCAAGACCATCGGCCGGCAGAACTACAACCTCTACGGCGCGACCTACTCGGCCCAGGCCTGCACCTCGCAAGGCTGCACGGTCACCGGCCCCAACCCCAACCTCACGCCGCTGAGTTCGCGCAACCTGGACATCTCGCTGGCCTGGTACTACGCCAAGCGCTCCATGCTGGCGATCTCGGCCTTCAGCTCGCTGATCGACGGCTACGCCAAGACCGGCGGTACGGCGTCAGGCCAGACGGTCGATCTGTATGACGGCACGACCAACACCGTGCGCACCTACCTGATCAACAGCTCCACGCAGCAGAAGGCGCGCATCCGGGGCGTCGAGCTGTCATGGGAGCAACCGATCGCCTGGGGCTTCGGCTTCCAGTCCAACGCCAGCTACGCCGAGACACGCGTGGAAGACGGCCGACCGATGAACGGCGCTTCCAAGCTCGCAGGCAATGTGGGTGGGTACTGGGAGAACGACGTGTTCAGCGCGCGGCTGGTCTACAACTACCGCGGCTCTTACGTGTCGAGCACCACGGCACCGGCGCCGACGGCCAACAGCCAGGGCAATTCAACCATCGGCGGCGTGCTGATGCCCAGCGCCCCGACGATTGCCGCACCGGTGTCCAACGTGGCCTTCTCGGCCAACTACAACGTCACCCAACGGGTGCAGATCGCCTTCAGCGCCACCAACCTGACCAACCCGGTCAGGGCCACCTATCGCTACAGCGAGGCAGAGCAGCAGAAGGTCGACGCCAGCGGCCGCCAGTACTACCTGGAAGCCCGCTACAAATTCTGAGTGCAGTTCGCCATGGAAAAGGGCCGGCATCAGCCGGCCCTTTTTATTGCATGGCTCGCGCCCGATCAGCGGTCGCGCTTCTTGGCAACCTCGTTGCCGACCACCCCGCCAGCTGCGGCACCGACGGCAGCGCCGGCGGTCGTGCCGGTCACCGCGCCACCGATGACGGCGCCCGCCGTGGCGCCAACGACAGTGCTGGTTTCGCGTGCCGACATGCCGGCGCAAGCCGTCAAGGCCAACGTCGCGGCTGCCGCGAGGGAAACCAGGGTGACACGCCAGTAGGTGGCGCCGGATTCGGTGTGGAGAGCAGTGTTCATGATGAGAGTCCTTGTGATGGCCTTGCCATGACTGAACTCTGGGTGCTTGCCGCACCGCCGGGGGCAGGCCACCGGGCCGACACCCTGTCGGACGGCGCCTCTACCCCGCCCAGTAGAAAAGCCACCCGAAGGTGGCTTTCAACGCAGCAGCGCCGTCAGGCGCGGTGATTCACTTGGGCGCGGAGGCCGCGTCGGCCATGCACTTCTTGATGTGGCTCTTGGCGGCGGCGCCATGCAGCTTCTTGTCGGCGGCGGACTTCTCGCAGGCCGGCGAGGCAGCGGGGTCAGCCGCAGCGGTCCCACCGCCCGCCTTGGCAGACAGACAGGTCTTCATGAAGGCCTTGCGCTCGTCGCCCTTCTTGTCGCCCGCTTCCTTGTTGCAGGTGGCCATCTTGGACTGCTGGGCGGTGGGGGCCTTGTCTTCGGCCTGAGCGGCAAAAGCGGCGACGCCGAGAGCGATAGCGAGAGTGAAGCGTTTCATCGGGGAAGTCCTTCGTCTGGGAGGTGATTCGGGCGGCTCATTCAAGCATGGGCGCTCGGCGCTGCCAAGCCACGGAAAGTCCCTGTCAGCGGGTTCACAGGATGCGCCGCGGATGGGCCAGCGCCTCGTGCGCAGCATGCAGGCGGCGCACCAGCACGCGGATGAAGGCGCTGTCGAAGCGATGCTGGCATTCCGGGCTCAGCTGGCTCATCGACTCAGGCTCGAAGCAGATGGTCGTGCACTCCTGCGTGACCTTGATGTCGGTGCTGTGGCGGCGCAGGTCGGGGTTGGGCGCCAGGTAGGCCATCTCGCCCACCGACGTGCCCTGGCCCAGCGTGGCCACCAGTCGGTTGTCGCGCCACACCTGCACCTCGCCACGCGCAATGATGTGAAAGCTGCTGCCCTCCTGGCCGCGCTTGAAGAGGGCGTGGCCCACCGGATAGCGCTTCCAGCGCGCGCGCCGCACCACCTCCCAGAGCTGCACGTCGCCAAAGTCGGCAAAGAACTCCAGCGCGCGCAGCATGTTGAAACGCTCCGAATCGCGCACCTCGCCCAGGCGGTTCATCGGCACCTGCTGGCTGGCGACCAGGCCGGAGAGCGCCTGCGCAAAGCTGTCCCAGTCGGCAAAGCGGTCGTGCGGGCCCTTGGCCAGCGCGCGCTGCACGACGGCGTCCAGTGCCTCGGTGACGCCCTCGCGCTGGCCCAGCAGCGGCAGCGGCGGCTGGTGGTAGATCTGGTGCATCAGCGCCATCTGGTGCGGCGCGTCGAAGGGCGGGCGCCCGCTGATGAGGTGATACAGCACGGCACCCAGCGCGTAGATGTCGGCGCGGCAGTCGACGTCGGCGCCCTCAATCTGCTCGGGCGGCATGTAGGCCAGCGAGCCGACGCGGTGGATCTGCGTCGAGTCGGCATGCAGGTTCAGCGCCGAGCCGAAGTCGCTGACCTTCACGTCCACCACCTGGCCCGAGGCGTCCAGCACGGCCAGCAGGTTGGCCGGCTTCACATCGCGGTGGATCAGCCCCTGGCGGTACACATAGCCCAGCGCCATGGCGCACTTGAAGGCGATTTCAACGATCTGGTCCAGCGGCAGCAGCCGGTCGCTGCGGCAGAAGTGCTTGAGCGTGACGCCCGGCACGTACTCCATGACGAGATACGGCGCCGAGTCTTCGGCCACGGCGTCCAGGATGGCCACGACATTGGGGTGGTGCAGCCGACCCGCCAGCGCTGCCTCGGCGCTGAAGAAGCGGTTGCTGAAGTCGCTGGACGGCGTGTCCGGCAGCGGCGCCCAGGTGCGCATGCGCTTGATGGCCACGTCCTGACTCTGGAAAGGGTCTCGCCCCAGGAACACGTCGCTGGTCGCACCCTCGCCCAGGCGCTTGAGCACCTGGTAGCGGCCGATGTGGGAGGGCAGGTCGTCTGCGTTGGCACTCACGCGGGGCATGATACGAGCCACCCACGGAGGTCCACCCCTTGTTCTCCCACGTCTTTGTCGCCACAAACGACTTCGAGCGCGCCCTGGCTTTCTACCGCCCGCTGCTGGCCGGGCTGGGCATTGCCGAGCGCTTCTGCGACCCGTCCCGCCCCTGGGCCGGCTGGCAGAGCACGCCCGGGCCGCGCCCGCTGCTCTTGCTGGGCAAGCCTTTCGAGGGCGAACACGCGCCGGGCAACGGCCAGATGGTGGCGCTGCTGGCCGCCACCCGCGCTCAGGTCGACGCCGCCCACGCCACGGCCCTGGCCCAAGGCGGCCGCTGCGAGGGCCCGCCCGGCCTGCGGCCCGAGTACCACGCCCACTACTACGGCGCCTATTTCCGCGACCTGGACGGCAACAAGCTCTGCGTCGCCTGCCACGAGCCATGAGTCGGCGCCGCGCCCGGCCCATGCGTTCCTGGGCTGCCTCCTAAAATCGCCCCCATGATCCAAGCCAAGCAGGCGCTGCTCGCCGCACTCGCCGACTCTCTGCAAGAAATCGCCCCCGGCTCCAATGCCGTGGCGGCCTTCGAATCCCCCAAGCAGGCCGCCCATGGCGATTTCGCCTGCACCGCCGCCATGCAGTTGGCCAAGCCGCTGAAGGCCAACCCGCGAGAACTGGCCACGCGCCTGATCGCCGCGCTCGAAGCCAAGCCCGCCTTCCAGACCTGGGTTCAGGCGCTGGAGATCGCCGGCCCCGGCTTCATCAACATCCGCCTGAAGCCCGAGGCCAAGCAGGCCGTCGTGGCTGAAGTCCTGGCCGGCGGCAACAAGTTCGGCCACCGCGCCGCCACCGGCAAGCACGTCATGGTGGAGTTCGTCTCCGCCAACCCCACCGGCCCGCTGCACGTGGGCCACGCCCGCCAGGCCGCCCTGGGCGACGCCATCTGCTCGGTCTTCCAGAGCCAGGGCCACGACGTGACCCGCGAGTTCTATTACAACGACGCCGGCGTGCAGATCGCCACGCTGGCCAACTCCACGCAGATGCGCCTGAAGGGCTTCAAGCCGGGCGACGCCGAGTGGCCCGAGGCCGCCTACAACGGCGACTACATCCAGGACATCGCCGACGCCTTTCTGCGCAAGGAAACCGTCAAGGCCGATGACCGCGAGTTCACGGCCTCGGGCGACCTGAACGACCTCGACAGCATCCGCCAGTTCGCCGTGGCCTACCTGCGCCACGAGCAGGACCTGGACCTGCAGGCTTTCGGGCTGACGTTCGACAGCTACTTCCTGGAAAGCAGCGTCTACGCAGGCGGCCAGCTGGAGAAGACCGTCGAGCGCATCGTCGCCAACGGCAAGACCTACGAGGAAGGCGGCGCGCTGTGGTTCAAGTCCACCGACTACGGTGACGACAAGGACCGCGTCATGCGCAAGAAGGAAGGCGGCTTCACCTACTTCGTGCCCGACGTGGCGTACCACATCAACAAGTTCGAGCGTGGCTACACGCAGTGCATCAACATCCAGGGCACCGACCACCACGGCACCATCGCCCGCGTGCGCGGCGGCCTGCAGGCGGTGGACCTGGGCATCCCGCAGGGCTTCCCGGACTACGTGCTGCACAAGATGGTCACGGTCATGAAGGGCGGCGAGGAGGTCAAGATCTCCAAGCGCGCCGGCTCTTACGTGACGCTGCGCGACCTGATCGACTGGACCAGCCGCGACGCGGTGCGCTTCTTCCTCATCAGCCGCAAGGCCGACACCGAGTTCGTCTTCGACATCGACCTGGCGCTGAAGGCCAACGACGAGAACCCGGTGTTCTACGTGCAGTACGCGCATGCCCGCATCTGCTCGGTGATCCGCAAATGGGGCGGTGACGAATCGACCATCGCCGGGGCTGATTTCAGCCTGCTGACCGCGCCCACCGAGGAGGCGCTGATGCTCAAGCTCGCCGCCTACCCCGACATGCTCGCTGGCGCCGCCGCCGGCATCGCCCCGCACGACGTCGCCTTCTACGCCCGCGACCTGGCCGGCGCCTACCACTCCTACTACGCCGCCGAGCGCGTGGTGGGCGTGGCGCCCGAGCTCAGCCGTGCCCGCGTCGCGCTGCTGGCTGCCACCCGCCAGGTGCTGGCCAACGCGCTGGGCATGCTGGGCGTCAGCGCGCCAGAGCAGATGAACCGCGACACTCCCGAACCCTCGCCAACCTCGGACAGCGAATGACTGCAGCCTCCAAACCCGCCGGCCAGAAGAACCAGAAAGGCGGCTTCGTCCTGGGCATGATCGTGGGGCTGCTGATCGGCCTCGCGGTCGCGCTCGGCGTGGCGCTCTACATCACCAAGGTGCCCATCCCCTTTGTGAACAAGGTGCCGCAGCGCACCGCCGAGCAGGACGCCGCCGAGACCGAGCGCAACAAGAACTGGGACCCCAACGCGCCGCTGGCCGGCAAGGCCGCTCGCAGCGCCAGCGGCGTCGTCAACGCCCCGCCGCCGCTGATCGCCCCGCCGCCCGCCACCACGACGGCCAGCGCCGCCGTGGCCGCCGCCAGCGCTGCGGCCGTCTTGCCGCCGGTGGCGAGCCCCAAGCCCGCCGCGCCCAAGGCCGAGGCAGCCTCCGCCACCACACCGGCTGCCGCAGCGGGTGCCGACGCCTACATCTACTTCGTGCAAGCCGGCGCCTACACCCGCCCCGAAGACGCCGAGTCTCAGAAGGCCAAGCTGGCCATCCAGGGCTTCACCGCCAAGTTGATGGAGCGCGAACAAAACGGCCGCACGGTCTACCGGGTGCGCCTGGGCCCCGTTGATACCCGCGAAGAAGCCGAAGGCCTGCAACGCAAGATTGAGGGGGCCGGTTTTGAGGCCAATCTCGTTCGTGTACAACGCTGACACCCTCACAAGGACACCTGACGCCATGAAGCGCCGCGATTTCTCTGCCCTGCTCGCCACCACGCCGCTCGCCGGCGCCGCAAGCTCCGCCCTCGCCCAAGGCGGCCCCATCGAAGGCCGCCAGTACACCGTGCTGGGCCAGCCGCTGCCCACGCCGCCCGGCAAGATCGAGGTGGTCGAGTTCTTCTGGTACGGCTGCCCGCACTGCTACGCCTTCGAGTCGCTGATCGAGGCCTGGTCCAAGCAGTTGCCGGCCGACGTCGCCTTCCGCAAGGTCCACGTGGCGTTCCGCGCCAACGTCAAGATCCATCAGCGCATGTTCTATGCGCTGGAGGCCCTGGGCAAGGAAGCCGCCACCCGCCCGGCCATCTTCAAGGCCATGCACGAGCAGGGCCAGGCGCTGGACGACGCCAAGAGCCAGGCCAAGTTCCTCAGCGCCCTGGGCGTTGACCCGGCCAAGTACCAGGACGCCTACAACTCCTTCGGCGTGCAGACCAAGGCCCTCCAGGCCGAGAAGCTGTCCGAAGGCTACCGCATCGACGGCGTGCCCAGCATCGGCGTGGGTGGCCGCTTCCTGACCTCGCCCAGCATGGCCGGTGTGGGCCAGCGTCTGCCCGAGCATGAGCTGGGCCAGCGCGCGCTGCAGTACGCCGACTTCCTGATCCAGCGGGTACGGCGCAAGGCTTGAAGTGAAGCGACGGCCGCCCAGCCGTCGCCGATTTCCCGATCAAGTTGTCGCCAGAGAAAGGCTGAGAGCCTCCCCGCACCCATAGAATGGCCTGCAACTTCCGTGCCGCCATGTCTTCGCGACTCCTTCTCCTCCTCGCTGCGCTCACCGCCACTGCCGCCCACGCAGAGAAGGGCGATCGCCTGAAGCCCATGATCTTCACGGCCGAGAAAGAGGGCCGCATCGACGGCGTCAACCAGCGCACCGAGCTGCAGGGCAACGTCATCATCACCCAGGGCAGCCTGATGCTGCGTGCCGAAAAGGTGGACGTGCGCGAGACGCGCGATGGTTATGTCCAGGCCTATGCCAACGGCGCCACCGGCAAGCCGGTCAGCTTCCGCCAGGCAAGCGACAAGCCCGGCGAAGCCATCGAGGGCGTCGCCGACCAGCTTGAATACGACACCCGAACGGAGAGCGTGCGCTTCATCGGCAACGCCAATGTGCGCAGCACGCGCGGCGCAGCCGTCTTCAACGAGGTGACGGGCGCCGTCATCGTCTACAACAGCCGCACCGAAGTCCTCACACTGGAGGCCGGCAGCGCCTCGCCCAACCCGAATGGCCGCACGCGCATCGTCATGATGCCGCCGGCGCAACCGGCCGACGATGCGGCCTCGGCGCCGCCGACGGCGCTGCCACTGAAGCCGTCGACGACGCTGCAGCCGGGCAAGCCTTCGTGATGGGCGACGCGTCCGTCACGCTTCAATCCCCGGCCGTCGGCGCCCCGCCCGCGGCCTGCGGCAGCCGCCTCGAAGCCGAAGGCCTGGCCAAGACCTATGGCGTGCGCAAGGTCGTCAAGAACGTCCATGTGCGCGTCGACTGCGGCGAGGTCGTCGGGCTGCTGGGCCCCAACGGCGCCGGCAAGACGACCAGCTTCTACATGATCGTGGGCCTGGTCCGCTCGGACGCCGGCATCATCCGCATCGACGGCGCCGAGGTGCAGCGCCTGCCCATCCACCAGCGCGCGCGGCTGGGCCTGAGCTACCTGCCGCAGGAAGCGTCGATCTTCCGCAAGCTGACAGTCGAGCAGAACATCCGTGCCGTGCTGGAGCTGCAGCAGGATGACAAGGGCCGCGCACTCGGCAAGGCGCGCATCGACGAGCTGTTGAACGGGCTGCTGCACGACCTTTCCATCGAGGGCCTGCGCGACAGCCCGGCGCCGGCGCTGTCGGGCGGCGAGCGCCGCCGCGTCGAGATCGCCCGCGCGCTGGCCACGCAGCCGCGATTCATCCTGCTGGACGAGCCCTTTGCCGGCGTCGACCCCATCGCGGTGCTGGAGATCCAACGCATCATCGGTTTCCTGAAGAACCGCGGCATCGGCGTGCTCATCACGGACCACAACGTCCGCGAGACGCTGGGCATCTGTGACCGCGCCTACATCATCAGCGAGGGCGCCGTGCTCGCCGAAGGCACTCCCGACGAGATCGTGGCCAACGCCGACGTGCGCAAGGTCTATCTCGGCGAAAACTTCAGGATGTAAGGGATGGACTACCCCTCGCCCATCCTCGCGTCGCTGAACGCGAGCGAGTCTGGTCGGTCCCCCGGGGGGACGGCGATGCTTGCGGCATTGAGCCGCAAGCACATCGCCCAAGGCGGGCCGGCTTGGGAGCGGCCCGGCGCTCGGCCCGCAAAACACGATGGAAAGCTAGGATGAAGCAGACCCTCCAGGTCCGCCTCAGTCAGCATCTCGCGCTGACACCCCAACTGCAGCAGTCCATCCGGCTGCTGCAGCTCTCGACGCTGGAGCTGAACCAGGAAGTCGAGCAGATGCTGGCCACCAACCCGCTGCTGGACACCGAAGAAGAGTTCACGGTCAGCGCGCCGGAGCTGGCCGCCAATGCGCCCGCCGAGAGCGGTACCGAGGCGTCTGCCGGTGAGTCGGAAAGCGGCGACGCGCCCGAGCTGACCGCCGAGGAGTTCGGCGGCACCGAGCGCGAGGACTGGGAGAACGGCACCGAGCGCGACGACTTCGACGGCATCCGCGAGCTGCCCAGCAGCAGCTCCGGCGCCAATGGCGACGATGACGGCGAGCGCGAAAGCCAGGAGTTCGCGGAGGCCACGCTGGCCGAGCACCTCACCCAGCAACTCGCCGGCCACCACCTCTCCCCCGAGGACCGCGCCGCGCTGCAGATCCTCATCGAGTCGCTCAGCGAGGATGGTTATCTCGAAGACACGCTCGACGAGATCGCCGCCTCGCTGGCCGAGGACGAGGAGACGCGAGAGGAGCTGCTGGACCACCTGCGCATCGCCCTGCGCCTGGTGCAGAGCCTGGACCCTGCCGGCATCGGCGCGCGCGACCTGTCCGAATGCCTGGTGCTACAGCTGCGCGCTCAACGCCAAAGCCCCGCCCAGTTCGTTGCCATCCTGATCTGCAAGAGTCATCTGGAACTGCTGGCCCGCCGCGACATGCGCCGCCTGATGGCCGAGACCGGCGCCGATGAGGTGACGCTGCGCGAGGCGCAGGGGCTGATCACCAAGCTCGAACCCAAGCCCGGCCGCCGCTTCGCCCGCGGCGCGTCTGCAGCCATCGTGCCCGACGTCATCGTGCGCAAGGTGGGCCGCGAGTTCCGCGTCATGCTCAACCCCGAGGTGGCACCCAAGCTGCGCATCAACGAGCTCTACGCCAACGCGCTGCGCGCCACCCGCGGCGGCATCAGCAACAGCGCCCTGGGCGGCCAGTTGCAGGAGGCGCGCTGGTTCATCAAGAACATCCAGCAGCGCTTCGACACCATCCTGCGCGTCTCGCAGGCGATCGTGGAGCGGCAGAAGGGCTTCTTCACCCACGGCGCGCTGGCCATGAAGCCGCTGGTGC
>Ga0187845_1000905_pt1 | contig 17245 bp, 12 predicted proteins | sample SpaLakP09_SKY_68_FD_134515 | JGI IMG/M metagenome (GOLD analysis project Ga0187845, IMG submission 134515) | Oligotrophic lake water microbial communities from Sparkling Lake, Wisconsin, USA - SP09_SKY_68 | ecosystem: Environmental > Aquatic > Freshwater > Lake | place: USA: Sparkling Lake... | reverse complement strand
GTGGTGAGCTGGTGGGTGAACTTGGGGCTGACCAGCACGATCTGCGGAATGATCTGGCGTGGCGCAGCCTTGCCGGACTGGTCGGCCAGCGCAAATACCCGCTTGTACAGCTCGGTCTGGCTGAAGCCGGACAGCTTTTCCTGGCGCAAATCACGTGCCATCTCGTCCGGACTCATGCGCAGCCGCCCAGCCAGGCCATTCAGCGCACGCTGGGTATCGCTGGTAGCGCCGGACAACACGCGGTTCATCTTGTCGCTGTACAGCATGATGTCGCCATCCAGCGCCAGCTTCTGTCCGGACAGATGCTGCACCGCCAGCTGGAAAGCCGCATTGCGGCTGGCATAGCGCCCGGCATTGTAGTCGGCAAAGCGGTAGACCATGTCAGGATAGCTGATGGGATATTGCAGCAGGATGGCAGAACCGAAATACACACTGCCACGCAAGCTGAACACTTCGTCGCGCAGGCTGCTGTAGCTGTAGGGATAGGGCCAGGCGCGCACCTGGGTTTCGGCAAAGGCCACGCTCACCTGCATCGGCCCGCCATCGCGGATGGGGTTCTTGTGTTCGAAGATGGTCTGGCCGAAGGGCAGCTCGCGGATCATGTCTTCGTACAAGGCATTCATCTGCTTCTTGGTACGCAGCGCATTCACCCGCTCCTTGTAGCTTTGGCCATTGGGCGACTTCTTCAGCATGGCGGCATCCACCACCAGCGAGGGAATGAAGTACTTCTGTCGCCGCTCCTCGATCTGCCCCCAGACGATCTTGGACAGATTCGGCACCACCGGGTCCGGATTGAAGCCGGATTCCTGCTCGGCCACCGCCAGCACCGCGCAGAAATACTGCGGTGCATAGGGAATCTTCAGATGGCTGAAGGCGCTCATGATGTCGCCATGCCATTCGCGGCGGGCGGGAATGCCGCGCGGCAGCAGGCGCTCCAGCAGGGCTGCGCCTTCCTGCTCATTATTGTAGGCAGGCAGCAGCGGAGCCGGCACCGGCTTGCTCACCGGCACACTGGCAGGCGCTGCCGGCGGGAGCGCGGCCGGCTGCGGCGCGGGCAGCAGGGTTTGCGGATCGGGCATCGGCGCCGGGCGCACGGCCGGCGACACCACCGGCGCAGGAAGTGGAGCCACGCTGCTGGCGCAGCCGGCAAGGGCCAGCAACAAGCCGGCAGACAAATAACGGTACATGCGGATCAACCTCGAAAGCCACCGCCCCACAGAAGGGCAGGCGGGCAAGAATGCGGCAGCCCTCGACTGTAAACAATGGCGGCAGCTTTGCCCAGCCACTTGTCTGTTGCCCAGGCTGCCCGCTGTCAGTGTTTCAGTTTGCTACTGGGAGCCGGTGTAGGCAAAAAGCCCTGACTGAGCAGATGGAACACCAGCCAGCCCAGGGCGCACACGCCAATCAGCACGGCAAGCCCCAGCAGCAGCTTCACCAACAGGGCAAGGCCGGGCGAGGCCAGCAGGCCATCCTTGCGTGGCGGTCGCGCTGTACTGACGGCAGCGACTGGTTCGCTGCGGCTGGGCGCAGTCGCCGCAGGGGCGGCCTCGGCCATCTGCTGCGCTGCGCTGCCGGCCTGAGCGGGAAGCAGCGCGGGCGCGCCAGCCGCCGGCAGGGCATGGCTCACGGCCACGGTTTCACCGACTGCTCCGGCAGGCGCGGTCGCCAGCATCGCCGGCTCTTGGCTGCCCTGCGGGTCGGCATGCACAACCGGGCTGTCCAGCGCCATCTGCGGCGTGGCACCCGCCTCGCCAATGCGTGCCAGGCGGCCCATCAGGCCTTCCAGCCAGCCCAGTGGTGGTGGCGGGGTGAGTTTCGCCGCACGTTCGCGGATGATGCGGCTTTCCACCAGCACGAACACCACGCACAGCAGCGGTACAACCACCTGCAGTGCCGGAGCCTGGGTATTCACCCAGTCGGCCAACAGCGGGTCGCTCACCGCGATCTGGCCGGCCACCCAGCCCAGCAGGGCGCCGCCCAGCGGAATCAGCAGCGGTATTTCATTCAGCAGGCGGGCAATGAACAGGCTGCCGTACATCAGCAAGGGCACGCTGAACAGCAGGCCGAGTATCAGATACAGCACGCTGCCCTGCGCAGCCGCCGCCAGCGCCACCACATTGTCCAGGCTGAGTACCAGGTCGGCCATCACCACCACCGATACTGCCGACCACAGCTGTCGACTGTCGGCAGCACTGCCGGGGAGCGCATCGCCGTCGTCATCGCCCAGCAGCAGCTTGATGGCAATGCTGATCAGCAAGGCCGCGCCCAGCAGTTTCAGCAAGGGCACTTGCAGCAGGAAACCCACCACCGTGGTGAGCAAGACCCGCAGCAAAATGGCAAAGCCGGTGCCCAGCAGCACCGCCTTGCGCATCAACTGCGGCGGCAGCGAGCGGCAGGCCACCGCAATCACCAGCGCATTGTCGCCACTGAGAATCAGGTCGAGGAAAAACACTTGCAGCGTCATGCCCAGCGCATGCATCAAACCATCCAGCTCCATCACAGCCTTTCATTCAGCACAATCGCGCCCGGTTCAGCCATGCAAGGCCCCGGTCACCCCGGCGTACAAACCCAGCCCGCCAGTCAGTAAAAACAGTATCCCCACGGCCACGGCATAGCGCCCCTGCAGCCGCAGCCCTGGCGGCAGCTCGCTGCGCGCCAGCCAGAACAGAAAACCCAGCACCAGTGGCAGCAGCACCGCATTGAGCACGGCGGTGGCAATGGACAGCCGCACCAGGCTGTGACTCAGCACCACGGTCAGCGCTGCGGCCAGCAGCAACAGGGCAAACGCACCGTAGAACCACGGCGCCTGCAGCGGATGCTGCTCCAGCGAATGACGGGTGCCGCGCATCTCCCCCAGCGCCCAGGCCGCCGACAAACAGACCACGATGGTGGCCACCAGCGCGCCGCCGCTGAGCGCCAGCGCAAACAGCAAACGGCCGGCCAGCGGCCCCAGCACACGACCGAAGGCATCCGCCAGTTCGGGCACGGTATCCAGCACCACCCCGCCATGGCCGGCAAACACCGCAGCCGCGGCAATCAGCACGGCGGCGGTCACCAGCTGGCACAGCACCGCCCCCAGCATGGTATCCAGCCGTGCCGCACGCAGGTCGCGCAGGTCCAGTCCCTTGTCGATCAGCGCCGACTGCTGGTAGAACACCGTCCACGGCATCACGCTGCTGCCCAGATTGGCCGCCAGCAGGTAGAGATAGCTGGCATCGTGCAGCGGCATGTCCAGCGCCTGCTGCCGGATATGCTGCAGATCGGGCCGGGCATGCCAGGCCATGTAGAGGAAGGCCAGCTCGGCCACGCCAAACAGCATGGCCACGCGCTCCACCGCACGGTAGCTGCCGCTGCATACCATCAGCAGGATCAGCCCGGCCACCAGCGCCACGCTCTGCCATACCGGCACACCGTAAAGCTGGCCGACACCGGCCAGCCCGCTCATCTCGGTCAGCAGCGCACCAAAGCAGCTGGCCACCAGCGCGGCGCAGGACAGCTGGGCCCAGCAGCGGCCAAAGCGCTGCAGGATCAGCTCGCTATAGCCCTTGCCGGTAGACAGCGCCAGCCGCACCGTCAGCTCCTGCACGATGAACAGCAGCGGAATGATGAGGAACTGCAGCAGCAACAGGCGATAACCCCATTGCGCACCGCTTTGCGCCGCAGTCAGCACGCTGCCGGCATCGGTATCGGCCAGCATCACCACCAGCCCCGGCCCCAGCGTGGCCGCCAGACGGCGCAGCCGGCCGGCGGACAGCCACTGCGTGAGTACCAGCTGGCTCATGGCTTGCCGGTAGCCGGCCCGTTGCGGAAGTCATGCAGCAGCGCCGAATCCGGCGTCAACAGCAAGGTGGGGGCCGAATCAGACAGTGCCTGACGATAAGTCTGCAGCGAGCGGTAGAACTTGTAGAACTTGGGGTCCTTGCTGAAGGCCGCCGCCAGCACCTTGTTGGCCTGGGCATCGGCCTCGCCATGAATGATGGCGCTCTGCCGCTGCGCTTCGGACAGGATTACCGTGCGTTCGCCATCGGCCTTGGCCTGGATTTCCTGGGCCCACTGCCCGCCCTGGGCGCGCAGTTCGCGTGCTTCCTGCTGCCGCGCCGACTTCATGCGGTCGTAAATCGCCTGGCTGGTTTCCAGCGGCAGGTCGGCGCGGTGCAGGCGCACTTCGGTGACTTCGATGCCCAGGGAACGGGCACGGGTAGCGGTTTCCTGCTGGATCTGCTGCACGATGCGGGTACGTTCTTCAGATAGCAGGGATTTGAGCGGCACCTTGCCCAGCTCGCGCCGCAGCGAGGTACTCACCAGTTGGGTGAGCTGCAAGCGGGCCTGGTCTTCCGTGCGCAGCGCCTGATAAAAGCGCAGCGGATTGGCAATGCGATAGCGGGTGTAGGTTTCCACTTCCAGCCGCTTTTCATCACCCAGAATGATCTGTTCTGGCGGCGGTGCCAGCGTTTGCAGCCGCACATCATAAAACTGCAGGCTGTCCACCAGCGGCAGCTTGAACTTGAGTCCGGGCTCGGCATCCACGTCGATGGGGGCACCCAGGCGGATGATCAGCCCCTTCTGCCCTTCGCTGAGGGTATAGAAGGAGGACGACAGCAGCCACAACACTGCCAGTGCGCCGAGGATGCCGGCGCCTTTGTACGAGCGGGCCATCAGCGGGTCTCCTTCGCCGGCTTGGGTTTGTCCTTATCCTGCAATTGCAGCAGCGACAGCACGCCGCCATTGCCAGCCTTGCCGGATGAATCCACCACCACCTTGCTGGCCTTTTTCAAGACTTCGTCCATGCTGTCCAGATACAGCCGCCAGGCAGTGACATCCTTGGACTGGGCATAGCTCTGGTATACCGAATCAAAGCGCTTGGCCTCGCCCTGCGCCAGATTCACCACCTGGCTCTGATAGGCCTGGGCTTCCTGCAGGATGCGGGCGGCATCGCCACGCGCCTTGGGCAGGATATCGTTGCTGTAGGCCTGGGCTTCGTTGCGGGCGCGTTCCTGGTCGGCACGGGCGCGCTGCACATCGTTGAAGGCGTCGATGACGGCGGCCGGCGGGTCTACCCGCTGCAGCTGCACCTGGGTGACGATGATGCCGCTTTCGGCATCATCCAGCCGGCTTTGCAGCAGGGCGCGGGTTTCTTCGGCCACCTGCTGGCGGCGGTTGGACATCACCGCCTGAATCGGCGTGCGCGACACCACCTCGCGCATGGCGCTTTCTGCCGCAATGCGCAGCGAGGTTTCCGGATTGTTCACCTTGAACAAAAACTGCCCGGCATCCTTGATGCGCCAGAACACTGCGCAATCCGCCTCGACGATGTTTTCGTCGCCGGTCAGCATCTGTTTTTCGCGCGGGTCGCTGGAGTCGGTGGCCGCACCGTCAAACAGATTGGCCAGTTTCAATTGCTTGATCTGGGTGACCTTGGGCAGCAGCACGGTTTCAATCGGCCATGGCAGGTGATAATGCAGCCCGGCCTGGGTGGTATCCACCCAGCGGCCCAGGCGCAGCACCACGCCCTGCTCGTCCGGCTGCACCTTGTAAATGCCGGCCATGATCCAGCCGGTGGCCAGCAGGCCGCCCAGCAGCAGCAGGCCCTTGCCGCGCATGCCCATTACATCCAGATAGTAATCCAGCCGCTGCGACCAGCCATGCTGGCCCCCGGCACTGTCCGCTACCGCGGCCGGAGCGTGTTGTCCGGCTTCGTCTTGTTGCACAGCCTTGCCTCTCTCACTATTGGGCGACGGTCGCCCTCGCTTGCCCGGCAAGCGACCTGGGTGCCGGCCCCTGCCCTGCACCCGTCATTGTCTACAACGCAGCAGGGTTATTACGGATGACACACCGCCCCTGCCACGGCTCAAAACCAGCTGCTTGCCGCCAGGCCGATGCCACCCAACGCCGACAATATCGACACGGCCAGCAGCCAGCGGCGCTGGGTCAATACCGTGATGGAGGCCATGGCCACGGCAATCTGGATCAGCGTCATCGCCAGCGCCATGCGCTCGTGCGGACGCAATACGCGCTCCGATTCCTCGCTCAGCCGGCGCGACTCTTCTTGCAGGGCTTCCGCTTTTTTCTGCTGCTCCAGCTTCTGCTTTTCCTGCTTTTGCAGATCAGCCTGGAACTGGGCCTTTTGCGCCGGATCGGTCACCAGCACCAGCGCCAGCTGATCCAGATGCGCCTTGGTCGATTTGGCCTGGTAATAACCCCAGGCATCCGACGCCTCCGACTGCTTGAGAATGCTCTGATTCTTCAGGAACAGCGCCTCGTTCTGCTTGGCGCCGCTCTGGTAACTGAATACCGCACCGATGGTCGCCAGAATCGCGGTCAGCAAGGCAATCTTCTGTGCCAGCTGGCCTTTTTCCGCCTCTTCCTCCAGCAGCTTTTCATGCAGGCCCGCGATTTCGTATTCCTCTTCCGCCATCACCATCCCTCCCTTGCTCGACACGGCTGCCCGCCAGCACACGCACTACCGTCAGATTATTCCGCGGGCATCCTGCGGAATACTCTCCTGCCAACAGGGGTAAAACAAGCTAAATTTTGTGCAGATTTTGTATGCACAGCGCTTGCCAGCAAGCGCTGCAGACACGGCGGGCAGCCCGGCAGGGCCACCCGCCGCAAGCAGGCGTAGAACGGCAGACAAAATAACGGAGCCTACCCAAGCCAGCTGCGCCGGCGCAGACAGCACCAGAGCAGGGGCGGCCGCCGCAAGGCCACAGCAGGGTTGTTGGCAGTGGCTCTTAACGCAGTTTTTCCAGCAGCTGGTAGTAGCACATGCCCAGCGCCAGCAAGCTCTGCCCCAGCTTGTCCCCCAGCGGCAGCCGAACATGGCGGAAGTGCTGGAACACATCAAACTGCTCCATGCTGCCGCAAATCGCCTTGGCCATCACCTCGCCCACGATATGCGAGGTAGCCACCCCGTGGCCGGAGTAGCCCTGGGCATACCAGACATTGGGCGACAGTTTGCCCAGCTGTGGAATGCGGTTGATGACGATGCCCATATTGCAGCTCCACTGGTAATCGATTTTCACGCCCTTGAGCTGCGGGAAAGTACGCTCGATACAGGGGCGCAATTCGGCGGCAATATCACGCGAGGCCTTGCCCGAGTAATTGGCACCACCGCCAAACAGCAGCCGGCCATCGGCCGTCATGCGGTAGTAGTCCAGCACAAAGCGGCAGTCGTAGACCGCCACATCCAGCGGATTGAGCTGACGCGCCAGCGCCCCCAGCGGCTCGGTGGTCACAATGCCGCCAGCGGCAGGGAAAATCATGCCACTCAGCTTGGCGCGCTCCAGCTGATGGTAGACATCGCCCGCCAGCAGCACCTGATCGGCACGGATGCTGCCGGTGGCGGTACGCACCAGCGGCACGGCACCGTGGCAGATCTCCAGCACCGGCGAGTTCTCGAAAATCAGGCCGCCCAGGCTGGCCAGGGCCCGCGCCTCGCCCAGACACAGATTCAAGGGATGCAGATGCATGCAGCGCTGGTTATAGATGCCACCAAAATACAGCGGCGTATCCAGAAAGCGCCCCAGCTCGGCCGCCTCCACCAGCTCGACGACATCACCCATGCCATGCTGCTGCGCCTCGGCGAAAGCACGGCGCAATTCCACCATATGAGCCGGCTTGTAGGCGGTATGCAGGTGGCCGAACTTCAGATCGCAGGCGATACCATAGCGCTCGATACGCTGGCGGATAATGTCATGGCCACGCCAGCGCAAAAACCAGATGAAATCGTCAGCCGCCTGCTCCCCCACCTGGCGCGCCAACTGGCGGCGGATGGCCCCATCACCGGACAGGCTGCCGGTGACCTGCCCACCATTGCGCCCCGACTGCCCCCAGCCAATGCGCTGTGCCTCCAGCAAAGCCACTTTCTTGCCACGCTCGGCCAACTCCAGCGCACTGGCCAGGCCGGTAAAACCACCGCCAATCACCACCACATCCACGCGGACATCACCCGCCAGCTGCGGGTAAGGGGTATCGCCAAGCATGGTGGCACTGTAATAGGAATGAACACGTTGACTTGTCATTGCACTGATCCGTAACGAAGCTGATGAAATCCTGCCTCCGCAGCGGGATACAGCGTGATTTACCGTCAGGTCTTCAGCAAGCGTCCCGACACCGGCAGCGCCATGACGCCATCCACGGCAATGCGCGATGCGGACAGTGGCGGGCAGTGTGAGGTGGCGAATCCCGGCAGCCTGTCAGGTAGGCCCTGCAGACCACCGCAGTCTAGCGACAAGCACGACCAGCGCTCAATATCAATTTGATCAAAACATTAAACAAACACTCACCAAACCCACAGAATCCATCAAAAAAACCCGCACAACCGGCATTTATGCCGGCCAGCCACATTCGCCGCACCGTAAGATTTGATCACACAAACAAAAGCACGACGACTAATCGCCACCCGAACCCCAGCACCCCGCCCCCTGCAGCCACAAGCAACTACCCAGCCACGCAAAAGCCGGTTACAATGCCACCCTTCGCGGGCGTCGTATAATGGTAATACCCAAGCTTCCCAAGCTTGTGCCGTGGGTTCGATTCCCATCGCCCGCTCCAGACCGGATTCCCGCAGGTCCTTGATCTGCCAAAGAAAAAGCCAACCTTCAGCGGTTGGCTTTTTTCTTGTCTGTTCGATATCTGGTCAGAGCTGGATACGGAGGAAACCCAGGCCCTTGCGCCTCCTGCGAGGGTACGACAAAGCAATCAATGCCTCATGGAAGCGATTCTTCTGATACTTGAAGTCATCATTGATTACTTGGCCGCGTAGTCCATGCAGCGCAGCGATGGCATTCATGGTCAGCACCGGCTAGCCCTTGTTGGTGAGCTGCGGGATGGTGGTGTTGTTGATGGTTACCGATGCGAAAGAGGCTGTCTTGGTGGTGAGGCTGTCTTGGTGATAGTGTTTCTTGGTGGAACTGAAGAGGCACACGGATCAAATGCAAGCAACCCGCTCATATGCACTGCTGTTCATCGTGTTGAACACACTGATAGCCGCATGGCTTTTCAGCCCTTGCTCCCCATATATACAGTCGCTGAGAGGTACTCCGGTAGCGGTGTTCGCTATCGCCTTCGCACTCACCCTTGTGTTCTTGCTGATCATCATCGCGAAGGTGGCAGTCGAGGACATTAAGCGAAGCAAAACCATTCCCACGCAGCTTTTCCTGTTCGGATGTGGATCGCTGGTTTTCTTCAAGATCGTGGCAAGTATGATGGCGAACGCTTGTGGCCACTGAAGGAGTACTCGGCATTACTCAAGGCCCAGGCTGAAACAGATACGCACTGACAAGCTTCCCAGAATTACTCAGCCCAGCCCCACGCAGACGGGACGGAATGTCCGCAAGTTGTCCCGGTGACCTTCCTTGCCGACTCACGGTCCCTGACCATTCAGGATCACAGATCTGCCAGCGGGCTTATTTTAAAGCGACTCAGATGACTTACCGCTTGGTCAATGCCTTTTCGTATGCCGCATTAATCTCTTTGGATTTGCTCTCACACAATGCGCGGACTTCAGCAGCCATACCGTCAACCCTATCCGGATGGTATTGGCTGATCAGTCCCCGGTAAGCACGTTTGATTTCATCAAGCGATGCCGTGGGGGACACCCCCAAAGTCTCATGCCACTCTGCTGGCTTTTCAGCAGCAGGCTGATCGCCACTGGTTTGCTGCTGGCGTTTCTGTTGCTGCCATTGCTCCCGGTCCCAACCACCGAACTGATCTTCGCTGTGCTGGTCCTGTGGGTCCGGTGGCCGCTTATTAGCACCACCATCCACACCCGGATCAGAATCCTTCAAAAATCTCGAAACGAACCAATAGCCGAACGCGCCACACAGGGCGATGATTAGGAGCTGTGCTGCAGACATATCTGCCGTTCTTCCTGCAAGAAAGCGTTAAATTTTTCCATTGCCCGCACTTCAGCCAAACTACTCGAGGCGAAGTCCAATAGCTCTTGCTGTACCTCGGCAACAGTCGTCAGCAATTCACACCACTGCACCGGCGTAAGCACCCGTGCTGCAAGCTCGATCCCGTCACCTTGTGGTATGAGTCTCAGGCTCAGACGCCTAGCCAGATTGGGGCCGAACGGTGGACAGCAGATTACCTCGAAACCAAGCGAGAACACTTGTGCCGTAGTCAGGCCCAAACATGGGCGTGCCATCCATATCCTGATGATGGTCGCGATGGCCAGTCCATAGAACCCCACCAATCCAGCTGCGATTGTGTTGATGTTCCCAAACACAATGGCTGAGCCCAACAGCACCATTAGCAGCATCATCGCCCAGGCTGCATAACCGACCTGCCGGATTACTGCCGATGTCTGCAGGCAATCCCATGCAGGTGCAGGACCGGTGGCACCTGTAGCACTCCAATCAAGACGGAATACCGGTTTGCCAATATCGAGTGGAGAAGCAAGATACAAGCCTTTGCCTAGTAGCTGGATCTGCTTCGAAGCAGTAGCCACTTTCCAGCGCGGCCCAGAACGAATCAGCACTAATTCGTTGCTGTACAGCAAGCAGGCTGATTCATAGACATACAGCCCCACCATAAGCAGCACAAGCAGCCACTCCGGGTGGGGGATGTAGGGGATAAATCCCATCATTGCTGTTTCTTTTTCCCGAAGAGCGATTTTGCCCAGGCACCAAGCCCCACCAGCGCTCCGGCAACGACTTTCCAGCCTGCGGCCAGCATGGCTCCCAGCGCACCCCAGAAGCCCTTCTTGGTAGCAACGGCCGCAGCACCACCCACAATCAAGGCACCCAGCCCAAGCTCCGCCACGTGATCCCCCGGTTTGAATTCCGAATAGCGATGGCCACCAGTGAACTGAAAGGTGGTCAGCAGTTGCTTGAACTTGGGCATGTCTTGCTGCAGTCGCTCGGGATCAGTCACCAGGGTGGCATTCATCACCCCTTCACGGCCGAGGATGCGCACCGTGTAATTGATTCCCTCATGGCCTTCACTGCGCACTTTGACGCCCCACTCCAATAGATGCGTCGCCGGATCATAGTGGGGCGCCACATACCAGTCTTCGATATACAGGGCAGGTATGCCCATTTTTTCGCGGCGCTCATTGGCAGGACCATCTGACTCCTTGAGCGATTTCAGGATGGCATCCGGATCGATCTTTTCGTCATCCTTCACATACCCCATGGGGTCAAAGGAAAAATCGGCCCACCAGTTGCCTTCTTTGGAAACAATGATGTAATTGCCCGGATCAGGCAGGTTGTGGGTCAGCTCGAGAAACTTGGTGGAATCCTGCTCACTTAAACTGGCAAGGCTGGAATTGGCAAGCTGAATCGTGGCCTTGTCAGCCAGCACTTCTTGTCGGGGGCCAAGCCTCCAGTTAAGGCTGTCAAAACCGGTTTTTGCTGTAGCAGATGGCTCACTGTCAGTCGCTTGTGCCGCCATGGAAAACAACATCGAAACGGCGATAATGATGGAATTGATTTTCATTTAAAATATCCAAAATCTTAAAATATGCATTTTGATTTTTACACGATAAGACTTCATTGTCACAGGCAAAAAGCTGGCTGTTTTTAAAAGGGAATTCCACATCACCTCAGCACGCTGGCAATGAATAGCTACTTTCAATTGAAGAAACAGAACCCGTCCTACATTCCCAGGCAATTTCACTACGCAAGCAAACACCACAAATTCGGTGAAACAGTCTGCATTGCCCAGCAGGATGCCTCGGCCCAATCAGCGTGAGCTTGTCGGGATACCCCCCTCTCCACGCCAGAGCACGCGGTGGCAAATCCACCATCCATGAAAAAAGCCAACCGAGCATGGTTGGCTTTGTTATCTGGCCATATCTGGCCAGCGCTGCGTTCCTGCCTGCATTTCAGCCAAGCAGCTGTGCACTGCCAGGAAAAGTCAGAGCGCTTTAGGCAGCCCCGGCCCGCTGCTGCCAATCATTCAGTCACAGCGAACCGCTGTAGGCTTCCTCGCCATGCAGGGTTTGATCCAGGCCGGTTTCCTGCGTGTGTTCGTCAATCAACACGGGGGTCATCTTGTTGATCAGCCAGAGCATGCCGTAGGTAAAGCCGAAGGCCCACAAGCCGGACACCACTGCCGCCACCACCTGTTTCCACAGGAAATCCGGGTTGCCCATCAACAGGCCATCGGCACCGGCCGAGTTCCAGGCTTTGCTGGCAAACACCCCCAGCAGCAATGTGCCCAACAGGCCGCCCACACCGTGCACGCCCCACACATCCAGCGCATCATCCCAGCCCAGACGGTTTTTCAATTGCACTGCGTAATAGCACACCACCGCAGCGATCACACCGATGACGGCAGCAGTACCCAGCGAGACATAACCAGCCGCCGGCGTAATGGTGGCAAGGCCAGCCACCGCACCGGTCAGCAGGCCGATGAATTTGGGTTGACGGGCATGCGACCATTCGAGGAAAAACCAGGCTGTGCCGGCAAACGAGGCGGCGACGTCGGTATTGAGGAAGGCCGATGCGGTGATGTAATCCACCCGCAGTTCCGAGCCGGCATTAAAGCCATACCAGCCAAACCACAGCAGGCCAGTACCCAGGGCAATCAGCGGTACATTGTGCGGTTTGTTTTCCACCACCGAGCGCCGTCCCACATACAGTACAGAGGCCAGCGCGGCAAAACCGGCGGTGTTGTGCACCACGATGCCGCCGGCAAAGTCCAGCACGCCCCACTTGGCCAGCAGGCCATCAGGACTCCATATCATGTGGACAAAGGGGAAATAGACAAAAATCAGCCAGCCGGTGAGAAACAGGAAATACGCTTTCACCGTCACCCGGTTGGCGAAAGCCCCGGTGATCAGCGCCGGGGTGATGATGGCAAACATCATCTGGTAGGCCACGTGCACGATCAGCGGTATGCCGGCATCGTTGCCGGTATACATGGTATGCAGGGTAACGCCGTGCATGAAGGCGTAGTAGGTGGGGTCGCCCACAATGCCATGCCATGTCGGGCCAAAGCACATCGAATAGCCAAAGGCAAACCACAGCACCGTGGTCCAGCCCAGTGACATGAAGCTTTGGGCCATGATGGTCAGCACATTCTTGCGGCCGACCAGACCACCATAAAAGAAAGCCAGACCAGGCGTCATCAACATCACCAGGCTGGCACACAGCAGCATGAAGCCGGTATTGCCGACATTAAGCGGCATGAGTGAATTTGTCATCGAACACATCCTTCAATCCATAAATAATTATTTACTAATACTGTTGTGGATGGGATGCTGCGCTTAGCTGCCGTGCAGGCATTTGCGGCAGATCAAGTGAATGCACGACACGTGACAAGCCGCCAGGCCGCGTCGTTTTCCTGCCGCCAGCGCGTGGCAAAAATGCTGAAATTGTCGCAGACAAGCCCCCGTGCTGCGCCGGGCAAAAGCCGTGTCCGCCACTACATTCAACGGCAGCAGGCAGAGTACCCGGCCGGTGCTGGCAGTTTTGGGCAAAGTCCCAGCCGCCAATGGCTGTGCCAATGCTGAGCAGGATTCAGCAGCGACATTGCCGTCCAATCCCCTGCTGCCTGCCATTTCCCGCGGCTGGCCAGCCGATTACGGCCAGTCTGCTAAAGCATGCTAAAATCCACGCTTTACAAATGCCGGCTGCCCGGTAATATTTTGGCTTTGCCAAACTTGGGCAAGCGGCTGCCAAGCCCTGTCAGCCACACCATGCTTGCAAACGACATCATCCTGCCTAGAGCCGCTAGCCAAACCCCTGCTGCTGCGTTGCGCCTCCTGGCCGTACCCATGTACTGTCAGCGTCGGCACGCCTTGCCCCAGGCACGCTACGCTATTTCGCTAGCCGCTCTTAGCCCCCCGAAGACGCACTCATGAAATGGAACTCCGGCCGGCTATGGCTTCGTATCTCGGTCTACGGCGCAACGACGCTGCTGACGCTGTTTGTCATCACCCAGGCACTGATTTTCTGGAAATTCGATGAAGCATCGATCCGCACCACCCTCGCCGCCTCGCTGCGCGATACCCAGCGCCAGGTAGTGGTGGAAGGCAAGATCACCCCCACGCTATTCCCCTCGCCCGGCCTCAGCATTCACCAGCTCACCATCAGCGAGCCGGGCAGCAGTCTGCCTTTTGCCCGGGTGGAGCAGCTGGACGTCTATCTGTCCTGGCTGCCGCTATTGACCGGCAACCGCGAAATCAAGGCGCTGGAGCTGCATGGCGTCAGTGCCAGCATCATCCGTGCCGCCGATGGCCGGCTGTCGGTGATGGACCTGTTCCAGCACCATACGCCGGGCAACGTCAGCATGAAGCTGGACAGCCTGCTGGTGCGTGAAGGCACACTGCTCTATTCCGACCGCGTGACCGGCAATGACCAGAAACTGGATACCATCAGCCTGGATGCCGACGACCTGCGCAGCAGTGCCAACCTGAGCGCCGCCGCCATTCTCAGCAATGGCAAACGCCCCATCCGCCTGGCCATCAGCACCCCGCTCACCATTCAGGACGATCAGGTCAGCCTGGAAAAAGTGGATGCCGTTGCCTTGTCCGAGCTGCCAGGACTGGGCGAGAGCAAGTTTGCTGCCACGGGTCAGTACAAGCTGAATTTCGCCACGCTGCAAACCTCGGGCAAGGATCTGAGCTTCAGTTTCAGCAGCGAGCGCCCCAGCAGCCAGCTCGAGCTGAAAGTGCCGGAGCTGAACGCCAGCTTCAATGAAATCACCATGCCGTCGGCCCATCTGGGCGGCAAGCTCAGCTATGCCCACAGCCAGTACCAGCTGGATGCCGGCCTGGACAACCTCAAGTTCACCGAAGGCGGACTGGCCGCAGACAAGGTCAAGGGTGATTTCAACTGGCAGGCCGGCGATACCCGGCTCAACTTCAAGCTGGATGCCCCGCTGGCACTGATGGGCATGAAGCAGCTGCGCATGCAGCCGCTGAACATGACCGCCACGCTCACCACGCCGCTGCTGCCACGCGGCAAGCTGTTTTCCAGTATGGAAGGCGCACTGGATGGAGACCTGGACGAGCCGCGGCTGAATCTGCGCGTGGCCGGCAAACTGGATGGCTCCGACCTGTCGGTAACAGTCAGCCAGTTTGGCCTGATGAAGCCGCGTCATGAAGCCACCCTGTCGGTCGGCAAGCTCGACCTCAACCGCTACCTGCCGGAAAGCAAGGGCGATCCGGTGGCCATCTTCCAGGACAGCAAGCCGATTCCGCTGGACTGGCTCGATTACTTCGACCTGACCGGCAAGATCGCCATCGGCGAACTGGCCATGGGCCGCTTCCGCATGAATAATCTGAGCGCCAGCGTGCGCGTCAACCCGCGCGAACTGGAGCTGGACCAGATGTCGGCCGACATCTACCAGGGCCGTTTGCAAGGTGACATCCTGCTGGCGCGCCGCGATACACCGCACCTGGAGGTCAAGCAGACACTGAAGGACATGAACATCCGCCCGCTGCTGGTCGATCTGTTCAACTTCGGCCGTCTCGATGGCAAGGGCAATGGCCAGGTTGACATCAGTGCGGATGGCAAATCCTTCCTCGACCTGCGCAATACCCTGACCGGCACGGTAGAAACCAGCCTGAACAAGGGTGCGCTGACCGGCATCGACCTGGTTGCCGCCCTGAAAAACCTGCCGGCCGAGCTGAAAGAGTGGAATACCCAGGCCCAGGCCGATCAGAAAACCACCTTCTCCACCCTGTCCGCCGGCTTCCGGCTGGACAAGGGTGTGGCCCGCAATCAGAACATGCAGCTGGCTTCGCAGCTGGTCAATGTGAAAGGTTCAGGCAAGGTGGACCTGACGCAGAACATCGTCGACTACACCATGGATGTACAGGCCAATCCGCAGGAGTTCAGCCGGCTGAAGGGTGTCAACGTACCGCTGAAGATTACCGGCCCGCTGAATGCGCCGGTGTACGCACTGGACTTTAACGCCATGGTCAAGGGCAAGAAGACTGAAGGCGAAAAGCAGCAGGCACTGAAACAAGAGCTGAAAAAGCAGATCACCACTATTCTGCCCTGAGCCAGCGGGCTAGGCAGACAAGCACAAGGCCGTGTCGATGACACGGCCTTGTTCATTGCAGCAGGGACACGCAGCCGCTCAGCCTTCCAGAATGCGCGCCTCGGCCAGCGCCAGCTGCTCCGGCGTGCCCAGCAGCACCAGTACATCGTTGGCATCGATTTCAAAATCAGCATCGAAGTCCAGCCGGCGGATGCTGTTGCGGCGCACCGACTTCACCTCTACGCCCAACTGCTGCAGACGCAGCTCACCCAGCGGCCGGCCGATGGCATGGGCGCCGGGGCAAGCCTGAATGCTGAGCAAACGCGGCACCAGCGCCTCGTCCAGCCCCTCGGCATCATCACTGGCACCACGGAAGAAACCGCGAAACAGGTTGTAACGCTCTTCCCGCACCGAACGGATACGCCGCAGCACCCGATTCAGCGGCACCCCCAGCACCATCAGCGCCTGCGAAGCCAGCATCAGGCTGCCTTCCATCACCTCGGCCACTACCTCGTCGGCCCCGGCCTTGCGCAGCAAATCGATATCGCTGTCATCCACGGTACGCACGATCACCGGCAAATCCGGCCGGGCAGCCTGTACCGTATGCAAAATGCGCAAGGCAGCATGGGTATCGGCAAACGTCACCACCACCACCTTGGCGCGCATCAGGCCACCAGCCACCAGCACTTCTTTCTTGCCGGCATCGCCGAACACCACCGGGTCGCCGGCCTCACCGGCCTCGCGCACCCGCTCCGGGTCCATGTCCAGAGCGAAAAAGGGAATGCTCTCGGTTTCCAGCAAACGGGCCAGCGCCTGGCCGCTTCGGCCATAGCCGCAAATCAGCACATGGTCGGACTTGCCCATGCTCTCCACCAGCAGGTGGTGCAGGCTCAAGGCCTGCATCATCCAGTCCTGCTTCACCAGCCGGCGGGTAATGGCCTCGCCATGCATGATCATGAACGGCGCCACCAGCATCGACAGCAAGATGGCGGCAATGGCCGCCTGCTCGGTGCTTTCGGCAATCAGGCCCAGGTTGCCGGAAAGCGCCAGCAGCACAAAGCCGAACTCGCCGCCCTGCGCCAGCGCCAGGCCAGCCCGCATGGAATGATTGGGCTGATGGCGCAACAAACGCCCCAGCACGAAGACAATGCCCAGCTTGGCCAGCAGCAGCAGGCCCAGCATCAGCGCCACTTCACCAAAGCGGTCAAACAGTACCGACAGCTGCAGGCGCATGCCGACCGTGACAAAGAAAAAGCCCAACAGAATATCGCGGAAGGGCTTGATGTCCTCCTCCACCTGATAGCGG
>Ga0187845_1000901_pt1 | contig 17292 bp, 12 predicted proteins | sample SpaLakP09_SKY_68_FD_134515 | JGI IMG/M metagenome (GOLD analysis project Ga0187845, IMG submission 134515) | Oligotrophic lake water microbial communities from Sparkling Lake, Wisconsin, USA - SP09_SKY_68 | ecosystem: Environmental > Aquatic > Freshwater > Lake | place: USA: Sparkling Lake... | reverse complement strand
TACCCCTGCGGTATTTGCGCTGGCCATCGCCATCGCGGTCGTGCCGCCGCTCGCATTCGGCCAGCCCTGGTTTGAGTGGCTCTACAAGGCCCTGGTCATGCTCGTCATCGCCTGCCCCTGTGCACTCGTCATTTCGACCCCGGTGACAGTGGTCAGCGGCCTCGCTGCCGCCGCGCGGCGTGGCATTCTGGTCAAAGGCGGTTTGTATTTGGAGCAGGGGCGGCAACTGCGATCGGTCGCGCTGGACAAGACGGGCACGCTAACCCTGGGGCGGCCTACCTTGACGGACACGGTGCCTTTGGGCGCCATGTCGGAGGCCCAAGTGCTGCGCATCGCCGCAAGCCTGGATGGCCTGTCTGAGCATCCGGTGGCAACCGCCATCGTCAGCGCCTACGGTGACAACCGGCACGCCAAGGTCGAGCATTTCGAAGCACTCGCGGGCCGGGGTGTGAAGGGTGACATAGACGGCCAGACTTACTACATCGGCAACCACCGCTTGGCTGCGGACCTCGGCGTCGCCAGTCCGCAGGTTCAGCAAGTGCTGGAACGACTGGAGGGTGAAGCGAAGACGGCCGTTGTGCTGGCCACTTCGCACGAGGCTTTGGCGGTACTGGCTGTTGCCGACAAGGTGCGCGATAGCAGCAAGCGCGCCATCGCGGAGATGCGGCGGCTGGGCGTCGAGCCCGTGATGTTGACCGGTGACAATCGCAAGACGGCGGAGGCGGTCGCGGCGCAGGTCGGGATCACCGATGTTCGTGCCGAGATGCTGCCCCAGGACAAACTGGCCGCCATCGAGCAGTTGGCAATGCGGGGGCCGGTGGGCATGGTGGGCGACGGTGTCACCGACGCGCCGGCGCTTGCCAAGTCCAACATCGGCTTCGCCATGGGGGCAGCCGGCACCGACACAGCCATCGAAACGGCCGACGTGGCGCTGATGCAGGACGACCTGCGCAAGTTGCCGGAGTTCATTCAGCTCTCCCGTCGCGTTGGCGGCGTGTTGAAGGCCAACATCGCTTTTGCGATCGGGACCAAAGTTGTCTTCATGGTGCTGGCATTCACCGGCCACGCGGGCCTGTGGGCAGCGATTCTGGCGGACATGGGCGCCAGCCTGGCGGTCGTGTTCAACGGGCTGCGACTGCTGCGCGCCAAGCAAGACGAGCCCGTTCATGCCGACTGAGCGGGGTATTCGAAGGGCGTTCGTCCTCGCGGCAACGGTGCTGCTCGGCGACGTGCTCACCAAGGCAACCATCGCCGCCCTCATCGAGTTGGGCGCGGGGCATGCGGTGCTGCCGGGACTGAATATCGTGCATGTTTTGAACCGGGGGGCCGCCTCCAGTTTCCTGCACGACGCCGGTGGTTGGCAGCGCGGCTTCTTCATCGCGCTTGCGCTGGTCGCTGCCGTCGTCTTGGTGCTGATGATTCGCCGCCCTGGCACTGCACTGCTTGAACGGGTCAGTTATGGACTGATTCTTGGCGGGGCCTTGGGCAATATGGTGGATCGCGTCGCTCGGGGTGCGGTCGTCGATTGGATCGATCTTTACTGGGGGGACCACCACTGGCCCGCCTTCAACGTCGCCGACATCGGCATCAGTTGCGGGGCCGTCCTGCTGGTCATCGGTGCGCTGTTTTTCCAGCCTCGCCCGCTCAGCCAAGGATGAGCGCCGCAATGAATAATCTGGATTTCCTCTTGCTGATCAAGGCTGCGGTTCTGGGCATCGTTGAGGGCCTGACCGAGTTCCTGCCCATCTCGTCGACCGGGCATTTGATCCTGGCCTCTTCATTGCTGAACTTCGACAGCTATGCTGCAACGGTGTTTGAGATCACGATCCAGGCGGGCGCCATGATGGCCGTCGTCTGGCACTACCGACAGCGGCTTGCGGCCACGTTGGCCCACTTCGGCACGGATCCAGCCCGACGCCGTTTCGCCGCCCACTTGTTGATCGCGTTCTTGCCTGCTGCGATTGTGGGCCTGCTGGTAGGCTCCTTTGTCAAGGCCAAGCTGTTTCACCCGATTCCGGTGGCCGTCGCTTTCGTGGTCGGCGGGCTCATCATCCTGTGGGTAGAGCGCAGGCACAGGATGCTGCGCCCATCAACGCAGACATCGAGGGTGCAAACTGTCGATGATCTGACCGCAGGGGATGCCTTGCGCATTGGACTGCTGCAATGCGCTGCGCTGATTCCGGGCACCAGCCGGTCCGGTGCCACCATCATCGGATCCATGCTGTTTGGCTTGCCACGCACGGTGGCCACCGAGTTCAGTTTCTACCTCGGTATCCCCACGCTGTTTGCGGCTTCCGGCTATTCGCTGTGGCAGCAGCGGCATGCATTGGATACCGGTGACATTCCCATCTTCGTCGTCGGCTTGACCATGGCCTTCGTCAGTGCCCTCATCTGCATTAGATGGCTGATCCGCTACGTTTCGACCCATGATTTCAGAGCCTTCGGTTGGTATCGAATTGTCTTCGGTGGACTGATCCTGAGCAGTTCGATGCTGGGCTGGATTGCCTGGCCTGCACCATAGCCGCTGGGACTTTGCCTCCGTGCCAACTCCTTTCAATTCTTTCACCCCAAGACAACCATCGTCGTACCGTGCGTTGCTTTCGGAATGCGGACAGGCGGTGGTCGTGGCAATGTTGGAATGGCGCAGATTGATCCGCACACCCTTGAGATTCAGCAGATTGCCGAGACGAGCTCTGGGGAGGTGGACCGACCCCGTTTGGCAATACTCGCCGCGTCCAGTCGACGGCGCGAGCCGATTCGGGTCAACAATGAAATTTGATCCATGCGTATTGTCCTTCTGATCCTGGTTGCGTGGCTGCTGCAGGCAGCACAGCCCGTCCTCGCCACGCGAGTCGAAGGGCGCTCCGTCGATCTCGCAACGCAATTGACCTGCGAAGGACGCAGCGGCCCGGTGTCGTCGGTTGCGGGGCTGTGCCAGCCTTTGGGGCAGGTCCATGCGGACACGGGCGACAACGATGGCTGTCACTCGAACTGCTGCGGCCTGCCGCCTGGCGGCGCCCCGAAGGCGCCTTGCATGGCAGCCTCGGCATGCTCGCCAGCCGAGTTTGCACGGCCACTCTCCGTGACTGCGCGTCGGCCCGATCGCCCGCGATGGTAGGCAAGACCATCCCCGCCTAGCCCAGTCGTCCAGGCACAAGCACCGCTCAGCGGCCTCGCACCGGAAGCTAGCCGGCTGTGAGCGTTTCCGATTCGTGCAATCCGAGCGCCTGCCGCGGCAAGCATGACCCTGCCGCCATGTCGCGGTCCGCTGCGTTCCACGTTCAGTGGGTGGATGCCTCATTCCGCAAAGCGGACTGCGCGTAGATCGTCGCCGAGAACATCGGCACGACGCAATCCAAACGAGAAGTCGATGAGTATTCCTTTCATATCACTCCGCATCGCGGGCTTCGGGCGCGCACTGGCCTGCATAGCGGCGATCGCGTTTGCCGCGTTCTGGCCCGCATTCCCGGCACAGGCCCAGTTGTTCGACAGCCTGCTGAAGTCCGAGCCGGTCAGTTCGAAGCTGCTGGTTCAGGCACCCGATGGCATCACCCCCGGCCAGACGTTTTGGCTTGGCTTGCAACTCAAGCACCACGGCGACTGGCACACTTACTGGCAGAACCCTGGCGACAGCGGCCTGCCCACCCGTCTGCAGTGGATCCTGCCCTCCGGCTTGACCGCAGGGGACATCGTGTGGCCGCTACCGAAGAAGTTTCCGCTTGGGCATCTGGCGAACTACGGCTACGACGGAACGATCGTGCTGCTGGTGCCTGTCCAGGTGGCCGGCGACTTCAGGACGCCAGCGGATGGGCAACTGAGCATCGGCATGAAGGCCACCCTCCTGGTCTGCAGCAACGTCTGCGTCCCCCAGGATGTGAGCCACACGCTCGTGGTGCCCACCGAGGGATCCACCACGATGCAGGCGTCCCGGTTCGAGATCGCCCGCCAGGAAATTCCTGCGGCTCTGCCCGCTCCGCAGGTGGTCGAACTCGCCGATGGCGGCCGCACCGTGGTAGTTCGTGTCGAAGGACTGCCGAAGGACTGGCGCGGCCAGATGCTGAGCCTATTTCCGATCACGCCGCAAGTGGTCAGCAACTCGGCAGTGCAGGACAAGGACGGGGTGCAGCGCTGGGAGGAGGGAATCTGGATCGCACGCATGCCCGTGGCGGCCGATCGTGCCGAGAGTCCAGCACTGATGCGATGGCTCGTGGCTCGTGGCCCCGAGACCTCACCGCGCGGCCCGGCGCTGGAATTCGAGACCTCCGTCGCGGGCCACTGGCCTGCGCCCCTGCCGCCGGGGTCAATTCATGTGGCCGGCCAGACTGCGGAACCGTCGGCATCGGCCATCATGCCGGAACGGCCGGCGGTGCCGGCTGTATCCGCGACGCCCTGGCGCTTGCTTCTGCCCCTGGTCGGGGCGTTCGTGGGAGGCTTGCTTCTCAACCTCATGCCCTGCGTGTTTCCGGTGCTCGCGCTGAAGATCGTCGCCGTCGCACGTTCGCAGGACAGTGGGGGACGGCATCGACTGGCCGGGATGGCCTACGCGGGTGGAGTGGTCCTGACTTTCGCGCTGCTCGGGGCGCTGTTGCTGGTCCTTCGTGCTACGGGGCAAGAACTCGGCTGGGGCTTCCAGTTGCAATCGCCGCTCGTGGTGACGGCCCTGGCGATGCTCTTCACGCTGATAGGACTGAACCTGGCGGGCGTTTTCGAGATCGGCGAATGGTTGCCGCAAGGCCTCGCCTCTCGTCAATTGCAGCATCCGATCATGAACTCGGCGCTGTCAGGACTGCTGGCCGGCATCGTGGCGTCGCCTTGCTCGGCCCCGTTCATGGGGGCAGCGATCGGGCTGGCCGTCACCTTGCCCGCCGCCGAAGCCTTGCTCGTATTTGGCGCGCTCGGCCTGGGCATGGCTGCGCCCATTCTGGCCGTCGGCTTCTGGCCCGGGTTCGCGCGTGCGCTGCCGCAGCCGGGGCCGTGGCTGGTGACGTTCCGTAAGGCCCTGGCCTTTCCGATGGTCGCCACGGTACTTTGGCTGCTGTGGGTGCTAGGACGGCAGACCGATGTCGATACCGTGATCTACGTGCTCGGCGCGGCCTTGTCTCTGAGTTTGCTTTGCTGGTCGTTGACCTTCCGTGGCCTGGCCCGCTGGGTGGGCGGAGTTCTCTCCGGAATCATCCTGGTCATCATTGGCTGGAACAGCAGCCTCCTGCTGCCCTCGACAGGGTCATTGTCGTATTCGACGCCGGGCGCGCTATCAGCGCGGTGGAGCCCATGGTCGGAAGACGAGGTGCAGGCCAGACTGTCCGGCGGACAGTCTGTTTTCGTGGACTTCACCGCGGCGTGGTGCGTGACCTGCCAGTACAACAAGCTGACCGTGCTGGGCGATGCGAGGGTCCTCGCGGCGCTCGATGAGCACAAGGTCGTCACTTTGCGCGCCGACTGGACGCGACGTGATCCGCAGATCACGAAGGCACTGAATCAACTCGGCCGCAACGGTGTTCCCGTCTACGTGCTCTACGCGCCCGGTCGAGTTCCTGTCGTGCTGTCGGAGGTTCTGACCGCCGATGAAATCAGGGCCGCTCTCGGGTCTCTTTGAAGCACGCAGCGAATCTAGCGCGTGCCGCTGAATGACTCACCATTAATTACATAAAAAGGATCAAGCAAATGAATCGTCGTCACTTTCTCGTTGCCGCCTCTGGCAGTTTCTCGGCACCGGCCTCAGTGCTGGCGCAAGAGCGTTTCGTGGAAGGCCAGCACTACGCGACCTTGGCGCAACGGCAGCCTACCCGGGATCCCAAGCAAGTCGAGGTTTTGGAGTTCTTCGCCTATGGCTGCGGCCACTGCGATGCCTTCGAACCCGCCCTTGACGCGTGGCAAAAGAAGCTTCCCCCGACGGTGCTTTTTCGTCGAATTCCAGTGGCGTTTCGAGCGTCCTTCGCGGTCCAGCAGCGCCTGTACTTCACGCTGGAAGCGCTCGGTCTGGTGGAGCAACTACACCGCAAGGTGTTCCATGCCATCCATGTGGAGCGGCAGGCTCTTGACACGTCGAAGGAAATTGCAGATTTCGTCGCCCGCATCGGCGTAGATGCAAAGATGTTCATGCAGACCTTGGATTCGTTCGGCGTTTCGGCCAAGGCCAAGCAGGCGTCCACCCTGGTATCCGGATACAAGATCGAAGGCACACCCTCGATTGGGGTCGATGGCCGATGGCTAACATCGGGGTCGATGGCCGGCTCCAACGAGCGGTCGCTGGCTGTTGTCGACCACCTGCTCGGCTTGGCGAGACGGTCGTAACGACTTGTCTTGGCGCCGCGCACGATTCCAGCAGCTTCCGTCGGTGTCGAATGGTCTTCGATGCGCTCAGCCTGAGCAGATCAACTCCCGCCAGCATTGCTTCGCCAACCACTTCGCTGTTCGAGTAGCCGCGCCGGGGCGCTGCCTTGGTTACTGATCCTCAATCGACCGTCCATCCTGCCCGATGGGCGCCGGATGTTGCATCGTGCCGCGCGTCGTCTTCGGCATGCAGGTAGGTGTTGGTCGCGGCGATGTTGGCGTGCCCCAGGTTGTCCCGCACCACCTTGAGGTTCACCTGATTGCTGAGATGGTTGCCCGACGTATGACCTGCCTATTGCGGTGTTTGCATCGGCGTTGCCCGGATCCGGTGGGGGCGACCTGGATAGGCCGACGTGGACTGGGCTTTCGTATCGGTTGCCTTGTGCGGAACGGGGCTCATCATGCTCATGCGCGTCAGCGCGATCTTGCTAACCTGATTTGATACATCGGCATCAGTTGATGAACAAGCTTGCGACCACTCTCGGAGCCGTCTCGCTGACCCTACTGAACCTGTGCGGAGCAGCGCATGCAGCTGACACCAAGCCAGATCCCCTCGCGCCGCTGGCGCGACTCCTCGGTGACTGGACGGGCGTGAGCAGCGGCGCGCCGGGCGATGGCGAAGTCACCCGCAAGTACGGGTACGTCATGAACAAGCGCTATGTCCAGGAGACGAACATCTCCCGCTACCCGGCCCAGCCGAAGAACAAGACTAGTGAAGTGCATGAACACCTGGGCATGTTCAGCTACGACAAAGCACGCAAGCTGCTCGTCCTGCGCCAGTTCCACATCGAAGGCTTCGACAACACCTTCCGGCAGGTCATGGCGGTAGAAGGTGCCGAGTCCCTCGTGTTCGAAAGTGAGTCGTTCGAGAACCTGAGCAACACGTGGAAAGCCCGAGAAACCTATGAGTTTCCGTCGCCCGATGAGTTCATCGAGACCTTTGAACTGGCGCCGCCCGGCAAGCCATTCGAGGTTTACAGCCGCAGCCATTTCAAGCGTCGCGTAGCGCCCCCGGACGGGAAGGCATCCCCATGAGAACAGGCTTGTGCAGTCCGATTACCGCAGCCCATTTCACCGAGGCAGAGCTTTCGACGAAAACCGAGCCTTTGACATCGCATCCGCAGAGCGCGGTGCTTGAGTCCGTATTGACGTGCCCCAATTGCGGCTGCGCCAAGCGCGAAACGATGCCTACCGATGCGTGCCAGTTTTTCTATCAATGTGAAAACTGCATGTTGCTTCTTCGCCCGAACTCCGGTGACTGCTGCGTGTTCTGCTCCTTTGGCTCCGTGAAATGTCCTCCTGTGCAGTTGCAGAGGGTGTGTTGCGGCTGAGTGGCCGTGCCATGTGCGATGTTGTATCGCCGGGGGAACACCCTAGCTAGACGACAGGCCGCCAATTTGATGCAATGCACCAACTGTTCTCCGTCGCCCGCATGAAACTCATCGGTTTTTGGCTTCTGATTCTGCTCGCTGTGCTGGTACCGGCGACTGCGACGGTGGCTGCAGCTATGGTTTTTCCTCCTGCTGTGACGGCCAAGCAAACGCAGACACGCTCGCATGTGGCCATGCAAGCCACATCGGCCAAGAAGCATGGCGCAGTGGTCACTACTGCGTCGCATGACCGCAGCGCGAAGGCAAAGGTCTCATTGAAGAAGACGACCTCTGGTGGGAACCCAGCGGACCCTTGCTGCGATACCGACCCGTGCAGCCATTGTGCGAGTTGCGGCACCTGTGCCTCTATCGCTGTCGCCATAGCTGATGCCGGCGCTAACCCGCCGGTTGCGGTGGCATCACTCCCTGAGCTTGGCGTCCCGCGCGCCGAGTTCCTGTTGTCCGGGCAGGAACGCCCACCTCGAAGCTGCTGATTCAGCGCCTCGCCTCGCCCTGACCTCGCGCTTCGGCCAAGGAATCAGCGGCAAGGCATAGATGTGGCTGAGTCGCAAGCTCGATCAAAATGAGGGGTATGGGCCAGGTTACGGCTCCGTATTCGTTCGGCTTCCTCTGAAGTTCGTGACGTACCCTCACTTGCAAATCGTCGACCTGCGCTCATCCACGAACTGATCGGTTCGATGGTGACTTGGCACGCGCGCCGCGCTGGCCAGCACCCAACTGGATGAAGAAGATGTCTAAGCTCACACCAACGGCAATTGCTACGGCCGTTCTCCTCCTCGTCAACAATGCCTTTGCGCAGCAAACTGCCGCCGTTGACGCAGGCGCCGCCGCCACCACCTCGCTGGACAAGGTGCAGGTCACCGGCAGCCGCATCAGCATGAAGCAGGCGCAAATCTCCGGCGTCGGCCCGGTCACGATCATTGATGCCGAAACGATCCAGCGCTCTGGCGCGATCTCCGCTGAAACGCTGCTGCAACGCCTGCCGGCATCGGCCGGCACCGCGGGTAACCAGACCAGCGCCTACTGGACCGGCAACGGCTACGGCACCACCCAGGTCAATCTGCGCGGCCTGGGCATCAATCGCACCCTCGTCCTGCTGAACGGCCGGCGCGTCGTCAATGGCGGCACGGGCGCCAACAGCTCGGTCGACCTGAACATGATCCCGGTGGCGCTGATCGAGCGCGTCGAAGTGCTGAAGGACGGCGCATCGGCCATCTACGGCGCGGACGCCGTCGCCGGTGTGGTCAACATCATCACCAAGACCGGGCTCAAGGGCGGTGAGGCCTCGGTGCGCCATGGCCAGACCTCCCGCGGCGATGGCGATGAAACCGCCGTCGACCTGAGCTGGGGCTTGCAGGCCGCCAATGGCTCAGTGGTCAGCGCCATCAACTATTCGGAAAGCGGCGCCATCAACATGGCTTCGCGCGCGCCTTGCGGGCTATCCGAAGTCGCAGGCAAGCTGGAGTGCACGGGCAGTTCGTCCACCATTGGCGGCCGTGCGCTGCTGGCCAACGGCCAGCGCATCAACTTCAATCAGACGCCTGGCAGCGGCCCGGCCTACGAGACCTACTCGGCGGCCAAGCACAACTACAACAGCAACCCGATGCTGAACGCGGTCAACCCGATCAAGCGCTTGGGACTGAGCACTTTCGGCACGTTGAACCTGAGCGAAGAAACGCAGCTGTTCACCGAGATTCTGTTCTCGCACCGCGAATCCGAGCAGTTGGCCACACCGGGTGCGCTGGGCGTCTACCGCGCCATGAACTTCGCGGCCGACCATCCCACCAACCCGACCGGGCAGAGCCTGGTGCTGCAACGCCGCCGCTTGGAAGAGGCCGGCCCGCGCTTCTTCAAGCAGGAGTCCAACATCTTCCGCGTGGTGGCGGGCGTCAAGGGCAATATCGGCAAGAGCTGGGACTGGTCGGCCGCCGTGAACTGGGGCCGCAACACCGGCGTCGATGTCACGACGAACGTGGCCAATCTCGACCGCGCGGCCCTCACGGTGGACCGCAGCAAGTGCAGCAGCGCTGCCGGTGCGGCCATTCCCTGCGGCAACTACCTCGGCTATGGCAATCTCACCCGGCCGGTGATGGACTACATCTTCTCCAATCTGCGCGATACCGGTGGCAATGAGCAGCAGGGTGCCAGCGCCAATATCAGCGGCGAGTTGTTTGCCCTGCCCGCCGGCACTGTGGGCTTCGCCGCAGGCGCCGAGGTGCGCAAGGAAAGCGGCTGGCGCAACCCGGACAGCCTGACGGTGCTGGGCATCGCCAACACCAACGCCCAAGACCCCATTGCTGGCGAGTACACGGCGCGCGAGGTTTATGCGGAGCTGTCTGTGCCGCTGCTGAAGAAGCTGCCCTTCATCGAGTCGTTGCACTTCAACACAGCAGCGCGCTATTCCGACTACAGCATGTTTGGCTCCAAGAGCACGTACAAGGCTGGCCTGGACTGGCAAGTGATCCCCAGCCTGAAGCTGCGCTCGAACGTGTCATCCGCCTTCCGCGTGCCCAATATTCCGGAGCTGTACGGCGGTGTGGCCGAAGGCAACCTGACGACCACCGATCCTTGCAGCAACTGGAGCGCCTTGCCCGCCACCTCGGTGGTGTCGCAGAACTGCAAGGCCGCGGGCGTGCCGGCCGGCTACACGCAGCTGGGCAACACCATTCTGACCACGGTGGGTGGCAACCCGGCGCTAGAGCCCGAGGACGCGAAAACGTTCACGGCCGGCGCCGTCTGGTCGCCGAGCAAGTCCCTGACCCTGACGCTGGACTACTTCAACATCAAGATCAGCAATGCGATCCAAAGCGTGGATGGCTCCACCAAGCTGGCGGTGTGCCACAACACACCGGGCCTGGCTCATCTGTTCTGCAACCCCTCCAGCTTCACCCGCAACAAGACCACCGGCGAGATCGACTTCCTGTCCTCCCAGCCGGTCAATGCCGCCGACGAGAAGATCTCGGGCTTCGATATCGGCGCGCTGTACGAGTTCAAGCTCGCGGGCTTCGATACCTCGCTGAGCGCCGAGGTTTCGCACCTGAAGAACTACCAGGTGCGGCCTTTCCCGGGTGCGGATGTTATCGACTACACCGGCAAGATCACCGGCGGTCGTGGCAGCTACACCCAGTGGCGCTCCTTGAGTTCGCTGACGATGGCCAAGGGCCCCTGGTCCGGCTCCTACACCGTCCAGTACATCGGTGGCGCGGACGACATCAACGCGTCTCCCGGCGACATCGGCGACAAGGCGCCCGGCCTGGCCTATCACTCGGTGCAGCTGAAGTACGCCTTCAGCAAAAAGCTGGACCTGGCCTTCGGTATCGACAACCTGTTCGACAAGAAGGCGCCGTTCATCCAGAGCTACACGGATGCCAACACGGACACGATGACGTACGACCTGCAAGGTCGTCGTTGGCATGTCCGCGCCGGCTATCGCTGGTAAGTAGGCCTTGTGGGCATCGCAGGCATCCAGCCCGCGGTGCCCTTCAGGGGCATCGAACCCCGTGAATGCTGTGAGACAAGCAATATGAATCTACCCTTCTGGGTCCGCCGAGCCCACAAATGGATCGGCCTCGTCATTGGTGTGCAGGCCTTGCTGTGGATGGTCAGCGGTGTGTACATGACGGCCATATCGCTGGAGGTGATCCACGGCGACCACATGGCCCATGTGTTCGACGAGCCGCTGGATCGCCAGGGCGAACGCATCGACCTTGAGCAGTTAACAAGGCTGCATCCCGGCTTCGAGTCCTTCAAGCTGAAGAAATTCCTCGGCAAGGAGGTCTATGAGTTGAAGCAGGACGGCAAGGCCCGCCTGGTGGATGCAAAGACCGGCACCTTGCTGAGCCCCTTGCCGCGCGAGCAGATCGTTGCGCGGGCCAAGGACATCTTCCAAGGCGAGGCCGAAATCCGCGAGGTGACGTGGATCACCCAGGCGCCGCAGGAGGTGGCCAAGCGTCCGGTGCCGATGTGGGCAGTGCGCTTCGATGACCGCGCCGACTCCACGCTCTACTTCTCGCCCAGCACTGGCGACCTGCTCGCACGTCGCCACAACCTGTGGCGCTGGTTCGACTTCCTGTGGATGTTGCACATCATGGATTACGACACGCGTGACGATGTCAACAACAGCCTGCTGCGCGTCGCGGCCGGCGTCGGCCTGCTGTTCGCACTGAGCGGCGCCTGGCTGGTGTTTTACAGCTTCCGTCGGAGGGCCAAGGCATGACACCCTGGATGCGCAAGGTTCACAAATGGATAGGTCTGCTGATCGGCCTGCAGCTGGTGCTGTGGATGTGCAGCGGTTTCGTCATGGGCCTGCTGGACAGCGAGAAGGTACGCGGCCGCGAGCTCCGGGCGCCGCCCGCGAGCAAGCGCGCCTGGCCCCAGGACGCCATGCCGGTCAGCCAGGTGCTGGCCGCATCCCCGGACGCGGCACAGCACGTCACTACTGGCTGGCTGCTCGATCAGCCCGTCTACCGCTTGACCGGGGAGAAGGTCGTTCGACTGTTCGACGCCCGCAGCGGCGAGCGGATCGAGCTGGACGCCGCCACGGCCCGCCGTCTGGCCGTGGCTTCCTATCGCGGTCCCGGCGTCCCGGGCGAAGCTCAGTTGTTGGAGCAGTCGCTCGAAACCCGCGCTCACGAGGGCAAGGCCTGGCGCGTGCCCTTCTCGGATGCCGGGGACACGACCGTCTACCTGTCCCAGCAGGGCGACGTACTCGAACACCGCAACAACACCTGGCGGCTGTTCGATTTGTTCTGGATGCTGCACATCATGGACTACACCGGGCGCAAGGACTTCAACAACCCCTTGGTCATCAGCGCGGCGGTGGGCGGGTTCTGGCTCGCGCTCAGCGGCATCTGGCTGCTGTTCACCAGCTTCAGCCTGGCCGAGTTCATTCCCAAGCGCTGGCGCGGCACTCGTTCGCTGCTGGTTCACGCACCGGACGGCAGCCGCCTGCGCAGCATGCGGGCGCATTCGGGTGACACGGTGTTCGTCGCCTTGGCCCAGCAAGGCCTGCAACTGCCGTCGAACTGCGGCGGCGGCCAAACTTGCGGCCTTTGCGAAGTTCGGGTTCGCGGCGGAGCACCCGCACCGACCAGCGCCGACCGCGCAGTGCTATCACCTTCCAGAATCGAAGCCGGCTGCCGCCTGGCCTGCAATCTGAAGCTGGACCGCAACCTGGACATCGAGGTGCGCGGTGGCGCCGAACTCGGCACCGAGCACGAGGCGCAGGTCGAGAGCGTTCGCGCGCTGTCGCCTTTCCTGCGCGAGATCGTGCTCCTGCCCAAGGACAAGCCGGGTCCCGAATATCGACCCGGCTCCTTCATCCAGCTCCATGTGCCGCCCTACAAGATGGTCAAGCATCAGATTGAAGCGCCCGATGAGCACCACTCGGCCTGGTCCGGCCTGCACCTGCCCGCGCAGTGGTCCAGCGGCGCGCTGCTGCGCCGCTCCTATTCGCTGGCGGCGCCGGTGCAGCAGACCGACGGTCGCGTGACGCTGCTGGTGCGCTTCTGCCACGGCAAGCAGGGCGGCAAGAACCATCCGCCCGGCAAGGGTTCGGCCTATGCCTACGGGCTCAAGGCCGGCGACCGCGTGCAGTACAGCGGACCCTTCGGGGACTTCGCGATCCAGCAAGGCGAGCGGGAAAAGGTCTTCATCGGCGGTGGCGCTGGCATGGCGCCGCTGCGCGCCATGGTCCGCGACCTGCTTGAGTCCGGTGCCAGCGAGCCGATCCACTTTTGGTACGGGGCGCGCACGGCGAGCGACGCGCCTTATGTGGACGAGATGGAGGGACTGGCCGCGAAATTCGACAACTTCAGCTGGCAACTGGTCCTGTCCGATGAACGTGGAGGACAAGGGCCCTCCGGCATGGTCCACGAGGCCGTGCGTGAGGGCTTGCTGCAAAGGCTTCCCGATCTCAAGGCCTGCGACTTCTACCTCTGTGGTCCGCCACCGATGCTGAAGGCGACACGCGCCATGCTGGAGAAGCTCGGCGTGGCCGATGAACGGGTGGCCTTCGACGACTTCAAGATCTGAAGGTGGGCGCCGCGCCTCTCGTAGGCTGCCTTCGCGGCCATGCCATAGTGCGGCGTTGCGCGCCCTTTTCGTCGAGCCCATGCTGCCGTCCTGCCGCCAGTTCCTGATTGCCTTTGCCTGCGTTTTCTCATCGGCCATCGTCCAAGCCCAGCCTCGCGTCGTCTGGCTGTCGTTGGAGGGATCGCCAAAGCGTCCGGCCTCGGCCGTCGTCGAGTCGAACGCCATGACGGTACCTCCCGGCGAGCAGGCGCGGCGGTGGTTGGTCGAGCGCTTGCCGGGTTTCAGCCATGAGCATGACACGGCCAGCGTCGCGCGCATCGAGCAGTTGACCGCGAAGGACGGCGACACCTATTGCTATGCCAATGCGCTGCGCACGCCGCGGCGCGAAGCCAACGCCCTGTTCAGCGCGCCGGTTCTGCACCGGCTGCCCAGCCGCGTCATCATCAGCGCGGATCGCCAGGCGCTGCTCAGCCCGCACCTCAATTCCAATGGTCAGGTACGGCTGCGTTCGCTCATCGACGACCCCAAGTTGCAAGGCGCGGTGACCAGCCTGCGTAACTACGGTCCATTGATCGACCCGATCCTGTCCGGTGCCAGCGGCCCGCAGCGCGTGACCCACTACGACACGCCGAGCCGGATGCTGATGGCGCGTCACATCGACTGGATCATTTCCGAACCGGCGGCGCTGGCTGGATTCGTGCAGAACGAGCCCCATCTGCCCATCACGCGGACCAGCAGCTTTGAGATTGCCGGCCCTGCGGAACCCGTGATCACCTATGTAATGTGCAGCCGCACTGCGACTGCGCGGCGCTTGCTGGAGGAGCTGAACCGGCTGATGGTCAGCCGCGCTGACAGGCCATGGGAACGACCCTATTTGAAGCTGCTGAGCGCTCGCGAGCGTGAGGACCTGGCTCGCCTGGTTCGTCAGATGCCGCGCTGAGCCGGGTCGAGGCCGGGCCGTGATTGGCCGAGAATCTCGCACATCCGCGCCGGCCCCCACCAGGCCAGCGACAACGCCGCACCCACCATCAAGACCACGGCCGCCGTCCAGAATGGCAGCATTGGCGCCATCGCAAACAATGAGCCGGCGCTCATCGAGCCGAGCGCCTGCCCGAGGTTACCGGCCGCCGCCTGGCTCCCCAGCAGCCTGCCAGGCGACTCCGACTGGCGTTCAAGCAGTTCGTAGGACAGCACGGGCGCTACCATGCCGGCGCCGGTGGCCACCACCGCGATCATCAGTCCCAGAAACGCCGCACCCGGCACCCAGGACGTGAACCCCAGGGCCAGGGCGGACGCCGCAAATGCAGCCGCCATCCAATGATGGTTGAGACGGCGACGCACCGATGACAGCAGCAGCGTCGCTTGCGCCGCCAACATCGCCAGGCTGCAGGTGATGAACATCGCAGCCATCGTCGACGTTGTCAGACCGAGCGTTTCTGTGCCCAGGAGGTTGAAGCCGACCTCGAAGGTGCCGACCGCAAACGAGGCCAACAGCGCAAGCCGCATCGATGCATGCACAAAGGGCTTGCGGGAGGGTGCGGCTGCTGCCTCAGTCGGCGACGTGACGGGACGGTTGCGTGTCAGGCACCACGGAGTCAACAGCAGCAGTGGCACGCCAGCCATTGCGACCGCCAGTGCCGGCCAGTTCAACATGCTGCCCATCTGCCCGACCGGCATGCCCATCGCTGGCCCCGCCAGCCAAGTACCGAACGCTGGTCCAAGCAGAATGCCGGCAAAGGCGGCACTCCACAGAAGTACGAACCGCCGGCTGCGGTCGGCGGTTGAGCTGGTGTCCGCGATGTAGGCCTGCGCAGTCGGCATGATCGCCGCAGCACCCGCACCGGCCAATAACCGTGCCGCATAGACAAAGCCGAGATCCGGGGCAAGCGCCGTGTCCACACCGCCGGCAAGAAAGGTGGTGAAGCCCATCACGAGCACCCGCACCCGCCCATAGTGATCGGAGAGTCGGCCCCACAGGGCGGAGAAAAGGAACAAAGCGAAAAGGTAGCTGCCGCCAAGCATGCCCACATGCCAGGCCACGGCCGAGGCGGGCGCAGCATTCAGATAACGCAGGAGATAGAGCTGAATCAGCGGCAGCCCCGCGCCGTAGCCCAGCGATACGACAAACACCATCGCCCCCAGCAGTGCCATGGCACGCGTGGCGGCACTTTCGCCGAGATCGAGGACTTCAGCCTTCATTCGGGCTTGAATCCCGACTTGACCCTGCGACATGAAGGACCAGGCTTGCCAACCAAAGCAGGGCCGGGGCCAGTAACAGCCACTGATAGTCGGAGTCAAGTGCGAAGTTCGTTGCGCTCATGAGCCCGACCGTGAGCAGGCCCGAGAAAGCGATGGCCCAGGATGTGCTCCTCAATCGCAAGGGCATCGCCGCACGGGCGACGTACACGGTGAGCAGGCCCGCGCCCGCCATGAAGCCGCCCATGACGGTGAATACGTGTTGCAGCCACGCCTCCAGGCCAGGAGCATTTGCACGTACCTGTGCCAGAGAGGTGTTCATGAAGCGCAGGTCCTCCGGCAGCAATGAAGGCCGGACAAAGACGAAGTAAAGCCCGAGCGTGATGAGCCAGAGTCCGCATGCTGTCAACATCCACGAAGCGCTCTTTCGAGCTGTGCCACGGTCACGCATGATTTACCTGCCGAGGCGAAGCAAGACACCCAGCCGGGAGAAGTGTCATCGTGAGCCTCTCAAAGCAACACTGGCTGATCGGGCAACTCATTGCCGCGCTGGTCGCCGGCCGGGAAGTGCCTGACCAGATGCTGCGTCACCGCCTGCACGCCACCGACCACCCCCGCTTCAAACTTCGACAGCTTGAAGGCGTCTTCCATCTGGCGGCAGACCTGGCCCCATTCCTGCGAACCTACCTTGGCGTGGATGCCGCGATCGGCGACGATCTCCACCGACCGGTCAGCGAGCAGCAGATAGATCAGCAAGCCGGTGTTGCACTCGGTGTCCCAGACGCGCAACTGCGCGAACAGCTCGATCGCCCGCTCGCGCGCCGACTGCCCCTTGAAGAGTGGGGCGCCATCCAGCCCGCCTTCGACCACGAAACGGATTTCGCCCTCGTGCGCCGTCTCGCTGCCCTTGATCGCGCTCTCGATGGCGAGCAGGGCGCTGGGTGGAAAGGCACGTTCAACCTGACCGCCGGTCGTCAGCAAATGCTTCACGATACGTTGGATGTTCATGGCTACCATCTCCCCGAGGCGCCGCCGCCGCCGAAGCCACCCCCACCGCCGCGGAATCCGCCGCCACCGCCACGGCCACCTCCGAAATAGCCACCCAATCCATGCCGGCCGATGCCGGCCCCCGTCAGGGTAAGGAACAGCGCGATCACGCCTGCGACCAAGGCCATCGACAGTGCGCCGACGATGAACCATGCCAGCACCCCGACGGCGCCGCCGGTGACCAGGGCGCCGGGCACCTTGCCGAGCTTGGCCCGCAACACCCCGCCCACGGCCAGCGCGACGATGAACAGGACGGGCGCGTACTGCTGCAGATCCCCGACGCGCGCGCCCG
>Ga0187845_1000897_pt1 | contig 17318 bp, 16 predicted proteins | sample SpaLakP09_SKY_68_FD_134515 | JGI IMG/M metagenome (GOLD analysis project Ga0187845, IMG submission 134515) | Oligotrophic lake water microbial communities from Sparkling Lake, Wisconsin, USA - SP09_SKY_68 | ecosystem: Environmental > Aquatic > Freshwater > Lake | place: USA: Sparkling Lake... | reverse complement strand
GCCCCAACAGCCCCAACAGCCCCAGCAGCTGCATCGCGCGGGCAAAGAAAAAGCCACCGTCTCCGGTGGCTTTACTCATTTTTTGATAGCTACTAGCGCATGATGGACGCGCGCAGGAGCCATTTTTTACCACTATTTTGAGTGGCAAACTCCCGCAAAACTCACTTGCGGTCGTTTTCCAGCTGCGCCAGAGCGGCATTGCCACCCAGCGACAGCAGGCCTGCACGCGCATACACACCCAGCTTGTCGCGCGTGTCCGAGATGTCCAGGTTGCGCATGGTCAGCTGGCCGATGCGGTCCAGCGGGCTGAACGGCGCGTCTTCCACCTTTTCCATCGACAGGCGCTCGGGCGCGTAGGTCAGGTTGGGCGATTCGGTGTTCAGCAGCGAGTAGTCGTTGCCACGGCGCAGTTCCAGCGTCACGGTGCCGGTCACGGCGCGGGCCACCCAGCGCTGGGCGGTTTCGCGCAGCATGATGGCCTGGGGGTCGAACCAACGGCCCTGGTACAGCAGGCGGCCGAGCTTCAGGCCGTTCAGGCGGTACTGCTCGATGGTGTCTTCGTTGTGGATGCCAGTCACCAGGCGTTCGTAGGCAATGTGCAGCAGTGCGAGGCCGGGGGCTTCGTAGATGCCACGGCTCTTGGCTTCGATGATGCGGTTTTCGATCTGGTCGCTCATGCCCAAGCCGTGGCGGCCGCCGATGCGGTTGGCTTCCAGGATCAGCTCGACCGGGTCATTGAACTCCACGCCGTTCAGGGCCACGGGCTGGCCTTCTTCAAAGCGCACCGAGACTTCCTCGGCCTTCACTTCGACTTCCGGCTTCCAGAATGCCACGCCCATAATGGGGTTGACGATGCGGATGCCGCTGTTCAGGAACTCCAGGTCCTTGGCCTCGTGCGTGGCGCCCAGCATGTTGCTGTCGGTGCTATAGGCCTTCTCGGCGCTCATCTTGTAGCCAAAGCCGGCCTGGGTCATGAACGCCGACATTTCGGCGCGGCCGCCCAGTTCGTCGATGAACAGCTGGTCCAGCCAGGGCTTGTAAATCTTGAGGGAAGGGTTGGTGAGCAGGCCGTAGCGGTAGAAGCGCTCGATGTCGTTGCCCTTGAAGGTCGAGCCGTCGCCCCAGATGTTGACGTCGTCTTCCTTCATCGCGGCCACCAGCATGGTGCCGGTCACGGCACGGCCCAGCGGCGTGGTGTTGAAGTAGGTCAGGCCGCCGGTGCTGATGTGGAAGGCGCCGGCCTGCAGGGCGGCAATGCCTTCGTGGGCCAGCTGCGTGCGGCAGTCCACCAGGCGGGCCTTCTCGGCGCCATATTCCATCGCCTTGCGGGGGATGGCGTCGTAGTCGGGCTCATCGGGCTGGCCCAGGTTGGCGGTGTAGGCGTAGGGCATGGCGCCCTTGAGTTTCATCCAGTGCAGCGCAGCGCTGGTATCGAGGCCGCCCGAGAAGGCGATGCCGACTTTTTGCCCCAGGGGCAGGTTTTGGAGAATGGTGGCCATGTGCGGGGTCCGTTGCGGTGTGGGGTGCGATCAGCCGAAGTGGCAGATGTAGTGGTAGGCCTCGGTCACGCGGATGTCGAACTTCGAGTTGCCGGGCACGCTGAACTTGTCGCCTGCGGACGACTTCACCCAGGCATCGGTGCCTGCCAGTTTGTATTCGCAGGAGCCTGCGACGCATTCCATGATCTCGGGCGCACCGGTGTTGAAGGTGAGCGTTGCGGGCAGCACCACGCCCACCGACTTCTTCGTGCCATCGGGGAAGGTGATGCCGTGGCTCACGCACTTGCCGTCAAAGTACACATTGGCCTGGGTGGTGACGGACACGCCGTCGATTTTTTCGGTGGTCATGGATAGCGCAGGATGGGGTTAGAGGAAATCCGCGATTTTAGGGCAGGGGTGGCGCGGCCTCGGCGGCCAGGCCCAACGAAACCTGCGCGAGGGGCCGGAGCGCCAAGAAAAAGAGCCCCGAAGGGCTCCAATCCTGGGTGGCGAATGCTCGGGGCCTGGGTGTTGGGGGCCCCAGGCGCCCGTTCAGCGCCAGTACGGGTTGCGGTGGTGCGGGTAGTGCGGCCGGTCGTAGCCGTACTCAATCACCGTCACGGGCGGCGTCACATAGGTGGGCTGCTGGTAGACCGGTTGCACCGGGTAGGTGGATGTCACCACGCCGGGCTGGCTGTACACGCCTTGTTGGGCATACGGGTCAGGCTGGGTGGAATAGGTCTGGCCCGTGGGCTGCACGCTCAGCGGAATCCAGCGGCCGGGGTCGTTCTGGGTGCGCGTGGTGCATTGCCGGCCTGCGTACTCGTACACCACGTTGTAGCCCACCGTGCGGTTTTCGTAATAGGTTTCGGTGGTGCAGCGCTGCACGTTTTGGTACTGCGGCTGGCCACCTTCAATCTGGTTGCCCAGCACGGCCCCGCCGATCACGCCGATGGCCGTGGCGGCTGCGCGGCCACTGCCCTTGCCGATGGCATTGCCTGCGGCACCGCCCGCAATGGCGCCCACCACGGCGCCAGCGCCGCTGGTGCGGTTGCCGCTGTACACGGTTTCATTGCCGCACACCTGCTGGGGGATGCCCACCTGCTGCACGATGGGCGTGGCGGACAGCACACGGCCTTGTTCCTGAGCGCTCGCCAGGGTGGCGACGGCGGCCAGAGCGGAAAAAATGACGATCTTTTTCATGGAGAAACTCCTTTCGGGTCGGTACATAACGCGCCGAACACAAGAAAAGTTTAGGCCCGTGACGTCAATTCGGGCCCTGGCAGCCGTAAATCTGCGTAAAGATTTGTGCGATTTTCCCGCGTTGGCGGGCAAATGTCAGCCAGTCAGCCAGTCAGCCAGTCAGCCAGCCGGTCAGTCAGTCAGCCGGTCAGTGAGCCGGCCTGCCCCTGCGGGTTCGTCAGCCTTTGGGCGCTGCGTCGCGCCAAGCCTGCCACTGATCGGGCACAAAGCCCACGGATACCTGGGTGTGCCCTGCGCTGTGCCATTCGACCACCGGCCGCTTGATCACGCTGGGCTGGTCCTGCATCAGGGCGCTTGCGCTGGCGTCGTCCATGACGGCTGCCTGGGTGTCGGCATCCAGCTTGCGCCAGGTGGTGCCTTGGCGGTTGACCAGCTTCTGCCAGCCCACGGCGCTCAGCCAGCCGGGCAATTGGGCAGTGGGCACGCCTTGTTTCTTGAAGTCGTAGAACTGGTAGTCCAGCCCTTGTTCGGTGAACCAGGCGCGGGATTTTTTGACGGTATCGCAGTTGGGGATGCCGTAGAGGGTGATGCGGGCGTTGGTCATGCCGCGCATCATCCTCGAAAACGCCGTGGGGAATGGGGCTCGGCGACAATCCCGGGCTGTATGCAAACCAAACCCCACACTCTGGAAGGCTGGCTGCGCCATTGCGAGCAGCTGCACCCCCACAACATCGACATGGGCCTGGACCGGGTCAGCGTGGTGGCACGCCGCATGGCGCTGCGTTTTGAATGCCCGGTGATCACGGTGGCAGGCACCAACGGCAAGGGTTCGACCTGCGCCATGCTGGAGGCCGTGGCCCAGCAGGCGGGCTACCGCACGGGGGTGTACACATCGCCCCACCTGGTGCATTTCGAGGAACGCTGCCGTGTGCATGGCGAAAGTGTGTCTGCTTCTGATTTGGTAGCGCACTTCGAAGCTGTGGAGCGCGCAAGGGTCCAAAATGGTGAGGGAATTTCGCTGACCTACTTTGAGTTCACCACCCTGGCCATCCTGCGGCTGATGAGCCATGCGCGGCTGGATGTCGCGATCCTGGAGGTGGGGCTGGGCGGGAGGCTGGATGCGACCAACATCATCGATGCCGACTGCGCCGTGATCACCAGCATCGACATCGACCACACCGAGTTTTTGGGGCCCGACCGCGAAAGCATTGGCCGGGAGAAGGCAGGCATCATGCGCACCGGCCGTCCGGTGATCGTGAGCGACCCCATGGCCCCACAAAGCGTGGTGGACCATGCGCGCGAGATCGGGGCGGACCTGTGGAGCTTCGGGCGCGATTTCAACTTCTCGGGCGACAAGCAGCAGTGGAGCTGGGCGGGGCGGGGGCGGCGCTATGCTGGGCTGGCCTATCCCTCCCTGCGGGGCGCCAACCAGTTGGTCAACGCCTCGGGCGTGCTTGCGGCACTGGAGGCCCTGCGCGACCGCCTCCCGGTGACTGCGCAGGCCGTGCGCAATGGCCTGGCCCTCGTGGAGTTGCCCGGTCGCTTCCAGATCGTGCCCGGCCAGCCGACCCTGGTGCTGGACGTGGCTCACAACCCCCATTCGGTGGCGGCCCTCACGGCCAATCTGGATGCGATGGGGTTCTTCCCCACCACGCACGCCGTTTTTGGTGCCATGGCCGACAAGGATCTGGGGCCCATGCTGGCCAAGGTGGGCCCCCTGGTGGACCGCTGGTACTTCACCAACCTGCCCACCCCGCGCGCCGAGGCTGCCGCCACGCTGCAGCAGAAGTGGAACGCCGTGCAGATGGTGGCCGGTGGCCGCCGGGATGTGACATCAAGCGTGCATGCCGACCCCATGCAGGCCCTGGCTGCGGCGGTGGCTGCGGCAGACCCCGCTGATAGAATCGTGGTCTTTGGCTCGTTTTATACGGTGGGCGGTGTGCTGATCAACGGAACACCTCGCCTGCAGGCCAAACATCTGGGCCAATAGGGCAGGTTCTGAGGTCCGCACGAGTCGTTACTCCATGGCATTTTTCAAGTTTCGGTGGCCCGGGCAGGGTGAGCAGCAACAGGCCGAAAAACCGTCCAAGCGTGGCGCGCGTACGCCGCAGGCCGAGAGTATCGAGGTGATGCGCCGCCGGGCCCGCCACCGGCTGATCGGCGCTGCCGTGCTGGTACTGGTCGGGGTGATCGGGTTCCCCCTGCTGTTCGACACCCAGCCCCGGCCTGTGCCCGTCGATATCCCCATCGAGATTCCTGACCGCAACAAGGTGGCGCCGCTGGTTGTGCCTGCGCCTGTGGCCGAAGCCCCCGTGGCCAAGCCTGCGACGCCGGCTGCGCCCCCGGTGGCCGCCCCTGCGGCGCAACGTGCATCAGCGCCGCGCAGTGCGGCCGCCAACGGGCTGACGGACGGGGAAGAACTGGTGCAAAGCCCGCGTCCATCCGCCCCCAAACCTGCGGCTGCAGCGCCCACTGTGGCTGCGGCCGCCCCTGCTGCTGCACCCAAGCCCGACACCAAGCCGCCGGTAGCACCTGCGCCCGCGCCTGAGCCTAAACCTGCGCAGCGCCCCGATGACGCGGCGCGTGCCCGTGCCCTGCTGGAAGGCCGCAGTGCCGAACCTGCAGCCAGCGCAAATGCCGAAGACAGCCGTTTCATCGTGCAGGTGGGGGCGTTTGCCGATGCCGAAAAGGCCCGTGAAGCGCGCACCAAGGTGGAGCGCGCCGGCCTCAAGACCTACACCCAGGTGGTGGACACCAAAGACGGAAAACGCACGCGGGTGCGTGTGGGGCCGTTCAACAACCGGGCCGAGGCAGATAAAGCGGCTGCGCGCATCAAGGCGCTGGAGCTGTCGGCCTCGGTGCTGACGCTGTAAGCCGGGCGGCCTGGCCTTTTCTGTTTTCTGCTGTTTGTGCCCATGGCTGCGCTGGATTGGATTTTTGTCGCGGTGCTGCTGGCTTCGATGCTGGTCGGTGCCTGGCGTGGCCTGGTGTTTGAAGTGTTGTCGCTGTTGGGCTGGGTGGTGTCTTTTTTTGTTGCGCAGTGGTTTGCGGCGGACATGGCCGCGCTGCTGCCCCTGGGCGAGTCGGCGGGGTCGTTGCGGTATGCGGCGGGCTTTGTCGTGGTGTTCGTGGCGTCGGTGTTTGCCTGCGGGTTTGTGAGCTGGCTGGCCAAGAAGCTGATCGAGGCGATTGGCCTGCGGCCCGCTGACCGCACGCTGGGGGCTGTGTTTGGCGTGCTGCGCGGCATGGTGCTGCTGCTGGTGGTGGCTGTGGTGGTGGGGCTGACCTCGCTGCACGAGGCGTCCTGGTGGCAGGAGTCACAAGCGGCCCCGGTGCTCGCCGAAGTGCTCAGGGGCTTGAAACCGGCGTTGCCGGAAGAATTTGGTAGGCATCTGCCTTCTTGATATCGGTGGGGTGGCGGTCACAAGCTGCTGCCATGGGGTTGCCGCGGGGCTGTTCCCGCAAACGGATGGAAACTTACTATGTGTGGAATCGTCGGCGTCGTCAGCACAGCGCCCGTCAATCAGCTGATCTATGACGCCTTGCTGCTGCTGCAGCACCGCGGCCAGGACGCAGCGGGCATCGTGACCCAGCAGGGCCGCAAGTTCTTCATGCACAAGGCCAAGGGCATGGTGCGCGACGTGTTCCGCACGCGCAACATGCGCGCCCTGCCGGGCAATGTGGGTCTGGGGCAGGTGCGCTACCCCACGGCGGGCAATGCCTACAGCGAGGAAGAGGCGCAACCGTTCTACGTGAATGCGCCGTTTGGCCTTGTGCTGGTGCACAACGGCAACCTGACCAATGCGCGCGAACTGCGCAATGAACTCTTCCAGACGGACCATCGCCACACCAACACCGAGAGTGACTCGGAAGTGCTGCTCAATGTTCTGGCGCACGAGCTGGAGCGCTCCACCCGGGGTGTGCCGCTGCAGGTTGAGGATGTCTTCGCCGCTGTGCGCGCCGTGCACAAGCGCGTCAAGGGCTCGTACGCTGTGATCGCGCTGATTGCGGGCCATGGTTTGCTCGCATTCCGGGACCCCCACGGCATTCGCCCGCTGGCCCTGGGCCGTAGCCAGGATGGCACGGTGATGGTGGGCAGCGAGTCGGTGGCGCTGGAGGGCACATCCCATGTGTTCGAGCGCAACATCGACCCCGGTGAGGCCGTGTTCATCACGCTGGACGGCCAGGTCCATGCCAGCCAGTGTGCCGAGAAGCCGCAGCTCAACCCCTGCATCTTCGAGTTCGTGTACCTTGCGCGTCCCGATTCGGTGCTGGATGGCATTTCGGTGTACCAGGCGCGTCTGAATCTGGGCGAAGCCCTGGCCAAGCGCGTGGTGTCCACCGTGCCGCCCAACGAGATCGATGTGATCATCCCGATCCCCGAATCGAGCCGCCCCAGCGCCACGCAGCTGGCGCACCTGCTGGGCATTCCGTACCGCGAAGGCTTCGTCAAGAACCGCTATGTGGGCCGCACCTTCATCATGCCGGGCCAGGGCGTGCGCAAGAAGTCCGTGCGCCAGAAGCTCAACGTGATCGGCAGCGAATTCAAGGGTCGCAACGTACTGCTGGTGGACGACTCCATCGTGCGCGGCACGACCAGCCGCGAAATCGTGCAGATGGCGCGCGATGCGGGCGCCCGCAAGGTGTACCTGGCCAGCGCCGCACCGCCGGTGCGTTACCCCAATGTGTACGGCATCGACATGCCCACCAGCAGTGAACTGGTGGCCCATGGCCGCACGGTGGAAGAGATTCGCCAGGCGATTGGCTGCGACGCACTGATCTACCAGGACGTGGACGGCATGAAGAAGGCGGTGGGTTCGCTCAATGCGTCCATTGCTGGCTTTGATGCCTCGTGCTTTGACGGCGTGTATGTCACGGGTGACATCACGGCAGAAGACATTGCCCGCCTGAACGAAGGGCGCGTGGGCGTGGAAGAGGGCGAGGAAGACACCTCCCGTCTGGCGCTGCCGAACGCGCAAGAGGCTTGAGCGCCGCAGCCAAATGGCTGCGAGGGCAGCGCGGCGGTTGTCTGCCCGCTGCCCCTGGGATTGACGAATAGACGGATTGACCGAATCGTGACACTGGCCCCGAAAGGGGCCAGACCTTATTGATATGACTGAAACCACTGCTTCCAGCGCGGGCCGCGTGCGCACCCGGTTCGCCCCGTCTCCCACGGGCTTTATCCACCTGGGCAACATCCGCTCGGCGCTCTACCCCTGGGCGTTTGCACGCGCCACGGGAGGGGATTTCATCCTGCGCATCGAAGACACCGACCTGGAGCGCTCCAGCCAGGCGGCGGTAGACGTGATCATCGAAGGCATGGCCTGGCTGGGCCTGGACCACGATGAAGGTCCGTTCTACCAGATGCAGCGCATGGACCGCTACAAGGCGGTGCTGGCCGACCTGCAGGCGGCTGGCCATGTGTACCCCTGCTACATGAGCGTGGCCGAGCTGGATGCCCTGCGCGAAAAGCAGATGGCCGCCAAGGAAAAGCCCCGCTACGACGGTACCTGGCGCCCCGAAGACGGCAAGACCTTGCCACAGGTGCCTGCAGGTGTGTTGCCCGTGCTGCGTTTCAAGAACCCGCAAGGCGGTGTGGTGGCGTGGGACGACAAGGTCAAGGGCCGCATCGAGATCCGCAACGACGAACTCGATGACCTCGTGATCGCTCGCCCCGATGGCACGCCCACCTACAACTTCTGCGTGGTGGTGGACGACATCGACATGGACATCACCCATGTGATCCGTGGGGACGACCATGTGAACAACACGCCGCGCCAGATCAACATCTTCCGCGCGCTGGGCAAGGCGCCACCGGTGTACGCCCACCTGCCCACCGTGCTGAACGAGCAGGGCGAGAAGATGAGCAAGCGCAACGGTGCCAAGCCCGTCACGCAGTACCGCGACGAAGGCTACCTGCCTGACGCCATGGTGAACTACCTGGCGCGCCTGGGCTGGAGCCACGGCGACGACGAGATATTCAGCCGTGCTCAGTTCCTTGAATGGTTCAACCTCGACCACCTGGGCCGCAGCGCCGCCCAGTTTGACGAAGCCAAGCTGCGCTGGGTGAATGCCCAGCACCTCAAGGCCATGGCTGACGACGCACTCGCAGCCCTGGTGGCGCCGCAGTTGCAACAGCGGGGTGTGTCGGAGCAGGCGCTCGCCGATGGCCGCCTGGTGCGCATCTGTGCATTGTTCAAGGACCGGTGCGACACCACGGTGGCGCTTGCCCAGTGGGCGCAGGTGTTCTACGGCGACGTGACGCCCATCGAGGCTGAGCGCACGCAACATGTCACCGATGCCATCGCGCCCGCGCTGGATGCGCTGGCCGATGCACTGTCTGCCTGCGAATGGGACAAGGCCTCTATCAGCGCCGCTTTCAAGCAGGTGCTGGCCAACCAGGGCTTGAAGGTGCCTCAACTGGCCATGCCAGCCCGTGTTCTCACCGTGGGCACGGCCCACACGCCATCGGTCGATGCAGTGCTGGAATTGGTCGGACGTGAAAAAGTTGTAGCGCGTTTGCGAAACCGCTAAAAATCTGTCTATAATTCAAGGCTCAGATGATGACAACAAATACAAAGTGTTTGGAGTCATTAAGTGGGGGTATAGCTCAGCTGGGAGAGCGCTTGCATGGCATGCAAGAGGTCATCGGTTCGATCCCGTTTACCTCCACCAAAATTTGTTAATGGTTAGTTCCAAGGTTTTGACCCTATCGTCTAGAGGCCTAGGACATCACCCTTTCACGGTGAGTACCGGGGTTCGAATCCCCGTAGGGTCGCCAAGTTTGTAGCACTTGGCTTGTGTTGAAGAATGCAAGCGAAAAGCTGCCTGCCAGGAGTGGTAGTTCAGTTGGTTAGAATACCGGCCTGTCACGCCGGGGGTCGCGGGTTCGAGTCCCGTCCACTCCGCCAGTCATCAACCGCTGCAGTCGCAAGGCTGCAGCGGTTTTTTTATGTCCCACTTTTTTGGCTCTTGCAGTCCAATGGAGCGCAAAAAGTCTTGCGTGTGTTGCGAAAAGTGCTGCCGGTCTGGCCGGATGGGGCCCCAGGAGGCAAAAAGCCCACCGCCGAAAGGGCGATGGGCTTGATGTGCCCAGCATCTGTGCACTGAATAACGGCATTCAGGTGCTGCACCCCGGGCCGTGGGGCGGCGGGTGCACATTGCATGCTGCCCGTGGGACACCTGCTATCAATGGGGTCATGCAGGGTGCAACGGGGCAGGGGCTGTCAGCGCGGTGCCAAACGGATGGCGCCGTCCAGGCGAATCACTTCGCCGTTGAGCATGTCGTTCTCGAAGATGTGCTTCACCAGCTTGGCGTAGTCCTGTGGTGTGCCCAGGCGGCTGGGGAAGGGCACGCCAGCGGCCAGTGCGTCCTGCACTTCCTGGGGCATGCCAAACAGCATGGGCGTGCCGAAGATGCCGGGGGCAATCGTCATGTTGCGAATGCCGTTGCGCGCCAGGTCGCGGGCAATCGGCAGGGTCATGCCGACCACGCCGCCCTTGGAGGCGGAATAGGCGGCCTGGCCGATCTGGCCGTCATACGCCGCGACGCTGGCGGTAGAGATCAGTGCGCCGCGCTCGCCGGTGGACTCGGGCTCGTTCTTGCTCATGGCTTCGGCAGCCAGGCGGATCATGTTGAAACTGCCGATCAGGTTGACGGTGATGGTCTTGCTGAACAGGGCCAGCGCGTGTGCGCCGTTCTTGCCCACGGTTTTTTCGGCGGGCGCGATGCCTGCGCAGTTGACCAGGCCCATGAGCTTGCCCAGCGACACGGCCTTGGCCACCACAGCCTGGCCATCGGCCTCGTTGCTCACATCACATTTCACGAAGGCGCCGCCGATTTCCTTGGCCACGGCTTCGCCTTTTTCTGCCTGCATGTCGGCAATGACCACGGTGCCGCCCTGGGCGGCCAGCATGCGTGCCGTGCCTTCGCCCAGGCCCGATGCGCCGCCGGTGACGATGAATACCTTGCCCTTGATGTCCATGTGGTGTCTCCAGTAAATGACGTTAACGTAAACGTCAATTATGGCGCATCTCCTTGCGGCGCTGAAGGCGAAAAAAAGCCCGGACATGGCCGGGCTGGTCTGGGGCAGGGCGGGCTTACTGGAAGCCGGCGCGGTCCAGCATCTGCTGCACCTTGGTGGTGTTGGCGCCCACGGCGCTGATCGGGATGGTTTCGCTCTTGAAGGGCTTGCCACCCGTCATGGCCTTGAGTGCCGGGTTGTCCAGCGCCACGCCCTTGGCGGCGGGCCATTCGTTGTTGCCGTTAGCGAAGTAGTTCTGCGCCTCGGGGCTGGCCAGATGTTCGAGGAACTTGACCGCATTGGCCTGGTTCTTGGCGTGCTTGGCTACCGCGCCGCCTGCGATGTTCAGGTGCGTACCCCAGGATTCCTGGTTGGGGAACACCACACCGACCTTGTTCACCACGGCCACGTCTTCGGGCTTGGTGGAACGCATCAGGCGGGCGAGGTAGTAGCTGTTGGTCACAGCAATGTCGCATTCGCCAGCGGCCACGGCCTTGATCTGGTCGGTGTCACCACCCTTGGGAGGACGGGCCAGATTGGCCACCATGCCCTTGAGCCAGGCCTCGGCCTTCTGCTCGCCCATGTGCTCCGTCACCGCACCGAACAGGCTCAGGTTGTAGGGGTGCGAGCCCGAGCGGATGCACAGCTTGCCCTTGTTCTTGGGGTCGCCCAGCTCTTCGTAGGTGTCCACGTCGGCTTTTTCCACCTTGACCTTGTTGTAGACGATCACGCGGGCGCGGGTGGACAAGCCATACCAGGCAATGCCGCCATCGGCCACGGGATTGCTGCGCAGGTTGGCCGGGATGGCATCGTTCAGCACCTTGGACTTGATGGGCTGGAACAGGCCATCAACTTCACCCTTGTAGAGACGCGCTGCATCCACCAGCAGGATCACGTCGGCAGGGGAGGCTGCACCTTCGGCCTTGAGGCGGGCCAGGATGCCCGCGTCGTCCGCGTCCACGCGGTTGATCTTGATGCCGGTGGCCTTGGTGAAGCCGGTGTACAGGGCTTCGTCGGTGGAGTAGTGGCGGGCCGAGTAGAGGTTTACCACCTGCTCCTGGGCATGGGCGGCGCCCGCAGCGGCGGCCAGGGCACAAACACTCAGCAAGGCTTTCACAGTCTTCGACATGGGATGCGTCTTTCGGGTTGTTACTGGCGCAATGATAAAACAAACGCGAATTATTCTTAATAAATGTCCGAAATGGGGCCCGGGATTGTGAGGGCGGGCTGATGCAGCGCAAGGCAGGATCAGCCGTGCGGCACCTGCTGTGCCATGTGTGCGATGGCTGCATGGCTGGATGGAGTGAGATCGAACAGGCAAAAAAAAGCCCGGTCGTAAAACCGGGCTTTAAAAGGATCCTTGAAACGGGGGTTTCGAGAGGATCCAAGGAGACAACTCGCGCGCTGTACACAGGGTGTGTGTCGCAGCGCTTGGATGAATTATCAGGGTATTCCCTGAACGCGGCCTAGAGGTTGCACTCCAGACCGCAGGTAGGCGATTAACGCTTGCGGGGAGCGGCCGTCTTGGCGGCGTTGGCAGCGGTGCTGGCCACGGCGTTGAAGTTGGCTTCGGCCACGTCGGACGCTTGCTTGACGGCCTTTTGCACCGATTCAAACGCGTTGTTGGCAGCAGAGACGGCGCTCTTCATCACGGCCACGGCGGTTTCGGAACCGGCGGGGGCGTTCTTGGCGGCGCTGTCCACCAGGTTGGTGAAAGCCTTCTGTGCGTCGGTGGCTTGCGATTCGAAAGCCTTGCCGAATTCGGCGCCGGTGCCCGAAGCGATGTCGTACAGGTGACGGCTGTAGGCAGCAGTCTTTTCAGCCAGGGGCTGGAACAGGCCAGCTTGCAGTGCCAGCAGTTCTTGTGCGTCCTTCACGCCCAGCACGGCTTGCGTGTGGTTGGCGGCTTCCGACAGGGCAGCGCGGGAAGCGGTCACGTTCAGTTCCACCAGCTTTTCCACGCCTTCGAAGGCCTTGGTCGTCAGACCAAAGAGGGTTTCGATGTTGGCTTTGTGCGAGGCCAGGATTTGTTCAGCGGTCAGCGTCATGTCATATCTCCTAAAAATGGGACCCAGAGGGCCAGGGTGGCTTACAGACATCTGCGCTGACCGTGACCCGGTAGAGTCATGTTGCAGTGCAGCATGGGGTGAATTTTAGGGACTTGCTGCGCGTTTGCAAGGGTTTTTTGTTGCACTGCAGCAAATTAGGTACGACGCCCCAGAAATCCATGGCTTGCCACAATCGCGTCATGTTTGCTTACTACGCCGACCACTTCGTTCTGCCCCTGCCCGAGGGCCACCGTTTTCCCATGGCCAAGTACCGCATGCTGCGCGACCGGATTGCGCAGCAGCTGCCCGGTGTGGCGCTGCAGGTGGCCTTGCCAGCGCCGGACGACGACCTGGCGCTGGCCCACACCCCCGAATACATCGACACAATTGCGCACGGCACACTGCCGCCCGCAGCGCAGCGCGAGATCGGCTTCCCCTGGAGCGAGGCGATGGCCGAGCGCGCGCGGCGCTCGGTGGGAGCCACCGTGGCAGCCAGCCGCCAGGCTTTGCACGACGGCGTGGCGGGCAACCTGGCGGGCGGCACGCACCATGCCTATGCCCACAAGGGCAGCGGGTTCTGCGTGTTCAACGATGTGGCCGTGGCCGCCCGGCGCATGCAGGCCGAGCATGCCGCAGGGCGGGGTGGTGGCAGCCCGCCGCTGCAGGTGGCCGTGATCGACCTGGACGTGCACCAGGGCAATGGCACGGCGCATATCTTCCAGGGCGATGACAGCGTGTTCACGCTGTCGCTGCACGGAGCGCGCAACTTTCCCTTTCGCAAGGAGGCGGGCGACCTCGATGTGGACCTGCCGGACGGCTGCGGCGATGTGGAGTATCTGCAGGCGCTGGACGAAGCCCTGGCGGTGCTGGAGCAGCGCTGCACGCCCGGCCTCGTGTTCTACCTGGCCGGGTCCGACCCGCACGAAGGCGACCGCCTGGGCCGCCTGGCCGTGACCCATGATGGCCTGGAAGCGCGCGACCGGCGCGTGTTCGACTGGGCCTGGCAGCGGCGGATCCCGCTGGTGTTCGCGATGGCGGGGGGTTATGGCAACGATCTGGAAGACACGATCCAGGCCCAGCTCGCCACCTGGCGCGTGGCCTTGCAATACCATCAGCGCTGGCAGAATGTGCGGCCATGACCTCTGCCGCCAGCACCCCGTCCACCGCCTCCGCCACGCCTTCCGCACCCGCGCGCCCGGCCCCACAGCCGCGCAGCGCCTACCGCGTGTTCCGCCCCATCACCACCCGCTGGGCCGACAACGACGTGTATGGGCACGTGAACAACGTCGTGTACTACAGCTGGTTCGACACGGCGGTCAACGCCCACCTCATTGACCAGGGCGTGCTCGACATCCATGCGGGTGCCACCATCGGCCTGGTGATCGAGACGCAGTGCAACTACTTTGCGCCGCTGGCGTTTCCGCAGACGGTGGAGGCGGGCATCCGCGTGGCCAAGCTCGGGGGTTCCAGCGTGCGTTACGAGGTGGGCCTGTTTGCGCAGGGCGAGCCACACACCGCCGCCGCCGGCCATTTCATCCACGTGTATGTAGACCGCGAAACCCGCCGCCCGGTGCCCGTGCCCGAGGCGCTGCGGGCCGTGCTGCAGGCGTTGGTGGTGCCTGCCTGACGGGTCGCGCTGCAGCTGTGCTGTGGTTGCAATCAATTTGATAGCAATCAGCCCATGAACAGCGCGCGCAGACGGCCTGAAAGCCTTTGATAGCGGCTGTGGCAGGCCGCAGCGCCTGAACCTTGGCTGACGCCCCGGGCCGCGCCCGGCGCTGCGGGCTCCTATGGCCTACACTTTGCGGCTTCGCTGAACGGCCTCCCGCACCCTGGCTCCACCCTGCGCCTGCCCCGTCCATGATCATCACCAGCCTGCTCGACACCGACCTGTACAAGTTCACCATGATGCAGGTGGTGCTGCACCAGTTTCCGGGGGCGCAGGTCGAATACAAGTTCAAGTGCCGCAACCCTGGCGTGCAACTGGCGCCGTTTGCCAACGAGATCCGTGACGAGATCCGGTCGCTGTGCAGCCTGCATTTCCAGGACGCCGAACTGGCCTATCTGCGCTCGCTGCGTTTCATCAAGAGCGACTTCGTTGACTTTCTCGGGCTGTTCCGGCTCAACGAGAAGTACATCACCGTCACGCCCCAGCACAACGGCGAGATCGACATCGCCATCCGCGGGCCCTGGCTGCACACCATCCTGTTCGAGATCCCGGTGCTGGCCATCGTCAACGAGGTCTACTTCCGCAACACGCAGAAGGTGCCCGACTTCCCCGAGGGCCGCAGGCGCCTCGACACCAAGATCACCCAGCTGCAGGCCGAGGGCCTGGCCGACCTCAAGATTGCCGACTACGGCACACGCCGCCGCTTCAGCCGCGCTTGGCACGAGGAAGTGCTGCGCGTGCTGGTGGCGCGCCTGGGCACGGGCGACCGCCGCCCCGGTTCCCCCGCAGGGCCCGGCCAGTTTGCGGGCACGAGCAACGTGCTCTATGCCATGAAGCTGGGCGTGACGCCGCTGGGCACCATGGCGCATGAATACCTGCAGGCCTGCCAGGCGCTGGGCCCGCGCCTGCGCGACAGCCAGGTGTTCGGCTTTGAGATGTGGGCCAAGGAATACCGGGGCGACCTGGGCATCGCGCTGTCGGACGTGTACGGCATGAGTGCCTTCCTGCGCGACTTCGACCTGTACTTCTGCAAGCTGTTCGACGGCGCACGCCACGACAGCGGCGACCCGTTTGCCTGGGGTGAGCGCCTCTTGGAGCATTACCGCAAGAACCGCGTCGATCCGCTCACCAAGACGCTGATCTTCAGCGACGCGCTCACGATCCCTCGCACCATCGAGCTGTACCAGCAGTTCCGGGGGCGTTGTCAGCTGGCCTTTGGCATTGGTACCAATCTTACGAACGACCTGGGCAGCCCGCCTGCGCACGAGCCGCTGCAGGTGGTGATCAAGATGACACGCTGCAATGACCAGCCCGTGGCCAAGCTGTCGGACACGCCGGGCAAGGGCATGTGTGATGACGAGAAGTACCTGGCCTACCTGCGCCAGGTGTTCGACATCCCGGTGCCCGCCTGACGCCCCCGGGGGCTGGCGCGCACAGCAGGCGGTGACCGGCGCCCCGAGGCGCCCCAGAATTTTTTTAAAACTCGATGGAGACACAACCCATGAAACTCACGCGCGGGCTGGCAGTGGCCAGTCTTCTGGCGGCACTGCCCGGCTGGGCCCTGGCCGCAGACATTGATGGCAGCACGCTGTCTGTTCTTTGGGGTGTGCCGTTTGCAGGCATCCTGCTGTCGATTGCGCTCATGCCGCTGCTGGCGCCCATCTTCTGGCACCACCATTTCGGCAAGGTCGCGGCGGCCTGGGGGCTCGCGTTTCTGGTGCCTTTTGCCATCACCTTCGGGCCGGGCATGGCGGGCGTGAGCTTGGTGCATGCGCTGCTGGCCGAATACATCCCCTTCGTGATCCTGCTGACGGCGCTGTTCACCGTGGCGGGCGGCATCTTCATCCGGGGCAACCTGCATGGCAGCCCGGGGCTCAACACCGCCATCCTGGCCATTGGTGCGGTGCTGGCCAGCTTCATGGGCACCACCGGCGCGTCCATGTTGCTGATCCGCCCGCTGATCCGCGCCAACGACAGCCGCAAGCATGTGGCCCATGGGGTGGTGTTCTTCATCTTCATCGTGTCCAACGCCGGGGGCTCGCTCACGCCGCTGGGCGACCCGCCGCTGTTCCTGGGCTTCCTCAAGGGCGTGGACTTCTTCTGGACGGTGAGCCACATCTTCCAGGAAACCCTGTTCCTTGTCGGCGCGCTGCTGGCCATCTTCTTTGTGCTCGACACCTGGTACTACCGCCGCCGCGAAGAGCTGCTCAAGGCCGACCCCACGCCCGACAGCCGCGCCATCGGCTTTGACGGTAAGGTCAACTTTGCGCTGCTGGGCGCGGTGGTGGCGCTGGTGCTGGTCAGCGGCTTCTGGAAGTCGTCCGTGGTGTTCAACATCGCGGGCACCGAGGTCGGCCTGCCCGGCATCGTGCGCGATGTGGGCCTCATCATCGTGACCCTGGTGTCGCTGTGGCTCACGCCCAAGAAGGTGCACGAGGACAACCAGTTCGGCTGGGGCCCCATGCAGGAAGTCGCCAAGCTGTTTGCGGGCATCTTCCTCACCATCATCCCCGTCATCGCCATGCTCAAGGCCGGTGTCAACGGCCCGTTCGGCGCCATCGTGGCGGCCGTCACGCGGCCCGATGGCTCGCCCGACCCAGCCATGTACTTCTGGGCCGCTGGCGCGCTCAGTTCCTTCCTCGACAACGCGCCCACCTACCTCGTTTTCTTCAACACCGCAGGCGGCGACCCTGCGGTGCTGATGACCACCCTGGCGCCCACGCTGGCCGCCATTTCGGCGGGCGCCGTGTTCATGGGGGCCAACACCTACATCGGCAACGCGCCCAACCTCATGGTCAAGGCGATTGCCGAGGACCGGGGTGTGAAGATGCCCAGCTTCTTTGGCTACATGCTGTGGTCGGGGGGCATTCTGGTGCCGCTCTTTATCGTCATGACT
>Ga0187845_1000896_pt1 | contig 17327 bp, 18 predicted proteins | sample SpaLakP09_SKY_68_FD_134515 | JGI IMG/M metagenome (GOLD analysis project Ga0187845, IMG submission 134515) | Oligotrophic lake water microbial communities from Sparkling Lake, Wisconsin, USA - SP09_SKY_68 | ecosystem: Environmental > Aquatic > Freshwater > Lake | place: USA: Sparkling Lake... | reverse complement strand
GTGCTCAAGCAGTTCCTGCTCTACCGCACCTATCACGGCAGCGCGATGAGCCCCATCGTGCAGGCGGCCAGCATTGCCGCCTGGGGCGACGAGGCGCACGTCATCGAGAACCGCGCGCGCTACCGGCAAAAGTTCTCCCAGGTCACACCGCTGCTGGCCGACGTGCTGGACGTGGCGCTGCCCGACGCCGGCTTCTACCTCTGGGCAGGCGTTCCCGGCGGGGACGACATCGCCTTCGCCCAGGGCCTGCTCGCTCAATACAATCTCGTCGTCCTGCCGGGCAGCCTGCTGGCGCGAGAAGCCCACGGCAACAACCCCGGCGCCGGGCGCGTCCGCCTGGCCCTGGTGGCCGACGAGGCCGAATGCCTTGAAGCCGCCCACCGCATCGTCTCTTTCACGAAATCCTGCTGATGAACACCGCTGACCTGCAAAGCCTGATCGACCTCGCCTGGGACAACCGCGCATCACTCGACCCCACCAACGCGCCCGAGCTGCGCCAGGCCGTGGAGCACGTCATCGCCGAGCTGGACGCCGGCCGCCTGCGCGTCGCCACCCGCGAGAGCGTGGGCCAGTGGACCGTGCACCAGTGGGTCAAGAAGGCCGTGCTGCTGTCCTTCCGCCTGAACGACAACCGCATCATGGGCGAAAAGGACCTGACCTTCTTCGACAAGGTGCCCACCAAGTACGCAGGCTGGAGCACCGAGCAACTGCGCGCCAGCGGCGTGCGCGTCGTGCCCCCGGCCGTTGCGCGCCGTGGCAGCTTCCAGGCCAAGAACGTCGTGCTGATGCCGTCCTACGTGAACATCGGCGCCTACGTCGATGAAGGCGCCATGGTCGACACCTGGGCCACCGTCGGCTCTTGCGCGCAGATTGGCAAGAACGTGCACCTGAGCGGCGGCGTCGGCATCGGCGGCGTGCTGGAGCCGCTGCAGGCCAACCCGACCATCATCGAAGACAACTGCTTCATCGGCGCCCGCTCCGAGGTCGTCGAAGGCGTCATCGTCGAAGAGAACTCGGTCATCTCCATGGGCGTCTACATCGGCCAGAGCACGCCCATCTACGACCGCGCGACCGACACCGTCAGCTACGGCCGCATCCCGGCCGGCTCTGTCGTCATCTCGGGCTCGCTGCCCAAGGATGGCGGCCGCTACTCGCTGTATGCCGCCATCATCGTCAAGCGGGTCGACGCTCAGACGCGGTCGAAGACGAGCATCAACGAACTGCTGCGCGCCTGATCATGAGCAGCCCCAGCGCCGGCAACATGGAGCGCATCCTGCGGCTGATGGCCGACAAGGGTGCGTCGGACTGCTATCTGTCCGCCAACATGCCGGTGCTGATCCGCATCAACGGCCAGACCGTGCAGCTGTCCGACCAGCTGCTGACGCCGCCCCAGCCGCGCCAGTTGATCGCCGAGGTCGTCGACCCCGGCAGCATGGCCGAGCTGGACAACTCCGGCGAGCTGAACATGGCCGTGTCCGTGCGCGGCGTTGGCAGCTTCCGCCTCTCGGGCTTTCGCCAGCGCGGCTCCATCGCCGGCGTGTTCCGCCACATCCCGCACGACATCCCGACGCTGGAGAGCCTGCAGCTGCCGACCGTGCTGGGCGGCATGATCAAGGAGAAGCGCGGCCTCATCCTGATGGTGGGCGCCACGGGCACCGGCAAGAGCACCACGCTGGCGTCCATGCTGGAGCTGCGCAACCAGACGATGACCGGGCACATCCTCACCATCGAGGACCCGATCGAGTACCTGTTCAGCAACAAGCGCTCGGTGGTCAACCAGCGCGAGATCGGCCGCGACACGACGTCGCTGCAGATCGCGCTGAAGAACGCACTGCGCCAGGCGCCGGACTGCATCCTGATCGGCGAAATCCGCGACCGCGAGACGATGACGGCGGCCATCAGCTACGCGCTGTCGGGCCACCTGGTGCTTGCCACGCTTCACGGCAACAACACCTATCACGCGCTGAACCGCATCCTGTCCTTCTACACGCCGGAGTCCCGCCCCGCGCTGCTGAACGACCTGGCGGCCGGCCTCAAGGCGGTCGTCTCTCAGCGCCTGGTGCGCGCCACGGCGGGTGGCCGCGTGCCGGTCATCGAGATCCTGTTGAACACCAAGCTGGTGGCGGAACTCATCGAGAACGGCGACTTCGCCGGCGTGAAGGAGGCGATGGAGAAGTCCATCGCCGAGGGCTCGCAGACCTACGAAGAGCACTTCGCCAAGCTCATCACCGACGGCACCATCACCCGCGAGGAAGGCCTGGCCTTCGCCGACTCGCCCACCAACCTGCTCTGGCGTCTGCAGAACGAGGCGCCCGGCGCCCGTCTGTCCACCACGCCGCGCAAGGAAGAGAAGGCTGGCGATGAAGCCAGCTTCACCGAAATCACCCTGGACGTCCGCGGCTCTTGAACCTGATCACCTGCATACAAACCCAAGCTGCCCGCCTCGACCAGGCGGGTTTGTTTTTTGGCCACGGCACGACGAACGCCTTCGACGAGGCAGCGTGGCTGGCGCTGTGGCGCCTGGGCCTGCCCGTGGACGCGCTGGACGAGCATGAGCAGCGCGAACTGACCGACAGCGAACAGGCCGCCATCGCGGCGCTGGTCGACGAGCGCATCACGACCCGCAAGCCCGCCGCCTACCTGACCGGCGAGGCCTGGCTGCAAGGCGTGCCCTTCACCATCGACGAACGCGCCATCGTGCCCCGCAGCTTCATTGCCGAGCTGATCGCCGACGCCAGCATCGACCCCTGGCTGCACCCCGACAGCCGCCGTGTGCTGGACCTGTGCACCGGCAACGGCAGTCTGGCGGTGCTGGCGGCGATGGCTTGGCCCGAGGTTGAAGTCGATGCACTGGACATCGACGCCAATGCGCTTGCCGTCGCAAAGCTCAATGTTGAGCGCCACGATCTGGCGCTTCGCATCCGCCTGCTGCAGGGCGACGGCCTCGCAGCGGCCCAAGGACCCTACGACTTGATTCTCTGCAACCCGCCCTACGTGAACAGCACCAGCATGGCCGCCCTGCCCGCCGAATACCGCGCCGAACCCGAACTGGCGCTGGCCGGCGGGTCGGACGGCATGGACTTCATCCGCGAGCTGCTGCGCGCCGCGCCTGCTGCGCTGACCGACGACGGCGTGCTCGTGCTGGAGATCGGCAATGAGCGCGAACACTTTGAAGCCGCATTCCCGACCCTGGAAGTCGTGTGGATGGAAACCTCATCAGGTGCCGACCAGGTGCTGCTGGTGACGAAAGAAAACCTGCTGTGATTACCCTCCGCGACATCACCTTGCGCCGCGGCGTCAAGGTCGTCCTCGACAACGCGTCCGCCACGCTGCAGCCCGGCGAAAAGATCGGCCTCGTCGGCCGCAACGGCGCCGGCAAGTCCAGCCTTTTTGCATTGCTGACGAACCGCCTGGGCAACGACAAGGGCGAGGTCGAGGTGCCCAAGCACTGGCGCCGCTCCGAAGTCGCCCAGAACATGCCCGAGACGGACGACGGCGCGACCGACTACGTGCTGGAAGGCGACCTGCCGCTGGTGGCCGCGCGCGCCGCGCTCGAAGCCGCCGAGGCCGCCAACGACGGCCATGCGATGGCCGACGCGCACGCGCTGCTCGCCGACGTCGGTGCCTTCGACGCCCGCTCGCGCGCCCAGGCGCTGCTGATGGGCCTGGGCTTCAAGAACGAACAGCTCGACGCCCCCGTCAACAGCTTCTCCGGCGGCTGGCGCATGCGCCTGCAACTGGCCCGTGCGCTGATGTGCCCGGCCGAGCTGATGCTGCTGGACGAGCCCACCAACCACTTGGACCTGGACGCCCTGGTCTGGCTGGAGGCCTGGCTGGCGCGCTACGACGGCACGCTGATCATCATCAGCCACGACCGCGAATTCCTCGATGCGATCACCAAGGTCACGCTGCATCTGGACGAAGGCAAGCTGGTGCGCTACGGCGGCAACTACACCAGCTTCGAGACGCAGCGCGCCGAGCGCATGGTCTTGCAGCAGGCCGCGTTCTCCAAGCAGCAGGAGCGCGTGGCTCACCTGCAGAAGTTCATCGACCGCTTCAAGGCCAAGGCCAGCAAGGCCAAGCAGGCGCAGAGCCGCGTGAAGGCGCTGGAGCGCATGGAGCGCCTGGCGCCGGTGCTCGCATCGGCCGACTTCAATTTCGAGTTCCGCGAGCCGCTGAACCTGCCCAATCCGATGCTGATGTTCGACGAAATGTCGGCCGGCTACGGCACCACCACCATCGTGCGCAACATCGACCGCTCCGTGCTGGCCGGTCAGCGCATCGGCATCCTCGGCGCCAACGGCCAGGGCAAGTCGACGCTGGTCAAGACCATCGCCGGCACACAGCCCGCGCTCGCCGGCAAACTGACGCAAGGCAAGGGCCTGTCCATCGGCTACTTCGCCCAGCAGGAACTGGACGTGCTGCGCCTGGACGAAGGCCCGCTTGAGCACATGGTGCGCCTGGCCCGCGAGGTCGGCCCCGCTGGCCGCGAGCAGGAACTGCGCGACTTTCTCGGCCAGTTCCGCTTCACCGGCGACATGGTCAACCAGCAGGTCGGCAGCCTGTCCGGCGGCGAGAAGGCGCGCTTGGTGCTGGCCATGCTGGTGTGGCAGCGCCCCAACCTGCTGCTGCTGGACGAACCCACCAACCACCTGGACCTGAACACGCGCGAGGCGCTGTCCATGGCGCTCAATGAGTTTGAAGGCACGGTCATGCTGGTCAGCCACGACCGTGCGCTGCTGCGTGAGGTCTGTGACGAGTTCTGGCTGGTGGCCGACGGCGTCGTCAAGCCCTTCGATGGCGACCTGGACGACTACCAGCGCTGGTTGCTCGACCAGAGCAAGGAAGCGGCCCGTGCGGCCAAGAAGCAAGCCGCCGCCGCCCCAGCCCCGGTGGTTGCCGCAGCGCCCGCGCCAGCCCCTGCACCGCGCGAGGACCGCAAGGTCTCAGGCCAGGCGCGCGCCAAGCTCGCCGACCAGACCCGGCCGCTGCGCAAGGAGATGGAGCAGATCGACAAGCGCATGCACGCTCTGGCCACCGAGCGAGCCGAGATCGAAGGCCAGCTCGCCGAGGGCGCCGCCGCCTCGGCCATTGCCGAGATGGGCAAGCGCCTGAAGGCGATCTCGGACCAGCTCGAAGCCGACGAGGCCCGTTGGCTGGAACTTGGCGAGCAGATCGAGGCGCTGAGTTGAGGATCAGCTGAGCAGCACCGCTGCCAGGGCCAATGCGCCCGGCAGCGCCTGCACGAACAGGATCTTCTTCGAGGCCGTGGCCGCGCCGAACACGCCAGCCACGATGACGCAGCCCAGGAAGAACACCAGCCAGGGCTTGCCAGCGCCCGCAGCGCCTTGCATCAAGCCCCAGGTCAGGCCAGCGGCCAGGAAGCCGTTGTAGAGCCCCTGGTTTGCCGCAAGCGCCTTGCTCTGCTCGGCAAAGTCGGCCTTCAGCCCGAAGGCCTTGCGGCCCAGCGGCTTGGTCCACAGGAACATTTCCAGCACCAGGATATACACGTGCAGCAGCGCCACCAGCGCCGCCAGCACGATCGCGACCATCTGCATCGTCTCTCTCCTTGTCATTGATTGGGGGTGGCGCATCCTCGCAGATCGACCTAACGTTCCCTGTCGCCCAAAAGACCGTCGCCAAAGACCATTTGAATTGTGTGCAATTAGATTGCCAACTACATTTCTGACCATGGCACGCAGCAAGGCATCCAGCACCGGCGACACCCGCGACAACTCTCGCGCGCAGTGGCTGCAGCTGGACCGCCAGCTGTGCTTTGCGCTCTACAGCAGCTCGCTGGCCATGACCAAGCTCTACAAGCCCCTGCTCGCGCCGCTGGGCCTGACCTACCCGCAATACCTCGTCATGCTGGTGCTGTGGGAGGCCGACGGGCTCAGCGTGTCGGCGCTCGGCCAACGCCTGTCACTTGACTCCGGCACGCTGACGCCGCTGCTCAAGCGCCTGGAATTGCTGGGCCACATCGAGCGCCGCCGCGCCACGGACGACGAGCGTCGCGTCGACCTCTTCCTCACACCCACCGGCCGCAAGCTGCGTGCCCTGGCCCTGGACATTCCCGAACAGCTCGCCTGCGCCAGCGCCTGCGAGCTCGATGAACTCGTGACGCTGACCCAGCGCCTGCACGAGCTGCGCGCCCAGTTCGCCAAGGCGACCGGCGACTGATTTCTCCCCCCCCCACCACCACCCCAAAGGAGCCACCATGGCCATCGAAAAAGCCCTCTACACCGCCACCGCCACCGCTACCGGTGGCCGCGCCGGCACCGCCAAGTCGTCTGATGGCGTGCTGGACCTGGCGCTGACCACGCCCAAGGAACTCGGCGGCAATGGCGCCACCGGCACCAACCCCGAGCAGCTGTTCGCCGCCGGCTATTCCGCCTGCTTCATCGGCGCGATGAAGGCCGTTGCCGGCAAGCAGAAGATCAGCCTGCCTGCTGAGGTCTCCATCACGAGCGATGTCGCCATCGGCCCGCACGCCAACAAGCCGGGTGCCTTCGGCATCCAGGTCGACATGAGGATCACCGTGCCGGGCATGGACCGCGCCGCACTGGAAGCCCTGGTGGCCACCGCCCACGAGGTCTGCCCCTACTCCAACGCCACTCGCGGCAACGTCGACGTGACGCTGACCATCGTCTGACCACCCTGTCAGGTCTGGCCCGGGTTTCCTCGCACACGCAAGTGCGGGGGCGCTCGGGCGCTCGTCACGCGGCTTTCATGCCCGCTCCCTAGCCTCGGCGTTGATTTGTCCAACAAGCCAACGTCTGGAGGCACCATGTTTCTCAGAGCTTCTCTGCTCACCCTGACCGTCATCGCCAGCGCCTCTGCCGCTGCCGCCACCTCGGTCACCAACGTCAGCTTCATCAACGGCATCACCATCGCCGGCAACAGCCTGGACCTGTCCAGCGGCAGCGACTTCGACCGCCGCGTCGGCTTCTTCTCCGACATCTACTACGACCGCAGCCGCAATGAATGGTGGGGCCTGTCCGACCGCGGCCCTGGCGGCGGCACGCTGAGCTACGACACCCGCGTCCAGCGTTTCACGCTGGACATCAACGCGACGACGGGTGCGATCTCGAACTTCCAGATTCAGCAGACGATCAAGTTCACGAGCGGCGGCATGGCCCTCAACGGCCTGGCGCCGGCGACGCCCAGCCTGCTCGGCAAGTCCTTCGACCCGGAAGGCATCGTCGTCAACCCGGTCAACGGCCACCTGCTGGTCAGTGACGAATACGGCCCCTCGGTCTACGAGTTCGACCGCAACGGCCAACTCGTGCGTCAGTACACGACACCGTCCAACCTCGTGCCCAAGGCCGGCAGCAACGTCAACTACAACGCGCTGGCGCCCAACGGCAGCACGCCGCAACTGACCGCCGGCCGCGAAGGCAACCGCGGCCTGGAAGCTCTGGCCATCACGCCCGATGGCCGCTATGCGTTCGCCATGCTGCAGAACGGCACCATCACCGACGGCTACAACCCCAGCGGCAGCGGCACGCGCGGCCAGTACACCCGCATCGTCAAGTACGACACCGCCACCGGCGAGGCCGTGGGCCAGTACGCCTACCAATTGGCCAACTCGTCACAGGGCCGTGGCATCTCGGCCCTGGTGGCCGTGGACGCCAACAAATTCCTCGTGCTGGAGCGCAACAACCGTGGCATCGGCATCGGTGCCACGATTGCCAGCCCGGACAAAAACGTCTTCGAGGTCGACCTCAGCACCGCGACCGACGTGTCCGGCATCGACCTGCCGGCGAGCGGCGCCCTGCCGACCGGCGTCATTGCCGCCGCCAAGGGCAGCAAGGTCATCGACCTCGACGCCAACACCCTCGCCGCCTTGGGCAACAAGTCGCCCGAGAAGTGGGAAGGCCTGGCCATCGGCCCGCAGCTCGCCAATGGCAAGTACGTCATCCTGGCCGGCACCGACAACGACTACAGCGTGACCCAGAACGGCACTGGCACACAGTTCGACGTCTACCTGCGCGTCACCGACACGGACCCGTTCGCCACGTCCATCCAATGCCCTGTGGGTCTGACCAGCGGCTGCTTCTCGACCGCTACCGCGGCCGGCGCCTCACTGACCGGCGACTACCAGTTGCTGCCCGGCGTGCTGCACAGCTACACGGCCGACATCGCCGGCTACACCGCGCCGGTGCCTGAGCCCGAGACCTACGCGATGCTGCTGGCTGGCTTGAGCGTCCTGGCCTTCGCGCGCCGCCAGCGCCGCGTCTGATCAGCCGGCCAGCAAGGCCAGGATCAACTCGATCCTGGCCTTGACCGGGCTCAGCGCCCCGGCGCTCGGCAGCAGGCCGGGCAGGTCCATCACCGGGCCAGCATCGCAGCGCGTGCTGCGCAGCACACGCACGCCACGCGCTTCGGCCTCACGCAGCGCGGCCTCCAGCGCCGCGCTCAGCGTGCCATTGCCGGTGCCTGCCGCCACAATGCCGTCCACACCCGCCGATAGCAGCGCCCGCACGATGCGACCATCGGCCCCTGCGTGATTCAGCACGATATCGACTCGCGGCCAGCTCTCTGCCGGCCTCGCGACGCGGGTCAAACCTAACGCCTCGCCCAAGGGCCAGCGGCCGACCAGCCGGACTGCGCCCTCCTCGACCCGCGCCACGAGCGCGCCGTCCACCGATTCGAACGCATCGACGCGGTAACTGTGAGTCTTGCGCACCTGCACCGCGTCATGCACGCGACCGGCGAAGGCCAAGACCACGCCGGCAGCGTCAGGTGTGCTCGCCACTTGAACGGCGTCATGCAAGTTCTGCGGCCCGTCCGGCGCCAGTGCAGTCGCCGGCCGCATCGCCGCCGTCAGCACCACCGGCTTGGTCGGTGCCAACACGCGGTGCAGAAAGTAGGCAGTCTCCTCCAGCGTATCCGTGCCATGGGTGATGACGACGCCCCCGACCTCCGGCCGCGCCAAATGCGTCTGCACGGCATGCGCGAGGTGCTGCCAGGTCGCGAAATCCATGTCCTTGCTGTCCAGCTGCGCGACCTGATTCGCCTCCAGCGGGCGCCCCGCGAGCGCCGGCACGGCGGCAAGCAAGTCCTCCACGCGCAGCTGCGCGGCCGTGTAACCCACGCCGTCGCTGGCCCTCGCCGCAGTCCCGGCAATCGTGCCGCCGGTACCCAGAATGACAATCAATTTCGCTGGGGTTTGCAATTTGCTGGTTTCCTGGACAAAAATACAGTTGCTGGACAAATTTCCAGCCACCTCGAAAAAGGCCGCCCGTGCAAGACCAACCCAAGCTTACCGCCCGCCAACAGCAGATCTTCGACCTGGTGCGCAACGCGATCGAAAGCACCGGCTCGCCGCCAACCCGCGCCGAAATCGCCGCCGAGCTCGGTTTCAAATCTGCCAACGCCGCCGAGGAGCACCTGCAGGCCCTGGCACGCAAGGGCGTGCTGGAACTCGTCGGCGGCACGTCCCGGGGCATCCGGCTCAAGTCTGACACGCTGAACGCCGTCAACCGTGCCCGCCAGCAGTTCAGCCTGCCCATCCCTGCATTCGCGCAGCTCACGCTGCCCTTGATCGGCCGCGTCGCCGCCGGCGCGCCCATCCTGGCGCAGGAACACGTCGAGCAGACCTACACCGTGGAACCCAGCCTGTTTGCCAGAAAGCCCGACTACCTGCTCAAGGTCAAGGGCATGAGCATGCGGGACATCGGCATCCTCGACGGCGACCTGCTTGCCGTGCAGTCGGCCAAGGAAGCTCGCAACGGCCAGATCGTGGTCGCCCGGGTCGGCGAAGAAGTCACCGTCAAGCGCTTCAAGCGCGGGCCGGACGGCATCCAGCTGCTGGCTGAGAACCCAGATTTCCAGCCCATCCTCGTCAACGAGAGTGAACACTTCAGCATCGAAGGCCTGGCCGTCGGCCTGATCCGGGGGCAAGGGTTCAATTGACCCCGGCTCAACCGATATGAAAAAGGCCCGTGTCAGCGACACGGGCCTTTTGTTTTGATGGTGGAGCCGGGGTCACTTGAACACTGACCGGAAACCCGCATGGCTATTGGGTTTTCGCTTGATGGCCTTGACGAGTTACCCGGAAAGTTACCCGGTCAGTGCGCCGCGTGACCTCGCAGCAGGGCACTTCAGGCGTGCCAGGATTGTGATTCCTGGGCATCGAGCGGGCCGCCCACTGGCATGCGGTCAACCGGGTAACTTTCCGGGTAACTGGCCCAAACCGGGTAACTTGGCGCGCTGGAAACCGGGTAACTCTGCCAAGCGACTCCCGCGCATGCCGCGTGCACCTGACTCGAAATCAGGCGTCCGCGTCCCCAGTCGGCGCCGGCTCAGCCCCCATCGGCCGCGCCACCGCTGCGAGCACGCCGTGAAGCCGCTCCAGGTCCAGCGTCGCCCGCAGCAACTTCAGCTCAAGCAGCGCGGCGAGGTACTGCGGCACCCACTCAGGGATGGGCGTCAGCCCCTTGCGCCAGCGCCAGGCCGTGTTGGGGACAAGACCCGTGCGGCGGGTGAAGTCAACCGCCTTCCAGCCAAGCTCTTCTAGGCCGGTGTCGAACTGCTCTGGTGTCATCGCTTCCTTCCTGCCCGCTTGGGGCTTCGACCGCTACGCTGCCGGCAGCGTAGCGCATCACTAAAAGTAGATCAAACATCAAATTGATCTACATACATTTAACATAACGCCGGTTGTCGACATTCGCGCAGAGGTGTTATCCACACCCACGCCGGCCCACAACCCGCATGCCTATTAGCATCGCGGTCGATGCTCAATAATGCAGCACATCTAACCCCGTCGTTGTTTCGCACAATGTAGATTTTCGGCGCAAGTTATCCACAGGTGAGGCATGGCCGTTTTCAGGACGCATGCCCGTCCGCTGCAAAAGTGGCGGGGACAGCGGGGACACGGGGACAACGCTTGTAAGTCATTGATGTGAAAAGGAAATGTTGTCCCCTCCTGTTGTCCCCGCCGAAAAACAGGCGGGGACAGCCAAGAGAGAAAACCGGCGAACCGTCTACATCCGTTAGATTTTTCGGGCCTGAATCATCGCAGCATGCGCAGCAGACCGAACACAAGCGCGGACCGGGCAGCTAGCCAGCTCAAACGCGTGAGACTCATTTTGTAGAGTCTGTGTCCTCGGCGGTGCCGCAGTTGCCTTACCGTGCCCGCTGCTGCGGCTCACAGCTCATCGGCCAGGACCGACGCCTTGAGGTGGTAAAGCTTCACTTTGCCCAGGCCTGGCACGCGGTAGCTGCGCATCAGCCGGTCCGCCTCATGCACCAGGTGCCCGCGCTTGCGCATCAGCTCGGCCACGGCCGTGGCGTCCAGGCCCTTGCACACGTCCCGTTTCCAGGCCTCGGGAAGAATCAGGTAGTCGGTCGACGCGTTGAACTTGTCCGAGGCTTCAGGGTCCGCCAGACGCTTCTCGTGATAGCTCGCCGCCTCATCCATCTTCAGCGCCTGGCCGTCAGCGCCCACCAGGCGCTTGAAGCCGGCCCGCAGTGCCGTGTTCGGCCGGTGGTCATCGTGGGTGCGATGCATCCAGGTGAACAGCGCATCCCCGTTTTTCTCGACGAAGGCCCGCACCTGGCCAAGGGCCTGGGCATCCTCTCCGTTGTCCAGGTGGCCACGGGCGGCCAGCCAGTCCGCGAAGCAGCGCGACACGCCGGCCTCAGCCTCGCCGGCCGCCCAACCCGTAACGCCCGCTTCGCTGGCCAGCTCGCCGGCAGCGGCCACCAGCGCAAAGCGCCTGGCCACACGGCGCACCTGCTCAGAGGCGGGGCCAGGCATCAGCCGGGCGCGCACGGCCTCCACCATGTCCACCAGGCGCGCGGCAATCTCCGCCTGATGGTCACAGCACCATTGAAGCCACTCGCGCCCCGCCACGCCGTAGCAGCTCGCCGCCGCATGGGTCAGGTGTTCGACCATGGCGCCCGGCGATGCGTGGCCGTGCAGCTCCTCAACCCCGCCCATGCCCTGACCAGCGTCCAGCGGGATATCGACCATGCGGACCTCTTGGCCAGCCATCACGCGCTTACCGGCCTCGGCCATGTGAGTGGACAAGCTCACTTCACCCGACGACAGGAACAGAAGGCGCCAGGTGCGTTGCTTGCGGTTCAGCCCGCCCCGGGTGTTGCGGCCCTTCTCTTGCTCATTGGCCAGCATGTAGGCGCACTCACCGGCCTTGCTCGCATCGAGCTGGGCAATCTCGTCAAGGATCAGCAGCCCGTCGCTGTGCTGCACGGCCGTGGCCTCCAAAGCGTTGTCCGTCGTGCGCCAGCGCTTCACGTAATCAGGCCGTCCCCACACGCTGGCCGCGATCCGCAGCGCCGAGGTCTTGCCCTGGCTGGAACCACTGCGGAAGTGAAAGCCGCCGCTTTCCACGCCGGCCGGCAGTAGCAGTGCACCAGCGAAGCCGCAGGCCATCGCGAACACGAACCGGCTATTGCCCACGCACAGCGCCGCCACGCCAGCCCGCCAGGCGTCCAGGTCGCCGCGCATGCGGAACGTGTCTTCCGCGCCGCCTTCGCTTTGGAAGACGTAGCGCCGGCCCTCGGCCTGGGCCGTTGGCACGATGCATCGGCTCGGCAGCACGTAGGCGCTACCGTGCCAGCCAACGCGGTCCGTGCAGGTGACACGCTCCCCGGGGTGCCGGGTCTTGATGTACTGCGCGAGGCGCCCGCGAGCAGCCGGCCCGTGCGAGATCTCCAGGCCCATGTCAGCCAGGCGCGCGGCCCACTCGGCACCTTCCCCGCTCAGCAAGGCAACAGGCATCGCCCATTGCTTGGCGTTGCCGTCCGGGTCGGTGAACTCCAGCAGGTATCCCCAGCCGTTCGCCGCGTCATCCCGCGTGCGGGCCTGGACCTGCAGCGGCGCGCACACCCATTGCGGAGGGCGGTCGTTGCCGTCGCCGTCGCGAGTGACGAACCACACGCCCAGCTCATCGAGGCGGAAGGGATCGCGCCCACCTGGCACGCCTGGCGCGGCTTCCTGCGCGTGGCTGTCTGCAGGCGAGTCGAGCGCCTCGGCCGTATCTTGCCCTTCGCCCGTCGCGTTCGCCCTGCCAGGGGCCGATTTCCGGCCTTGCCGCGCCTTTGGCTGCACAGGTTCACCCAACGCAGCAATGCCGGCATCCACCAGGCGGGCAACGGCATCCAGGCCGGCCGCGCTGGCCAGGTCGTTGAAGTCACTGCCGCTCGGGTCCAGCTCGGCCAGGCCATCTGGAAAGACGGCCACCGCTGGCGCCTCTGCCGTGCGAGCTGCGCGGGCTGCCGCCTCGGCCTTCTCACGGCCGGGGTTCTTGCCCGTGCGCTCGGCCGTGGCGCGGTCATCGTCGCCGCAGACCAGCAGCCAGGCGCCAGGGAAGGCGGGGCGCAGCAGCTTGGCCACCGTCACCAGGTTGCCAGCATCGAAGCACACGGCCACCGGGCGGCCCGTGGCCTCGTGGATGCTCGCCGCCGTTGCATAGCCCTCGGCCAGGCACAGCACGTGCGGCGCAGCGGCATTAAGCGAGAGCTGCAGCGGGTCGCCAAGCCAGTGCAAAAGGCCCGACTTACGGCCACCAGGCAGGAACAGCTTTTCCCGCAGCCCGCGCGCCTCTTGCTCGGCCGTGGGCTTCGCTGGCGCGATCCGCTGCAGGTTGTGCAGCTCGCCGGCCAGGTCACGCACTGGCACCAGCAACGTGCCGTCAGCCAGGCAGCGCACCCCGTGGGCCTGGACGCCCTTGCGTGCCAGGTAAGCGCAGGCCTCAACCGCTGCAGCCTGGCCGGGCTCGATCTCCAAGCCATTCGCCCACAGCGCGGCAGCGTCTCGCCTGGCGTGGTCGGCACGGTCGCGGTAGCGCGCCTCTTCAGCCGCTCGCGCTGCGGCCCGGCGCTGCGCATCCTCGGCCGCCTGGCGCTCCAGCTCGGCACGCTCGGCCGGCGTCATCGCCGCGTCGTCGGAGTCCGGGAACCGGAAGCCATGTTCCTTGGCGATACCAAAGAGCGTGCCCACCGTGACCCGGCCGCCCGCCTTGATGCTGCGCCAGGTGTCGCGTGCATCGGTGGCGCTGTAGCCCTGGGCATCACTGCTCCAGGCGTCCCACAGGTCAAAGCCCTCTGCGCCCAGCTCAGCCTTAACCGCCATGCCCAGGCGCACCCAGGTTTCGCGGTCCACGTCGGGCGCAATGCAGGCAAGCGCCTGGCGGATCAGCTCGGGCGTGACCAGGCGGGGCGCTTTGGCTTTCGTCATGCGCGGTCCCTACCCCTCAGCTCCTGCAACTGCCGGAGAGCGTCTTGATTGCGATCAAAGATGGCCAGCCGCTCATGCATTTCGGCCACCGCTTGCGAGTCCAGCACCAGCAGATGCCGCCCTTCGCCAACCCATGGCGCCGGAGTGCAGACGCCTGCACCGCGCTCTATCGCACTGCGAAGCCAGCAGCCAAGAGCCGACCTGTCTCTCTTGCCAACCAGTTCAATGACATGAGCATCAATGCCGAACGGATCAGCGATCACCTCAGGCTTCAACACTCGCGGCTTAAGGGCATCGCGAAGCCGGCCGGCGTTGGTGTACTTCTCCAGCACAGCACGAGCTTCGGTCAGGTCATCAATCACCGCCTGCCGCTTGGCATCCTTGTTGGGCTTGCTGGCGGTCATTGCGGCACCGCCTTTCCTTGCAGCAGCTCGCGCAGGCGAGCGAGGGAGGCCGCGTCTTCAGCGTTCAGCACCTGGCCCGCGCGGGGGTCAGCGGGAATGAGCAGAGCCAGGCTGGCCGCATCGCGTGCTTGCCCGGTTGCCTCGCAGCTGCGGCCCATGCAGTCATCTAGGCTCGCCGTCAGCCGCTCCAGGCTCGTTACGGCCAGGCGCAGTAGATTGCCCCGAGTCGACGGCGGCAGCAGCGGCGGCAGGGCATTGCCGTCCTCGTCACCACTGCATGAATCAATGTCGTCGCGCTCAATCAGCGCAACGATTTCAGCGGCGCCGGCAGCCACGTCGCGAGCCTCGGCAATCAGCACCAGGCGCGCATCGTTTCGCTGCTCATCGAACAGCCAAGAGAAAGGCTGGAAAAGAGTTGTGATGCTCATGACTGCACCTCCAGCGAGGCCAGCATGAGCAGCGCGACGGGCCAGCTCAGCCGGCCGCGCAGCGCGGCGCGCAGCACGATGAAACGCGCCACGCGGCGAAGGTAGTGAGGGGGCGCCGACGGCGCCGAGAGTCCAGGCGTCTGGACAGATACGGCCAAGCGGCCGACTTGCATTGCGGTCATGGTCTTCAGGCTCCGTGATGAGGAACTGAGAACACCCGTCGCCGCCGTTTTCAAGCGGCAGCGGGTGGGCGGGATGTTGAAAACACGAATCACGTCGTGCGGCCACCCTTACGGATAGGCCCATCCCGCCCCATGACTTGAAGAAATCGGGACGTGACAAAGCCGCACTGTCGGGGCGGCTAACCGCGTGATTCAAGGTGTTTTCAAGCACCTGGCCGCAGTGTACGGGCGCGGGCCTGGATCGGGCAATGGCGGGCATGGGGGTGACGGTTCGTCAGGGCAAAGGCGCGGCAGGCACCAGGCCCAGTTGCACGGCCTGGATAGGCCGCAAGGCGGGAACGGCTCGACGGCTTCAGCCGATCAGCAGCGCATCGCGGATGGCGCGCAGCAAGGCGAACGAGAGGCCGTCATGCGTATGCACGCGGGCCACGGACTGCAGGCACGTCAGCATCAAGCCCAGCAGCTCGGGCCGGGCGAGCGTGTATGCCATCGCCTGCAGCTCAGCGATCAGGCCGTAGAGGCTTAGCTGGCACGCGAACGCGTTGTGCAAGCGAGCGTCAAAGCTGGCCCGCCACTCGGCGAGATCGTCCGGAATGGACTCAAGCCAGCGCTGCAGCTCGGGCGGCATGCTGGCGAGCTGCGCAGCGGGTGCGGCCTGCGGCTGGATGACCCGGACCGCAGCCATGGCCTGGCGGCAATCTTGCGCGGCTTCGCCCAGATCAAACATGAGTTCATCGATGCTCGGCGCATCGCCTTCACCGATATCGAGCGCTGAGATTTTGGCGTTCTCGATGCCCTGCAGGCAGGTCTCCAGGTCGTAGAGCGCGGCAGATTGGGCGCAGGCGCCTGCCAGTGCGGCGGCGCTCATTGGGCACCCCCTGCCGCCCCAGCAATGCGGTCCTGGACCCACTGCAACACGGCCGACTCAGGCCAGGCCACACAGCGCGGCGTCACCTGCACGCAGCGCGGAAACTCGCTGCGGCGCATCAGCAGGTAGAGCGTGGACTTTTTGAGGCCTGTCGCGGCCTCCACGTCGGGTAATCGCAGCAGGCGATCACGCTTCACCTGCGGGCGGGTTTCAGAGGCGAGGTGCATAGCGGTTCACTTCCATCCATCAAGGCTCTTGCGAGCGGTGACGGATGGTCGCGAGGACCGCTAAGCCTGTAATCCCTGAAAGTCTTCGCAGTTCTTGGGAGTGGCCGTCGCCGCGCCTGGGTCGCGGCCGTACGTTCTCGTCCACCCATCATCAGATCCACCCGCCGCACGCCATACGGCCAGACTCTTGGCGTCCGACCAAGCGGCCCACGCAGGCTCAAGCTTTCCCTCAGCATCGTTCAGAAACGGCTTCAACTCCGCCAACGCCGGCCAGGCACCAGAACCGGACGCCACATGCTCGCGAACAAGGGTTTCAGCGGCTGTAGCGCCACGGCCGATCAGCTTGCCAACGCTCTCGAAGAAGCCCTTATCAATGGGTCTTTCTGGGTCATCGGCAATAAGTTGGAGTGCCGCGTCATAAGCGCGCGGCCCAAGTTGTTGGCGCGTGTGAACGCCGCTGACGTTCTGCCCTGCGGGGATGGCATGACCGAACACTTCCGGCGCCGCCCAACTCTTCGCGTCCCCTACGGCCACACGGTCTACACGCAGAACGAATGCGGAGGCCAGCCATCCAGGCGCCACAAGGCCATGCGCAAGGCACGCCGCAACAGCCTCAAGCACTGCGCCGCCGTCACCATCTTCGACGGCGGAGCGCAACCCATTCACACGGTTAGCGGCAGTTGACTGAAACAGCGGGCACGCCATCAGGGGCGCGCCGCTATCCAATCCGAGCGCTGTTGATGCAACCGCGAGCGGTCTGCGGGCCTGCGCAATGGCCTCAGGAACGGGCTCACCTCGCTCGATGCATCGCCGTATCTCTGCGTCGATACGCACCAGCTCCCAGACATTAACCGACGGCATCGGCGGTATGTCGCCCAACGCCTGAACGTTCGCCTCAAGCATCGCCCGGCGATCAGCATTTGAAACCATTGGCATGCCCCCATGCACGCCCCCGCGTTGAAGTTGCCGCGTCCACCTGGCGGGGGCGCCCGGCAACCGAAGGGGATCAGCC
>Ga0187845_1000892_pt1 | contig 17351 bp, 14 predicted proteins | sample SpaLakP09_SKY_68_FD_134515 | JGI IMG/M metagenome (GOLD analysis project Ga0187845, IMG submission 134515) | Oligotrophic lake water microbial communities from Sparkling Lake, Wisconsin, USA - SP09_SKY_68 | ecosystem: Environmental > Aquatic > Freshwater > Lake | place: USA: Sparkling Lake... | reverse complement strand
GCCGCCAGCACTCCTGCCGGCTACCAGCCGGGCCAGAATGCGACGCTGTTCAGTCCTACCGGCGGCTTGCGGATTTCGGCCCACGGTCTTGGCCAGCTGATGCAGATGCTGATTAACCATGGGCAGTATCACGGCCACACCATACTCGAACCGGATAGCATACGGCTGATGTTCAGTCAGCAGTGGCTGTTTGACGGCCAGAATGGCGATACGGAGCAGGGACAGTATGGCAGCTGGGGGCTGGGCGGCCAGCGTTTCGGCATGCTGGGAAATGGCCGCGACCGTCTGGTTGAAGATCCAGCATTCCGTGCAGTAGGCCATCTGGGCGAGGCCTATGGGCTGCTCTCCACGTTTGCGTTAGACCTTGAGCGCGGCAATGGCATGATAGTGTTGATCGGCGGCGTGGGACGCGATCCCGTGCAGCATCCGGGCAGCTATTCGGCGCTGACGCGCAGCGAGGAACGCATCCTGACCGCGCTGTACCGCCATATTACCCGTCCGCCGCCGCCCTGAATCGGGCCTAAGGTTCTCCGGTAACTCATCCCAGTCCTACAGCGACGTGGGCGGCGCACTGATACCTGTGCGTCTATGCATGTTCCATGATGAGCCGTATCCCGTCACCTGCTGAACGGGCCACTGTAACTACATGGAGACTATCATGAGCTATCTCGACCGCGATACCTATGGCATTTATAACGATACTGCAGACGACAGCGGCCCCGGCCCGCGACTGATGGGGGCCGAAACCTTGATCGGCGAAGACGTGTACAACCGTCAGGATGAAGATCTGGGCGATATCAAGGAAATCATGCTCGATATGCAGCAAGGCCGGGTGGCATATGCCGTCCTGTCCTTTGGTGGCTGGCTAGGCATGGGTGACAAGCTGTTTGCCGTGCCCTGGGAAGCCCTGCAGCTCGATACGGCAAACAAGCGTTTCCTGCTCGACGTCTCCAAGGAACACCTGAAAAATGCACCCGGCTTCGACAAAGATCACTGGCCGGACATGGCAAGCACGGAGTTTGGCACGGAGATCCACAGCTTCTATCACACCCAGCAGAATGTGGGCGGTGCGCGCACCGCCAGCGGTAGCGTTATGGGGACTGGTAGCAGCAGTCTGCAAAGTGATCCCGGCTATAGCGGCAAAATGGAGCGCGGTCCTGGCCGTAGCGGCAATCTGTAAGGCTGTATAGGCTGCTCCAACGGCACTGCACCACGATGAGGCAGTGCCGTGATGGAAGTTCTGTAGTTACGGGCTTGCTCTGCCACAGGGGGCATGTCGCTCGCTGACAGTCAGATCGCTTCGCACCAAAATCGGGCATTCCCACTGGCACGCTTCTTGATACTAGAGAAGCGTACTCATCTGGGATGTTCGATATGCCAAAATTCTTCAATGAAATGACCGCAGACGGTTTGGCGCATGACGCAAGCGCCGAGGTTAGGGAGCACTATCGTGAATTCTGTGGCTGGCTGCAGCGCCAGTCGCGCGAAACCATAGAACGGAAGCGGGCTGAAGCCGATCTGACGTTCCGCCGCGTCGGCATTACCTTTGCTGTCTACGGTGATGACGCCGGTACTGAACGCCTGATTCCCTTCGATATTATTCCGCGCATTATTCCTGCCCATGAATGGCAGCAGCTGCAAGCGGGACTGGTGCAACGCGTGCAGGCGCTGAACATGTTTATTCATGACATCTATCATGAGCAGAACATTATTCGCGCCGGCATCATTCCCGCCGAACAGATTTATCAGAACGCCCAGTATCGCCCTGAGATGCAGGGGATTAATGTGGCTTCCGATATCTACGCCCATATTGCCGGCGTGGATATCGTGCGTGCCGGCCAGGGCGAGTTCTATGTGCTTGAGGACAATCTGCGTGTCCCTTCCGGCGTGTCGTATATGCTGGAAGACCGCAAAATGATGATGCGTCTGTTCCCGGAATTGTTCGCACGTAACAGGATCGCACCGGTTGATCACTACCCAGACTTGCTGCTCGATAATTTGCGCTCGGTCGCGCCCATGGGCATCAATGATCCTACGGTGGTGGTGATGACGCCGGGCATGTACAACTCGGCCTACTTTGAGCACGCTTTCCTGGCCCAGCAGATGGGCGTGGAACTGGTGGAAGGCAAAGACCTGTTCGTCAGCGACAACACGGTCTATATGCGCACTACGCGCGGGCCCAAGCGGGTTGATGTGATCTATCGCCGGCTCGATGACGATTTCCTCGATCCCCTCGCCTTCCGGCCGGATTCTTCGCTGGGCGTACCGGGCCTGCTGTCGGTGTACCGGGCCGGCCGGGTAACGCTGGCTAACGCCATCGGCACCGGCGTGGCTGACGACAAGTCTATCTACCCCTATGTGCCGGACATGATCAAGTTCTACCTGTCCGAAGCCCCTATTCTCAACAACGTGCCGACCTACCAGTGCCGCAAGCCGGAAGATCTGGCTTATACGCTGGCGCATCTGCCGGAACTGGTGGTGAAGGAAGTACATGGTGCCGGCGGCTACGGCATGCTGGTGGGCCCCGCGTCGACCAGGCAGCAGATTGAAGACTTCCGCCAGCGTCTGCTGGAACGGCCGGATGGCTATATAGCCCAGCCCACGCTGGCACTGTCGGCCTGCCCTACCTATGTTGACGAGGGCATCGCGCCGCGCCACATCGATTTGCGGCCGTTCGTGCTATCGGGGAAAAACATTGCCATGGTGCCGGGCGGGCTGACCCGCGTCGCTTTGCAGGAGGGCTCGCTGGTAGTGAACTCCTCGCAAGGAGGCGGCACCAAAGACACCTGGGTACTGGAACGTTAAGGAGATACTATGCTGAGCCGCACCGCCGATCATTTGTTCTGGATGGCCCGCTACACGGAGCGTGCCGAGAATACTGCCCGTATGCTCGATGTAAATGTACAGACCTCGATGCTACCCCAATCGGAAGCCGAAACCGCGCAGGGCTGGCGTGCCATGCTGGGTATCTCCGAGCTGCAGCACGCATTCGACCAGAAGTACCAGACGCTGGAGGGACGTGCCGTGATCGACTTCATGGTGCGTGATCCGGCCAATCCATCGTCCATCGTGGCCTGTTTGACCGAAGCGCGGGAAAATGCGCGGGCCGTGCGCGGTACTCTCACCACGGAAGTGTGGGAAATCCAGAACCAGACCTGGCTGGACATGCAGCAGCACCTGAAAGGCGAACTGCTGGAGACTGACCCCAGCAAGTTCTTTGAGTGGGTCAAATACCGCTCCCACCTGTCGCGCGGCGTTACCGTAGGGACCATGCTGCGTGACGAAGCGGTACACTTCATTCGCCTCGGGACCTTTCTTGAGCGGGCCGACAACACGGCGCGGATTCTGGATGTGAAGTTTCACGGCGGTGGCGCCGAACCGGCCGGCGATACCATGACCCAGCGCGACTTTTATTACTGGGGCGCGTTGCTGCGATCCGTTTCCGGCTTCGAAATCTACCGCAAGGTGTATCGCGCTGTGATCACCCCAGCGCGGATTGCCGAATTGCTGATGCTGCGCGCCGATATGCCACGTTCGCTGCTGGCCTGCATGGACGAAGTGCTGTTGAATCTGCGGGAGGTGCATAACGAAGTTTCGGCCGACACGGAACGCTACGCAGGGCGTCTGCACGCTCAGCTCCAGTTTGGCAAGATTGATGATCTGCTGGCCGAGGGGCTGCACGATGCGCTCACCGCCTTCCTGGCAGATATCAACCAGCTCGGTAACCGCATCAGCCGCGATTTCCTCGTGCCGCTGGCGGCTTGAGCAGGGAGCCGCACATGCACCTGACGATACGGCATGAGACCTTGTACAGCTACAGTTTGCCGCTGGCCTACACCATCCAACAGCTGCATCTGACGCCACGCAGCGATCCCCAGCAGCGGGTTCTGGCATGGGAGCTGAGCCTGCCGGGCGCGGTACATGCCTACACCGATGCCTATGCCAATCCGTCGCATATGATGACGCTGGCTACGCCGCATACGCAGCTGCAGATCATCGCCGGCGGTGTGGTGGAAACCAGCTGGCCGCCGCAGGGTCGTATCAGCACCCATGAATCGCTCTCGCCGCTGGTGTTTACCGTGCCGACCCGCCTGACCGAAGCAGGAGCGGAGGTGCGCGACTTGTCCGCTAGCTGTCTCGGTATGGCGCCTGCTACAACCGCCCGGCTGCTGCAGTTGAGCGAGCAGATTCTGCACGGGGTGCGTTATCAGACCGGTGCTACCGAAGTTAGCAGCACGGCCACGCAGGCGCTGCAGCTTGGCCAGGGGGTGTGCCAGGACCATGCCCACGTGTTTATCGCCTGCTGTCATGCGGCCGGCATACCGGCACGCTATGTGTCCGGCTATATTGATCCCGAGAATACCGGTCATGCAGCCAGCCATGCGTGGGTCGACGGCTGGGTGGAGGACGGCAACTACACGGGCTGGGTCAGCATCGATGTGACCCATGCGCGGCTGATGACGGATGCCTATTGCCGGCTGGCGGTGGGACGCGACTACGATGGTGCGGCACCCATACGCGGCGTGCGCCAGGGCGGCGGCGTGGAATCCATGCGGGTGCAGGTGGAGATTGTGCCGCAGTAGACGAGGTAGAATGATGGTTCTTCAAACAGATGGTTGGTTACGATGACGTATTGTGTCGGTATGCGCCTGAACGCCGGGCTGGTATTTCTTTCGGATTCACGCACCAACGCGGGTGTGGATCAGGTGGGCACGTTCCGCAAGATGAGCGTGTTCGAGATCCCGGGCGAGCGCGTGATGGTGATGATGACGGCGGGGAATCTGTCGATTTCGCAGTCGATACGCCAGCTCATTTCCGAAAGCCACGGCGAAGACGGATGCAGTATTTGGAACGTCGAGAACATGCACGAAGCTGCCCGTATCGTGGGCGATGCAGTGCGGCAGGTGCATGCGCGCGAAGCCAAGGCATTGGCAGAGTTCGGGATTGATTTTAATGTCAGCCTCATTTTCGGGGGGCAGATCGGCAGCGAGCGCTGCCGCCTGTTCCAGATCTACGCAGCCGGAAACTTTATCGAAGCGCACGACGAGAATACCTATTTCCAGATCGGCGAGGCCAAATATGGCAAGCCGATTATCGATCGCGTGGTGGCACCCGCCACCAGCCTTGATGATGCGGCCAAGTGTGCGTTGATTTCCATGGATTCGACGCTGCGTTCCAATGTCTCGGTGGGCTTGCCGCTGGATCTGCTGGTGTACGAAAGCGGGCGGCTGGCAGTAACCCATTTCGTCACGATCGACGAGCGCAACCAGTATTTCCAGATGATCCGCAATACCTGGGGGCATCAGCTCAAAAGCGTGTTCGAGGGGCTGGAAAATCCAGTATGGGATGCGGCGCCGGAGAGCACCTCCCATGTTCTGCATAGCGCCACCAGTGCCAGCCAGCCGGTACGCGTGACGCCGCCAGCCAGTGTCGCCCTCCCCGCCGGGAAGCGTGCACCGATCCAGACTTTGACTCAGCAGTTTCACGATGGACAACAATAATCCGGCACGGATGGGGGGCAACGGCTATTATTAGCGTAAATCTACCTTCGTTCTGGAGTATTGCATGTCGGAAGTAAGTATTTTCTCGGTCGATTCCTTGCTCAAATACATGGGCAATGACGCCAAGGCACGCGCGATGGTCGGCAAGATAGTGGCTGACGCTTGCGCACCCGGGGTGGAGCCGCTGCTACAGGCAGGCACGGCCATCCGCGAGGGACGCCTTGCCGACGCGGGTAAAATCCTTCACACCTTGCGCGGCGCCATAGGGACGCTGGGTGCAAAACGGCTGGTTTCGGCGTCACTCGCCCTTGAGCAGGCATTGCTGGGCCAACATCAAGATCAAGTTCCTACCCTGTTCGCCAATGTCGAAGCGGAATACCGTCTGGTGTTGCACGCGGCTGAAAACTGGCTGCGCCAGAATGCGTCGGACCTGCCCGGCCGATAATTGCTTTTTTCTCAATATTCTTCTTGATTTGTTTATGTTGCGTCGCGGCGTAGGCGTGGCCACGCCCTGGCGCTTTCCGCATTAACGTATCGTTACAATTGTTACTCCCATTGCGATTGTATCAACCGGACAGAAGGTGGCTTCGTGCTAACATGCTCTTCGACTGATGCTGCGCTGTTGATAGCGCCCTTTAGCTTGGGCCTTCAGCGTACGCTGCATCGGTTCTGGTATAAGAATACCGTGTAAGGCAAGCATTGTTTAGTAGGCAATTTGCTTTGGCGCAAGTATAATGGTGCAGTGCGTCGTGATGACCCCTAATCCCAGTGTTAATCACAGGTTGGAACTCTATGGAATTATTCAATAAGTCGGGTGTGCTGATTTCATCTCTGCTGGTGCTGGTTGGCGCTTTGATTGCCTGTCAGGCCAAGGAGGATGCGATTCCGCCGTCGAATGTTATTGAAGCGGCAGCGATGCAACTGGGTACGCAAGGGCACCACGCGGCTGAGCGGCGCTTGCAGGAATGGGCTGATCTGGGTTCCCCTGTGGCCCAACGGGAACTGGCGCTGCGTTATCTGAGCATCCCTGCCAAACGTAATGAAGCACGTCAGCTGTTTGAGCGCGCCGCCGGCGCCGGCGATGCCCAGGCTGTGATCAATCTGGCGGGCCTGTATCAGACCTCGGGACTGCCCTCTTCCAATGCCTCGATTGCTGGCGGTCGCACGCTCAAAGAGGTTAGCAACGCTAGCTACCTGCCGCACTAGTACGCTCCCATCTTTTTCGCATCAGGCTATTTTCTGATGTGTGCTGGTTCTTAATCCTATCGGCCATCCTTACAGTCGCCACACGTGGCGGCCGGTCGCCAGCATTGCAGGCATGCTGAACTGGCCTTTCAGGTCAATCAAACAACCATCGCTACGCAGATGGCTGCACAGGTCTTCCAGGGGACGCTGCAGCAGCGTGCGGTGGGGAACGGCGCAGATCATGGCGTCGGCCACCGGGAGTTCATGCCAGCGTTGCAACTGCACGCCGTACTCGTTGACGGCCTCCTCCGGATCGGCGACTGGATCGTGCACCAGTACTTCCATCCCGAACGATTGCAGTTCGGTCACCAAATCCGCGACCTTGGAATTGCGTAGGTCGGGGCAATTCTCCTTGAAGGTCAGTCCCAGCACGATGACCGTGGCGCCCTTGATGCGCAGACTGGCCTGCACCATCAGCTTGATGGTGCGCTCCGCGACGAACTTCGCCATGCTGTCGTTAATCTTGCGTCCGGCCAGAATGACGTCTGGATGGTAGCCCAGCTTCTGGGCTTTATGCGTCAGGTAATAGGGATCGACGCCGATGCAGTGTCCGCCGACTAGGCCAGGCTGGAATGGCAGAAAATTCCACTTCGAAGCGGCAGCTTTGAGCACTTCATGCGTATCGATCTGCAAACGGTCAAAGATGATGGCCAGTTCGTTCATCAGTGCGATGTTCAGGTCGCGCTGGGTGTTCTCGATTACTTTTGCTGCTTCGGCGACCATCAGGCTGGAGGCCCGGTACACGCCCGCACTGACAACCTGCTCGTAGAGTTTGGCGACACGCTGTAATGTCTCCGCATCATCGCCTGCAACCACTTTGCATACACTGCTCAGCGTGTGGGCGGTGTCACCGGGATTGATGCGTTCAGGCGAATATCCCACATGAAATTCGCGCTTCCAGCGCTTGCCGGAGGCCCGTTCCAGCACCGGTATGCATATTTCCTCGGTTGCGCCGGGATAGACGGTGGACTCGTAGATCACCACTGCATGCTGTTTCATGTATTGCCCTACCATTCGGCTGGCACGTGTCAGCGCAGACAAATCCGGGGTGTTGGCGTCGTCGACCGGCGTTGGTACTGCAATGATGATGTAGTCGGCTTCTGCCAGTTTGGCCGGATCGCTACCGAGTTCCAGTTCCTTGGACGCGGCAAAGCGCGCTGCTGAAACTTCACCTGCCGGATCTATGCCGCAGCGATAGGCGGCGAGCTTGCGCTCCGACAGATCGAACCCCAGAGTACGCCGGCAAGTACCGAAAGCCACCGCCAGCGACAAGCCTACGTAGCCTAGCCCTACTACCGCGACAACTTCCATGATCTACCTCGCTGTTCAGTCTGGCGGTTTGCCAACTTCGATAGTAGCGATGGGACTAGCTGGACAATTGAGTTGGCGCAAAGCTGAAGAGGAGCGCGTGCAAACCTCCCTGTGTGAGCGCTGCACTTGTGCACAATCAAAGTCGCCTTCATACGGACTTCGTACCCTAGTGCAGAGTGAGACACGGAGGCTGGAATGAAGCGATTATTGTGCTTGCTGCTGTTTTGTACCGGGTGTGGCGGCAGCCCCAATGTAACGCAATTAATGCAGTCGGCCCTGCAGCACCGTGATGCTGGTGAGGTGCGTACGGCAATAATCGAACTCAAGAACTTGTTACAGCGCGAGCCCAGCAATACCGCAGCCCGGCTTCTGCTGGGCGAGATCTATCTGGGCGTCGGTGATGTACTCGCCGCTGAAAAGGAACTGCAAAAAGCACTGGAGCTCGGTACGGTACCCGAGCACATCTGGCCTCGGCTGAGCGAGGCGTTGGCCGCGCGCGGCGCGGCGGCGCAAGTACTACAACGCCTGCCTGCTGTCGCTGCCGGCAATTCGCCTGCGCTACTGGTGGTACGTGCGCAGGCGCTGCTAGCCTCAAATCAGGCCGGCGCGGCGCGCGACAGCCTGGAGCAGGCCCTTCGGCTGCAGCCAGGCTTCAGTCCAGCCTTGCTGGGGCTGGCTCGACTGGCGGTGCAAGATCATGATATGCCACGCGCCGCCAGTCTGGTTGAAACTATATTGCAGCAAAACGGGCGCGATAGTAACGCATTGCGTATGCAAGCTGACCTCCTGCGCCTCGATGGCAAGCTGGCAAGGGCAACGGAAATTTACCAACAGGTTTGCCATATCGCACCGTGGCTAATACAGCCGCAACTGGAACTGGCCACCCTGCAGATACAACAGAGCCAGTATCCACAGGCACACACTACGCTGGACCGCGGCAGAAAGCTCGCGCCGCAAAACGCTTTGCTGCTGTACACCGAGGCCATGCTGGATGTGCAGGAAAAGAAATATGTGCCGGCGCGCGATCGATTGCAGCTGGTGTTGCGTTCTGCGCCCGACTATCCACCTGCCAATCTGCTGATGGCCAGCGTACAGCGCAGCTTGAATGACTACCCGCAAGCGGAACGTAGTCTACGAGCTTTTCTCGCAAGCTATCCGCAACATCCGGCTGCTTTACGCCAACTGGCGGCACTACAACTTGCAATGAATCAGCCTGCCCAGGCACTCGAGACGCTGAATCCTCTGATGGCGCAGCTGCATCCCGATGCGGGGCTGCTGGCCCTGGCAGGAGAGTCGTACATGCGCCTGCATCACTACGCCAAGGCTAGCGCACTGTTCGAGCAGGCCAGCGTGCTTGCACCTGAGCAGCCTATGCTGCTTGCTGCGCTGGCCGTGGGAAGACTGGGACAAGGGCAGCCTGCTGCTGCAAGCCAGGTTTTGCAAAAGGCCGCTGAACTTGATAGCGCTTCTATCCGTATTGGCGTGCTGCAGGTCCTGAGCCTTATGCGTCTACAACAGTATGCACAGGCTAATTCTGCGCTGCAGCCACTGCTGAAGAAGTATCCCGACAATCCCATGCTGCGTAATTTGCACGGTGGTGTGCTCCTGCTGCTAAAACAGCTGCCTGCAGCGCGAACGCAATTTGAGCTGGCGCTAAAGCTGGTACCGACTTTTTTGCCGGCGCTAGATAATTTGAGCCGGATGGACTTGGCGGAGGGACAGGGCGAACGGGCACGGCTCAGGTTGGAAGCTGCCTGGCGGCGTGATGCCACAAATACCGACCTGATGCTGGCGCTATCGGAGTTAGCCGGCATGCGCGGAGAAACCGATTTGCAGGGTGTATGGCTGCAACGGGCACAACAGGCCCGGCCTGAGGATGCCGGCATTATTCTGCGCTATGCTGCGTATCTGCTGGCGCAAAAGCAGGCCGACAGGGCAACAGCGCTGCTGCGCCAATTGCTGTCTGTTCAACCTGAAAATTATGCCGCACTGGATATGCTGGCGCAACAGCAGATCATTGCACGCGAGTTTGACGCGGCGATACCCACGCTGGCGCGTCTGGTGGCCCTGCAACCGTCTGATCCCGCGTTGCAACTGCGTACAGCCGTCGCCTGTGAAGGTGCAGGCCTTGCGGAATGTGCCAATACGGCCTTCCGTAAAGCACTGGAACTGCAGGCAGACTATCTGCCAGCTTACACGGCGCAAGTCCATTACCAGCTGCGGCAACGTAATTATGTTGCTGCCATGCGTAGTCTACTGGTACTCCGTACCAGACAACCGCATGTGGCGCTGTCATACCGCCTTGAGGGCGACGTGCACATGGCGCAGCAACACTATGCATACGCCGTGGCCGCGTATCAGCAGGCGCAAAAAATGGCGCCGTCTTCGGCGCATGTGCAGGCGCTGTATGCAGCCCAGCTACGCAGCGGGCATGTGCAGCAAGCCGATCTGCAAATAGGCAAATGGCTAGACGCGCATGCCGATGATCTGCTCACCCGCTTGTACTGGGCAGACAGCTTGCGCCAGCAAAAAGAATATGCTGGTAGCCAGCGGCAATTGGAGATATTGCTTGAGCAGCAACCAGAGTCGCCGACAGTGCTAAATAACCTGGCATGGATATACCAGCAGCGCGGCGATCCGCGGGCACTGGCGCTTGCTGAACGCGCTGTACGCCTGGCTCCCGATCATCCGTTGGTGCTCGACACGCTGGGCTGGTTACTCTATGAAAATGGCGCTAAGGCCCGGGCATTGGGCTTGCTCAGGCGCGCCGCCAGTGTGGCACCAACCGATAGTTCCATTCGCCAGCATCTGGCTGCCATACAGGCCGCCAACAACGGTGTCTATCGCTAGCCATGCCCCATTCCGGCCTGCTATGGCGCAGCTACGCCGTGGTGCTCGGCTGCTTGCTGTCAATTTGCCTGCACTATTATCCGTCGGTGGGCCTGACTATCCCACTAATATTGGGTCTATCGGGTCTGCTGCTATATCGCTATCCAGTGCTGCTGTGTGTGCTACTTCCTGCTGGCCTGGCCAGTTTTGATCTTGCGCCTATCACCGGATGGTACTTTCTAGAAGAAATAGATCTATTGTTGATGCTGGCAGCAGCGGTAGCTTATGCGCGCCTGGCATATAGTCCAGACCATGCCGCACCGCTAACGAAAACAGCCCGACTCGGCGCTACCCTGCTGGCAGCGAGCATGCTGTACGGATTATGTCGCAGCACCGCAGCCTGGCACGATGCGGATTTTATGGGCATGAACGATTATCTGAGCCCGTACATAGGCTGGCGATCGCTCAAAGCCTGGTTGTGGCTGCTGGTGTACCTGCCGTTGCTACGCAAATTGACCACGCGACAGCCATCGCTGCTGGACAGGAGTTTGCTACCGGGGCTGCTAGCGGGATTGCTGCTGGTAGCCATACGGGCCAGCTATGAACGCTGGCAATTTCCAGGTTTGTTCAATCTTTCCAGCGACTATAGAATTACTGCCCCATTTTCTGCCATGCATACCGGCGGTGCTGCGCTGGACGGCTATCTGGCCATGAGCCTGCCCTTGCTGGCAATCTGGCTTAGCCAGCCTGCCCGCAGCGTCTACCTGTGCAGTGCGCTGCTACTGTTGCCGCTGGCGCTATACACCGCGCTAGCTACCTTTTCACGCGGGCTCTATCTGGGGCTGCTGCTGGCATGTTTGCAGTCGATGGCCAACTGGCGAGCCCCGATCGGCTTGGCTACTCGCCCTTCGGTCACCGTTTCACCAATTTTGGACGGTACACACTACGGCAAAGCTGGCATCGCCCTGCTTCTGGTGCTGAGTCAGCTGGAGCTCAGTTTTGTAACGAGCGGCTATCGCGGCATGCTCGCTGCTGGCTGCGCACTGCTGCTGGCAGCCTTGCCGGCAAATGCGCAAGCGCCGTTCAAGTTCTATGTGCGATTGGGCACAGGCCTATTGCTGCTTGCAGCGCTCGTGATGTTGGCGCCACGTGACGCCACGGGCGGCTATGAGTTCAAGCTGCCGTATCTGGCATTTCTGCTGACGGTAGCAGCGTATCTCCTGGCAATTTGCCGCCGGCAGGATATTGCCACTGTCTGGCTAGGTATGGTTCTGGGCACCAGCCTCTGGATCAGCATTCACCATGCCGGCATCGCCGCACTGCCATATGCCTCTGGCCAGATTGTCAGTTGCTTGCTCTTGCGCCGGCTTTTGCGCAGGCCTCAGACGCATGCCATCGGTGCTACTCTAAAGCCGCCCGCCTGGCTGATTGCTGCCATGTTGGCGAGCGCAACCATTGTCCCTTTCCTTAATGGGTATTTTGTTGGTGAAAGATTCGCTGCGGCCGGCAATGATCTGAACGGGCGCTGGCAGCACTGGCGCGATGTGCTGCAAATTATGCATGCACAGCCAGATACTTTCTGGGCTGGTGCCGGACTGGGGCAGTTCCCTATCATGTATTATTGGCTCAATGCCAAGGGGGAACGTCCAGCGCACGCTTCCTTTGTCCGCAATGCCCAGGCAGCCTATCTGGAGCTCGACGCAGGTAGCTATCCACAAGGGTATGGGGAATTGCTGCGGGTACTGCAAATGCTGCCCTTCGAGCCTGCGACCCCTTATCAGTTCAGCTTGGCGGTAGCAGGCGGTAGCAATGGCGGCTTTTTGCAGATGCGTGTATGTGCACGCCAACTGCTATATGCGGCCGGCTGTGCAGTCTTTCCACAGCAAAGCATCCCGCCGCGTATGCCGTGGAAAATACTGCACTTCCCGCTGATGTCGGCAACACTCGATAGCGCAAAGCTACCGGTGCAACTGGAACTGGCGGCAGAAGGTGACAAGGCAAAGCTGTATATCAGCCGTATCAGCCTGGTCGACATGACCACGGGACGGGAGCTAATACGCAACGGGTCATTTGAGCAGCGCCATACCGGCTGGTTTTTTAGCAGCGATCATCATCATCTGCCATGGCATATCAAGAATCTGTTTTTGAATTTCTACTTTGAGCTGGGTGCTGCAGGCTTGACTGGCTACTTGCTGTTATTGGGTAGCGCCGTGCTTAGCTTGCTGGCCCGCGCCCGTGTCCCGCCACTGCGGCACAGTTCGCTGATCTGGCTAGCCTCGCTGGCGGCATTTGAAACGGTGGGCCTGTTTGATAGCCTGGTCGATGTGCCGCGCATACTGTTTCTGCATTTGCTAGTCCTCTATGTTGCCATCATTTCTCGACCATCTGAAGAGTACACACGCCATGAATGCCCTACACCTTAGGCTGCTGCCACTTTACTTTGTACTGGCCTGCGCAACGCTAGCTCGTGCCGATGAGCTGGTACGAACAATAGAACAGGTCAAACCCGCCGTTGTGGGTGTTGGCAGCTACCGCAAGCTGGCCAGTCCTCCTTTAAATTTCATAGGTAGCGGCTTCGCTGTTGGGAATGGCTTGAGCATCATCACGTCGGCCCATATTATCGAAGACCTGCGCAAGACTGTACCAGAGCAGGACTTGGGGATCCTGGTCCGGCATGGCGATGCCGCGGAGTTTCGCACTGCCCGCGTGGAGGCGCTCGACATGGCGCATGATCTGGCATTGCTGACTATCCGCGGCGCGCCTCTTCCTGCCCTGCATCTTGGTGACTCCGCGAGCGTGGCGGAGGGGCGCTCACTTGCATTTATGGGCTTCCCCCTAGCGATGGTGCTGGGGCTGCGCCACGTGACACACCGCTGCACCATTTCAGCGCTCACCCCGATCGCAACGCCTGCTAGCGACGCGGTCAAGCTGGGCGCGCGTACGGCGATGCATTTGAAGCAGGATGCCTATACATTATTTCAGCTGGACGGAACGGCATATCCAGGCAACAGTGGCGGCCCCCTGTTTGATCCTGATACAGGCGAAGTCATGGGCATCATCAATATGGTATTTGTCAAAGGTAGTCGAGAAAGTGCTATTAGCAATCCCAGTGGCATTAGCTATGCCATCCCGTCGGGATTTATAAAAGCCCTGCTGAATCGACCTCAGCCCTAAGTCTTGCCTGCGATTAAGCGTCCGGTGATACCGGGTTCGTCGCGCATGGGGAAGAAATAGGGATAGAAGCTGCGCTCGTTACCCCCCTGTTCCATCTGGCCGCCGTAGCGGCTGATCTGCTCTCCCATATATGCGAGGTCCAGCCTTAACAGTACCGCTGGCGCACCGACACGGGAGCAGTTGCGCTCCCCGCCAAAGTCACCGAAGCCCAACATGCGTTTGTAGAACATTACGTGGCGGGGATTGACTTCGATAACATAGTCTGTGTACCCGTGGATGTTGTGTGCGTATATATAAGAAATATGGATCAGTGCGGCAAATACGCGCTTCGACACGCCTTTATCTATGGCAAGACGTGAAGGTTCACAGAGGAGCCGCCCTTGTTCGCGCAGACCATCCAGCTCGGCGCGGAAATTTTCGTCCGCCGGAAGTCCTGTTGCGGGCTGATCCATGCACAAGGACATGGTGCCGACTGTCTGGCCACCAGTTTCTGCGAACAGCGTAATTCTGGCGGGGCCCGGCGTGCCGGTGGTTTCGATAGCATAACCGCGCCAGCCATACATCTTGCGCAGTAACAGGCTGGCCGCTTCGCGCCGCCCGGCTGAATTGGCCATGCGGATATGGAACACTTGCTGGTCTGCTGCCTGTTCGGCCGCAGAGTGAACGGGACCTTCTCCAACCACCAGATCCCGCAACGAGGTATTCGCCTCGAATGAAACAATAGCATCATCTACTTGCACGGTGAGCATCCTTTCGCTGTCATCTGCCAGTCCTACACCCAATGGCAAACTGGGCCCATGCTCTTGAGACTTGCAAGGCGAGCGATAAGTTCCCTCTTCCGTACTGTTTCGCTATTAGAACCAGCTCTCCGGTATCAGCAGCACATCGCCGGGCTGGACCGGCAAGTTCGCCGAAATGTCTCCATTTCTGAGCAGGTCCTGCAGCCTTACCTTGAAAACGCTATGCTGGCCATTGCTGGTCCGGATGATGCTGGCACGGTTGCCTGCTGCGAAGTCGGTAATGCCACCGACAGCGATCAGCACGTCCATCAGCGACATGCCCTGCCGATACGCCAGCGCCTGCGGTTTGGCTGCCTCGCCGATCACGCGTATCTGTTCGCTATACGGCCCGACGAAGCTGGTCACGATCACCGTGACCATGGGCTGCTGGATGTACTTGGCCAGCGCCGCTTCGATATCGCGCGCCAGCTGGGTCGAGGTCTTGCCCGCGGCAGGCATGTCTTCCACCAGTGGCGTGGTGACAAATCCGTCGGGACGTACCGGCACGCTGATGGAAACCTCGGGATTGCGCCAGACATTAATGTTCAGAACATCGCCCGCGCCTATCAGGTACTTCCCCGGCTCAGTCGGCCTCGGCATGTCCGGTACTCCACCATGATAAGCGCAACCGGACAGCGACAGCAGACCGGCCAGCAGCAGAGGTCGTAGCGATAGGGAGAGCATGGCCACCTCGCGGAAGAAGTCGAGTTTACATGATTCAGAAAAGCGGCTGGTCCTCGCTTGATGTGACGCAAGCGCTGAGCAGTTAGAAAATAATCTTGCCTTCATGCTCCCTATAATTCCTACACCCACTGCGACCATTGCGGAGCCCGGAAATCATGGAGCAAATGATCAGCCAGTTACTGATAGGCCTGCAAGGCATCTGGAAATATCGCTGGCTGGCGCTGCTGGTAACTTGGCTGCTGGCACTGGCAGGATGGGCAAAAGTGGCATTGCTGCCGGACGACTATCAAACCACTGCGCGGGTGTTTGTCGATACCCAGAGCATCCTCAAACCGCTGTTGTCGGGCATGACCAGTGTGCCAAATGTAGAGCAGCAGGTTGCCATTATGAGCCGCACCTTGCTAAGTCGGCCGAATATCGAACGGGTGATGCGCATGGTGGACATGGACCTGAAGGGAAAGACTGCGCGCGATCACGAACAGCTCGCGGATGAACTACTCAGCAAGATTCGTATCAGCAGCACCGGTAGCTATGACATCTACACCATCAGCTATAACCACCACAATCCGCGTATGGTGCGTGATGTGGTGCAATCACTGTTGACGATATTTGTCGAAGGCAGTTTTCGTGGCAAGAGCGGCGAAAGCCACAAGGCGGTGCAGTTTATCGATGAACAGATCAAGTCCTATGAAGACAAACTCGTCGCCGCAGAGAACGCGCTAAAGGAATTCAAACTACGCAACAGTTCACTGTTGCCTCGTCAGGGCGTGGACTACAGCGGCCAGGTTCTGCAATCGGCTGACGCTCTGAATGCGGCGCGGCTGGAGTTGGCCGAGGCTGAACAGGCCAGGCTGTCAATTCAGGCGCAGATACGGGGCGACGCACCAGTGATCGATATCCAGCCTGAGGCCAACCAGATAGATAACCCGGATCTCGATGGCCGTATCGCCGCGCTGAACAAGAATCTGGATGCGCTGCGCATGCAATATACCGAATTACACCCCGATATCATCGCTGCCCGCAGGCTCATAGGTCAGCTTGAAGTGCGCAAGCAGGAAGAAAGCAAGCTGCACCCCGCCACTGATCCAGGCAAGAACTACAGCCCCATGCTGCAGCAACTAAAGGTGGCGCAGGCAGAAGCTGATGCCCGTGTAGCTTCGATACAGGCGCGGGTACAGGAATACAACCTGCGTCATCATCGTCTGGTGGCGCAGGCCAATGCGGTACCGGAAGTGGAGTCCGAGCTGGCTCAGCTCAATCGCGACTAGCTGGGCTGTAGCGCATCGAGCCGGATCTGGCAGGCTTCCCGTTCGAAGAAAGTGGCCACGTCTGTGACGGGAACACCGCCCAGCGCGCAATCGAGCAGTTGATGGACGGGAAGTCCTCCGCCTCGCCTGTCACCGACGGAGACTATGATCTCGTCGGCACCATGGCGGCGCGCCAGTGCAAGCAGCGATGGTTCCGCAGGCAGCATCATGGTGCCCGGTACGCAGCTATCTTCACCATGCACGGCGACGAATCCCAATACTTTGAAGGGATGGAAGCCCATTCCGGCCGCCGCCAGATCGAGACATTCGCGTGCAGTAGTGCCCTGCCCGATTACAATTAGGCGCTGCTCGAGCAAGCGTGACTGGGCTGAAGTAAACACCAGCAGACGCGTGCCCAGCACCGCCAGTCCGCCCAGCAGAAATACGAAGGCGCTAATACGACCGAGCTGCCCCCATGGGAATATGCTGGCGAGCAAGCTCTGCAGACAGAATGCCAGAGCCAGGGCAGGCAGTATCCGCACCAAGGTACAGCGCATATCTGCTCGGGTCTGGCTATGCTG
>Ga0187845_1000889_pt1 | contig 17369 bp, 13 predicted proteins | sample SpaLakP09_SKY_68_FD_134515 | JGI IMG/M metagenome (GOLD analysis project Ga0187845, IMG submission 134515) | Oligotrophic lake water microbial communities from Sparkling Lake, Wisconsin, USA - SP09_SKY_68 | ecosystem: Environmental > Aquatic > Freshwater > Lake | place: USA: Sparkling Lake... | reverse complement strand
GCCTTCCCACCAGCCAGGGTAGTAGTAGTTGGGCGCGACCTTGTTGAAGCCCAGCTTCTGGTCGTCATAGGGACCGACCCACTCGGCCGCATCGATGGTGCCCTTCTCCAGCGCCGAGTAGATCTCGCCGCCGGCGATCTGCTGCGGCACGGCGCCCATGCGCTCCATGACGCGACCGGCGAAGCCGCCGATGCGGATCTTCAGGCCCTTGATGTCGGCCACACCTTTGATCTCCTTGCGATACCAGCCGCCCATCTGCGCGCCGGTGTTGCCGCCCAGGAAATTGATGATGTTGTAGTTGCGATAGAACTCGCGCATCAACTTCAGGCCGTTGCCCTCCACCATCCAGGCCGTCATCTGGCGGCTGTTCAGGCCAAAGGGGATGGCGCAGCCCAGCGCGAAGGTCTCGTCCTTGCCGAAGAAATAGTAAGGCGCCGTGTGCGCGATCTCGACGGTGGCGTTCTGCACCGCGTCCACGACCTGCAGCGCCGGCACGATCTCGCCACCCGCATGCACGGCGATCTGGAACTTGCCGCCGGTCATCTCTGAGACCTTCTTCGCGAACACGTCGGCGGCGCCGAAGATGGTGTCCAGCGACTTCGGGAAGCTCGACGCGAGGCGCCAGCGCACCTGGGCCTGGGCGTGCACGACTGCCGGGGCGGCGCCCGCTGCCAGCACGCCGGCGATGCCGGCATGACGCACAAAGGAACGGCGTTCCATGGACATGGATGTCTCCTGTTATCGGTTTGCAAAGAGAGAAAAAGCCGCGCGATTCTAGGAAGGCGGCCGACGGCGATGCGGCCCGGATTTACCCTCTCGGCGGCGTCCTGGGCCGAGCGCCGGGCCGCTCCCAAGCCGGCCCGCTTGGCGATGTGCTGGCGGCTCGATGCCGCAGGCATCGCCGTCCCCCTCGGGGGACCGACTGGGCTGGCCTGACTCCAGCAAGGCCAGACCAGGCGAGGGGCCTCAGTTCCCTGCCAGCTTCATGCCGGTCAAAAGCACTGAACCGATGGTCTTCGTGCCCATCGAATATTCATCGGCGCCGATGCCGACGATGTTGTGCAGCATGTCCTTGAGGTTGCCAGCGATGGTCACCTCGTGGACCGGGTAGGCGATCTCGCCGTTCTCAACCCAGTAGCCGCTGGCGCCGCGCGAATAGTCGCCGGTCACGTAGTTCACGCCCTGCCCCATCAGCTCGGTGACGAGCAGGCCGCGGCCGAGGCGGCGGATCATCGTCGGCAGGTCGTCGCCGGGCGCGGTAGCGCGGCTGGTCATGCGCAGGTTGTGCGAGCCGCCGGCATGGCCGGTGGTCTGCATGCCCAACTTGCGCGCCGAGTAGCTGGACAGGAAATAGCCCTGCAGCACACCGCCCTGCACGATCGAGCGCGCACGGGTGGTGACGCCCTCGTCGTCGAATGGCGAGCTGCCCTTGCCTTTGGGCACGTGCGGGTCTTCCGAGATGTCGATGTGCGAGGCCGTGACGGGCTTGCCCAGGCTGTCGAGCAGGAAGGTGGTACGGCGATACAGCGCACCGCCGCTGGTGGCCTGCACCAGCGCGCCCAGCAGGCCGATGGCGACCGTGCTCTCGAACAGCACAGGGATCTCGGCGGTGGCGACCTTGCGTGCCTTCAGCCGCGAAAGCGCGCGCTCTGCGGCATAGCGACCGATGGCCTCGGGCGAGGCCAGGTCGGCCGCCGAGCGCATGGAGCTGTACCAGGCGTCGCGCTGCATGCCGGCGCCGCGGCCGGCAATCGGCGCGACCGACAGCGAATGCCGCGAGCTGGCATAGCCGCCACGGAAGCCACGCGTGTTGCCCATCCAGAAGTGCGACTGCTGGGCCGACACGGCCGCGCCTTCGCTGTTGGTGATGCGCTTGTCCACGCCCAGCGCCGCGGCCTCACAGCGCAGCGCAATCTCGGCGGCCTGCGCGGCGTCGATGGGCCAGGGATGGAAGAGGTCCAACTCCGGCCGGGCCGCCGCGTCAAGGGCCAAGTCGGACGCATCGGGCAGACCGGCGAACTCGTCCTCGGCCGTGAAGCGAGCGATGTCGTAGGCCGCGCGCACGGTGTCGCGGATGGCCTGGGGCGAGAAGTCCGACGTGCTGGCGTTGCCGCGCCGCTGGCCCAGGTAGACCGAGATGCCCAGCGACTTGTCGCGGTTGCGCTCGACGTTCTCCAACTGCCCCAGGCGCGCCGACACCGACAGGCCGCAACCCTCCGACACCTCGGCGCCGGCATCACTGGCACCCAACTTTTTCGCCTCTGCGAGGGCGTCTTCGATCCACTGCTGGAACTGCGCGGGGCTGTAGGCGAAACCGTCTTGGGCTTGGGACATGAAAGGCACTGAATCGGGGTGGGCGACAATCATAGGACTCGCTGAACACGGCCCCCGATGCAAGAAGACACCCCTGAACTCGAAGACGACGACGACTTCGACCGCCCCAGCAAGTCCCAGCTCAAGCGCGACATGACCGCGCTGCAGAAGCTGGGCGACGACCTGCTGGCCCTGCCCGAATCGCGCTGGGAGCCGCTGGCCCTGCCCGAGATCCTCTACGACGCCCTCAAGGCAGCCAAGAAGATCACCAACTTCGAGGGCAAGCGCCGCCAGATGCAGTACATCGGCAAGCTGATGCGCAAGATCGACCCCGAGCCCATCCGCGAGGCCGTGGCCGCTTTCAAGCTCGGCCATGCGCAGGACAGCTTGCGCCTGCACCAGTCCGAGCGCTGGCGCGAGCTGCTGCTGGCGGACGACGCAGCGCTTCAGCAGTTCATCGACGAGCACGTGAACGTCGACATCCAGCAACTGCGCAACCTCGTGCGCGCCGCGCGCAAGGACGCTGCCAACGAGCCCGAGAAGCGCAGTGGCCGCGCCTACCGGGAGCTGTTCCAGTTGATCAAGGCGTCCGAGCCCGCCGCAGATGCCGATGAGTGACCCCATCCCTGAACCTGTACGAATTGGCATCGTCTCGATCAGCGACCGCGCCTCCAGCGGCGTCTACGAAGACAAGGGCCTGCCGGCGCTGCAACACTGGCTGACGAGCGCGCTGCTCAACCCCATCGAATTCGTACCGCGCCTGATCCCCGACGAACAGGCAGGCATCTCGGCGGCACTCATCGATCTGGTCGACGTAAAGCGCTGCGACCTCGTACTGACCACCGGCGGCACCGGCCCCGCGCCGCGAGACGTGACGCCCGAAGCGACGCTGGCCGTGGCCGACCGCGTGATGCCCGGTTTTGGCGAGCAGATGCGCCAGATCTCGCTGCACTTCGTGCCGACGGCCATCCTGTCCAGACAAGTCGCTGTCATCCGCGGCAAGGCGCTGATCATCAACCTGCCGGGCCAGCCCAAGGCCATTGCCGAGACGCTGGCCGGCCATGAAAAGGCCAGCGGCATCTTCGCCGCCGTGCCCTACTGCATCGACCTCATCGGCGGGGCCTACCTGGAAACGCGCGACGAGGTCTGCAACGCGTTCCGGCCGAAGTCGGCGATCAGGCCCAGCCAGAACTGACGCGTCGAGAACCCGATGCCGACGCTCTTCGCGCCACATCGGTTCGCATGGACCCGGCATCTCATCTTGGTCTTGAAGACGGCGATTCTCAATCTGCTGGTGCTCTGGTACGCCACCCTGCCCAGTGGCCCCATCAACGACGTGGCATCCGCCTGGCAACTGCAGGGCTTCGCCACGTGGCCCTGGTTGACGGCCCTCTCAACCGCGGCTTTCGCCGGTGTGATGGCATCGCGCTTGATCCGCCGCTTCTGGCTCGGCCCCGTCATCGCAGTCATCACCTTCGTCGTCGTTGCCACCGGCTGGCTGGCGATACGGCCGAAAGGCGTTGCGTGGCCTGACCTCCTCCAGATGGCCAAGATCCTCTTGGCCCTGGCTGGGTGGAGCTTCATCGCAATTGCCGTGGCCGTGTCGCTGCGGCGATGGACGGCACCGTTCCTCCGCCCCCGCAACGGCGTGCAAGCCGCCGTCGCGGGCGTCGCCGGCATCGTCACCGGGCTTGTCGTCCTGCTGCATCCACACGCGCTCGGACCGCTTCTTGAGGGGTTCCGCGTCATCTGGCCCAGGGACTCCGCGATGCCCTACGACGTTCTGCTCACGCTGTACTACCTACTCGGAGGCTTTGCTGCTGGCTTCACGGTGAAGTTGCTGTGGCCCAGTAATCGGCCGCTGTCCCAAGCACCGGCATTTGCGCTCACCGGATGCTGGTGCGCCCTGGCGGCCCGGACGCTGCTCGACTCGGAAGACAGCCCGCTGTGGGCATCCGATTTGACGACCTCGACATTGCCGGCGACGGTGCTGCTCATTCCCGTCGCCATTGCCGTGCTCGTCGGCCTCTGGCTGGCGCGTTGGCCTGCCAGATGGAGCCGTGATGCGTAAGTCGTTTTGGGCCCTCGTACTGTTGGCCACTTGCGCCGGCACGTCGTCAGCCTGCACTTGCATCCTTTCCGGCGACGATGAAGCTGCGGATTGGCGCCGGCATTGGAACGATTCACATGCCGTCGTGATTGCGGAAATCGTCGGCCAGTCTTCCGAGCCGGTCACCGCCTGGTTCTCGCGGAACCATGTGATCGGGCACAGCTCGCCCCTGCGTCACCGTCCGCTGCTTCAGCTCGTCGTGAGGCACCGCTGGAAAGGCCAGTTGATGGAAGGCACAGTGTTCGTCGCCAACAAGGTCGAAGGCGCAGCGTGCGGCTACGAAAGCTGGGAGCGCTCGAGGTACCACCTGCTTTACCTGAAGCAGGCCAAACACTGGGTTGCGAGCCTGTGCGGCCTGTCGGAACCTGTTCTCGATGTGACCAGCGCCATCAAGCAACAGGACGCGATGATCGCCAGATTACCCTGCCAGCAGAGCAAGCCCGCGCAGCGCTGAGCGGCACCCAATTCGTCAGCCGGCTCACCTAGCCGACAACGGCATCGGGCTCCGCCGACGCGCTGATGGCGGCCTCCACCTCGTCCAGACTTCGGTTGCTGCTCAGGCCGAAACCGCCGACCAGACGCTGGCCGATGGCGCCGCGCCCCGTGGCGGTGTGCACGCCCACCCAGGCGTCGCGGCCCGCCCGCTTGGCGGCATACAGCCCCAGGTCGGCCAGGTTGAGAACTTGCTGCCAGCTGCGCCCATGTGGCCGCTCGGGCTCGAACGGCATGCAAGCGAAGCCGATGGAGCACCGCACCTGCAACGCGCTACCGTCGTCGAGCATGAACGGGGTGTCGGCAATGACAGAGCGCATGCGCTCGGCGAGTCCGGCGGCGCGCTCGCGGTCGGTGTCACGCGCCACGGCCAGGAACTCCTCGCCACCCCACCGCACCAGGTAATCGGACTCGCGCAGCACCGACTGCAGCCGCGCACCGAACTGCACCAGCACGCGGTCGCCGGCCGCATGGCCGTGGCGGTCGTTGATGCGCTTGAAGGCGTCGACGTCGAGCAGCAGGAAGACGTTGTCGGTATCGAGTGCCTTGGCGCCCGCTGGCAGCGTTTCTTGCAAGCGGCGCAGGCTGGCCGCGAGGTCCTGCTCGATGTGGTCACTCAGGAAACGGCGGTTGTGCAGCCCGGTCAGCGGGTCGGTGACGCTGCTCATCTCCAGCTCTGCTGACTTCTCTTCCAACGTGCGGTGCAGCGCCTCCAGCTCGGCAGTGCGCTGGCGCACCTTGTGTTCGAGCTCGCGCTGACGATGCCGCAGCAGCCGCGTGCGTGCGCTCATCAGGGCCAGCAGCAACAGACCCAGCGACAGCGCGAGGCCGGCGCGGAACCACCAGGTCTGGTGCCAGGCCGGCATCACGCGGATGGGCAGGACCAACTCGTCATTGCCCCATTGGCCGTCGCGGTTGGAAGCGCGCAGGCGCAGGCTGTAGTCGCCCGGCGGCAGGTTGGTATAGGCAGCCAGCCGGCGCGTCGCGTCCGACGCCAGCCAGGTCGTGTCGTAACCGTCCAGCTTGTAGGCGTAGCGGTTGCGCTCTGGCGCCGAGAAGTCGGTCGACGAGAACTCCACGGCCAGGCTGTTGGCATCGGCCGGCACGGTCAGCGCAGCGATGTCGCCGGCCACATGCACAGGCTGGCCGCCCAGCTTCACGTCGGTGACCAGCACGCTGGCCGCATAAGTCCAGGGTCTGAGCTTTTCCGGCTGCACCACCGTCATGCCACCTGCGCCGCCGAACAGCAGCTCGCCCCGCTCGGTGCGCGCGGCCGAACCGGTCCAGTAGGTCGGGAACACGACGCCCTCGGCGCGGCGCAGCGCCAGCACGGCAAGCGTCTTGGTGTCGATGCGGGCCAGGCCGTTGTCGGTGCTGGCCCAGACGCGGCCCTGGTGGTCGAGCAGCAGCGCATTGACGGTGCTGTCCGGCAACTGCGCCGACCCGAGCCGTTGGGGGGTCTGAGGGGCCTGCCCCGGCGCGGGCAGCACGTCGATGCCGCCGCCATAGCTGCCCACCCACAGCCGGCCGCTGTCGTCCGCCAGCAGCGCCGTGACGAAAGCAGCAGACAGCCGCCCCGGCGCCACCGGGCCGGGCAGCCATTGCGTGACGGCGCGGTTAGCCCGATCGACGCGGTTCAGGCCATGGCGCGTGCCGACCCACAGCACGGCCGCGTCATGCGGGTCGCGCGCCAGCACGGTCACGCGCTGGTCACTGAGACCCGGCGCGGCCAGCGTGACAGCCTCGGCCCGGCCGCGTTTCAGGTCCAGCCTCCACAGCCCGTCGGTCTGGCCACCAATCCACAGGTCGTCGCCATCGAGCAGCAGCGCCCAGACCGACGCCGCCGGGTCGCGGCCCGCCAGCGTCACGCGGCTCACTCGCCGCCCCGCCGCATCCGCGCGATACAGGCCGCGCTTGGTGCCAATGAAGACGTCGCCGTCCGGCCCCGGCGCCATCGCCAGCACGATGTCCTGCGGCAGGGCCGTGTCGGGCCGGGCCGTGTCAGGCCGCAGCGCCCCGACACGGCTGCCTGACGCATCGAGGATGTCGACGCCACTCTTGTGCGTACCCAGCCAGAGGCCGCCGTCGGGCCGAGGCTGTATCCAGCTGATCTCGGTGCTGACGAAGCGCGCATCGAGTGCATCGCCGCCATCAGGCGACACGCCAAAGCGCGTCAGCACGGCGGTCTGACGCGGGTCGTAGCGGCTCAGACCGCGGTTGGTGCCCACCCAGACCAGGCCGGCGCGGTCGCGGTAGAGCGCACGCAGCGAGTTGTCAGCCAGGCTGGTGGGCCAGGCCGGCACATGGCGAATGCGGCGCGTCTGCCCTTGCGCGAAGTCCACGGCCACCAGGCCTTGACTCAGCGTCGCGACCCACATTTCGCCCGGCTCCACCTCGGTCAGGCCGGCAATCTGGCTGTCGCTCAGCAAATCCAGGCCGTCGCGCGTGGCGCCCTCATGCAGCGGCATGGGCGGCGCACGGCCTTCGTCCGGCAGAACGAACACGCCGTTCTGCAGGGTGCCCACCCAGATGCGCCCGGCGCTGTCCTGGGTCAGTACTTCGGGCTGCACGGTGGCCCCGGCGCGCAGCGCGACCGGCTCAAGCGCCACAGCGCCGGGCTCGCGCCGGAACAGCCCCGTCGTGCTGCCCAGCCAGAGCACACCGCGCCGGTCACGCAGCAGCACGCGCACCTGGGCGCCCGCAGTGGCCGCCCAGCCCAGGCTGGCGTGCTCGATGCGGTCGCCCGGGGCCAGCCTGTCCAACCCACCATCGGTGACAACCCACAGGCCGCCCTCGCCGTCGTCCTGCATCTGGCGCACGCTGACATGGCTGAGGCCCCGTTCGCCGCCGACCGGGTAGCGAACGAAGCTGTCGGTGGCCGGGTCGTGCCGCAGCAGGCCGGCCGAGCTCGTGCCCACCCAGAGCCGGCCACGGGCGTCGCCGTGCAGCGCCTGGATGTAGTTGTCGGGTAAGGCGCCGTCGCGCTGCGGATCGGCCTGGTAGACGCGGAATCGATACCCGTCCCAGCGCGACAGGCCGCCCGGGCTGCCTATCCAAAGAAAGCCCTGGCCGTCCTCGGCCAGCGTCGATGCAATGGCGTTGGGCAGGCCGCGGTCCTGCGTGATGTGCTGGAAGGCGATATCCGCGAGGCGCGCCTGACGATCGGGCGCGGCCTGCGCCAGCGTGGCGGCCAGCAGCCCGCCCAGCGCCACGCACCAGACAGGGTGAAGCCAGAGTCGGAACTCGCGCAGGAGCACAGCAAGCCGTCGAAGGTCGAGCCACGCGGCCCGGAAGCGTCGATTCTCATCGACGCGCGGCGCGTCGAAACCGGCGCTATTTCACGAGCCGGTTCATCTCCGCCGCGTCGAAGGTCTCGTCACGCTGCGCGTCGCACGGCACACAGTCAGCCACCGGCTTGCCGAGCTGCGTCGACAGCTTGCACAACGCATCCCAAAGCAGCGCAATCTGGTGCTCATGGCCCGAGGCGCTGTCGATGAGACCACGCATGGCCAGCGCCACCGGGTCGTCGCCCTGGGCCACGCCGTAGGCCGAGAAGCCCATGCGGGCCGCAGCCTCCTCGCGGGCCTGCTCGCTGGCGGCCTCGATGATGCGCGCCGGGTTGCCCACGGCCGTCGCGCCGGCAGGCACCGGCTTGGTGACCACCGCGCCCGAGCCGATGCGTGCGCCGGCACCGACCGTGAAGCCACCCAGCACGCAGGCATTGGCACCGACGATCACGCCTGGTCCCAGCGTCGGGTGGCGCTTGGCACCCTTCACGAGCGACGTGCCACCCAGCGTCACGCCCTGGTAGATGGTGCAGCCCTCGCCGATCTCGGCCATTTCGCCGATGACGATGCCCATGCCGTGGTCGATGAACACCTTGCGGCCGATGCGGGCGCCGGGGTGGATCTCGATGCCGGTCAGAAAGCGGCCCCAGTGCGAGACCCAACGCCCCAGCCACTTGAAACCGTGGGTCCACAGCCAGTGCGCGCGGCGATGCAGCATCAGCGCGTGCAGGCCGGGGTAACAGGTCAGCACCTCCCAGGTCGAGCGCGCGGCCGGGTCGCGCTCGAGGATCAGGGCGATGTCTTCGCGCAGGCGCTGGAACATGGTGTGGCCAAGGAAAGAAGTGACCCAGTCTAGGCGCGAGCTCAAGAGCCTGCCGAGCCTGCGGTCTTCATGATCTGCCGGGCGATGCCGCGCAGGATGTGGACTTCCTCATTCGTGAGGCCGGCGCGGTTGAAGAGCTGGTTCAGGCGCGGCATCAGCTTGCGCGGCGCGGCGGGGTCGAGGTAGCCGATGTCTGTCAATGCCGTCTGAAGATGGTCGAGCAGGCCTTGCACGGCGCGCGCGTCGGCCCGCTCGGGGTCAGGCGTGCGGGCCTGCACGTCAAAGCCGCCAATGGCCTGGCGCAGGTCATAGGCCAGCAACTGCACGGCTTGCGCCAGGTTCAGCGAGCCGTAGTCGGGGTGGGTCGGGATGCTCAGCACCGCGTGGCAACGGTAGACGTCCTCATTGCTCATGCCGTAGCGCTCTGACCCGAACACCAACGCCAGGCGCGGCGGCGCCTCGCGTGCGGCCAGTTCGGCGAACAGCCCACGGGGCTCGTGCGTGGGGGGGCCGAAGTCTCGCGGCGTCATCGCGGTGGCGCAGGCGTAGTCCACGCCATCCAGTGCCTCCACCAGCGTCGGCACGACGCGGGCCCGGGCCAGGATATCCGCAGCACCGCTGGCCATTGCCACGGCCTCCTCGTGGCACAGCACATCGGCAAAGCGCGGCGCCACCAGCACCAGGTCATGAAAGCCCATCACCTTCATCGCTCGCGCCGTGGCGCCGATGTTGCCGGCATGGCTGGTGTTGATCAGGACGAAGCGTGTGGATTCCACGGGGTTTCTACGTAGGCGTGCGGCTAGAATCGCGCGATTATCCGGGCCGCCTCCACGGGTCCCGTCGCTCTTTCCTCCTGTCAGCCCCTTCTTTCCAGCGAGTGCCACGCATGCTGCAAACGTCTCACCATCCCATGCTCAATGTCGCCATCAAGGCGGCGCGTGCGGCTGGCGCCATCATCAATCGCGCCTCGCTGGACCTCGAAGCTCTGCGCATCAACACCAAGAGCCCGAACGACTTCGTCACCGAGGTCGACCACGCCGCAGAAGGGGTGATCATCGAGACGCTGCTGGGCGCCTATCCCGACCACGGCATCCTGGCCGAAGAGTCGGGCCGCACCCACGGCGCCAAGCATTCCGAGTTCGTCTGGATCATCGATCCGCTGGACGGCACCACCAACTTCATCCACGGCCTGCCGATGTACTGCGTGTCCATCGCGCTCGCGCATCGCGGCGTGGTTCAGCAGGCCGTCGTCTACGACCCGACCCGCAACGACCTCTTCTACGCCACCAAGGGCCGCGGCGCCTTCCTGAACGACCGCCGCCTGCGCGTGTCCAAGCGCACCCGCATGAGCGACGCGCTGATCGGCACCGGCTTCCCGTTCCGCCGTGGCGACAATTTCAAGCGCTACGTGAAGATGTTCGAGGAGGTCATGCAGCACTGCGCCGGCCTGCGCCGCCCGGGCGCGGCCGCGCTGGACCTCTGCTACGTGGCCGCTGGCTACTACGACGCCTTCTTCGAAACCGGCCTGCAGCCCTGGGACGTGGCGGCCGGCTCGCTGATCGTTGCCGAGGCCGGCGGCCTGATCGGCAACTTCACCGGCGAGGCCGACTACCTGCACCAGCGCGAGGTTGTGGCCGGCAACCCCAAGATCTATGCGCAGCTCGTGACGATGCTGTCGCCCTACACCCGCGTCATCAAGGAAGAAGCCGCCACCACTGCGGTGCCGGCCGTCGAAGGCGAGCCCGTACCAGCCCCGGCGCCTGTGGCCAAGAAGCGAGTGGCCGTGCGCCTGAAGAAGGAAGACATGGGCGGCGACGCCCCGGTCTAACTCTTCAGACACGCTGTGCCCCGCTGACGAAGCCCTCCTCGCGAGGGCTTCGTCGTTTTCTGCGTGACGAAGTTGGCAGGCGTCAGGCCTACGTAATAACCCGCTCATCGGCCTGTGACTTGTGCACGCCCGGACCCCTTACCTGCGGGGGTTCGACTGGACAGAATGCGAACCAACGCGGCAACGAAGCCGCATCGCTTCCACTCCAACCCATCCGAAAGACCCCATGTTCGCTCGCTCCGTTCTCGCACTCGCCCTCGTCGCTGCCGCATCCCTGGCTCACGCCGACGCCACGGTCCTGAAGAAGGTGGCCCCCGAGTACCCCAACGAAGCCGTCAGGAAGAACATCAACAACGGCAGTGTTCGCGCCAAGATCGCCATCGCTGGCGACGGCAAGGTCTCGGGCGTCGAAGTCGTCGAAGCCGAGCCCAAGCGCATCTTCGACCGCGCCGCCGTCGACGCGCTGAGCCAGTGGAAGTTCGAAGGCACCGGCGCCGCCCAGACGCATGAAGTGAAGCTGGTGTTCAAGTCGGAAGACTAAACAAGCGCTTCGCTGAATCCACAAGGCCCGCGATGCGGGCCTTGTTCTTTTGGGGCGCCAGATAATGCGCGGCTCGATGAAAACCGAAACCGCCGCCCCCGATCTCGCGCCCCACACGCCCATGATGGCCCAGTACCTGGGCTTGAAGGCGGACTTCCCGGACACGCTGCTGCTGTACCGGATGGGCGACTTCTACGAAGTCTTCTACGACGACGCCCGCAAGTGCAATGCGCTGCTGGACATCACGCTAACGCAGCGTGGCCAGAGCGCCGGCCAGCCGGTCGTCATGGCCGGTGTGCCCGTCCATGCGCTGGAGAGCTATCTCGCCAAGCTCATCAAGTTGGGCGAAGCGGTGGCGATTGCCGAGCAGGTGGGCGAGGTCGGCGCGGGCAAGGGGCCAGTGGAGCGCAAGGTGGTGCGGGTCGTCACGCCGGGCACCATCACCGACACCGAGTTGCTGGCCGACAAGCAGGACGCCGTGCTGCTGGCCGTCTCCGGCCACGGCCGACGGCATGGGCTGGCATGGCTGTCGCTGACGCAAGGCGAGATCGGCCTCGCCGAATGCAGCGACGTGGAGCTCCCAGCCTGGCTGGCGCGGCTTTCGCCGGCCGAGGTGCTGGTGAACCGCGAGCAGCAGCCGGCCGGCGTCATGAAGGCACGCTTCCCGGTCACGAACCGACCCAGCTGGCAGTTCGACGCTGCGCTGGGCAACCGCAAGCTGTGTGAGCAGCTTGCGGTTGCCAGCCTGCAGGGCTTCAATGCGCATGAACTGACCCTCGCCCACGCGGCCGGCAGCGCCCTGATGGCCTTCGCCGAGCACACCCAGGGCCGCGCTCTGGCTCATGTACGGTCCTTGCGCGTGCAGCGCGCCAGCGACCTGCTGGACCTGCCGCCCGCCACACAGCGAAACCTGGAGCTGGTGCATACGCTGCGCGGCGAGTCGTCACCCACCCTCTTCTCGCTACTCGACACCTGCAAGAGCGGCATGGGCAGCCGCACGCTGCGCCAGTGGCTGCTGCATCCGAAGCGCGACCGCGCCGAGGCCATCTCGCGCCACAACGCCATTGCCTCGCTGCAGGCGGAAGGCTTCGAACCGTTGCGCGAGGCTTTGAAGTCGGTCAGCGACGTGGAGCGCATTTCCGCCCGCATCGCCTTGCGCCAGGTGCGCCCGCGCGAGCTCACCGGCTTGCGCGCGACGTTGCAGGTGCTACCCCAGCTGCGCGCGGTCACACCGGCCGCGCTGCGCGACGCCACGCTGACCCCGCCCGCCGACATCCTGGAACTGCTGGAGCGCGCCATCGCGCTGGAGCCGGCCATCCTGACGCGCGATGGTGGCGTCATCGCTGACGGCTTTGATGCCGACCTGGACGAGCTGCGCGGCATCCAGCAGAACTGCGACGGTTTCCTGCTCGACCTGGAACCCCGCGAGCGCGCCCGCACGGGCATTGCCAACCTGCGCGTGCAGTTCAACCGCGTGCATGGCTTCTACATTGAGGTCGCGCAGGGCCAGGTCGACAAGGTGCCGATGGACTACCAGCGCCGCCAGACGCTGAAGAACGCCGAGCGCTACATCACGCCGGAGCTGAAGGCATTTGAAGACAAGGCCTTGTCCGCCAACGAGCGGGCGCTGGCGCGCGAGAAGCTGCTGTACGAGCAGGTCATCGATGCCCTCATCACACGCCTGGAGCCGCTGACGGCGCTGGGCCGCACGCTGGCCGCGCTGGACGCCCTGGCCGCGCTGGCCGAGCGCGCCATCACGCTGAACTGGTGCCGGCCCGAATTCGTGCCCCAGCCCAGCCTCGAGATCGAGGCCGGCCGCCACCCGGTCGTGCAGGCCCGCCTGGCCGAAACGGGTGGTGCCGAGTTCATGCCCAACGACTGCAAGCTCGACGCGCGCACCCGGCTGCTGGTCATCACCGGCCCGAACATGGGCGGCAAGAGCACGTTCATGAGGCAGGTGGCGCTGATCGCGCTGCTCGCGGCCATCGGAAGCTATGTACCCGCCACAAGCTGCCGGCTCGGCCCGATGGACGCCATCCACACCCGCATCGGCGCTGCGGATGACCTGGCCAACGCGCAGTCCACCTTCATGCTGGAGATGACCGAGGGCGCGGCCATCCTGCATTCGGCGACCGACCAGTCGCTGGTGCTGATGGACGAGATCGGGCGGGGCACGTCCACGTTCGACGGCTTGGCGCTGGCGTCGGCCATCGCCAGCCATCTGCACGACAAGACCCGCGCCTTCACGCTGTTTGCCACGCACTACTTCGAGCTGACCGAGTTCCCTGCCAAACACCCGCAGGCGCAGAACTGGCACGTCTCGGCGGTCGAGAGCGGCGAGGACATCGTCTTTCTGCACGAGCTGCAGCCCGGCCCGGCCAGCCGCAGCTACGGTGTGCAGGTCGCGCGCCTGGCGGGCATGCCGGCCAGCCTGGTGCGTCAGGCGCGCGCGACGTTGGAGGCGCTGGAGGCCCGCTCCAATGCCGCCGACGACCAGTTCGATCTCTTCGCGGCCCCGCCCGCGCCGCCGCCCCTGCCGGAACCCAGTGAGCTGCTGCAGGCGCTGGCCAAGGTCGACCCGGACACGCTGTCGCCGCGCGAGGCGCTGGAGGCGCTGTACCAGCTCAAGCGTCTGGCTGAGCGTTGAACGCCATGACCCAGCGGCGCGCTGTACTGGCTCTGCTCTCCGCAGCGAGCCTGCCGCCAGCCCGGGCCGCCGGGCCGCTGCGCGTCACCGTCCCTCAATTGCTGCCCAGCTCATACGAACACGCGCGGTATTTTCTGCAACTGCTACAACTGGCGCTCGAGAAGACGCTCGCCAGCGACGGGGCCTTCGTGATCCAGCAGTATGAGCAGCCGATGAGCAGCCCGCGGCAGCTCTCGGAGTTGAAGAACGACGGCGTCATCAACCTGCTCTGGAACGGCAGCAACCCCAAGCGCGAGGCCGAACTGCTGCCCGTGCGCATCTCGCTGCTGCGTGACTTGAACGATTACCGCGTCTTCCTGATCCGCAAGGACGACCAGCAACGCTTCGGGGCCGTGCGCACGCTGGCCGAACTGAGCCAGTTCACCGCCGGCGCCGGCGAGGACTGGCCCTCGACCGCCGTGCTGCGCGCCAACGGCCTGCCGGTGGTCACGTCGGTCGGCTACGAACAACTTTTCGCGATGCTTAGCGCCAGGCGCTTCGACTACATGCCGCGCGGCGTCTACGAGGCCTGGTTCGAGCAGCGCCAGCACAGCGACCTGGCCATCGAACAGAGCCTGTTCCTCCACTACAACGTCCCGTTCTACTTCTTCACCAGCCGGAAGAATCCAGCGTTGGCGGATCGCATCGAACGCGGCTTGCGCATGGCGCTTGCAGACGGGAGCTTTGATCGCCTGTTTCGCAGCATTCCCAGCTTCAAGCGCAGCCTGGACGAGATCCGCGCTGGCCACCGGCGCGTGCTTGAACTCCAGTTACCGCCGAACTGAGCGCAGGCACACTGAGCGGCCATGATGACAACGCCAACGCTGGTCTTCTGTCGAAACCCTGGCGGGCTGCAATGAGCCTGGGAACCCTCGTGTTTTCGCACGCCAACAGCTACCCCGCCGGCTGCTACCGGGTGCTGTTCAACCGTTGGCGTGCCGCTGGCTGGCGCGTCGAGGCGCTGGACCGCTTTGGCCACGACCCGCGCTTCCCTGTCACCGGCGACTGGCGCCGTCTGCGCGACCAGCTCATCCATTTCATCGAGAACGACGTGAAGCCCCAGGGTCAGGTCGCGCTGGTGGGCCACTCGCTGGGCGGCATGCTGAGCCTGATGGCCGCCTGCCGCCGCCCCGAACTCGTGAATCGCCTGGTGATGCTGGACTCGCCCGTGGTGGCGGGCTTGAGGGCCGCTGCCGTGGCAGTGGCCAAGACGACCGGCCTCATCCACAACTACGGCCCGTCCAAGATCGCGCGCGAGCGCCGGCATGTCTGGCCGGACCGCGAGGCCGCGCACAGGCATTTCGCCGCCAAGAAGATGTTTGCCCGATGGGACCCGCGCGTGCTGGCGGACTACATAGCCGCCGGCTTCGAGGAGTCCAACGGCCAGGTCCACCTGCGCTTTCGTCGCGAGGTCGAGGCGCATGTCTACCGCACGCTGCCCCACCACCTGCCCCTGCTGCTGCGCCGGCGCCCGCCGCGATGCCCGGTGGCCTTCATTGGCGGCACGCGCTCGGCCGAACTGCGTCAGGCCGGTGCGGCGGCATCCAGGAAGCTGGCCGGTGACAACTGGCGGTGGATGGAGGGTTCGCACCTGTACCCCTTCGAGAAGCCCGAGGAAACGGCTGACTTGGTGCTCGAACTGCTGGGCTGACCGGCCACCTCTCTTACAATCGCAATTTCCACCTCAGCGCTGCTGTTCTGGCGCGCTGCAAGACATGACCAAATACGTCTTCGTCACCGGCGGTGTGGTGTCCTCCTTGGGCAAGGGCATTGCGTCGGCCTCCCTGGCTGCCATCCTCGAATCGCGCGGCCTCAAAGTCACCCTGATCAAGCTGGACCCGTACATCAACGTCGACCCCGGCACGATGTCGCCCTTTCAACACGGTGAAGTCTTCGTCACAGACGACGGCGCCGAAACCGACCTCGATCTGGGCCACTACGAACGCTTCATCACCACCCGGATGAAGCGCACCAACAACTTCACGACCGGCCAGATCTACAAGACCGTGCTTGAGAAGGAACGCCGCGGCGACTACCTCGGCAAGACGGTGCAGGTGATCCCGCACATCACCAACGAAATCCAGGAATTCATCAAGCGCGGCGCCGAGGGCGTCGACGTGGCCATCGTCGAGATCGGCGGCACGGTCGGCGACATCGAGTCCCTGCCCTTCCTCGAAGCCGTGCGCCAGATGAGCCTGCGCGCCGGCCCGACAAACACGGCCTTCGTGCACCTGACCTACGTGCCCTTCATCGCCGCTGCTGGCGAACTGAAGACCAAGCCCACGCAGCACACCGTGCAAAAGTTGCGCGAGATCGGCATCCAGCCCGATGCGCTGCTGTGCCGCGCCGACCGCCGCATCCCTGACGATGAGCGCGAGAAGATCTCGCTGTTCACGAACGTCGCGGAGTACGGCGTGATCTCGATGTGGGACGTGAACACCATCTACAAGGTGCCGCGCCTGCTGCACGAGCAGGGGCTGGACCAGCTCATCTGCACCAAGCTGCAGCTCAACACCAAGAGCGCCGACCTGAAGCGCTGGGACACACTGGTCTACGAGGTCGAGAACCCCAAGACCGAAGTCACCATCGCCATGTGCGGCAAGTACACCGACCTGTCGGACTCGTACAAGTCGCTCAACGAGGCGCTGCGCCACGCCGGCATCCACAACCACGCCGGCGTGAAGATCGAATACGTCGACAGCGAGACGCTGACCCCGGAGACGGTCGGTGAGCTTGGCAAGTTCGACGCCATCCTGGTGCCCGGCGGTTTCGGCAAGCGCGGCGTGGAAGGCAAGATCCTCGCCGCCCAGTACGCCCGCGAGCACAAGGTGCCCTACCTGGGCATCTGCCTGGGCATGCAGGTTGCGACCATCGAGGTGGCCCGCCACCTGGCCGGCCTGGAAGGCGCCAACTCCACCGAGTTCGAACCCGACACGCCCCACCCCGTCATCGCGCTGATCGACGAATGGCAGGACGCCGACGGCAGCATCCAGAAGCGCGACGAGAAGAGCGACCTCGGCGGCACCATGCGCCTGGGCGCGCAAAGCTCCGACGTCAAGCCCGGCACGCTGGCCTTCGACATCTACGGCAAGGTCGTCACCGAGCGCCACCGCCACCGCTTCGAGGCCAACGAGCATTACCTGGACCGCCTGCAGCAGGCCGGCCTCGTCATCTCGGCCATCACGCAGCGCGAGAAGCTGACCGAGATGGTCGAGCTGCCGCGCGACGTGCACCCCTGGTTCGTCGGCGTGCAGTTCCACCCCGAGTTCAAGTCCACGCCCTGGGGCGG
>Ga0187845_1000886_pt1 | contig 17395 bp, 19 predicted proteins | sample SpaLakP09_SKY_68_FD_134515 | JGI IMG/M metagenome (GOLD analysis project Ga0187845, IMG submission 134515) | Oligotrophic lake water microbial communities from Sparkling Lake, Wisconsin, USA - SP09_SKY_68 | ecosystem: Environmental > Aquatic > Freshwater > Lake | place: USA: Sparkling Lake... | reverse complement strand
TGGTGCTCGTAAATTGCATATCAGCAAAATGACCTACGTCTAAGTACTCTTCCTTTTTGATGTGCTCATCACGCTTAGCAAAACTTGTATTCACGCTGAGTAAGCTGATTTTAGCATCCACAGATGAGTTTGAGAGATTAGCGCGGTCAATACTAATGCTGCCATTCACATCACTAAAAGTCCCTGACAGTTTTGATACAACATGGCGAATACTGAAATTTGCAAAGCTATGGGCATTATCAATTTTATAAGTTTCAAGCTCTGCATACGCAGTCAAAGAAGCAATTAATAAACCAGCCCCGAATAACACTTTTGATATTTGATGCATAATAAAACTCCTTGCTAAATTTTTGGCAAATCAAACAAAAGCACTTCCACGTCGGACTCTGCTCGCAAATTCAAATCGATAGCCACTTCTAGCGCAACCGCATCGCCATGCGCTAGTAATTCTCCATTCACACGTAAACTACCTCCAGCCAATTGAAAATATGCACTGCGGGCTTTTGGCGCTTGATAAACCAATGACTGACCAGCCTGCAAACAAGTCGCCCATAAATTAACATCCTGATGAATCAACAAGGAGTCATCTCGTGCATCTTGCGAGGCAATTAAACACCAGCGATTTTGTTTGCGTGCGGCGTCAATATGTTTATCTTCATAACCAGGTGTAAGGCCGCTCTGAGCTGGTGTTAACCATATTTGAAGCAGATGGGCTTCTTCGGTTGAGGATGGGTTCGTCTCCGCATGCACAATGCCCGTGCCAGCCGTCATTCGTTGCACATCACCTGCTTTAATCACAGAACCATTACCAAGACTGTCTTCATGCGCTAGCTCACCAGCTAGCATATAAGTGATGATTTCCATGTCTTTATGCGGATGCATGCCAAAACCATGATCAGGTGCCACCATGTCCTCATTAATCACTCTCAACACAGAAAACTCCATCCGTGATGGGTCATAATATCGATTAAATGAAAACGAATGATAACTATCTAACCAGCCATGATTGGCATGACCTCGTGATGCTGAACGACGAATTTCCATAGCGCCTTTTTTATTCAAATAAACAATTCATAAGTACTGACGACCATTCTAATGAATTAAAAAGTAAAATGGATGATAATTAATCTTAAAAGCTTTATTACAAGATGACCGAACAAGACCAAATATTCATGCAAGCAGCCATCGCCCTTGCCAAGCAGGCCGCCGAAAATGGCGAAGTACCTGTGGGCGCTGTCGTTGTGAAAGATGGTAAAATTATCGGTCGTGGATGCAATTCACCAATTGGATTAAACGACCCAAGCGCGCATGCTGAAATTCTAGCCCTGCGTGATGCCGCTAACAATATCGGCAATTACCGATTGGTCGATTGCACGCTGTACGTCACGCTAGAACCCTGCGCCATGTGTTCAGGAGCGGTTCAGCATTCACGTATTGCGAACCTAGTTTATGGCGCTAGCGACCTTAAAACCGGCGCTTGCGGGAGTGTGATCAATCTCATGGCTGAAGAAAAGCTTAACCATCACACTAAAGTCAAAAGTGGCGTGCTTGCAGATGAAACTGGACAAATACTCTCAGAATTTTTTAAACAACGCCGACTAAATAAAAAGCCAGGTCAGTAAACTAGCAAAATAAGATTTCATAAAAAAACCCGCCAAAGCGGGTTTTTTTATATTTGACTATTAAACAAGTTGGTTATTAAATAACTTGGTTGTTGATTACATTATTCTCTATCGTTACCCATCAAACTCATCAAAATGCTCAGTAGGTTCACAAATAAGTTGTAGATATCAAGATACAAACTCAATGTTGCCATCACATAGTTAGTTTGGCCGCCACGAACGATTTGGTTTACATCATACAAAATGTAACCTGAGAAAATAAGCACCGAAATGCTTGAAATCATTAAGTGCGCTGGGTCAAAGTGAAAAAACATATTAGCAAGTGAAGCGACTAACACCAAGATCAAGCCAACAAATAAGAACTTACCTAAGCCGCTAAAATCACGCGCTGGGCTAGAGGCGATTGCAGCCAAGCTAAAAAATGTAACACCTGTGCCCGCAGCGGCAAGACCAATAATTTCACCACCATTACGCAGATGCAAAGCTGCTTGCAGGATAGGTCCCAACAAGAGACCGAAAATAAATGTCATGGCAAGAAGCAGCCATACGCCTGCAGCACTATTTTGATTCGAAGCAATCAATTTGAACATACCAAACATGACTACCATAAAGCCGATTGCAAAAATAAATGGATGTGCCGCCATAAATCCAAAGTTCATTTGCAGACCGAAATACGCGCCTATCATGGTTGGAATCATGGTTAAACCAAGCAAGGCGTAAGTGTTACGCAGTACGCGGTTTTGAATATCCGCGGCAGTAGTTGAACGACCAATTACTTGAACATCATCAAACATTACAATTTCCTTATCAAAATATCGCCAAAGAGCGACATACTTAAGATAGCGACTTTAGCATTAAGTTTCAAGCCTATTTTTGTGACAATCGCTTAAAAGATTATTAAAACAAATCCTGTTCAGACTTACCGACTAAATCGACCCGCTTTACCGCCGCAACAAACTCAGCATCTTCATGCAAATGGTCCATATCTTTTGGTGATCTGCCGCCATGCATACGCGCCAGCCTTGCACGGCTTGCGCCTGAAATATCCCACTTTAGATTGGCTAATAATTCATCGGCCTTATCTGGTTGATTACATAAGATTACCATGTCACAACCCGCATTCAAAGCGGCTAAAGCACGGGCGGTTACATCACCAGCCACCCCTGCACCTTCCATGGATAAATCATCACTAAAAATAATGCCATCAAAACCTAAACGCTCTCGAAGTACCTTTTGTAACCAACGCGGTGAGAAGCCTGCTGGCTTTTCATCCACCTTAGGATAAATCACATGGGCAGGCATAATTGCTTGAATGCCATCATCAATCATCTGACGAAATGGCTGCATATCATTTTGCGCGATTTCATCAAACTCGCGCTCATCCACGGGAATCGCCACATGCGAGTCTGCCACGACATAACCATGTCCAGGAAAGTGCTTGCCGACCGCTGGCATACCGCCCCGTCTTAGCCCGTGCATCAAGGCATAGCCCAGTTCATGAATAGCTTGGGCTTTTACATGAAATGCACGATTGCCAATTACTTGGCTTTCGCCATAATCCATATCCAGAACAGGCGTGAAGCTAAAATCCACCCCATGCGCACGCAATTCAGCGGCTAAAATCCAACCAGCTTCTTCTGCCAACGCTATCGCTTTTTTAGGATTGTTATCCCATATTTTTCCAAACTCACGCATAGGCGGAATCTTCGTAAATCCATCTTTAAATCGCTGCACGCGACCACCTTCATGATCGACAGAAATTAACAACGGCGGCTGACGAACTGCATGAATACTTGCTGTCAGCGCCTTTAATTGCGATGGCGATTCAAAATTGCGCGAGAACAAAATCACGCCACCCACCAAAGGATTTTGCAATCGCTTAATATCCTCTGCGGTGAGTTCTTTTCCAACCACATCCAGCATCACTGGGCCAAGTGTCATTTTTTTATCCTTTTACATCCAATTGCTTTATCCAGTTAATCTCAGTGCTTCATCCATGAATATCTAGATAGTCGCGCAAACGATCACCCAAAACATTCACCGCCAAAACCAGCGTCATTAAACTCAAGCCTACCGCCAACACATAGTGTGGCGCAATCAACATATAACGCACACCATCACGCAACATTGCGCCCCAAGAAGCATTCGGTGCTTGTATGCCCAAACCTAAAAACGACAAGCTCGCTTCAGCAATCACCAAGCCAGCCATACTGTAAGTTGCTTCCACTAGCAGAGGTGCCGCTAATAAAGGCAGCATGTGTTTTAGCATAATACGCAGCGTAGATGCACCTAAAGACTCAGCAGCCATGACATGCTGACGTTGCCTTAAAGAAAGCACCTGCGCACGGGTTAATCGAGCATAGCCTACCCACGAAGTAATACAAAGCGCCAATATCAAATTGCTCAAGCCAGCACCTAGCACTGCAGCAAAAGCAATCGCCAACAAAATGCCAGGAAAAGCCAAAAACACATCGGTAATTTGCATTAAGGTACGATCAACCCATCCGCCATAGTAGCCAGAAACCATGCCCAGCATAATCCCCACAGAGGCAGTAATAATTGTGACTAAAGCTACCACCAACAGCGACACTTGGGCACCGGCAAGCAAGCGCGGCAAAATTTCTCGACCCAAATCATCAAACCCAAGCAGTTGTCCAAAAGAAGGTTTTGCCAAAATCAAATCTAAATGAATTTGATTAGGCTGAAAATCAACCAAACTTGCAACAATAGCGACAAGCACCCACAAGGCCAATACCCAAACTGACCAATACTTTAGGCTCATGAGGCAAATCTCACGCGGGGATCTATTTTGGTATAAATAATGTCGGTGGCTAAATTAACCATGACATAAATCAAGGCGACCACCAGCACACAAGCTTGCGTCACAGGATAGTCACGCCTTTCGATGGACTCAACCAAAAGCCGGCCAATACCGTCCCAAGAAAATACAGTTTCGGTAATCACTGTACCTGCCAGTAAGCTACCCAGCTGCAAACCAAGCACAGTGACAATAGGCAACAATGCGGCACGTAAAGCGTGCCTTAAAATCACGGCACGTTCAGTTAAGCCTTTAGCTCTAGCTGTGCGTATAAAGTCCTCATGCAGAACTTCCAACATACTGGCGCGAGTCATTCGGGTCAAAATGGCCGCTAAACCAAAGCCCAAAGTTAAAGCAGGCAAAATAACAGCAGTGCCGCTTTCCATACCACTCACCGGCAACAAGCCTAGCCAAAGCGCAAATATCATCATGAGCATGGGCCCCATCCAAAAATGTGGCATGGCAGAAATGGAAAGACTTAAAAGATTCGCCAATTTGTCAGGCCATTGACTTACTTTCAGTGCGGCAACAATCCCTAAAGGCAGTCCAATTAATATGGCAAAAGATAAGGCCAACAAGGCTAATTTAGCAGTAGCAGGCAAACGCTCTGCGAGTAAATCAACAATTGGTTTTTTAGAGTGAATAGAAACGCCCAAATCGCCATGGGCAAGTTTGTTTAAATAAACGCCAAACTGCACATAAATAGGCTTATCCAAGCCAAGATCCGCACGCAGTTGCATACGATCTGCGCTGCTCGCCGACTCACCTAACATCACTTCAACAGGGTCGCCAGGCACGGCATGAACTAAAAGAAAGGTAAGTAAGACTACGCCTAATACAACGGGGACAACGCCTAACAATCGCATCATCATGACTGAATATCAACCTCGGCACCAACATCCACCATATCAAACAACGCTATCATGTCAGTGTTACGCATGCGCACACAGCCATGTGAGCCAATCACGCCCATCACGTTACCATCTGGCGTGCCGTGGATGTAAATATAACGCTGCATAGTATCGACATTACCTAAACGATTGACACCCACTTCGGTGCCAGAAAGCCACAAAATGCGCGTCAAAATCCAATCGCGGTTTGGAAATTCAGTCATGAGTGCTGGCGTGCAAATTTCACCTGTGGGGCGTCTACCGACAAAGACACTTCCTGCTGGCGCGCCCTCGCCTATTTTGGCGCGAATGATATGCTTGCCAACAGGCGTACACCCACTATTCTTTTGACAGCCAGCACCGTTCGCAGCGGTAGAAATAGAAAAATGCAGAAGGGCTTCATCCTGTGTGTTGAACACAGTCAAAGTTTGCTGAGAAATAGAAACGACAAGACGCATGAAATATAGAAATCGCTTAAAAGATTATCTAAAAGCGATTGTAACAAGCTAAAGGGGTTTTAACAGCCTTAATCTTTGAGTTTGCGGCTGTGACGCCACTCCCAAGGCGGCGTTGGACTATCGTCCGCCCACAAACCAAGCTTGGCTTCTTTGGCGGCTTCTTCTAACGAATAAAAAGATTCAAAACCTTTATCGTAATGCCGATACACCCAAGCATTTCCGCCACGCACCATCTCAGCATTAGCATGAACGCCGTCACAAGTTACATCACCTACATTGCGGCCATAGCGGTCTGTATTCACCACTTCGACTGTCGCCTGTTTGTTATAACAAAGCTCAGCAAGCCTTTTTTTGCCAGCTTGGCCAAAAGGCTGAGCTTTTTCAGGCGCATCAATGCCAGCAAGTCTAATCTTATGCTGTTGATTAGTATCGTCTAGCACGGTGAGCGTATCGCCATCGGCCACGCCGACCACGTGACCCGCAATACTGCCATCTGCTGATGCAATAACAGACAGGAGTATTGCTGCGCCAAGCAAGATAATCTTGACGTAGTTTTTACCAGTCAGCGGAGGGATCAAGCGGACTAATAGCGCCTTAGTTTTCGAGGTCATCATCTTTTTTCTTTAAACGCTTTACTTGCGCAACACTCCAAAAGCTTATAAGAAAAATGAATATTAACTAATCAGTAAGCTATTCATGCGTTTTACAAAACTTGCAGGGTCATTGAGTTGTCCCCCTTCTGCCAATAAAGCTTGATCGAATAAAAGGTGGGCTAAGTCATTAAACTTCGCATCATCTTTTTCAACCTTCAAACGCTCAACCAGCCCATGCATTGGATTGATTTCTAGCGTTGGTTTGCTTTCAGGTGTTTTTTGACCTGCCGCTTTAAGCATGCGCTCCAAGTTGCCTGATAAGTCATTTTCACCCGCCACCAAACAAGCCGGGGAATCCGTTAATCGGTGCGTCACGCGCACTTCTTTCACTTGCTCACCCAACGTTGCTTTGACTTTATCAATCAGGTCTTTAGCCGCATCTTCTACTTGCTTCTTGGCTTCTTTTTCAGCTTCGTCTTCCAGCTTACCTAAGTCCAAATCGCCTTTGGCGATGGATTGCAGTTTCTTACCATCAAATTCAGTTAAACCACCTAACATCCATTCATCCACACGGTCTGAAAGCAGTAACACCTCAATACCCTTCTTACGGAAAATTTCCAAATGCGGGCTATGTTGCGCGGCAGCAAAGCTATCTGCTGTGATGTAATAAATCGCCTCTTGACCTTCCTTCATACGAGCGATGTAGTCTTTAAAGCCTACTACTTGGGCTTCAGTGTCCAAATTGGTTGACGCAAAACGGAGCAAGCCAGCAATTTTTTCTTTATTAGCAAAGTCCTCTCCTGGGCCTTCTTTTAGCACGCGGCCAAACTCACCCCAGAATGCTTGGTATTGTTCTGGTTTGTTTTCAGCCAAATCTTCGAGTAGGCCTAATACCTTCTTCACTGAAGCAGATTTAATCGCATCAATATCTTTTGAATGCTGCAAGATTTCACGCGACACATTGAGTGGCAAATCAGCAGAATCAATCACGCCGCGCACAAAGCGCAAATATTGTGGCATCAGCTTTTCAGCATCCTCCAAAATAAACACCCGCTTCACGTAAAGCTTAATGCCTTGGCTACGCTCCCGGTCATACAAATCAAAAGGGGCTTTGCTTGGCACGTAAAGCAAGGAAATGTATTCCTGATTGCCCTCTACGCGGTTATGGCTCCAAGCCAGCGGATTCTCAAAGTCATGTGAGACGTGTTTATAAAACTCTTGATATTCTTCTTCGGTGATGTCGCTTTTGCTACGCGCCCACAAAGCTGAGGCTTTATTCACGGTTTCATCTTCATCCGTTGGCACTTGCTCGCCATCTTTCCATTCAGATGCCTTCATTACAATTGGCAAAGTGATGTGGTCTGAATATTTACGGATGATGGATTTAAGTTTCCAATCATTGAGAAACTCATCTTCGCCTTCACGCAAATGCAAGACGATTTCAGTGCCACGTGTTTTCTTTTCTGCAGGCTCTAACGTAAAGTCGCCCTCACCTGCTGATTCCCATTTCACTGCTTCAGTTTCGCCAGCGCGAAGTGTAGTTAAAGTCACTTTATCCGCAATGATAAAAGCTGAATAAAAACCCACACCAAACTGGCCAATCAAATTGGCATCTTTGGCTTGATCGCCAGTGAGTGAGTTAAAAAATTCTTTCGTGCCAGATTTGGCAATCGTACCGATATTTTCGATCACTTCTGCGCGGCTCATGCCAATGCCGTTATCAGTAATCGTTAAAGTACGCGGCGCTTTATCAAAAGCAATACGAATCTTTAAATCACTATCGCCACCGTAAAGCGTGTTATCTGAAAGCGCAGAAAATCTTAATTTATCTGAAGCATCGGATGCATTAGAAATTAACTCGCGCAAAACAATTTCTTTGTTGCTGTATAGAGAGTGAATCATCAGCTGAAGCAGTTGTTTCACTTCGGCTTGAAAACCTAAAGTTTCTTTTTTAGATGACGATTTCGCCATATTGAAAGCTCCTAAATCACTGGTAAAAAAACGATAAATGTAAAATGGGGATGGTGGGTTTTATTTCAAGAGCTGATTTAAAACGATAGCTGCGGCAGCCATACCAAATGGCGCAGTGACACAAACTGATGAGCCATAGCCAGCACAGTTTAAGCCTGTAATAGCAGTTTCAACTTCACAACTTTGTTCGATTTCAGCATTAGGTTGCAAGACTTGCTCATCTGAATAAACCGCTGTGATACCAAACTTAGCTGCGCTCTTTTTGGCGCTGGTTGGCGATTTAGGAAAGCCATGGTCACGGCGCAGTTGATTACGCACTTTCGCAAGCAATCTATCACCTACCACTTGAGACAAATCACCCTGCTTAATTTTAGTTGGATCTAACCTGCCACCGGCGCCGCCAACAGTGACCAGTTGAATATTATTTTTCTTGCAATAGGCGGCAATCGCCACTTTGGCTCTAGCATCATCAATGGCATCTAGCACCATATCAAAGCCACTATTTAGCATTTCAGCCACATTTTCTGGTGTCACAAACTCTTCAATCTCTTGAACCACACAAGCAGGGTTAATCGCCTTAATACGCTGTGCCATGGCAGTCACCTTAGCCATCCCAAAAATACCATTTATTGCGTGGAGTTGGCGGTTTACATTGGATTCAGCAATGTTATCTAAATCAATCAGCGTGATGTGTCCAACAGCGCTTCGCGCCAAAGCTTCAACCGCCCAGGATCCCACACCGCCTATACCAATGATGCAAGCATGGGCAGCTTGAAGCTTAGCTAAACCTTGCTCTCCGTATAAACGACGAACGCCGCTAAAGCGACGTTCATAATCTGGTGAATCACTTTGGACCATATTTACTTTTCTAGCACAACAAAAGCGGTTGCAAACGCTTTTTCATCTGAAATAGAAAGGTGAGCAAACTTTATGTTTTTTGTTTCTAAACATGCTTGCAATTCAAGCGCCAAATCAAATACTGGCTTACCTAAATCGTCATGACCCACGCCAATATTCTCAAAGGTGGCTGGCTTGCGAATGCCGGTTCCAAGTGCTTTAGCAAAGGCCTCTTTGGCGGCAAAACGTTTAGCTAAGAAACGTGCTTTTGTATTCGATAGTTGAAATTCTTGCATCTCGCGCTCACTCAATACACGCATCGCAAAATGATCGCCAAAGCGGTCTAGCGAATCTTGAATTCGCGCCACTTCAACTAAGTCTGTGCCAACGCCGTAAATCATCGTCTAGCGAGACGCCTCAACCATTAGGGCTTTCATTTCACGCACTGCGTATTCCCAACCAACAAACACGGCATGCGCGACAATGGCGTGACCAATGTTAAGTTCTTCAATGCCAGGAATAGACGCGATTTGATGCACATTATGGATATTCAAACCGTGCCCCGCGTTCACCACCAAGCCCAAAGACAAAGCATGGGCTGTCGCTTCTTGAATACGTACTAATTCTTTAGCTTGCTCAACGCATTCGCTATCTGCAAACTTGCCTGTGTGGATCTCTATGACAGGAGCACCAGCGGCTTTGGCCGCATTGATTTGCACTATATCTGGGGCGATGAATAATGAAACACGGATGCCCGCATCAGCCAATGTTTTACAAACCGCTTTAACTCGCGCTAAATTACCCGCCACTTCAAGGCCACCCTCTGTAGTGCGCTCTTCTCGGCGTTCAGGTACTAAGCATACGTCTTGTGGTTTTAATTCTAAAGCGATGCCAACCATTTCATCGGTAACCGCCATTTCAAAGTTCATTTTCGTTTGTAACAATGGGCGAAGCGCATAAACGTCAGCATCTTGAATATGGCGTCTATCTTCACGCAAGTGAATAGTAATGCTATCAGCACCGGCTTCTTCAGCACGTAACGCGGCTTGCACCACGCTTGGGTACTTTGTGCCACGCGCTTGGCGCAAAGTGGCTACGTGGTCAATATTCACGCCTAATTTGATGTTGGTGCTTGCCATCATAAATCCTGTAAATCGATTAAAAGTTGTCTGGTATGCAGTGGCTTATCACCCAAATAATGCGCCATTAAAAGCCGCATTAACTGCTTACTTTGTTGCTGAGTTTGTAAGTCAGCGTAGTCATCCTGCGCCATGTCTAGCAAGGTTTTACCCGACAATTGTACGCCATTTTCTTGGTAGTTATGCCTGAGTGATACGGGCCCAACTTCTGGCACATAGTAGTATTGGGCTTCGGCAGTCACCGCCTCATCGCGAATATTGTGCGCTAAAGGCACAGCGTAACCCAAGGCTTGCAATAGTCGTAACTCAAAGCGGCGCAGAATATTGGCTGAGTCATCAGGCGCTAGCGAAAGCAATTTCAGTGTTTGCGTGTATTCATCAAACAAGGCTTCGTGAGCATCTTCACGCGGCAACAAACGTAGCAATAGCTCATTGAGATAAAAGCCACACATCAAGGCCTCGCCCTGAAGCATTAACAAGCCCGCATACCACTCAAGAGAATGCAGCGTTTTAAGCTCTAACTTGCCTGACCATGCGCCGAGCAAGGGCTGAAATGACTGCAACATGCCTCGCATTGCAGAACGCGGCCTTCTTGCACCTTTTGCTACCGCTGATACCCGCCCAAAATCACGGGTGAAAAGTTCAACGACGAGACTGGTCTCTTTAAAAGGATATGTGTGCAGCACATAGACGGGCTGATTATCCTGACGCGTGATACTGCTAACCGCCATGTGAAATGCCTAATAACCCAAACTCTTGAGCGCACGTTCATCATCCGCCCAACCGCCTTTTACTTTCACCCACGTTTCAAGCCAAACTTTACCGTCAAACAGCTTTTCCATGTCTTGACGCGCTTCGGTCGAAATCTTCTTGAGCTTCTCGCCGCCCTTACCAATCAGCATCGGCTTTTGGCTTTCTTTGTCCACAATAAATGCCGCATGAATGCGGCGCAAATTGCCTTCCATTTCAAACTTTTCAATTTCAACGGTAATGCCGTATGGCACTTCCTCACCAAGAAATCGAAAAGCTTTTTCGCGGAGCAATTCTGCCGCTAAGAAACGTTCATTTTTATCGGTAATTTCATCTTCACCATAAATGGCCGCTTGCTCGGGAAGATGCTCACGCACAGCGCTCAACAACTCATCAAGGTACAAGCTCTTTTTAGCACTCACAGGCACAATCGCAGCAAATGGAAACAACAGGTCAAAGTCTTGAATCAGCGGCAACAAGTTACCTTTGTCTCCCATCAAGTCAGCCTTATTTACAACCAGCAAGACTGGCTTATCTTTAGGCAATAAATTCAAGACGATTTTATCGGCATCGCCAAGATGCATAGGCTCAATCACAAAGAGAACCACATCAACCTCATTAAGCACTTGAGTCACGGTCTTATTGAGTGTTTTGTTCAGTGCATTAATATGCTTTTGTTGAAAGCCTGGGGTGTCCACAAACAAAAATTGCGTATCTTCGGTAGTATGAATACCAAGCAAACGATGACGCGTTGTTTGGGCTTTGCGTGAGGTAATACTGAGCTTCATTCCCATAATGTGGTTGAGCAACGTTGACTTGCCAACGTTGGGTCGACCTACAATGGCAACAGTGCCACAACGGAATGGGGGTTTTTGAGTCATGTTTATGCTTTCACTATACTTTCTATTTCAGATTTTCGCGATTTAACATTTTCGCTTTTACGCAAATGTTTAGGCTGTTATTTGTTGGTAGGCAAGCTTGGCCGCTTCTTGCTCAGCATTACGGCGGCTTGTGCCTTCACCTTGTGTGGTGATATTGAATTTTGCAACTTTGCATTCGACTCGGAAAGTTTGGCAATGCGCCTCACCTTCAATCGCCAACACTTCATAGCTAGGCACATCGATTTTTTTAGATTGTAGATATTCTTGCAATAGAGATTTCGGGTCTTTGCCGATGGATTTCGGGTCTATTTTCTCGATTAAAGGTGTGAATAGTTTGATCACCACCATCTCAGCTGCATCAAAGCCAGCATCCAGAAATACCGCGCCGATAATGGCTTCTAAGGCATCTGCCAACACTGAAGGGCGTCGCCAACCACCACTTTTTAATTCACCTTCACCCAAACGAAGTGCTTCGCCAATATTGAGCGTCAGCGCTAATTCACCTAACGTTGGCTCTTTAACCAAATGCGCACGCAGACGACTTAAATCACCTTCATCCAACTTAGGGAATGCTAGATAGAGTTGGCTTGCGATGATGAAATTAAGCACACCATCACCCAAAAACTCTAAACGCTCATTATTGCTGCTACCAAAACTACGGTGCGTGAGCGCTTGAGTTAGCAGTGCTTGATTATAAAAATTATAGCCAATTAAGCGCTGGAGTCCGAAGGTGGTTTGATTAGTCAAGAGGAAGCACCCATCATATTAGTGAATGCTCGTACCAATACGTTTAAATTGGTCAAAATTCCACCAAATAAAGAAGGCTTTGCCCACTAAATTTTGCTCTGGCACAAAGCCCCAATAGCGGCTATCACGACTATTGTCACGATTATCCCCCATTGCAAAGTAGTGCCCTGGCGGCACTTCAAATGCGCCTTCGCGGCTCATGCTGTTTTCTTCAATCAGCAAGTCATGTTTAACATCACCCAACTGCTCTTCAAAGCGTTTTGCATGCACTTGATTTAAGCCAGCGCTTTCATAGGCGTAATCAGCAAGGTAAGTCATATCCAGCTTTTGGCCATTGATAAATAGTTGCCTATCTTGATAAAGAATCTTATCACCCGGCAAGCCAACCACACGCTTGATGTAATCAATCGATGGGTCTGGTGGATAGTGGAATACAAACACATCGCCACGTTCAGGATGATGCATTTCGATAAAGGTATTGTTCAAGATTGGCACACGCAAACCGTAAGTGAATTTATTAACCAAAATAAAATCTCCTGCGAGCAAGGTTGGCATCATAGAGCCAGAGGGTATTTTAAATGGCTCAGCAATAAAGGAACGAATCAAGAAGACTACTAAAATAACGGGGAAAAAGCTTTTTGAATATTCAACGAGCATTGGATCTGGCGCATTGATCGCACGATTTTTACGCAAAACAAGAATATCCAGCAACCAGATAAAACCAGTCACTAATAAAACTACGACCATAAATAACGCGAACATCATGCTAATTGCCCTTTAATTTTTATTGTGATCTTTTATTTATCTTCGACACGTAAAATGGCTAAGAATGCCTCTTGCGGGATTTCAACATTACCCACTTGCTTCATGCGTTTTTTACCCTCTTTTTGCTTCTCTAGCAATTTCTTCTTACGACTAACGTCGCCACCATAACATTTTGCCAATACGTTTTTACGCATGGCTTTAACTGTTTCACGCGCAATAATGTTGGCACCAATGGAGGCTTGAATCGCCACGTCAAACATCTGACGAGGAATTAACTCACGCATTTTAGCCGCCACTTCGCGACCACGATAAACCGCATTTAATCTATGCACGATAAGAGAAAGCGCATCGACGCGGTCGCCATTCACCATAATGTCTAACTTAACCAAATCAGCGGCACGGAACTCTAGGAATTCATAGTCCATAGAAGCATAGCCACGAGACACCGATTTAAGCTTATCAAAGAAATCGAGCACCACTTCGTTGAGCGGCATTTCGTAGCTGAGCATCACTTGCCTGCCCATGTATTGCATATTCTTTTGGATACCTCGTTTACCCGTACATAGCGTCATCACTGGACCAACGTAATCCTGCGGCATGAGCAAATTGATATTAATCATCGGCTCGCGAATTTCTTCAACGCGTGAAGGTTCTGGCAAGCGTGACGGGTTCTCAATTTGAACCACTTCACCCGTCTTGAGCAACAACTCATAGATTACCGTTGGTGCTGTGGTAATCAAATCCATGTCGTACTCACGCTCTAAACGCTCTTGCACAATCTCCATGTGCAAGAGACCCAAGAAGCCGCAACGGAAGCCGAAACCTAATGCTGTGGAATTTTCTGGTTCAAACTGCAATGAAGCATCATTTAATCGTAATTTTTCTAGCGCACTTCGTAGGGCTTCAAATTGATTTGATTCAACAGGATATAAACCCGCAAACACTTGTGGCTTCACTTCTTTAAAGCCCGGCAGAGCCTCTGTAGCTTGCCTATCAGCCAATGTAACGGTATCGCCCACTTTAGCGCTTGTAAGCTCTTTAATGCCCGCAATAATGAAGCCTACCTCACCCGCTGAAAGTGATGCTTTTTGGAATGACTTAGGCGTAAACACACCAACCTCTTCACACAGATGGACAGCACCCGTGGCCATTAAGCGAATTTTATCTTTAGGTTTTAGCGTACCATCTACCACACGCACCAACATCACCACGCCCACATAGTTATCAAACCATGAGTCAATAATAAGAGCCTTGAGTGGCTTTGTCGGATCGCCGACAGGTGGTGGGACTCTTGCCACAACCGCTTCAAGCACATCACGCACGCCTTCGCCTGTCTTGGCTGAACAGCGCACTGCATTTTGTGCTTCCACACCAATCACATCTTCAATTTCTTGAATTACCCGGTCAGGGTCTGCAGATGGCAAATCAATTTTATTCAACACTGAAGTGACTTCAACGCCTAAATCTAATGCGGTATAACAGTTAGCGACACTTTGCGCTTCTACGCCCTGGCTGGCATCCACCACCAATAATGCGCCTTCGCAGGCTGATAATGAACGGCTAACCTCGTAAGAAAAGTCAACGTGACCTGGGGTGTCAATCAAATTAAGTTGATAGACTTGTCCATCTAAGGCTTTGTATTGCAAAGCCGCCGGTTGCGCCTTAATGGTAATGCCACGTTCACGCTCCAAATCCATAGAATCGAGCACTTGCGCTTCCATCTCTCGGTCAGACAAACCTCCGCACAATTGAATAATACGGTCAGCCAAGGTTGATTTACCGTGGTCAATGTGGGCGATGATGGAAAAATTACGGATATTTTTCATAAATTCAGTGCAAAAGTTATACCAACAACAAGGGCGCCTAAGCGCCCCTGCAACCTACTACTAAGGTTTGATTTTACAGCAATTAAGGCCTTAACACCATGAGATGCTGGGGCTATTTCCTTGACCTAATTGCTGCAATGCTTTACTTCGTATCCGTAACTTTAATAGGTACGTACAAAGTACTTTCTCCGCGCAACACTAAGACTGCTACTGTTTTCCCACTTGAAATAGTCGCCAAGGTCTTAGCAAACTGCTCTACGTTGCTGACTTCAGCGTTGTTTATGCCCAACACGATATCACCACGTCGAATGCCGGCAGTTGCTGATGCCCCTTGAGAATCAATCACCAATAAGCCATTTCTTCCGTTAAGCTTTTTCTTTTGCTGTGGCGTTAGCTCATTCAAAGTTAAACCTATACGATTAGCTTCTGGCTTAGCCGCACCTTTGCTTGGCGAGCTCACCTCATCCTTGTCATTAGGCGCTTCACCAACAGTCACCGGTAAAGTTTTTATTGAACCCTTACGAAGAACTTCAACATTTGCCACTTTTCCTGGCTTCACTCCCCCAACAGCTCGCGGCAAATCAGACGATGCGTTAATCGGCTTATTATCAAATCTAAGAATCACGTCTCCTGGTATCAAACCACTCCTTTCTGCTGGGCCGCCTTTCTCAACACCAGCCACTAAAGCACCATTGGTGTTTTTCATTCCAAATGACTCAGCCAAGTCTTTAGTGATTTCTTGAATGGAAACACCTAGCCAACCACGAGAAATCTTACCACCAGCTTTAATTTGGCTAGAAATATCCATCGCCACGTCAATTGGAATAGCAAAAGATAAGCCCATAAATCCACCGCTACGGCTATAAATTTGAGAGTTAATGCCAACCACTTCACCCTTCAAATTAAACAATGGACCACCTGAGTTACCTGGGTTAATTGCCACATCTGTTTGAATAAATGGCACAAAATTTTCTTGGGGCAAAGCACGGCCTTTAGCACTCACAATACCGGCCGTCATGGTGTTTTCAAGGCCAAACGGAGAACCGATGGCTGCCACCCATTCACCCACTTTTAATTGGTTTGGATCGCCGATTGCAACCTTAGGCAAACCGCTTGCATCAATTTTAAGCAACGCCACATCTGTTCGACGATCTGAGCCAATAATTTTAGCTTTAAATTCACGTCTATCTGACAACTTAACAATCACTTCATCGGCCGCATTAATGACATGCGCATTCGTTAAAATATAGCCATCCGCACTAATGATGAAGCCAGAACCCAAAGACTGGGATTTAAACTCTTGCTGAGGTGCTTGCCCTCTTGGACCGCCTGGCACAGGCAAGCCAAAACGACGAAATAGCTCATTAAACTGCTCATCGTCTTGCATGCCACCGAATGGATTGCCATTACCCTGCACCATTTGCGTAACGCTAATATTTACTACCGATGGGCCCTGCCTTTCAGCAAGCTCCGTAAAATCTGGCAATTCTTTTGCGAATGCCATTCCTGAAAATATAAACAAAAATAAAAAAATAACGACTACTTTTTTGATCATACCTTTACCTTTCTTTACACTGGACATTAACAATTGACTGCAGATTTGATGGATCTGCTAAACCCAAAATCACAGGACGATAACGCGCATCTAGCGTACCGCCTTGATGATGGCCTTTTAACCACACATAGCCTATAAACAAACCTAACACAGCACCTAATGCAGTATTTCTATCAGCATGCAAAGCATCAGAAAACACCGTGCTACCCAGTACGGCACCTAAAATTAATAATGCTAAGGGAATGCCATACACAGCAAAAGAACTCCACAATAAGGCATTCTCGTCCACTCCGACGACAACGATTTGATTTACGCTTGCGTTGACCGTGTTTTGCGCTTTAAAAATATTAGGACGATGGCCAAACAAACGCCCCCAAATAGAAATGCCGCAACCGCGAGATTGACCGCACAAACCACAAGGCTTATTACGAATAATTTCTAAGCTGGCTACATTTTGGTCGACGCTAACAATAATCGCGTTTTCTTGAATCATGATATTGGTTTCAATACTGAAAATAACAGAATGTCATTGTGAATGACTTT
>Ga0187845_1000884_pt1 | contig 17405 bp, 12 predicted proteins | sample SpaLakP09_SKY_68_FD_134515 | JGI IMG/M metagenome (GOLD analysis project Ga0187845, IMG submission 134515) | Oligotrophic lake water microbial communities from Sparkling Lake, Wisconsin, USA - SP09_SKY_68 | ecosystem: Environmental > Aquatic > Freshwater > Lake | place: USA: Sparkling Lake... | reverse complement strand
GTGCCATCGTCCATCGTTGACGGCATGGCCAAAAACGAAATCCTGCAGATCGTGATCTTCTCGCTGTTCTTCGGTTCCGCCGCTGCTGCCGTGGGCGACAAGGCCAAAGTGATGATCGACGCGCTCGACGGAGTGGCCCACGTGATGCTGAAAGTGACCGGCTACGTGATGCAGTTCGCACCGATCGCCGTGTTCGCAGCCGTTTCGGGCGTGATCGCCAAAAACGGTCTGGGCGTGCTGTCCACTTACGGCGTGTTCATGGCCGAATTCTATTTCGGCATTGCCATGCTGTGGCTGCTGCTGGTCGTGATCGGCTTCCTGTTCCTCAAAGGCCGCATCTTCGCACTGTTGCGCGAACTGCGCAGCCCTACCCTGCTGGCCTTCTCCACCGCTTCGAGCGAAGCGGCCTATCCAAAAACTCTGGAAGGTCTGGAGCGCTTCGGTGTGCGTAACCGTCTGGCCGCATTCGTGCTGCCTATCGGCTACTCGTTCAACCTCGATGGCTCAATGATGTACTGCACCTTCGCCACCGTGTTCATCGCTCAGGCCTACGGCATCGAAATGTCACTGGGCCAGCAGATGACCATGATGATGGTGCTGATGCTGACCTCCAAAGGTATGGCAGGTGTGCCGCGTGCATCGCTGGTGGTGATCGCCGCTACGCTGGGCCAGTTCAACATTCCGGAAGCCGGCATGCTGCTGCTGCTCGGTATCGACCACTTCCTCGACATGGCCCGTTCCGCTACCAACGTGATCGGTAATGGCGTGGCAACCGCTGTAGTCGCCAAGTGGGAAGGCGAACTGGCAGCGCCGGGCGAAACCGATATGGTACGCGCACGCTAACCCACTGTCCTTCACACAGAACAAAGGCCGCGAACGCGGCCTTTGTTTTTTACTAGCCTCAGTGACGAGGCTCCGCGGCTAAGCTCAGGGCTGGCCTGCGTAGGTGCGCACCAGCTCATGCAGGAAGGCGCGGCCCTCCATCAGCGACTGCACGCCTATGTATTCGTTCAGGCCGTGGATATTGCCCAGATCAGGCGTGAGGAATATCCCGCTGATGCCATAGGTCGGAATACCGGCGGCATTCAGGAACTGGCCGTCCGTTGCGCCCGATTGCAGAATAGGCAGCACCGGCACGCCGGGCCACATTTTCGCCGTCAGTTTTTCTACCGGCTCCATGATGGCGCGGGTCAGCTCCGGCGGTGCCGAATTCTCGCCGCGGATTTCCAGCGTCTCCACTTTCACTGCCGGATCGTTGATGGCCTTGACCAGCGCCAGGCGCACTTCTTCCTGCGACACGCCGGGGAAGATGCGGCAGTTGACGTTGGCACGGGCCCGCTGCGGCAAGGCATTGGTAGCATGGCCGGCGTCCAGCATGGTCGCCACGCAGGTGGTGTGCAGCATGGTGGCCCAGCTGATGTCACGGCTATCGAGCAGCGCTACCGACTTGGCATCTTTCGGATTTTTTTCTACCGCCAGCATGGCCTTGGCCACATCCGGATGGCCTTCGGCTGCCTGTATCTTCGCCATGCCTTTCAGGTAGCCACGGCTGCCGTCCGTGAGCTGGTTAGGGAAGCTGAAGGTTTCGATTTTTTTCAGCGCACCGGCCAGCTGGTAGATCGCATTGATCTTTTGCGGACGCGAGCTATGGCCGCCACGGTTGGTCACTTCGAGACGGTAGTTCTGCGCCACTTTTTCGCCTGCCTGCACGGTCATCGAAACACGGCGGCCCGCTGCATTGAGTTCGCCGCCAGCGCCTTCGTTCAGGGCAAAGCCTGCGTCGATCAGCTCGCGGCGGTTCTTGGTCAGCCACTCGGCACCATTGAAAGCACCGGCAGTCTCTTCGCCGCAGGTCAGCGCCATCTTCAGCGTATGGTGCGGCACATAACCTTCCGATTTGAAGCGCACCAGCGTATCGGCCCAGATGGCTGCCTGCGCCTTGTCATCCACCACGCCGCGGGCGAAGAACTTGCCGTCCTCCTCGATCAGGGTGAACGGGTCGCGGGTCCAGTCTTCACGCTTGGCTTCCACCACATCGATGTGGGCCAGCAGCAGGATGGCCTTGGCTTTCGGGTCGCTGCCCGGCAGCACGGCGACCAGCCCACCTTCCTTCGGATGGGCCGGGTCGGCAAACAGATGCAAGTCCGCTTCCGGGAAGCCGGCCGTTTTCAGACGCGCAGCAATACGCTCCGCAGCCAGCGTGCAGCTACCGGACGACAGCGTGGTATTGGTTTCCACCAGTTCCTTGTACAGCGCGCGGAACTGCTGCTCGCCCGGATCGGAACCGGCATACGAGCTCTGCACGCAGGCCATCAATAAACTCGCTGCTCCCAGCATCGAAAGGGACTTCATCGGAGACTTCATCTTGGCTTCCTTATTTTAGTGAGACTGCTTGTTCTGCATCGCTGGCAGGCGATGCGGGGGGTTCTTCGGCTGACGCCTGCTGGCGCTGCCACATCTGCGCATACAGGCCGTTTGCGGCCAGCAGGCTCTGATGGGTGCCGCGTTCGACGATGCGGCCATGGTCCAGCACCAGTATCTGCTCAGCGTCCGCCACCGTGGACAGCCGGTGTGCAATCACCATGGTGGTGCGGTTGCGCGCGATCTCCTTCAGTTGCTGCTGGATCGCCTGTTCGGCCTTGGAGTCCAACGCCGAAGTGGCTTCATCGAAAATCAGGATAGCAGGATTCTTCAACAGCGTGCGAGCAATCGCCACGCGCTGCTTCTCGCCGCCGGACAGCTTGAGGCCTCGCTCGCCCACCATGGTGGCATAGCCATCGGGCAGGCTCTCGACGAAGTCATGGATGGAAGCGGCTCGTGCTGCAGCCACGATCTGCTCATGCGTTGCACCGGGCTTGCCGTAGGCGATGTTGTATTCGATGGTGTCGTTGAACAGCACCGTATCCTGCGGCACGATGCCGATGGCATGGCGCAGCGAATCCTGCGTGATGGCACGCAGATCCTGCCCGTCGATGGTGATGCTGCCCTGATTGACTTCATAGAAGCGGAACAGCAGGCGTGACAGCGTGGACTTGCCCGAGCCGCTATGCCCCACCACGGCGGTGGTCGTGCCCGCAGCGATGGTGAAGTCCACCCCGAACAGGATCTGGCGTTTTGGCTCGTAACTGAATTCCACATGATTGAAACGCACCTCGGCGCCATGCGTCTGCAAGGGTTGCGCATCCGCCGCGTCGGCCACTTCGCGGTTCTGGTCCAGCAGCGAGAACAGCTTCTCCATATCGGCCAGGCTCTGCTTGATCTCGCGGTAAATCACGCCGAGGAAGTTCAGCGGAATATACAGCTGGATCATGAAGGCATTCACCAGCACCAGATCACCGAGCGTCATCTTGCCATCGATGACGCCTTGCGTGGCGCGCCACAGGATCAGCGTCACCGCCGTGGCGATAATCAGCGACTGGCCCGTATTCAGCAGCGAGAGCGAGGTCTGCGATTTCACCGCTGCCGATTCGTAGCGCTGCAGGCCTTCGTCATAACGTCGGGCTTCATAATCCTCATTACCGAAGTATTTGACCGTTTCGTAGTTAAGCAATGAATCGATCGCCTTGGTATTGGCCTTGGAATCGAGATCATTCATGGCACGGCGGAAGTGGGTGCGCCAGTCCGTGATAAAAATGGTAAACGATATATACGTGACCAATGCCACCACGGTAATCACGGTGAACCAGACATCGTAGTGCGTGACGAGATAGCCCAGCACCAGCGCAATCTCTACCAGAGTCGGCAAAATGTTAAACAATGTGTACGAAATCAGCGAGCCCACGGCGCGTGTACCGCGCTCGATATCGCGCGTCATGCCGCCGGTCTGGCGGTTCAGGTGGAAGCGCAGCGACAGCGCATGCAGATGGCGGAACACCTTGAGCGCAATGGTACGCACAGCACGCTGCGTCACCCGCGCAAACAGGAACTCGCGCAGCTCAGTGAACAAGGTGGTGGAAACGCGCAGCACACCATACGCCACCAGCGCGCCCAGCGGCAGCACCAGCAGCGCCTGCGGATGGCTGGGTGAAACGCTCATCTGGTCGATCAGGCTCTTCATTACCACCGGCACGCCCACATTGGCCAGCTTGGCGCCCACCAGGCAGCCTAGCGCCAGCAGCACGCGCCACTTGTACACCCACAGATAGGGCAGCAGAGTCTTGATGGTGGCCATATCGCTACGGGTAGCGGCAGTCTGGCTGGCGGGGGCTGGCGAGGAGTTGGAATAGCGGCGCATGGCGAAGGTCGGCGTTTTATGGTTCAATCCCGTTAATTGTAGCCCTTCAAGAGAATTCACGATGACCACCCCTGAAAATACCCCAGACCTTACCGTTCAAACCATCAACCGCGGTCTGCCCGCCGGTAAGATGCCGGAACTGCGCATGATGCCCGCGCCCTCCGATGCCAACGTGTACGGCGACGTATTCGGCGGCTGGATCATGGCGCAAGTCGACATTGCCGGCTCGCTGCCTGCCACCCGCCGTGCCAATGGCCGCGTCGCGACGATTTCGGTGAACTCCTTTGTGTTCAAGAATCCCGTGTTCGTCGGCGATCTGCTGTCCTTCTATGCCGACATCGTCCGCGTAGGGAATACCTCGATCACCGTCAACGTCGAGGTGTACGCCGAGCGCAACCGCCTGCAGGCCGACACCGTCAAGGTGACGGAAGCCACCCTGACCTATGTGGCCACGGACTCCGACCGCAAGCCGCGCAAAGTGCCGCCTATCGAAACCTTGCTGCACCCTTGACAGCCATTCCGCCCCAGCCTGACCCAAAAAAAAATCGCCTGACGATGCAGGCGATTTTTGTGTGCTAGCGTTTCAGCTTATGCAGCAGCTTTTTCGTCGCGCAGCTGGCGGCGCAGGATCTTGCCCACGTTAGTCTTGGGCAGCTCGTCGCGGAACTCGATGTACTTGGGCTTTTTGTATGCCGTCAGTTCATGCTTGCAGAAGTCCAGCAACTGGTCAGCCGTCAACGCCGGATCCTTGCGCACCACGAACAGCTTCACGGCTTCGCCCGAGTGCTTGTCCGGCACGCCGATGCATGCCACTTCCAGCACGCCGGGATGGGAAGCGATCACACCTTCCACCTCGTTCGGATACACATTGAAACCAGACACGATGATCATGTCCTTCTTGCGGTCGACGATGCGGGTGAAGCCGCGTTCGTCCATCACGCCCACGTCGCCCGTTTTGAAGAAACCATCCGCCGTCATCGACTTGGCCGTTTCATCGGCACGGTTCCAGTAGCCAGCCATCACCTGCGGGCCGCGGATGGCGATCTCGCCCGCCTGACCCAGCGGCAATTCCTTGCCGTCGTCGTCGAGGATGCAGACATCGGTGGATGGAATCGGCAAGCCGATGGTGCCGGTGAATTCCTTGATGTCGACGCGGTTGGCCGTGGCCACCGGCGAGGTTTCAGACATGCCGTAACCTTCGATGATAGGGGTACCGGTCAGCTTCAGCCAGCGGTCGGCCACAGCCTGCTGCACTGCCATGCCGCCGCCGTTGCAGACCGAGTAGGACGAGAAGTCCAGCTTGGCGAATTCGGCATTGTTCAGCAGCGCGTTGTACAGCGTGTTCACAGCAGGGAACACGGCCACGCGGTACTTGGCCAGCTCTTTGACAAAGCCGGGGATATCGCGCGGATTCGGAATCAGCAGATTCAGGCCGCCCATGCGCGTGCCCATGAAGGCGCTCACAGTCAGCGAATAGATGTGGTACAGCGGCAGCGCGCAGACAAACACCAGCTGCTCGCTCTGTGGCTTGAACTGCAGCCATGCCTCGTTCTGCAGCACGTTGGCGATGATATTACGGTGCAGCAGCACGGCACCTTTGGACACGCCCGTGGTACCGCCCGTGTATTGCAGGAAGGCGATATCGTCGTGGCCCTGCTTGACGGCCTCCAGCTTCAGGCGCGCACCTTCGGCCAGCACACGCTTGAACGACACCGCCTGTGGCAGCGCATACGCCGGCACCATTTTCTTCACTTTGCGCACCACCAGATTCACCAGCGCGCCCTTGAAAGTGCCCAGCATATCGCCCATGGTAGCCACGATCACATGCTTGACTTTGGTATGCGCCACCACCTGCTCCACCGTGGTGGCGAAGTTTTCCAGCACGATGATGGCTTCCGCACCCGAGTCCACCAGCTGGTGCTGCAGTTCGCGCGGGGTGTACAGCGGGTTGACGTTCACCACCGCATAACCGGCACGCAGAATGGCCGCCATCGCTACCGGATACTGCAGCACGTTCGGCAGCATGATGGCCACGCGTGCGCCGGCATGCAGGCCTTTGCTTTGCAGCCATGCGCCCATCTGCTGCGACAACTTATCCAGTTCGCGGTAGGTGAGGAACTTGTCCATGCACACATACGCATTGCGGTCGGCGTATTTGCTGAAAGCTTCTTCCAGCAAATGGGTCACCGAATGATATTGGTTAACGTCGATCTCGGCAGGAACGCCTTCAGGGTAGGACTTGAGCCAAATCTTTTCCATTTGTTATGCAGCTTTCTGGTTCTGGCCGGGCGCTTCATCGCGCAGCATGCGCCGCAGGATTTTCCCGACGTTGGTTTTGGGTAGCTCCTCGCGGAACTCGATATATTTCGGCTTTTTATAGCCGGTAAATTGTTCTTTGCAGTAGGCCATCAGCGCTTCCTGCGTCAGATTCGGATCGCGCTTCACCACGAACACTTTCACGGCCTCGCCCGAGTGTTCGTCCGGCACACCGATGCAGGCGCATTCGAGCACGCCGGGGTGAGCGGCAATCACGGCTTCCAGTTCGTTCGGATACACGTTGAAACCGGACACCAGAATCATGTCTTTCTTGCGGTCGACAATACGCACGTAACCGTTCTCGTCCATTACGCCCACATCGCCCGACTTGAAGAAGCCGTCCGGCGTCATGACCTTGGCGGTTTCATCCGGACGGTTCCAGTAGCCGGCCATCACCTGCGGGCCACGGATGGCGATTTCACCGGACTGGCCCAGCGGCACAGGATTGCCGTCATCATCCAGAATAGCGATATCGGTCGACGGCACCGGCAGGCCGATGGTACCGGTGAAGGCCGGGCTGTCGGCACGGTTGCAGGTGGCCACCGGCGAAGTCTCCGACAGGCCATAGCCTTCGATAATCGGCACGCCCGTCGCCTTCAGCCACTTGTCATTAACAGTCTTCTGTAACGCCATCCCGCCCGCGTTGCAGATCTTCAGGCCGGAGAAGTCCAGCGCGCCGAAACCGGGATGGTTGACCAGCGCGTTGTACAACGTATTCACGGCCGGCAGCATATTGAATTTGTACTTGTGCAGCTCTTTGATGAAGCCGCCGATATCGCGCGGATTCGGTATCAGAATATTCAGTGCGCCCACGCGGGTGCCCCACATGGCGCAGGCCGTCAGCGCGAAGATATGATACAGCGGCAGCGCGCAGACGATGGAGATCTGTTCCTTCATCGCCCCCAGCGCCGGTACCGACCAGGCTTCCGTCTGCAGCAAATTGGCCACCACATTGGTGTGCGTCAGCGTAGCGCCCTTGGAAACGCCGGTGGTGCCGCCGGTGTATTGCAGGAAGGCTGGATCGCTGGCTTCCAGCGCTACCGGCGTCAACTTCATGCCGGCGCCCTGTGCCAGTGCATCCTTGAAGCGCACTGCGTTCGGCAGCGAGTAAGGCGGCACCAGTTTCTTGACGTTGCGCACCACGAAATTGACCAGCATGCCTTTCAGGCCGCCCAGCATTTCGCCCATATTGGCAACGATGATGTGTTTCACAGGAGTGCGCGTCAGCACATGCTCCAGCGTGGTGGCAAAGTTCTCCAGCACGATGATGGCTTCGCTGCCCGAATCGTTGAGCTGGTGTTCCAGTTCGCGCGGCGTGTACAGCGGATTAACGTTGACCACGGTATAGCCGGCACGCAGGATGGCAGCAATGGCGATCGGGTATTGCAGCACATTGGGCATCATGATGGCCACGCGTGCGCCCTTTTTCAGGCCACGGCTCTGCAGCCAGGCGCCCAGGCGCTTGGAATACTGATCCACTTCGGCGTAGCTCAGGTATTTGTCCATGCAGACATATGCCTTGCGATCAGCGAACTTGTGGAAGGACTCTTCCATCAGCTGCACCAGCGAACGGTATTGACTCGTGTCTATCTCCGTTTGCATGCCGGGCGGGTACGACTTCAACCAGATCTTTTCCATGCTGTGTCTCGTGTCTCGTGATCGTTATAAGGGCCCGGCACACAGAGCCGGGACAGGCTCGAGTGTCGTCTATGCGCACTTCCGGAGCCTACTTATATCGATGCTATCGGGCAGCAAGCTCAGACGCAAGCGCATTTAACCACATTTGAACACCCCTTCTAACCGGTATTTTATGCTGCATCGCAGCATCATTTTGACGGTTCTGTGCCTGAAACCGATTGCGGCGCGTTGTTGGCATGCAGCATTACAGGTGGACTCAGTTGCTGCAAGCGTTGCTGACGCTGGGGCGAATCCAGCGCAGCAAGATTTTGCACTGCAGCATAAAATCAAACGAACGTTCGTTCTTGCTTTAATAGATTGCGGAATGCTGGCAACAGTTCGTGGTAAGTTCCCACCGCACTCAGGTGGGCGTTATTGAGCGGCTCGGCAAACCAGCGGTCATACCCGGCATAGCCGCCCCAGCTGATTTTCAGCTGCTGGTACTCGCTTTGCAAGTGTTCGAAAATGCGTGCCTTGCGGGCCCGTTTATGCCGCGCACTGCTCTTTTCCTCATACAGCTGTTCCAGCATGTTGCGGTGCGTTAGCAGCAAGGCAAGAAATTCCTGCCGGCGCGCATTGTACTGGACGTAGGCGGCACGCATGGCCTCGTTTCCATACAGTTCCAGCCAACGCTCCAATCCGGCCTCCTCCACCGCCGTGGCAAAGCTCTCGTTAAGCGTGCTGTCACCGGGCACATAGGCCACCTGATGCGCCAGCTCGTGAAAAATCATGCGCGCCAGTTCGGCATCGGAATAATGGATAAAGGTCGATAGCAGTGGATCGCTGAACCAGCCCAGCGTGGAATAAGCCGGCACGCCGCCTACCTGCACATCATTGCCCGCCTTGCGCAAGGTGGCGGCAAAGGCCTGCGCATCGTCCTTGCTGTAATAGCCGCGATAGCTGACACAGCCGGCAATGGGAAAACACCAGCGCAGCGGTTTGAGGGAGAACTCGGGCGTGGCCACCACATTCCACAGCACGAAGGGGCGGCTCAGCGCGGCGTAATTGCGGTAACTGGCATTGTCCGGCAAGCCCAGTTCCTGCACGGCGAAGCGGCGTATCAGCAGGGCTTTTTCCAGCCGCGCCTTGAGCTTGGGATCAGTGGCGGGATCGCCCAGCCAGTCCTCGATGGGGCGCGCATCGGACCACAGCGCATACTGGCCCTGCGCAGCCTGCACGTAGTACTGCAACTGGGCACAACCAGCCAGCCCCAGCAGTAACAGCCCCAGCCGCCACCTTGCCAGCCATGGTCTGGCACGGACTCGGTGGTGGGCAGGCTGAAACATACATCACCTTCAGGTGGCGACTCTTTCGACTTCGACCAGTGTATCGTAGAAGGTCGGCGCACGGCCCATGTCGGTCAGGCGCTGGCTGGTCACTTCATTGGCGTTCTTGCCATCGCGCGCCAGCTTCTTCCACCACACCGACAGGCCTACCACCAGACCGGCACGGGCCTTGTCCGTCACACGCGCCTTGGCGATGAAACTGCCGCGGTCATTGAAGATGCGCACCATCTCGCCATCGCTGATGCCGCGTGCCGCGCTGTCGTCCGGATGGATGTCCAGATGGGGCTCGCCTTCAGCCGAACGCAGGCTCTTCACGTTCACAAAGGTCGAATTGAGGAAGTTACGGGCCGGCGGAGAAATCATCGCCAGCGGATAGCGTTTGGCCAGCTCCGGATTGCTGGCCACCGATTCATGCGGCGCGATATAGGCAGGCAGCGGATCGAGCCCATCTGCCGCCATGCTGGCCGAATAGAACTCGCACTTGCCCGACGGCGTAGGGAATCCGCCTTCAGCAAACGGCGCATCCGGCATATTCAGCTTTTGCCAGCCCTTCTGCTTGAGCGCATCCCAGTCGAAGTGGATGGCGCGCGCGTCCTGACGGTTGAAGGCCATCGCCGCCAGCTCGTCGTCGCTGTCGCTGAAGCAGGGATCGGTAAAGCCCATGCGCGCCGCCAGCAGACGGAACACTTCCGTATTCGGCTTGGCTTCGCCCAGCGGGGCTATCGCCGCATTATTCGCCATCATGTACAGATGGCCGTAGGCGCTGTGCGCATCCACGTGCTCCAGCTGGGTGGTGGCGGGCAGCACGATGTCGGCGTAGTCCACCGTATCGGTCTGGAAGTGTTCGAGCACCACGGTGAACAAGTCTTCGCGGGCAAAGCCTGCCATCACCTTGGACGAGTCCGGCGCAATCGCCAGCGGATTGGCATTGTAGACGATCACCGCCTCCACCGCCGGACCGAACTCCGCCGAGGCCGGACGCAGCAGATCGTCGCCGATGGTGGTCATATTGATAGTGCGCGGCTGTTTAGTCAGCAAGTCAGGCCGCTGCAGCGCCGGTTTATTGGTCGGGAAACCGCCGCTGGCCGACAGCTGCACGCCACCGGCCGCATGGCGCCATGCGCCCACCAGAGCGGGCAAACAGGTCAGGTTGCGCACTGCCATGCCGCCGCCATGCACGCGCTGCACGCCGTAGTTGGTACGGATCGCTACCGGCTCGCCCGCTTTGGCCATACCGCCATACAGGCGCGCCAGTTCCACTACTTCGGCAACGGTGATACCGCAGGTCTCGGCGGTACGCTCGGGCGTCCATTCCGCCACGCGCTGCTTGAGTTCTTCAAAGCCAACGGTGTAGCGGGCGATGTAATCATGATCGAGCAGGTCTTCGGCGATCAGCAGGTGCATCAACCCCAGCGCCAGCGCCGCATCCGTACCGGGCAGCAGCGCAATGTGCTGGTGGCATTTCTCAGCGGTCAGCGAACGGTAGGGATCGATGGCAATCAGCTTGGCGCCGCGCCGCTTGGCTTCCTGCGCGCGGGTCCAGAAGTGCAGATTCGAGGCGATAGGATTGCCGCCCCAGATCAATATCAGCTTGGAATTCTGGAACTGTTCAAGGTCGGTGCCTATGGTGGCGCCTATGGTGTACTTGTAGCCGGTAAAGCCCGCCGTCGCGCAGATGGTGCGGTCCAGCAGCGAGGCGCCCAGCTGGTGGAAGAAGCGGGCCGACATCGACTCGCCCTGCACCAGCCCCATGGTGCCGCAATAGCTGTACGGCAGGATGGCTTGCGGATCGCGCGCAGCGATGCTGCCGAGGCGGCTGGCGATGGTATCAAGCGCTTCATCCCAGCTGATGCGCTCGAACTTGCCCTCGCCTTTTTTGCCCACCCGGCGCAGCGGGTACAGCAGACGTTCTTCGTGATAGGTGCGCTCGGTGTAGCGCGACACCTTGGTACACAGCACACCGGCCGTGGTCGGGTGGTCGGGATCGCCTTTGACGGCCGTGGCCACGCCATCCTCCACCGTCACCAGCAGAGCGCAGGTGTCAGGGCAATCGTGAGGGCAGGTGGCGCGAACAACTTGTGTACTTGTCATGTCTTTAATCCGGATTACTGCATCTGAAACCCGTATCGTAGCCGATTCTGGGCTTGCTGGATTTGTTTGCCTGACAAGGGCTACAATGGCTGTTCTCGCTGCCCACGAGGCAGGCGACCCCAATACTGGAGACGCAGATGAAATTAGTTGATCCCATCATTGCATTTCAAGCTGAAATACAGCAGATCCGACGCGATCTGCACGCCCATCCCGAGCTCTGCTACGAAGAGCAGCGCACCTCCGACATTGTCGCTGCCCAGCTAACCGCCTGGGCATACCCGTCATCCGTGGCCTGGGCAAGACCGGTGTAGTCGGCATCATCAAGCACGGCACGTCCAGCCGCGCCATCGGTCTGCGCGCCGATATGGATGCGCTGCCTATGCAGGAAATCAACACCTTCGCCCACGCCTCGCGCCATGCGGGCAAGATGCACGCCTGCGGCCATGACGGTCACACCGCCATGCTGCTTGGCGCTGCAAAGTATCTGGCCGAGCACCGCAACTTCGACGGCACCGTGTATCTGGTGTTCCAGCCCGCCGAAGAAGGCGGCGCCGGTGCGCGCAGCATGATAGAGGACGGTCTGTTCGAGCAATGTCCAATGGATGCAATTTACGGCATGCACAACTGGCCCGGCGCTGCCGCCGGCACCATGAGCGTGACAGCAGGTCCGGTGATGGCGTCCAGTAACGAGTTCTACGTCACCGTCAAAGGCAAAGGCGCCCACGCAGCCCAGCCGCACAAAGGTATCGATCCCGTGATGATCGCCGTGCAGATCGCCCAGAGCTGGCAGACCATCATCAGCCGGCAGAAGAGCCCGCTCGATACGGCCGTGCTGTCGATTACCCAGATTCACGCCGGCAGTGCTACCAACGTGATTCCCGATGAAGCCAATCTGGTCGGCACGGTACGCACCTTCACCCAGCCGGTGCTGGACATGATAGAGCAGCGCATGGGCGAAGTGGCCCAGCATACGGCGGCGGCCTTTGGCGCCGAAGTGGACTTCAAGTTCCGCCGCAACTACCCGCCGCTGGTCAACCACGCGGAGCAGACCCGCTTTGCGGTGGAAGTGATGAAGGAAGTGGTGGGAGCAGAAAATGTCGACGATCAGGTGGAGCCGACCATGGGTGCAGAGACTTCGCCTTCTTCCTGCAGGCCAAACCGGGCTGCTACGTTTTCATCGGCAATGGCGAAGGCGAGCACCGCGACGGTGGCCACGGCCTCGGCCCTTGCGTGCTGCATAACGCCAGCTACGACTTCAACGACAACCTGCTGCCGATAGGCGCCAGCTTCTGGGTCAAGCTGGTGGAAAAAGGCTTGGCGCCTGCCTGAGCCAGTCCTGGGCCGTCAGGCGCGGGTGGACTGGCGCCAAGCCAGGCTAGGCCAGCCGGTCCGGTGCATCGCCCAGACGTACGCCGGGATTGAGCGCCTCCAGCCCCAGCAGTCCGGCCGCATGGTCGGCCTGTGGCACCGTCTGCACCAGCGCCTGGTAGCGCTGCGTCACCAGTTCGGTAATCGGCAGCTGCAATCCCGCAGCCTGTGCTGCGGCCAGAATATTCTGCTGATCCTTCAGCTGCGTCTTGACCTGACCACCGGCGACAAAATTCCGCTCCAGCATACGCTGGCCATGTACATCTAGAATTTTGCTCTCGGCAAAGCCGCCGCGGATAGCCGCGCGCATGGCGGCCGGATCGGCACCCGCCGCCTGCGCCAGCAGCAACGCTTCCGCCACCACGTTGATGGTGGCGCCCACGATCAGCTGGTTGCACAGCTTGGCCACCTGCCCACTGCCGGCCGGCCCCACCAGCGTAGGCCGTCCCATCGCCTGCAATACTGGCGTGGCCTCGTCGAAGTCAGCCTGCGTGCCGCCCGCCATGATGGCCAGCGTACCGGCAGCAGCGCCGCCTACACCGCCCGAAACAGGCGCATCGATAAAGCGTCGTCCCTGCGCCGCCAGCAGCGCATGGAAGGCCTGCGCCTCGTCCTGACGGGTAGAACTCATATCCACCCACAGGGCGTGCGGTGCCAGTGCCGGCAGGGCATCGCCCATCACCGTGCCGACGATGGGCCCGGCTTCCAGCATCGAAATCACCATGCCCGCGCCGCGCACCGCGCTGGCCAGATCCGGCGCCACCGTGGCACCGGCTGCTGCCAGCGGCTGTGCCTTGGCTGCCGTGCGGTTCCATACCGTCACCGCATGGCCGGCTGCCAGCAAGCGCCGCACCATGGGATCCCCCATCAAACCTATGCCTAGGAAGGCAATACCTGTCGCCAAAACCTACTCCTGAAATCAACAATTGCTGGGACACCGGAATTATTCTTCAAACACCGGTACAATCTTCGTAGCCGTATAAATTTTAGATACAGCATCACTTAAGTAAGGATACTATGTTCACGAAAAAAGTTTTGGCGTCCGTCGCTACGCTGTTGGCTATGCAGGGTGCATACGCCGCCAATGACCAGCTGGTCGATTCCGTTTCGGTTGATTATGGCAGCGCTGCCAAGGTGCAGATGGTGCGCCTGAGCGCTGCCAAGGACTGGGATGTACGCTGGTTCCAGTCGAACGGCACGCACCTGAGCGGTTACTGGGAACTGAGCGCTGGCGCATGGAAGGAAAGCCAGTACAAGAATATCTCGGGCAATACCGCCCACCTGTGGGATGTCGGCTTCACGCCGGTGTTCCGCTTCGAAAACGACAACAAGAAGGGCCTGTACTACGAAGGCGGCATCGGCGTGCACCGCCTGTCCAAACTGTACGACAACGATACCTACCGCCTGTCCACCCACTTCCAGTTCGGTGACCACATCGGTGTAGGCTATGTGTTCGATAACAACTGGGAAGTAGCCGGCAAGATTCAGCACTTCTCCAACGGCGGCTACAAGAAGCCGAATACGGGCGTGAACTATCTTGAAATGAAGGTCGCCTACCACTTCTAAGCGCAGCTGCCGCAAACAAAAATCCCCTTGATCTCAAGGGGATTTTTTTTATCAGGACAGATTCGACTCGGCGACAATTTTCCAGTTCTTGCCTTCGCGCGCCCAGTACTGCTTCTTGCGCACGGCGTGGCGGAATTTACCGGCCACGATCTGCTGGGTAAAACTGCTTACGATCATTTCTTCCTGGCTAGGCTGGCGGAAGAATGCGGAATCCGTCACCGTGACGCTATTGTTTTTGACCCCGGGCAGATAACGGTTCTTGTCCAGCCAGGTATTCAAATCGCCATCATTGCTGGACTTGAAGCGGGCCGAATACAGCGCACGCAAGGCGCTCTCGTCACGGTTCTCCACATCACGGCGCCAGTTCTCCACCAGCGAGCTGGCCACGCGCAGATCGCGTTCCAGTTGCTCCTTGCTGACGAATTCCACCTGATCGCCGATCAGCACCGGCGTCTTGCCCACTTCCACAATACGGGTCAGCAGGTTCAGGTCGTCATTGCTCACCACCACGCAACCGTCGGTAGACAGCGGTGGACGGCTGAAGGTTTCGTTCGGCACCCCGTGCACCCAGATACCGGAGCCGCCACGGCCCTGCACCTTGTCCCAGTCATTCGGATAATCGAGCGGCAGCGCGCCCTTGCCATACAGGTCAGGCAGCTTCACCCCGGGCAGACGGCCTACGATGTTGTACACGCCCACAGGCGTGCGCATATCGCCTTCCTTCAGCTTGTTGATGCCCAGCTTGCCCTGGCTCACATAGAAGTCCTGCAGCAGGCGGATCTGATCGTTACGGTTCTCGTACAAGTACAGGCGCGAATGCTTGGCATCGACGATCAGCGCATGGCGCTGGTCCTTGCGCATCTGCAGCAGCGCACGCGGCAACAGCATGGGCGACGGACGGCCCGGCTCGGCCTGCATCCGCACCGTGGCTTCGCGACGCAGGTCCGCCAGCTTGGCATCCGTGCCGACGGGCGCCGTCGGCACCATGGCGGCCGCACCCAGCGCCGCAACGGGACGGGTGTGCATGAGCAGGATATCGCCACGAATCAGATGGCCGAGACGGAAGGTTGGATATGCTTCCACCAGTGCGTCGGCCTTCTGCTGTGCAGCGCGCAGATTATGCTGGGCCAGATCCTTGTGGATTTCTGCCAGCATGGTTTCCGGATTGGCTTTGGCGGGCGCAACGGCCCGCACAGGCTTTCTAGCGGCGTAGCTAACCTCGCCAGCCAGCAGGCCGAAAAAAACGACGGACAGCGCAATGCGCGTCCGCCATGAAGTTTTAAATCTTGAATATGACATCAGCTACCCGAGGACTCCTGCTTGATCTGCCATTTTCCACCATTTTTGGTGAGCACGAGCACTTTACGGCTTCTTGCCGTCAGCCGATCTGATTCATAGGTCTGGCGGAAGCTGACTTTCGCCGTATTTCCTGTGATGACAACTTCAGGCGCAGCCACTTCCACCCGGATACGCCCTTTGCCTTCGATACGGCTACGGCGCTCTTCCGCCCATGCCTTGTGGGTCATACCCTTAGGCGGTTCGAAATCACGGCTATAGTAACCGAGGTAGGAGTCCACATTCTGTGCAGCCCATGCTTTAGCCCAGCCATTTACCTGTGCCAGCACGGCATCACGGTCGGTGGTATCTGGTTTAGCAGGCTTAGGCGCTTCAGGCTTGGCAGGTTTAGGCGCTTCCACTTTGGCCGGTTCAGGCTTGGCCGCAACGGGCACAGGGGCCGGTTTGGCTGGCTCCTGCTTGGCCGGAACTGGCACAGGCAGCGGCACTGGAACAGCCGGCTTGGCGGCAGCTGGAGCCGGCACGGGAGCCGGTACTGGTGCAGGCGCCGGTTTGGCAGCTGCGGGAGCTGGTGCCGGCGGTGTCACCGACAGCGCAGGTATACGCGCCAGCATGGTGTTCTTGCCGCTATCAGCAGGGATCTGGGAAATCAGCGGTGGTGCAGCTGGGCGGCCAGCCTGAGCAACCTGCGTGGCCGGTACCGGCGCTGGTGCAGCGGCCGGAGCCGATGCAGGCGCTGCTGGCGGCAATTCCGGCACGCTCGCTTTCACCCCGGTAGTGCTGGAGAAGCTGCGCAGCAAGGTCAGGCGCGATTTCGCCGGCGTATTATTGGCCCCCAGTGCCAGCGCCTTATCATAAGCCTGGCTGGCCATCTTGCCATACACGTCGCCCAGGTTCTCATAGGCCGTCATATAGCTGGGGTTGGTGCGGATGGCTTTTTCCAGCGCAATCCGGGCTTTATCGTACTGGCCGCTTGCGGCATACAGCACCGCCAGATTGTTATACGGCTCCGGCAAATCTTTGTAATCTTCGGTTAGTTTCGTGAAGACGGCGATCGCCTCTTCAGACTTGTTCTGCTCCGTCAGCAGCACGCCTTTCATGAAGCGCATTTGCGGATCGGCAGGGTGTTTTGCGAGGTATTCGTTGGCTTTGCTTAGTGCTTCTACCACTTTGCCAGCCTTGGCCAGCTTACCTACATCAGCAATCTCGTCGGCGTAGGCCGGCGCAAACATACAGAGGGATGCCACCATGCCAGCGGCACTGAGAGCACGGTACAGCGCTGTCTTATTTTTCATCAGGATAGAAAGCAAGCACGAAAGTCCACATGGTACACCCTTAGTTTCTCTAACTCAAAATCTAGAGTGTAAACACCATGTGTTTTTTGCTACACAAATGCAAAAACCCCCACCTGCACTGTACGCGATCAATTCGCATATGGCGGTGGGGGTTTTCTTAATAACTAGCTTGACGATAACCTACTTTCACACTGGTTGCAGCACTATCATCGGCGCAGAGTTGTTTCACGGTCCTGTTCGGGATGGGAAGGGGTGGGACCAACTTGCTATGGTCAT